>MTKW01007277.1_pt1 | contig 63895 bp, 69 predicted proteins | sample 1042761 | NCBI WGS metagenome assembly MTKW01 (sample SAMN06205366, study PRJNA360243) | anaerobic digester metagenome | biome: Wastewater treatment plant; feature: Anaerobic digester sludge; material: sludge; isolation source: anaerobic digester fed with sludge from wastewater treatment plant ... | reverse complement strand
CTATGCGGTATTTCTCCATGTTTCATCCCGGCCATGAAACGTTAGGACCGTCCCCGTGTTTCACCTTTAGCTGTTGAAACCAAAAGACTGTATCCCGGATGCTTTCTCGTATGGGACGGCATGAATACCCGAGTTCTCTGCGCGCCTTCTCAGACGATATGAAAGAATTGCTTCTAAGAGTGCTGATGGAATCCTGGTTAAAAAGTACTTTTGCGCCTGTCATTGCGCTGTATGAGGTCAATGCAAAAGCAATGGCTGATGCCAGGCCAACAGGTACTCGGTAACGGGGAAACGAAACATTGGCGGCCATGGAAATCTCTTTCATTATGTCATCCAGCGAAATCCATTCTCCCGACAAAATATACTTCTCCCCTGCCCTCCCCTTTTCGGCAGCAAGAATATGACCCTCAGCCACATCTCTGACATCCACGAAATCATAACCGCCTCCAACTCTTGCAGGAATTCTGCCTGCCATATAGTCAAGTATCAAACGGCCCGTCTCAGAGGGTTTGAAATCATTTGGGCCTATCATCCCGGTAGGTAACATGATTACTCCATCTAACCCTTTTGCCACAACCTCCATGATTTCAAGAGTGCCCCTGGCCTTAGATCTGCTGTAGGCCATGGTTATTCGATCCGGATCACAGGGCATTGATTCATCAACCACTTCACCGTGGGGAGGTTCAGCCAAAGCATGGATTGAACTAGCGTAGACCAATCTGCGGACGCCGGTTTTCAAACAGGCCTCTGCCACATTCCTGGCTCCTTTTACATTCACCTCATCCAACAGCCGTGAATAGCCCGGGAGAAGGCTGATCACTGAAGCCAGGTGATACACAACATCTGCTCCGTCAAAAGCTTTGCATAAGGAATTAATATCACGAACGTCTCCTTCTGTGATTTCAACTCCTAACCCTTTTAAAGAAAGAAGACTTTCCCCCGCAAGTACCATACACCTTACTCGGAGATTTCTTGTCACCAGGGCCCTCACCAGGTTGTTCCCCAGGTGGCCCGGTGCTCCGGTTACAACTATCATTTTGCCCTCCCCTGTCTGGCAACTGGGCCTTTACTAATATCCCTGCCCCGTGGTTTTAGGGTGGACTGCTTTACCATCCAATCCCAATACTTAGCATGCTAATTGGATCCTATTCAAAATATGGTTAACACGTCAACTAAAGTGTGTCCATCTAACATACCAACACTGTGGAGCAAGCTTCGCTGAGACCATCACATTGAATAAAGTCCCTGGGCAAACAAAGAGCCAAGCCCGCCTGTATGGATATAGCAGGCCCCTTTATCTGAAGGGATGGTTAATCATTTAAGTCCTCATGAGCCTCCTTCAGTCCTCTTGCCAAAAACACCCTAGATGCTTACCTTCCGGGTGGCCTACTTTTTCTCCGCTTCTGATAAGGCATTGGCTATTGCTTCGATGAAGCCCTCGCTGGTCCGGGTTGCTCCGGATACCGCGTCTACCTCAGCTTTTTGTGCCTTAACTACATCAGTGGATATTTTGGTAATAGCCGCATCTCCAATGCCCGGAGTCTCTTTATGTTCAACTGCTTCAACCTTGGTAATTTTACCCTTCTCTATGACTACCTCTGCTTTGATTGGCCCGCCATGCCCTGTACCGGTTCCGTAGAATGTACCGTTTTCCCACTTTGAAGAACGGCATCCAAAGGAAAGCAGTAACACCCCAGCAAGTAAAATTGCCAATACTGCCTTTTTCATTACCTAGCCTCCCATCTTTGCTGTCTGGCTGTAATAACATACAACCATACTACGCATTTCGCCGGAACTGAAGTAAGTGCGACATTTCATACCGGTTACGCCCATATTCTCACTCATTTGTGTTCAGTTAATTCTGCAGCACTTGCTTCGAGAGCGCATTTCCTGTAAGACTGAACCAGGAGGCTGGTATTAAGATGCAAGTTCCAATCTTCTCTGCACAGGCGTACATACACCAACCACGTGACCGTTCAGGTAACTGGAAAGAGCTAACAGGAGGTATGTTTCATGGCTTCTGTCATTAAGACCTTGGCGAGATCTTTGATTAAAGCCAAATACACTGTGGCCCTAACAGGCGCAGGAATATCAACGGAAAGCGGCATTCCCGACTTCAGGAGTTCCAGGGGCCTATGGCGAAATACTGATGCTGCAAAGCTTCTGAGTCTCGATACCCTTTACCGCCGGCCGGAGGTTTTCTACTCCAAAGGCCTTGAACTGCTTGCGACAATGCGAGGGAAAAAGCCCAATTCCGCTCATAAATCCCTGGCGTTTTTGGAACGAAACTCCCTGATCAATACCATCATTACTCAGAACATAGATGGGCTTCACTACGACTCCGGGTCCAAGAAGATTCTTGAAATCCATGGCAACTTGAGGACTTCAAGCTGCCATTTATGCCAGGAGCAATTTACATTTGATGCCCTGCTAAATCAAGTGGAGCAAAGTGTGATACCTCCGGTGTGCAGCTGCGGCGGTATCATAAGGCCTAACGTAGTGTTTTTTGGTGACCCTATGCCACAGTGTTTTGAAGATGCTGTGGAAGAAACCCAAAAAGCCGACCTAATGTTGGTGGTAGGTTCAAGTTTGCAGGTAGCTCCCGTAGCACATCTTCCGTCTTTGGCGAAAGAACTTGCTATTATTAACCTGGAGCCAACGCCTTATGATCATGTAGCCTCGGTAGTTATCCACGAAAAAGCAGGATCGGTGCTTTCCCGCCTGGTAGAATTACTGCAACCCTTACAAGATAATGCGCCCAACTGCTGAAACCGACTCTCCTTCACGCTCCAACACATGGGTTCCACACGACAGGCATGGGTCAAAAGACCTGATTATCCTTCCAAGCACTGTCAAGATGTTCTGCCGGCTGCTTAGCCTTGTACCTACCAGGGCATTCTCTACAGGGCCCATCTGGCCCTTGTCGTCTTTCGGTGAGAAGTTCCAGGTAGTAGGAGTAATGATGTTGTAAGATATTACCTTTTCGTGTTCCATGTCAACGCTGTGAAGAAGAGTTCCTCGCATTGCATCGGTCAGCGCAATAGCCTTGTTCTTTACAGACTCTTCTTTCTGGGTAATCGGAGCCGGGCCTGTTTCAAGGCGACAAAGCCATTCTCTAATCAGATCTGCAATTAGCGAAGCCTCAAGAGTGCGGGCGCATATCCTGTCCATGGTAGACATGCCGCCTGTGTAGAAGCCATTTATGGCCATTCGGGCAAGGGGCCCTACCTCAAACGGCTCTCCTGAATACTGTACCGATTTTACCCATGAGTACCCACCTGGCTTGTTGGGGTCTGGGATTAGCTGAGTGTGGCCGATATCCAATCCAGCCCCTGGGATTACCGGCTTACTCTCACAATATGAACTGCCGTCATCCTCTTCAAATTTGCATCCCTCTTCCCTAAACCATGACCTGGTCACTGTCTCGTGTATTTTGCTTATGTCTACTGAACTAAGCCAGCCATCGTTAAGCACTCCCCCACGCCACACAAACACCTCATTCTTGGAGCCAAACCGGAAAAGCCCAAAGCTCAAAAGCCGGGCTGGGGTCACACCTATAGAAAAGTAATCCCTGTAAACCCGCGCGATAAGTTCCGTATCAGAAACCATCCGGTCTTTGACAAACGCCCTGATATTGTCTACCAGGGCCAAAGCCTGGCCTATTTTATCTGCAGTAAGACTCACAGAAACTCCGCCTTCAAGGAAACTATGCTGGTGAGGAGCTTTTCCTCCAAACAGAGTAAGAATCTGGTGGCTTTCCTGAGCCGCCTTGATGGCTTCGAAGTAATGCCCTACGAGTGTATCATTGTCTCGAGGGTTCAATCGTAAATCACTTACATCCTGGCCTTGAAACGGAGCACGCTCCGGCATTCTCACAAAATCAGGCATGCTGAAAAGGTAATAGTGGCGTATATGGTTCTGCAAAAAATCCGATGCGTACATTATGTTCCTGAGCAGTTGGCCATTTTCACTGATTTCATTATCATACAGTTCATCTAGCAAATAAGAAGCACACGCCCCGTGAGCCATAGAGCAAATCCCACAGATTCTTTGGGTCATGTATACGGCATCTCTTATGTGCCGGCCTTTCATAATCCATTCAAATCCTCGGAACAGGGTACCCTTCACATTTGCTTCGACAACCTGATTTTGCTCCATTATGGCTTCAACCGAAAGAAGCCCGCTCAACCGTGTGACCGGACTGAACATCACAAATTTCCGGCTCATACTAAATTCCTCCTTTGGCTCTTTTGGGGCATTGGTGTGAAAAACGGTGCAGATCCGTCAGGAAAATCCGGATTTGTGCAGCCTATGCAAGGGGTGTTTACTTTAACAGGCCAGCTTACATGATTAACCCAAAGGCGATAAGGGCAATCGGACCCTGTCTTCGGCCCTACGCAACCCTGGGAAAACATGCATTCTATGTCCCCGAGTTTCTCGGCAAAATCGTTTCTGTCAAAATATGAACGGCGCTGACAATGACGGTGGACGGTGAACTCATAAAACATTGCAGGCCGCCCAACCCCATCTAGCCGGGGTATGCCAAACAGCAGCAGGTGAACCAGGGTCCCAACAAACCAGTCAGGATTTACAGGACAGCCGCTGACTTTTACGACCTCCCTGTTCAAAACCTGGCTAACAGGAACATTTCCTGCCACATTAGGCCGTGCAGCTGAGGGGCCACCGAAACTTGCACATGTACCTATGGTTACCACATATTTTGCAAGAGGCCCCAGCCAGGAAACGACCTTCAAAGCGGTGAGAGGTTCATATCCGGCGTATGCTATGATGCTGTATAATCCGTTGTCTCGTACAGGTATGGCGCCCTCTACTATGAGGACAAATTCGCCGGCATACCTCAAGGCTGATCTCCGTAGAATTTCTAAAGCGTCCTGGCCCTGGGCAGCCATAAAAGTATTGCTGTACAAAAGATCGATTATGTTCTGAAAAACCTGATCCAGGTATGGATAGGTAGTGTTCATGAAAGAAATATTGTTATCACCGCTGTCATTGGTTTCAATCCAAATTGCAGGGAGTTTTTTTCTGCAAAACTTAGGACCCGAAGGATTTCCTCGGGTAGGATTCAGTATCCCAAAAACCTCTTTGGACAAAAGGTGCTGTGGGCTGTGTTTCAATCTTATGCATAGCTGCTCAAATTCGTTCTGATTCACCTGCCGTTACCCCTTTGCCCACTAAAAGTATTCTGAGCCTTGCCCGGCCTTTAAAGCAGTCTGGCAAGCGGGAATCTAACGGTTGCCAACGTGATTCCCTGATTCATTACCTTAACCCTCTAAGCATTGTATGAACAGGTGACATAAAATGAACCGGAGAACTTCAGGGAGGATACAAAAATGGCATGGACTCACATGAAAATCCTGATTGCCGGTATCGGAAACCTGCTAATGGGCGACGATGGCCTGGGCGGACACGTAGTTGCCAAACTGCAATTGCGAGCCTGGCCCGAAAATGTGCGCTTGCTGGATATAGGTTCCTCTCCTCTTGCTCACGTTGCAGAGTTCCAAAAAGCAGACATACTAATCGTAATTGATGCAATAAAGGCTGAAACAGCTCCGGGAACCATACACAGAATTACACCATCGAGCCGTCTAAAAGCAGATTTTTCCGGCTGTAAAGACTCATCTCTTAACGCTCATGGTTTCTCTATTTTGGATGCAATAGAATTGGCTAGATTGAAAGGGGGCAAACCCGCTCAGATAATTATATACGGTATTGAGCCTCTCGATTGCACCCCGGGCATCGGGCTATCAGCACCTGTCATGGCTTCGGCATGCCGTCTTGAGGAGATGATTCTCGAAAAAATCCTTCGCCGGGGAGGAATATAGCACATTTTGTCAGATTTAGTGTGTACTCTTAGAGGAAAAACTAAATTTTCGTAGAATTATGTATTGACCGAATAATTTGCCGAGTACTCAGCCGGCACCCATTTTATAAAGGCAGCGCCATGTGTAGCTGCCTTCTTTTTTTATACTCTATATGTCGTATCAGATGCACACGCGGCCCTGGCGGGCATACCCGCCGGAACCGATAGTCTACGCGGACACTTCAGAATACACATATCAGTCCGCGTAGACATAGCAGCCAATACATTGAGACTACGTAAAAATTCCGTGTTGGCTCCGTGAAACGTCTGCACTTCACGCCATGGGTGTGAGTGGACCCGTCAGTCTATGCTCCGCGACGTGCCTTTACCGCGTCCTCGATTCTGGTAAGCCCTTCTATCAGGATAGATTTGGGGCAACCTGCATTAAGCCGCATGAACCCCTCTCCTCCAGGCCCGAAAGTAGCACCATCATTCAAACCCACTCTGGCTTCTTCAATGAAGAAAGCCTTCAATTCTTTAGGCTCAAGCCCCAGGCCACGGCAGTCCAACCATATAAGATAGGTGCCCTCAGGCCTCATAGGAATTATCTCAGGCACATTGTTTTCGAAATATCCAATGGCGTAGTCGATATTTTCCTCAACATAGTCCAGAACCTGGCTAAGCCATTCATCTCCATGACTAAACGCTGCCTCCATAGCCACAAGTCCAAAAAGACAGGGCGAACCCATGATTCTCCCCCTGGCCTTATCAAATTTTTGTCTCAGTTCTTCGTTTGGAATAATGGCCACAGATGTGTGTAGTCCCGGAACATTAAAGGTCTTGCTCGGAGAGAAGCAAGTCACCGAATTCATAGCAAACTCTTTGCTTATGGAAGCAAAGGGGATATGGGAATGGTTTTTTAAGACCAGTTCGCAGTGTATCTCGTCTGTAATTACAACACCACCGTGGCCGATTACGATCTCGCCCATCCGGGTTAACTCCTCCTTAGTCCATACCCGGCCGCCTGGGTTGTGGGGACTGCACAGGACCATCCCCCGAGCCTTATCCTCCCGGAACTTATTCTCAAGATCTTCAAAATCGATCTCATAGCGCCTGCCGTCAAGTTTTAATCGGTTAGCTGCAACTTTACGGTTATTGCTTGATATGGCATACCAGAAAGGTGGGTAAACAGGACTTTGCAGAGCCACTGAATCGCCGGGGCCGGTGAACGCCACAACTGACGTGTTTACTGCAGGCATTACACCAGGCGTTATGACTATCCATTCCTTCTTTATTTTCCACCCAAATTTGCCATAGAGCCGTTGGATAACTGAATCAAACAGGCCCGGGCTGACCCTAGTATATCCAAAGATCGGATGATCGGCCCTTTCCCTTATGGCCTTTACAATTGGTTCGGCCACTGGAAAGTCCATATCTGCAACCCACAGGGGAACAACATCATCGTGGCCAAAAACTTCCTCAACAAACCATTTACTGCTCAAGGTACTTCTTCTATCATATACTTTGTCGAAATCGTATAACATGACCTGGCTCCTTTTTGCCTCCGCAATCGAAGGTTATGATAAGTCTTTGGTGTGCATCATAACTTTTTGCACTTATGAGATTTCGACAAGGTAAAGGTAAAAACCCTTCTTTCGGTATCATCTTAATCTAAAACTATACCGGCAGGGGAAGACTGAAACTCCTGAAAACTTTGGGATTTTGGGAGGCGCCTTGCATGAGACAATACACTTTTCGTGCTACGCACAAGAAAAGGGCGGGAGCCTGAGGCTTCCGCCAACCGGTACTCTTTGAAAGCAAGTACTACAAAATAATACAGATGAGCCCTCCGGAACCTTCATTCAGTATCCTGGTCATGGTTTCCTGCATTTTTGCCTTAACGTTCTCGGGCATCCTATCCACTTTTCCCGATACACTCTCAACTACTATGTCCTGCAAAGCCTTGCCGAACAGGTCAGTAGCCCAAATTTTTCTCGGATCATCCTCGAATTTCTCCATTAGATAGGTTACAAGTTCATGGCCCTGTTCCTCAGAACCAATCATGGGACTGACTTCAGCATCTACTTCAGTCCTAATCAAGTGTATAACAGGTCCCTTTGCTGAAAGCCGGACTCCATAGTTCTTGCCATGCCTAATCATTTCAGGTTCTTCAAACTCCATGTCATCGAGAACAGGCTCAACAACCCCATATCCTGTCTCTTCCAGTTCGCGCAATGCCAATTCGAACTTGTCGTAGGTCCTTTTGGCCACAACCAGATCACCCAGCAACCCCAGTAAATCTGACTTGTCAAGGATGCTAATGCCTGCTCTTTCACTAAGCACCTTAAAGAATGCATCTTCTGTAGCTTCGAGCCTGAGAGCTGCCCGGCCTGTGCTCATCTCGACTTTCTCAACATCAACTCTGTCAACATATTCTGAAGATTCAAGAGCCATAACACACGAATCTATATCACGTATTCTTTTTACTGAATTAACACTTTCCTTGATACGTGATTCAATTGTGTTCTTCAGCCAGTGGGCAGTGCTCAGCATTTGAACCCATCTGGGAATCCTAACAGTCATTTCTGAAACAGGAAACTCGTAAAGAACCTGTTCCATTATGAGAACTACATCATCATGGGTGAGTTCCACACAGTTTGCAGGGATGACCGGCACCCCGTACTCTTCCTCCATGTCTACTGCAATATCGGATACCTCTTTTGAGTAGGGATCCGTTGAGTTCAAGACTATTACAAAGGGTTTGCCAATTTCATTGAGTTTCTCAATAACCTTTCTTTCGGGTTCTACATAATTTTCACGGGGAATGTCAACAATGGTGCCGTCAGTTGTGATTACAATGCCAATAGTCGAATGGTCTGCAATCACCTTCTCTGTCCCAAGTTCTGCTGCCTGAGTAAATGGAATAGGCTCGTCATGCCACAAAGTCCTAACCATTCTTGTCTCATCATCTTCTGTGTACCCCTGGGCACCTTCTACCGGATATCCTGTACAGTCTATGACCCTGACATTTAGGGAGAGGTTCTCCTTAAGGTCAATAGGCACCGCTTCTTCAGGCACAAACTTGGGTTCAACAGTCATCACTGTCTTGCCGGTACCGGCCTGGGGTACAGCATCAATAGTACGCTGTCTGTCATAGGGCTCTGTAATATTAGGGATGACGAAGAGCTCCATAAACCGGCGAATGAAGGTGGATTTCCCTGCCCGCATAGGACCGACCACACCGATGTAAATATCGCCACCTGTACGCTCTGCAATATCCCGGAAGATGTCGAACTTCTCCACCTGATTTTCCCTCCTTGAGAGGCCTCAAGATAACTATATGCCAAGCCACTTTGTAACTTGATTCTGAATACCGGTAAAAGTCCTGGCATCAAATAATAGGCAATTCATAAATGCTTATGAGGGACAAAGCCGAATTAGAACACAGACAGACAAGATATGTTCAATGGGGAAAACGTATGCAAAATCACCCAATAATCGCTACCTGGCGTCAATGATAACCGGGTTTGAAAAACGGCTCTCTTTCAGGCTTTCGCTTGCGGCTCATCATTTCGGAAAGGCCCTCGCTCACTGATAACCCCTTGTAAAGAATCCTGTAAACCACATCAGTTATGGGCATTTGTACATCGTGGATAAGAGACAGTTCTCTTGCGGTTTTAACTGTCTCAAGGCCCTCCACGGTATAGCCTGTCCTTGTAAGAAAAGCATTGATTGGCTCACCCTTGCCTACAGCTATACCTGCCTGCCGGTTTCTCGAAAGGTGGCCTGTGCTTGTAAGAACCAAATCACCAAGTCCCGAAAGGCCGGCGAAGGTAAGAGGTTCGGCACCCAGGCAAACACCAAGCCTGGTTAACTCTGCTATACCCCGTGATATGATGGCTGCCTGGGCGTTATGGCCTATACCCATACCTTGAGCCATACCGCAGGCCAAAGCAATTATGTTTTTCAGCGCACCGCCGATTTCAACGCCGGCCATATCCACGTGGGTATAGACCCTGAAATAGGCTGTCATAAAAGCATGCTGTACAGCAAGCCGGGTCGATTCCTCTTCTGCAGCTATAACTGTGGCTGCAGGAAGCCTTTGAGCTATCTCTGCAGCAAAATTGGGCCCTGACAAGACACAAAGCCTTTTCTTAAGTCCGGGATTCGCGTCAATCCAAACCTGAGATGGCCGTTTCAATGTCTCGAAATCGAAACCTTTTGTGGCTGTAACCACAAAAGACTCAGGTGGTAAATCTTTCCCTATGCGTGCGGCTACAGAGGATACTGCCGAAGAAGGGATAGCAATTACAGTCAGAGACGCTCCTGCAAGGGCTTCATTAACGTCTGTGGTTGCAGTAATGGTTGATGGCAGAATAATGTCAGGGAGCCTGGGTACACGCCTGGTGGAACTGAAATGCTCTACAGTATTTGGATTTCTTGCCCACAGCTTTACCTGGTATCCATTATCCGACAAAACCACAGCCAGAGCCGAAGCCCAGGCACCGGCACCGATAACACATGCCCTTTTAGCCGCTTCTTTCAACTTATATTCGTTCTCCTTTCTGCCCTAACTTCAGCTCTTTTCCCGAAATAAGCCTTTGAATATTACTCCTGTGCTTATAGGTAACAACTGCCGCCAATCCAAACACGGCCAATCTATCCGAAACAGTAAACTCGGGAAGAAGTGAGCAGGCAAAACCAGCCCACACACCCAACAAACTTCCAAGAGAAACATACCTGGATAATGCCACGGCCGCAGTAAACACGAAAACACTTACAGCCAATATCTTGGGGAAAGCTACCAGGGCTACCCCTGCTGTAGTAGCAACTCCTTTTCCCCCTCTGAACTTAAGAAACACTGACCAATTGTGGCCCGCTATGGAAAACATGCCTGCTATTAAAGCACCTGTGGCACCCATATTGAGATACCGCAACCCAAGATAGGCAGGTAAAACACCCTTAAGAATATCCATCAGCAAGACTGGAGCAGCATATTTCGGCCCCAATACCCTGAGGACATTGGTGGCTCCGGTATTCCCGCTCCCGTGGGACATTATACTGTCAACGCCTGCCAGTCTGGAGACTATAACTCCCGACGGGATTGAACCTGCCAGATACCCGGCTACACATATGGGCAGGAGCAGGCCCCAGTCAACTGTCATTTTGACCTCTCCTTCTGCCTTTGTGGTCGAAACTCCATTACAATCGGCACTCCCCTGAATCCAAACCTTCGCCTTATCTCAGCCTCAAGGTACCTTACATATGAATCTGGAACCTTTGATGGGTCTTTTACGAAAAACACCATTTTAGGTGGCTCTTGGCCAACCTGGGTGCCATAAAAAAATCTTGCATCTCTGGGGGGTGGGCTAAAACCGGTAATCTCGGACAATACACGGTTGAAAAGGGACGTCTCAATTCGTTTGCTATACTCCTCATAGGTCCAAACAACCTCTGGCAAAACCATATTGATTCCTCTACCGGTAACGCAGGAGCTGAAAAGCACATTAGAATATCTAATTGGCCTGCATCCATGTAGTACCAAATTCGCAAACGCTTCCTGAGTCATATTGTTGAAAAGCCCAAGATCAACCTTGTTCACCAGTAAAATAGAGGCCTTGGCGTTTCGCCTAATGTAACCTGCAATTCTTCGGTCCTGGGCAGTTGGGGGTTCAATTCCGTCCAAAACCAAAATCGCCACATCAGAACGCTTGACTGCACTCAACGCCCGTCCAACTGCCAATTCCTCCAGTTTTTCCCCTATCCTGGCAGGCCTTCTCAGTCCAGCAGTATCTACAAGGACAAAATCTGTATTGTCATACGAAAACCTTGTATCTACGGCGTCTACAGTTGTACCCGGCATGGCCGACACAGTCATCCTTTCCTGGCCAAGAAGCCGGTTAACCAGAGAAGACTTACCTACGTTGGGTTTCCCAACAACCGCCACCCGTATAGCCGGGGGTCCGGCGGCTTTTTCCCCGGCTCTTTCAGATTTCAATTGGTATTGTTCCTTTGCCTCAACAACCCGGTCAAGTAAATCGCCGACTCCCATGCCATGAGCCGCGGATACGGGAAAGACCTCTGGAAACCCAAGAGAGTAAAACTCCAGCCCTTTATGATCTTGCCCTGGAGCATCACACTTGTTGGGAGAGATCACAATAGGCTTTTGGGTCTTTCTCAGTATTTCTGCCACTTCAAGATCCTCAGGCAAGACTCCTGTCCGCGCATCAACTACAAAGATCAGTAAATCAGCCTCTTCTATGGCTTGTTCAATTTGAACTCTGATAGCCCGGGTCAGTTCACTTGAAGACGACAAGTCAAATCCGCCTGTATCAAGCAAAGTGAACTCATGCCCTAACCAGTCACACACAGCATAGAGCCTGTCTCTGGTAACACCGCTTTGCTTATGCACTATTGAAGAACCAGTACCTGCTATTCGATTGAAAAGGGCCGATTTGCCAACATTCGGCCTGCCTACAATAGCCACAACGAATTCCATAATTTTACTCCCCTTTAGGTTCAAGGGCTGCGTCGGCCAGACTCCTGGGAGAAGGTTCTACTGCTTGTACAGGAAGCCCTGCTATTTCAGCCATGTCACCTACGGTCATGTCATCTAAGAATCTCCCCTCAAACACAGAAAAAGACGGGATCAATACAGACCGGTATTTCTCCCCTGATTCTTTTAGGCCCAATACGGCAGAGAGAATATCCTTACCTGTCAGTAATCCTGCGCAAGTAACCGTGTCTCCAAAGAAACTATTTCTTACTCTGACCACACAAATCCTGTTATCCAACCCTAGAGTCTTTACTGCAGTCACGATTTCGGGATAGGCCATGACTCCGGTAACTGCCATTATTTTACCCTTTCCTGCTCCGGCGCCTGTCCCTGCCTCAAAGGCCTTCGCCCTCCAAATCTTCCCGCGGCTTTCACAACCTGTCATTAGCTCTTCTCTGGTTACTTTTGTTGCCTGCCTGAAATCTGCAGTCATTCCAATTCCATTCTCGAATTGCGGAAAATCATCATAAAAATCATACTCAGGAAACTTTCTACCAGAAAGAAAATAAAACTCATCTGCTCCGTAAACCCAATGAACTCCGCGTTTTTGGTACATCTCCCGGGCATAATTCTCCAACATAACAAGGGTATCCCTGGCCCATTCAGGATCTCCATAAGGAGACGGCGGTATTTCCCGGTAACGAGTATAAACCGCAGGTACAACTCCTACAGAAAGAACAGTCTTCCCCAAAGATTCCAAATCTCTCAGCGTAGAAAACAGCATCTTGTCATCATTTACACCGTTCAATAACACTATCTGAATATGGACGGAAATACCCATATCCTTCAATTCCTTCAAGTGCTCCATGGCTAGGGCAGCGTGAGGGTTTCCCATTAAACGTGCTCTCGCCCAGGGGTCGGAAGTATGGAGTGATACTCTCAAAGGAGATAACCTTTGCTCTTTAATACGTTGCCAATCCCGGCCGGAAAGGTTTGTAAGGGATATGAAATTGCCAAACAAAAAAGAAAGTCGGTAGTCATCATCACGGACATATAGGCTCTTGCGTAACCCGCCGGGCAGCTGGGATATGAAACAAAAGCAACAGTTGTTTCTGCATGTCTTCATCCGGTCAAAAATCGGATTCTCAAAGGTTATGCCCATAAAATCATCTGGGTCCTTCTCTATCTCGAAACTCTTCTCCTGTCCGTTTCCTGTTACAATCTCAAGAGTTACGTTCTCCTCAGCACAATAAAAACGAAAATCGATCTCATCTCTCAGGGCCCGGCCATTAATCGAGACTATTCTGTCCCCGGGCCGGATTTGCAGGTACTCAGCCAGGCTTCCAGGCTCAACCCTGAATACCAACCCTCCCTTGCTTGCATCCGTCAATCAAGATAACCTCCCCATCAGTGTGACTCCCATTATCCTTCCACTTGAAGGAGAGGTCAAGGCAATGGCGGGCCGCCTGGTGCAATAGGGGAACTTGCTTTGCCAGGGATCGGGCAATAATATGGCGTCCCGGCTCAACAAAGTTGAATCGTCTTGAAAGGAACCCCCCAAACCTGGCTTGAAAATCAAGAAATCCCCTTACCCTGCAAAGACATGCTCTGGCATCAGGGGACGCCAGTTCTATCAAGTCACAAAGACACAGTTCAAGAGACAAGCCAGGCCAACCAGTCCCCAAAACATATACATCCGATCCGTATTCATCTTTTCCAACATTTAAAGAGACTCCGATATCCCCGGTCTTGCGCCTGTCAAAATACGGAATACAGGTCAGCGCCATGTAACCAAGTGTCTCAATATCTTCAGTGGAAATCACGCCTAAATGTAAGGCAGAAGCAACAACAGAGGTATGGGTCCCGGCATAGCAAACGTAAAATATCCTTGGGGTTACCTGTTTTTCATTCGTATACAACCTTATCATTGCAGTCATGGCTCGCTCGGCAAGAGGCGAAGGATCAACACCCCAGACGAAAAAAAGGCCGCCCTTCCGGCCACCATACCCTTGTTTTCCCCATGATATTTCCCAGGGCATTATGCCCCGTTTCTGAACACTTTCCAGTACCTTGTGTTTACTTCTTGCAATTATAAGGCCTGATTCTTCAACCATTAGTGTTTAACCACAATAAGTACTCCGTCCCCAGTGTCGTGAACTGCCCCCTGCAAAATACGGGAAAGAGTCATAGCCTTCTCCTGGCGAATCTTTTTACTCTTGACAATGAATGCTGGAATATCCTGAATCTTTGCAGGATCATCAGTTACAGCGCAAAGAATTGCCTTTTGAATTGTGATCTCCACTTATTCCCACTCCTACCAATACGACTTTGCGAATTACAAGAATACAGGACTAACGGCGCAAAGTGCGGCCTCTCGAGGACTCGAGTACCGGGGTCCGGTTGATTATTCTAATGAGCAGTTCCTCGTCACGCTCCTCGGGTACCAAATACAAACCGACGCGCGCCGATTGTATGTGCCTCCTGGCAACCGGTGTGAATTCCGGAGTATCGAGGTCTTTTCTGACTCCGAGAATTCCTGCTACGTCATGGAGTATGGCCTGCCTCTGGCCAAGGCTCGCAAGAGTATCTCTTGCCGTTTCCGTTCTGGGGGTAAGAATTGCGGCTAACCCGTGTTCAGAAATATACAAGCGGGATTCCTCAAGTCCCACATTCATAATATAGATATCCCCCACGTACAAGCCTGCATCCTTGAAAACTACAGGGGCAATCTTTGCCTCTACTGACTCGCCCAAAGGTTCAACCCGTGCCAGCAGCATGCTCAAAGCAAAAGCTGTGCCTCCAAATACAAGGCCTGTAAAGGTAGAACCGTACGATGTGCCCCAGGCTGTAGCTGCTGCGACAAATATTACAACGTAATATCTGGTTTCAAACACTCTCGCAATATTTTCAATGTAGTCTGCTCCCCTTGTCACAAGCTGCGTGTCTTCCAAAGCCTTCAAAGAATCCCTTTCCATACTCCTGATTTCCCTGAATTGCTGTGCTACAAGCACTAAAAACGTAACTGCAGTCCATTCTTCGGCCAGCAAAGCCGGAATGGATACAGCACCTACCAGAGCAGCAATAATCCCGAGAAAAAGGTGGGATGTATAACCGTGGGGGTAAGTGGGGTACTGGCGGTAGTCTGAACGCAGTAATGCAACCCTTGCCAGCACCCCCAGAAACAACCCCAGGCCTACTGGCTTCCAGAAAGGCATCTATTCCTTCCCGCTTTCACCGCTTGGCCCGGAGGAACCGGCATCCGGCCCCCCTCCAGGCCCGTCCCCGCTGCCTGAGTCAATACCGCCCACCCTGATACCACCTGCACCAAACCATCCCAGTAGTTTGGCTTTCATTTCTTCCCAACTGCCTGTGGAAATCCATAGATATACAAAAACGCCGGCAACAAAGATGCCAAGCAGCCAACCTATGGTTCTTCCTGCGCCGCGGCTTTCCGGCCCGGCGCCAGGGCCGGAAGCCGGCAAAACGTTTGGGAGGACGCTTGCCACAATGGATATCCCTCTTTCCGCTGCTTCTCTGGAGGTTTGCTCACTGCCCATTTCGAGCAAGAGTGCCCTGTCAAAAATATCCTGGTTGAAGTCGGCTTTGCCCATAAATATCCCTTTTATCAAGCCCGAATACTTTGAATTAACTTCATCTTTGAGCCGCCTGGCAAACTCAAGATTAGATTGCATCTTTGGGTTTTGACGCCCTATAACTATCATGCATTTGGCAACATCCTTGCCGTTAATTTCCTTGAGGTAAGGTTCAGCCGGCCCTGCATCCCTGTGAACGTCGAATATGGCAAGAGGCTTTTGCTGTTTGAGCAAACTCGTAGCAGTCCTTCTCGACCTATCATAAGCCCTGGCATCATTTGGGTCATGGGAAGTTGTATCGTGTATGGCTTTAATTCCCAGCTTTCCAAGTTGCTCTGCCATAGCGGAACCGACCTTGAAGACACCCCCGTGCCCTGGAACCGAATCCGTGCCATCGGAAGGTATGTACGACTCTGCAGAATGAGTGTGGTAAATTCCTACTGCCCCACCCTTTGCAGCCCCTGCGGCAGATACGGGCACAAAAGGAGGTAGCACTTCCATCTTGCCTGCCGTCCTGGCAATAGCCTTGTCACCTGATACCTCTACTATCGTATACTTCGTGTCTTCCTCATCAATGTACTCATCACCGGGGAACACCATGTGTCCTGTAGTGAATATGGTATTACCTGCGTCGTCAATGACTGTGTAGTAGCTTCCGGCACGCTCAGAATGCCCGCTTAGCTCTCCGGAACTTGCAGGTACTATCGACCGGTAAAGGTAAATAACACCGGTTACAGCAGCCAAAACCAAGGCCACGGCCAGCGCCACATACTTCCTGCTACACTTCATCATGCTTGTCACCTCCAGGAACCTTAATGGCCTTTTCCCTGGCCTCTCCTACCAGCTCCACCAGCCCGACCGCCAAAATAGCGCTTACAACTGAGCTGTCAAAAGCACCGGCTCCTCCGAAAAAGACCGTTCCCGGGATTCGGGTTACAGCCAGTTCAATCCAGTGAAATATGTCTGCGATTACTATACCTCCCAGGCCGCCTACAAAAGCTGCCCGCCTTGACCGGCCCGACAGGGCAGCAATTATCCCGGCAGCAAGCCCGTAGACCAACATAGGTGCCACTCGCATTACTTGCTCGTCGGGGCTCAGAATCTTTGATAATCCCCAGATTACACCCCCGGTAACAAAAGCCGAAAGAATTGCCCTGGTTTTCTCACCTGCTTCATCAGCTGTAGCAATAAGCCATATAGCCACAACGATTGGGACCGCCCCTCCCCCAATGTTCACTTTTACAGTCACCGGAGCCCTCAGAAGAGTAACATCAAGAAATGTTCCTGCAGCCATGGCCACGATGATGGCCAGAGCCGCCCTGTCAGATAACCTCATCCGATCCAAGACCCTGTGCAAAACTCCGAAAAAAAGCAAAATGGCTACAATAATCAGTAAAATCACACCCACGGGTAAGCCCACGAAAACTCCCTCCTTGCCATTTCTAAGAACTATGGTGTCCAGAAGTTTTCGGTGATTATTCGACGGTACACCCATGCTCACAAGAATGCCGCTCATAAAAAAACAAAAACTCGCAGGAGCATGTGTTTACTGCTACCCTGCGAGTTTAATAGCAAGCTTACTTCCGGGCAGAACAGACTACTGCAAGAAAGTCACCACCCGGACAAACCGGTTTATTTGGGTTCCTTAGAATCCACCCGGTTCCTCATCCTCTGATTTTTCATCAGTGGCTTCTTCTAAGACTTCTTCCCCTTGAACCACACATTCCTCAGGTTCACCTGATTTCCCTGTTTCTTCTGCTACAGGTTCTTTCTCGCTGTCTTCCGGTACAGCGTTACTGTGAGCGTCGTCTTTTGCGGAAACCTCATGACTTTCTTCAGGCACAACCTGCTCAGAAGTCTCGTCATGGGCCTCGGCAGGAGCCTCGACGGGCACCTCCACAGGAGCCTCTTCATCACCAGGGCACTCCGGCAAATCCGATTCCGGTGCTTCCGGTTCGGAATCCGGAACACTGTCTTGTAAAACTGCACTCTCCAAGAGTGTCTGGTCTGCTTGCTTTATGCTGAGGCTGATTTTTCGCTCGTCAGGCCTGGTCCTTAGCACCTTTACCATGACCTCGTCGCCGGAATTGACCACTTCCTCAGGTTTAGCAATATGCTGTTGAGAAATTTCAGATATGTGAACAAGCCCTTCCACTCCAGGTTCGATCTGAACAAATGCACCAAAAGGCGCGGTACGGGTTACTTCGCCCTTGATAACTGCCCCCACAGGATACTTTGTTTCTACATCGTCCCAAGGATCAGGAAGAACTTGCTTTCGTCCTAATGAGATCCTGCCTTTTTCCTTGTCGACTTTCAAAACTTTGACTTCAAGTTCCTGACCTTCATGAACTACCTCTGACGGATGATTGACTCTTCCCCAGGAGAGTTCGGATATGTGCAAAAGGCCATCAACTCCGCCTAAATCGACAAATACTCCAAAATCGGTTATTCCCTTTACAGTACCGGTCCGTATCTGGCCTTCGGCAATGGTATCCCATGTTTCCTTACAAAGTCTTTCATGTTCTTCCTCAAGAACAACTCTCTGGGACAAGATCACCCGGTTCTTGGACCTATCCAGTTCAAGGACTCTCATTCTCAGGGCCTGGCCAACGTATTTTGAAAGGTCATTGACATACCCGCGTTCAACTTGCGATGCCGGTACAAAAGCTCTAACCCCTACGTCGACTACAAGCCCGCCCTTTACTTCCTGGGCAACCGGTGCCTCAACAATGCTTTGCTCACTATAAGCTTGTTCAAGATTTTTCCATGCTGCTTCCTCATCAGCTTTCCTCTTGGAGAGTCGTAGGCTCCCTTCGCCGGACTCTACACTAAGGACATAGACCATGATTTCATCCCCAGGGGAAAGTTCGAAAGACCCGATGACCCCGCGCCGCTCCAGTTCTTGAGCGGAAATGACTCCTTCAGACTTGTACCCTACATCAACCAGTGCTCCGTTTTCATCAACTGACATGACCTTCCCCTTAACGATGTCACCTTCACGTAGGGTCTTGAAGGACTCATCATAAAGCTCTTCGGCTGTCTTCTCTTCGGGTTGAGCAGCCCCTTCCTGTAAAGCCTCCGGAGTCTCCGGTGCTAGGGCGCTGCCTTGATCCTGTCCATGTTCTTCTTGTAGTTCCTCTGGCTTTGCTTCCAAACTGGTTTTTTCCAATTCCTCCACCTTGCCTACAACCTCCTTTATAACCCGGTCGGGAGTAGACGCACCTGCAGCCACGCCTACAATATGTTTGCCCTCAAACCAATGGGGCAACACATCTTCTGCCGACTCTACTAAATAAGCTTCCGGGCCACATTCCCTGGCTATTCTCAGGAGCTGGCCGGTATTGGCGCTTGTCCTCCCTCCGACTACAAGGACAAGATCACATTGTCCCGCCAGTTCTCTTGTAGCCTCTTGCCTTTCTTCAGTAGCTGTGCAGATAGTATTCGATAGACCGACCGAAATACCTTTTTTCTTCAAAGTTATTAGTATTTTTTCAACATCTTCTTTCCGGGACGTAGTCTGAGCTATTACCTCGATACGCCCTTTTGGTTCTTCTGGGTGCATAGACTCCACGTCTGACGGTTTCCCTATGCACAATGCCCCGGGCCCTGCATAAGACAGTATTGCCTTTACCTCTGGATGGTTTCTGTCACCGATTATGAGGACTTTCTTTCCCGCAGATGCAAATTCTTCAGCCTTATTTTGGGCCCTGGCAACGAAGGGGCAAGTTGCATCGATAGTTCTCTCGATTCCAGGGGAAAACCGGCGTCGTTCTGCTAACGTGGTTCCGTGGGTTCGTAAAACAAGAGTTCCTGAAGAAACTTGAGAAATGTCCTCTGCCACCCTGACTCCTCTTCGACAAAGCTCGTCAATAACTACAGGATTGTGGATAATCGGGCCCAGGGTCCATATAGGAAAGGGGCCGTCCTGCAAAACCTTTTCAACCATTTCAATAGCCCTTTTTACCCCGAAACAGTACCCTTTATGCTTTGCCAGCTTAATCTGAGTCATGCCGCTTCATCAGGGTTCAAGTCTTCCCACAAATCCCTTATTGCTGTCATCACCTTTTGGGAACCTTCTCTTAGATCATCAGATAGCCTGCCTGTATCCCGAGCGACGCTAAACGGTTCGCCACATGCCACTCTAATAGTCTTTCTGAAACCATACCTGCCTCTTATAGCAATGGGCATCAGGGGAGCCTCTGTCTTCATGGCCAAAAGAGCCGCTCCTGCATGGCCCTGGCCTAACTCATCAGGAGTCTTCTGCCTCGTTCCCTCAGGGAAGATTCCCAAAACATCTCCGTTCTTCAAAATAGTCATCCCTTGCCTTATAGCCCCTATGTCAGGCTTGTCTCTGTTTACAGGAAAAGCATGCAGTTTGCGCAAAAAGAAAGCAATGAGCCGGTTCTTAAAAAGCTCCTTCTTAGCCATGAAATGTACAGGCCTTGGAACCAGATAAGCAACCAGGCACGGATCCCACCACGAAATATGATTGGCACAAACCACCAAAGGCCCTGAAAGTGGGATCTTTTCAAGCCCCTCTGCCTTTACATTAAAGAAGAGTTTCATAACTATACCAAATACCCACCTGGCAAACTCGTAAAACACCGCCTCTTCGCCTCGCAAAGGTCGATTATGGACTGACATACCTGCTCAACACTCATGCAAGTGCTGTCTATCCTGACCGCATCTTCAACTTTGACTAGTTTTCCCCAATCCCTCTCCAGATCTTTTGCGTCCCTGGCTTCCATCTCTGAGACTACTTCGTCAAAGGCCATTACAACTCCTTTATTGGTCAGTTCCCTCCATCTTCTTAATGCTCTTTCCTTAATATCAGCAGTTAAAAAGACCTTGACTTCAGCATCAGGCATTACAACGCTGGTTATGTCCCTGCCTTCCATCACGACTCCGCCACGGCGTGCAAACTCACGTTGAACGGAAACAAGAACCTGACGAACGGGCTTCGCCATAGCCAGTATTTTAACAGCCTGATCTGTTTCAGGATTCCTGAGCCTGTCCGTGACCTCCCGGCCGTCGACCCATACCCGAAAAACGCCCTTGTCTTCGAAAGCATCAATCTTCACTGATGAGGCCATGTCTCCCAAAGCTGCAAGATCATCAAGGGGCACCTTGCGATTCAAAGCGATAACTGCTAATGCGCGGTACATGGCTCCCGTATCAAGGTAGGTGTATCCAAGAGCGCTGGCAACTTTTCGGGCTACAGTGCTTTTTCCTGCGCCTGCCGGGCCATCTATGCCTACCCTCAGTTTTTTCATTTGACAAGGCAGGTCATNNGCTGGCCGCGGATACGCAAACGTTAGCCTGGCCTCTTTCAGCAATAATCTCAATCAAATCTCCGTCCCGGCATGTGATCACACCATCTTCCTCGACAGCCCTTTTTGCTGTCTTTCCATTTACTAAAATCCATACATTCTTGTTTGGTTTGCCGATAAATTTGATGCACATGATTCCAACATTACTTGTACCGTCCCGGCTGCTTCCTGCAGGCGGCCATTGTATCCAGGTATAAAAGGGTTCTTTGAGTCCGGACACTGCTCTTGCAAGGGGCTCTCCTTCAAGCCAGATAGCCTCGTTCATAAATCTGCGCATAGAGTCAAAGCGCAAGAGGCCCTGTGCAACTGCAACCAGGCAAAGCAAAGTGATTGCCACCATTATATATCCTGATTCTGTAAACTCAGCTCTGCGCTGCTTTTTCCGCTCCTGCCTGCTTTCTAACTAATTCACCCCCTGGTATCACTTGTTGGTATTCATGCACCTTGTCCCCGTGCGCCTTCATCTTGCCTTCTCGGCCAGACACATAGAATGGCAATGCCCATTGCCTGCCCCCCACTGCTGTACCCGGCCAGGTAGTTCCCAACATCGACATGTTTCCCTCAATGGAATTACGCTATGACAAAGGAATTCCTTTCAAGATGATATTGTTTGCTCTCGTATTTAAGACCCATTATATAAACCTAAAGGTAAGGTAAAAAAATGGGTTGCTACAGTCATCACGCCAATCAGGATCAAAAGGTTGGCGGGATGGCCAATATCAAGGCTGGCAGTTGCAGCGATCTGGCCAACGAACTCTGCTGCTGGAATCGAAGTGCCAAAGACTCACGAATAAGGCACTACACACCGAATATCAGAGGCAGCATCCTTAAGTATGCGGGATTTCACGCCATATACTTCTTGAATAATGTCAGAAGACAGATTCTCCGGCTCAAGGACATGCACCAGCCTACCTGCTTTCATAAAGAAAAGCATTGAAGCGTACCTCAAAGCAAGATTCACATCGTGAAAAATGGCAAGCACAGTCCGCCCTTGGTCTTGAGCCAGTTTCCTAACCAAATCCATGAGTTCCAATTCGAAGGACATATCAAGGTGGGCTGTGGGCTCGTCTAGCAAAAACACAGCCGGGTCCTGGCAAATTGCCCTTGCTATCTGGACCCTTTGCTGCTCTCCTGATGATAAAGATGTCACAGCCCGGCTTCGCAAGTGGCTTATCCTGGTCAAGAGCATGGCTTCTTCTACAGCCTGCCTGTCACAGGGAGTCTCAGACAAAACAGAGTCAGAATACGGGAGCCTTCCCATCATCACCGCTTCTTCCACAGAAAACTCAAAAGACGAGCGACTGTCAGGCGCCAAATAGGTTATAAGGCGGCTCCTTTCTTTGTCCCCCAGAAGGTGAACCTGCTTATCACAGACAAAGACTTCACCCTGCTGTGGCTGAAGATATCCGGAGACAGTCTTCTGAAGGGTGCTCTTCCCTGCGCCGTTAGGGCCCAAAAGGGCTGCAAGAGTGCCCCGGGGAACATCAAGGGTTATCCCGTCAAGAATAGTCTCGGATCCATAAGCAAAAGTTATGCTTCTAAGTGCTATACCTGAACCTGTTTGCATCTGTCACATCCCTCTCTTTCGAGTCCTTGCCAGAAGATACAGGAAGAAAGGAGCTCCAAACAAAGACGTTATGACTCCAACAGGGATCTCCAGAGGAGGGGCCACTGTCCTGGCCAGAAGGTCTGCCAATATAAGCGCGTTTCCACCAGTCAGCGCGGATACAGGCATGAGATAGCGATGGTCAGGACCTATCAAAATCCTTACTACATGGGGTACGATCAGGCCAATAAAACCAATTGGCCCGGTAAAAGCCACGCAGCTGGCAGTTATGAGAGAGCCCGCCCAGAGTATGCGGCGTTTTACCTTTTCCACCGGTACGCCCATATGAAATGCAGCTTCTTCGCCGAAGGAAAAGGCGTTAAGCGCCCTGGATTGAAACCACAAAACCCCTGCGCCGGTAATACTGTACGGTAGAGCAGAGGCCACTGCTTTCCAGGACGCCCTGGACAGGCCCCCCATGGTCCAAAACACAATTTCTTCTACCCGCTGTCTGAAGAACACCATAAGAAAAGCAATTACAGACGAAATAAGGCTAGACACAGCTATACCAGACAAAAGCAAAGTCCAGGTATCAGTATGGCCGTCTTTTGTGGAAAGAACATATACAATACCTGTGGACAAAAGTGCTCCGGCAAATGCAAGGGCCGGAAGGGCCCAAAGTCCCAGAACCTTTCCGAGTCCAAACACTATGCCAAGTACCGCTCCCAAAGAGGCTCCTGACGAAACTCCCAGAACATATGGATCTGCCATAGGATTCCGGAAAAGCCCTTGCATAGCAGCACCTGCAACACCAAGGGAGGCTCCTTCAATAAAAGCCAGAAGCACCCTTGGAAATCTGAGAGTCCAGAGGATGGTGTGGCCGGTATCAACCCCCTGAGCACCGGGGCCCGCTGCCAGGGCATGTATGATAGTCCTTAATGGAAGAGATACACTGCCCAGGGATAATCCCAAAAACACACTGGTTGCAAGCAAGGCCCCTGATCCAATTACAAGTAGCGGCCTGAACTGCCCCGGACGTCTCCCCTTTGTGTCTTGCACCTGGTTCCTCCCCTCTGCTTCTACCCAATGCTACCAAAATACCTCTGTCTACTCTGAATCTCTAATCTGCTTATTCCCCGGCTGTTGAGTCCGGGTAAAGATGTCGGGCAATTTCCTTTACACCTTCCACAATCGAAGGCCCTGGCCTGCTGGTTAAATCGCCGTCTACGAAATAGACCCGCTGGTCTTTGACAGCTCGCAGATCTGACCATCCGGGCCGGGATTTCAACCCGGCAATCTGATCCTCGGGAATGGTGACCAAAATCACATCAGGGTCTTTGGCCAGGACTTCCTCCATGCTTATCTGGAGATACTGCATATCAACGTCTTTGACCATGTTGTCGCCTCCGGCCCGGTCAAGCACGTCATTCATGAATGAGCCAGGCCCCACAGTCCAGAGTTCTTGATCCAGGACTACCAGGACAGTTGGTTTGGAGCCGGAATGAATTTCAAGGTCCTGTGAAAGACTCTTCAGTTCTTGTTCCATTTTCCCGACAAGCTCCTTGCCCTTCTTCTCAATTCCTGCCACTACTGCAACTCTTTGTATATCTTCCAGCACTTCTGCAATACTGGCCGGGTTTGACACATATACCGTAATTCCTAAATCCTCAACTTCCTTTACCTGCTGGGAGTCCTGGGTCCCAGGAATAAATACAATGTCAGGTTTCAAAGCGACCAGTTTTTCTTTGCTGAGGTTAAAAGCGTCGCCTACTTTCTCTCTTTCAAGGGCTTCTTCCGGCTTATTGCACCAATTGCTTACACCTACCACCCTTTCGCCTAAACCAAGGGCAAAAAGGATCTCAGTGTGGGCCGGGGATAAGGATACTATTCTCTTGGGAGACTCTTTCAGTTCCAATGTCCTGCCAGCTCCGTCTATGAAACTAGCCTGGCGTGAAGAGCAGCCGGTCAGAATTGCGCCGGCAAACCCAGCGAAAAGTACTAGGGCTACAGTCAGAGCCATACCCTTCTTCAGCATGTTCCCGAGCGTGTTCTTAGCGGTGTTTTGCGTTATCAAGTTGTGCCTACCTCCTGTCATAATCGTTTTTTAAAATGAATGAATCCATTAATTCCTTGATGCTTAGATTTTCGATTTCTGCAACTAATCCAAGACAAAGCCAACCCGCCTTGAAGAGGCAAGCTCAGCTTTCCATAAAAGAACCCGGCACAGAGCCGGGGAAGTCTTCTTTAACACAAAAACGCCCCCTTCTCTCGCACGAAGTCAGGTAACGTACACAATCAGGCAGGTCTCCTGGCTTCCGGCTCATCGCATCTGCACCTTCCCAAAAGTCACACCTTTCAGTGGCTTTTTTACAGATTGCTCCCCGGTTACAGTGGCGGCACCGCGCCGGACTTGCGCTTTTACGCTTCACCGGACTTCCCTATTCTCCCGTGCCGGGCACCTGAATGTGGTTAGATACATGTCATTATTAAATTGTAACCAATTTCCTCTGGTAATCCATTTTCTTTACGAGATCCTGTTCATTGTAACTTATGTTCACCGAGAATTGAAGGATGGCCCACCNNTGGCACCAGAATGATCTTTTGCACGTCCACAATCATAGCACCTTTGCACTAATTTCCCTGAGTTTCACCGATTAGTCAAGCCTGTCAGATGGAAATACTCCTGATAGAACCAATCTTGGGAGGCCGTCACAAATTGCTATTTCAGCGAGACAAGGATCTTGGTTGGGCTATAGTGTTTTGCGCATTCCTGGTCCTTTTGCTTTCATCAATCGCGTCTTCCATTTTGCGGGCCCCGCCAAAGAATTTGCCCTACCCAGTAATTCTTGCTAATAGCAACTTTGAAAGAGAGTTCATGGGCAATGTGTGCCGGCTAATCAGGTACATATCTCTGGGCGCCATGGCTATGGGAGTATATGGTATAATAGCATGGCCGTCGGGGCCAGGATCGCCCCGTTTCTAGTTCACATTAAGTATTGCGCCACAGGCGGCCTACCTGAACAGGCAGAACTCCATGAACTGTAACCCAGGCATAGTCCATGAGGCCCATGCTTGATAGCTATTGCTACCTAGAAAAACCGTTTGAGTCTGGGGTTATGAGTGATACCCGGGATCCGCCCCCTCTTGGCAACCGGTGTACCCTCGATTTCCTTTATGTCCATAGTCATATCAATAGGCCTGGCAGCAGAAATGTAGCTGCCTACGCCGAAAGCATCGGCCCCAACCGATGCCAATTGAGTCATCCTCTCAGGGGTAAGCCCTCCGGAGACAAAGAGTTTTACATGTTTGAACCCGGCCATGTCCAAACGTGCCCTCATTTCCTTAACCAGATCATCTGTTACTCCGCCGCGCTCAGAAGGGGTATCAAGGCGGACCCCGCCCATCTCACGCCCAAGAACACCGGCAACTCTCAATGCTTCTTCACACTCATCTTTGAACGTGTCCACCAGAATTGTCCTTGGTGCATCTTTCGGCATGTGGGTATTGTAAGCCATGGCAGCCTTTACAGTATCGCCTATGATCAGGACCAGAGAATGAGGAATAGTGCCAACAGGTTCAAGGCCCATAAACTTTGCCCCGAGTATACAAGCGGCACCATTTGCTCCGCCAATAACTGCAGCTCTTTCCATAACCGGGGCTACAGCCGGATGAATGTGCCTTGCGCCAAAACAGTAAAAAGGCCTACCCATGGCTGCATCTTTGCATTCACGGGCTCTGGACGCCCAGGCAGACGAACTTGCCAGGATTCCCAAAAGAGCGGTCTCGTAAGGGCCGAACAATGAATAAGGGCCGGTAATTCTCAAGACCACTTCCTTGGCCTCAAATACCTTCCCTTCTTCAAGGCCCCAAACTTCCAGGGGCAACCCTTCAAGCAACTGCAGGCATTCAGGCATACCTGCCAAAACCCCGGGACGGCTCGGGAATAATTCTGCCGTAACAACAGTATCTGCCTTGCCCTCCCGGACCAGTATCTCATGGGTCCTTACAAAGTAGAGATCAGCCGTGGCACCTGAAAAAATCTCGTCATGAGTGGCGGAAAACAGTCTATTCCGCTGAGGAGCATAGGCTTTGACATCGTCGTCTGTATGAAACATGATCTTACGGTTTGCTGGCATTGTGCTCTCCTTCCCACCCTATTCGTGCTGCTTTGTACAAGGCTTTAACTTCTTTGCTTTTGAGATATCGCCATTTGCCCTTGGGAAGCCCAAGAAGATTCACAGGCCCCATTTTGGTCCTAACTAACCGAATCACTCTGTAACCTACGGCCTGGCACAACTGTTTTACCAGGTGTTTTTGCCCTTCGTGAACTCCTATCAGAATACGCAAAAAACCTCCTGGGCTATCCAGAAATCTTGCGTAGTCGACATACACCTTTTTGCCTTCTATGATTATACCTGAAAGAAGGTCAAGAAGCTTCTTATCGTCTCTTTTTCCTGATACCGAAACAACATATTCTTTTATAACGTTGTGCTTGGGGTGAGTAAGAAGATAAGCAAGAGTCCCATCGTTGGTAAGGATAAGCAAGCCTTCAGCATCCTGATCAAGCCGTCCTACAGGAAAAACTCTTTGTTTTACTTCAGGGATCAAAGAAACCACAGTTGGCCTGCCAAAAGGATCAGAACAAGAAGACAGGTACCCCTGTGGCTTATGAAGCATGACATAAACAAGAGGCTCTTTTTGCGTGACCTGCTTTCCATCTACACAGACTTCATCTTTACCTGGAACAACCCTCTGCCCCAGGACAGCCAGAGTGCCGTTCACGGTTACCCTGCCCTGCTCAATAATCTCATCGGCGCGGCGCCGTGATGCTATGCCGGCCTGAGCCAGAAACTTTGAAATCCTCTGGAAGCCTGTATTGCTCCGGGTATCACTCAAGTAAACCCATCCCTCCGGAGTCTGATATTGATTTTTCCAGCCAGGAATAAAGTCTGCCCGGCCCTTCCAATATTATATCTGAGCAAGGCACCAGGGAAAGATTCCTTATGTCTTCAAGAAAGGTGTAAGGCGGTACATAAGTAGCCATGTACCTGCCTGCCCGAGACATAGATGGCAAATACGGGCTCACTGTAACCCCAAGAAGCTCAGTGGAGTTTTCCACCATTGCGCAGCATCCAGCCAGAAAGAGGTTGTCCATAACCGTTTCCCACAGGCAAATATCCCCTGATAGGAGGAGCTTAATCGGGTGATCAAAAATGAACAAGAGGGTTCTGTCTTTGATAATCCCTTTTCCCTTCACCAAACCCAGTTCATCAAGAACCTCCTGAAAAACCCCTGGGTTTATGACCCCCTCAACACGAACAACCCGGACCTTCTTGTTCCCGTTAAGGCGCCAGCCCAATTCCTGGCCCTGGCCTGTAAGAAAAAGGCCCCCTGAAATTTTCATGAGTTCACCGGGAAACACGTTGTTCCGAAAAACCGGCAGGGACATTACCCGGAACACCCCATTTACCTCTCTGGCTACCCGGTGAGAATCCCGGCTTCTTGCTGCCCCTGTCGCCAAAATGAGTGAGTCTGCCACAACCATAGGAGAAAGTCTCGAAAATGCCCCATCTATCAAGACCGCAGCATTTTCCGGGGCAAAACTTGTTACTGAAAGGAGATCCCTGGTGCTCGCCGGCCCCGCCAGAACCACCTTCCCCTGAGACCGGGCACGGCCCAGAAACACACGGCCAAGGGCACAGCGAACACCTGTGTCCTTCAAATCAATGAAATCGGCAGGCGATGATTCCAAAAGAGGCAATGCACTTGCAACAATAGTGCCCTCGGGCACGAGAACTCTTGGCTTTGGCAAACCTGTTATGTTATCGAAATCCTCTCCGTCATATCCGATGCCGGTAAGGAAAATGTCATTACCCCTTTTGTGGAAAAACTTCAATACTTCCAGAAGTGTAGTGGTTTTCCCAGTGTTTTTTGCAGTGCCTGAAATCCCAATGATAATTCTCATCATGTTCATCCACCATTTCCCGGTTCCGGTCAGCATGTTCGCCTAAAGCAAAGGCCCTGTGTAATACATGTCAAAACCCCCTGGGACACTCTTATCTCAGTGAGCATCTTCAAACCCTGGGTTTCGTCCGTATTTGCTGGTTTTCCAGGCCTACTGCTTTACTGCAACAGTGCCTTTACCTGCTCTGCCTGGATACGCCCCGTCTTCTTTGTCTCCCAGAAGGCCTTCATAGAGCGAGTCCACAAAGTCACCGCGTGTGGCTACTTCCTTAAGCACTTTCAAAATGCCATCTCTTAATTCTCTTGTCATTTTCCCGGCGTTATCTGTAGCCACAATCCCTGAATGTCCGAAAAACCTGAGAGCAGCGGCTGTTGCCTTCAGGGTGTCCACCCGGGCAGCAGCCGTAATGGGGCCACCTGCATAGGCCTCGTCTGATGATGCAATAGTTACGGCTTTGGCGCCCAAATTAAGAGCCAGTGCCGCGTGAAGGGCTGTCATCACTGACGACTGGCACCGATCCTGGGTTTGGGTTAGGAAACCTACTGGAGCACCCGGCCATATTGGAGCATCAATGATAGAAGAAAGCACCTTTATTTTTGCCACATTGAAGTCCACAAAGTTGTTGTCTGTCACTCCGGTGATTATGGCTTCAGGCGAATTGGCGAACAATGGTTGTAAGAGCGGGCGCCCGCCCAATAACACACCTGTAGTGGCTACAATTAGCATTCCTGCAAATGCTTTGGCTGCGGGAACTCCGCAAAGTTCCTCATTTGTAACAACGTCGTAGGGAAGATTGTACCTGGCAGCCAGTCTCATAGACTCAACACCATCTACAACCAGCCTCTCAGGATCAGTTCCTGCACCAAGGCTTCCATAGACAATATTGATCTTGGTGAGATCCGCCCCTGCAAGATGAGCTAACACTACTGTTTCAGGTGTGTTGAGTCCTCTATGAGCCCTTACCTGCCACATGGTCCCTGGGAGAAAGCCTTTTTTGATGAGGTTTAGATTGTCCAGGGTAAGCACAGTCCCGTCTTGCTGGTGGCTCCATGGTTGTTCCAAGAGACCTTCAGTCCTGGCTCCCCAAGAAGGATCGAAATGAATTACCCCTCTGGCACCCCAGGCCACAGACATGTTGCTGTGGTATGCGTCCATTTCAGGGCAACCGGTCCCGTATTGCACAAACACATGGTAATCGTTAAGAATATCCTGGGACACGGGACATATCATTCTTTTGGCCCTGTCTCCTAACAAGGCAATTTCTTTGACCTCTTTGTCAGTAAGGGGACGCGTATGGGATACAGGTTCTCCTGTAAAATACCAGCGCTTCACTTCCCCAGATGAAAGAGCCGCGTATTTTCTTCGTAATGCTTCGAGTTCACCGGTTAACCCCTTGAGCCTTGCATCTTCTATTTCAAGCCTTAAATTTGCCCTCTGAATTCCCGGGCTCGTGCGCCTGCTTGCCCAATCTATGAGTCTTTCGGCTATTTGAACACATAGGCCGCCTATCTCTTTGTCTGAGAATCTGTATGTAAAACCGTCTGTAAGATCAACCTTTGACTCAGGCCTGCTTCCACCTGAAGCCCTGATTTCCCGGCCTTCTACATAGGCCACTGCAGCCTCTGCCGAAGTATCAGGGCCAAACCCGGCATCAAACCCTAGCTCTTGTGCCATTTCAGGCCGCATGCTCAGGCCACCCACTACCAGTTTGGTCATTTGCCTCAAACCTGAAGCGTCACAAAGATCGGCAAATTTGGCCAAAAGTTCAGAAGTACCATAGCTTAAAGCCCGGCTTACCATGAGATAATCAGGCTTTTGCTCACATGCCCGGGCAACAATTTCCTCTGGCGGTAGATCTGGCGGGAGCAATAAGACACTGTGTCCTCTGTCAAGAAGTTTTCTGCGGATGAGTTTGAGGCCTACGTCATGAACAGGGTCCAGGGGAGCCAGCATCACTTGTTGCGGCCGGGCCACGGCCTTGGCTTTCTGCTTCATTCAGATCCACCCCCTGGCTGTACCACCTGTAATCTGCTGACGGCCTGTATACATAACCTCTCAGCCTGATTCTCACACCTGGGCCTCCCATTTCACAAAACACGACATCTGAATCTTCAAACCCGAGTTCCGCCATAAGCTTCAATCCCAGATATTTTCCTTCTTCCAAACTACTGCATAAAATGAAGGCCTCAAGGTCACATCCATCAAGAATCCGGTCTTTGGCCGACATCTTCTCCTCCCCCTTGAGGGCCTGCAATCTCTGCCCAATACTTATTTACGTCTCCAATCACATTGGCAATATGATGGGCCATGGCCTTCCTGGCACCGTCTTGATCTTTCTTCTTCACTTGAGCCAAAATACGTCTATGATCCTCAACCATTCTTGACCCTAATCTTGACCTGATGTACTCCAATGCCTGCCCTATTTGAGGATTGTGGTAAATAACATCAAGGGCGCTCATGAGCACCCTGTTTTTCCCGGTTTCGGCCAGGGTGCGATGGAATTCAACGTCTTTTTCCACTCCCGAGCTGCCCGAAAGGAGAAGTTTTTCGTGCTGTTCAATTATCCTTTCAAGTTTTCTGATGTCTTGTTCAGTCACATGTTGTGCCGCCAAATATGCAGTCTCGGTTTCAATGGCCCTACGGGCAATCAGAGCGTCTATAAATTCCTGACGGTCCCGAACCTTAAGACTCTCCACAAAAGCCTTGTGGGATCTGCTTCTGGCTTGAGTATCCAGCCATTCTTTAAGGGCTTTTTCACCCTGGGGGGTGATGACTCTGCCTATGCGGCCCTCAGAGCGAACATGCCCGTTATCTTGAAGGGACCTTAAGAGCCTTCCGGCAGTTGCCTCTGACAAAGTAAGTCCTTCGTCCTGCATTAGCCTGCTCAATCTCCATGCCCCTATAGGCATAGAAGCCTCGCTTACGATTTTGAGAGCTGCAAAATAGGACTTGTTGTTACCGACACTCAGAATCGTCACCCCCGGGCGGTTTGTGGAAACTTGTATTCTTCAAAAAAGACCTTTGCCGAACCGGATCACCAGGCTACTCTTTGAGAAGAGCTACGGCTTCCACTTCTACAGAACAATCAAGGGGGAGTGATGCTACACCAATTGCTGATCTGGCATGTTTGCCTCTATCGCCAAATACTTCTACAAACAGATCAGAAGCTCCGTTGACTACCTTAGGGGCATCTGTGAAATCAGGAGTCACAGCTACAAAACCTACCACCTTGACTATACGCTCCACATTATCTAAAGAACCTGCAACACTTTTTATGGCAGCCATAACATTGAGGGCGCACTGCTTTGCTTCTTCATAGGCCTCTTCCAGGGTAACCTCGCCGCCTACTTTGCCTTTTACCCGGAGTTTGCCATCCTTAAATGGGGTTTGCCCTGACACATACACCCAATTGCCTGCCCTTACTGCAGGAACGTATGATGCTACCGGGGCGGGAACCTGGGGGAGAGTCAAACCCAGTTCTGTCAACTTGTCCTCAATCTTCATTTATGTACCTCCAATTCATTAGATGGTTCTTAAATCATCAGATTTCGCTTCATCAGCGATGAGTAGCCCTTATGATAATATCACTCATGTACAGGTGATACAACGGCAAGTCGAGGGCTATGATGTACTGAGATAATTCCTGCCTCAAAAACTTTTGAGGCCTGAAACTCGTCCTTACTTTTACCATTCCGGTAAACCCGGTCATCAAACGCCAGCAGAACTGCCGGCTTTGATACGGGCCTTTTGTACAAGCCGAACCTTTCTACCTCAGTAATCGTCTCTATTATACAGGCGAGACAGGCAAATGGATTATCTATGAGAATGCCGGGACTGCTGCTGGCAGTACATAACGCCGGCTGTATGTAGCGCCGGCTGNNATAGCCGCATTCTTACTGCATGTCGAGAACACTTCCCTTCAGGTAACACAGTACCAAATCACCTTTGCAGATATGCCAGCGGAATTCGACGGCTTCAGAATCGCACTTGTTTCAGACCTTCACGGAAACACCTTCGGCCACGCTCAAGCAGTCCTTGTATCTGAAATTTCCCGGTTTGAACCGGACCTTATTGCCATTTCAGGCGATCTTTTCGACGAAAGGCCTTTCAGCGGAGGCCCTGCATTTGCACTTCTTGAGGGAATACATGGCCTGGCTCCGGTATATTACGTCACCGGTAATCACGAAATATGGTCGGAGCGGTTTGATTCTGTTCAAGGGCAAATCGAGAAATCCGGAGTCGTAGTGTTGCGAAACCAGGTCCAGGAATATACCAGGGGAAACAGCAAAATATATATAGGGGGATTGGACGATCCATCAGTCTTCGGCCCAGAAAGCCCCAGGCAAAAACAGCAGTACGAGCAAGTCTTGTCACGGATCACAGGCGATATGGAAACCGGTGCCTTTACTGTTCTTTTAGCCCATAGGCCCCAGTTCATGGATACATATTCGTCGTGTGGAGCCAATTTGGTGCTTGCCGGCCATGCACACGGAGGGCTCATACGTTTGCCTGGAATAGGTGGCCTTATAGCACCCGGGCAGGGACTCAAGCCGCGTTATACCTCAGGTTTATATACAAAAGGCAACACTACCATGGTTGTTGGCAGAGGCCTGGGAAACAGCGGCTTCTATCAGATAAGAGTGTTCAACCGNNACCCGGAGTGGTCTGCCATCAGCTTGACGCAGCTAGAAGACCATCATTTTCCATATAATAAAACCGGTAAGAAAACCGAAAAGATCTCCTATCAGGCAGGCTGCAAGGGCATGTTTGGATTTTCTGATCCCGACTGAGCCAAAGTAGAGAGTCACGACGTAGAAAGTAGTATCAGTGGCGCCTTGAAAAATCGATGCAAGGAGCCCGGTTGGAGTATCAGGCCCATGTATTCGCAAAATGTCGCCGGTTACGGCAAGGGCTCCGCTACCGCTTATAGGCCTGGTGATTATCAAAGGGAGTACGTCAGTTGGTATACCCAGGGGCTTAAGTACACGACTTAAGTATCGAGCGGCCAGTTCAAGGGCTCCGGAACCCCTAAAACATGATATCCCCACAAATATGGCAACCAGATATGGAAGAGTCCCTATGACAATTTTCAACCCTTCTTCGGCACCCTTCACGAAAGTCTCATATACCCGGACCCCTTTAGCCCAGGCGTACAACGGAACACCAATAAGGAGTACAGGAAAAGCATAAACGCCTAGTCTGGCTAAGAATAACACATGTGTCACCTCCGATTCCGCTGGTTTATGAAACGTTAGAACCGTCCCGGCGTTTCATTTCACCGGGCAAGGAGCCGGTGGGCAATGAGTCCTGCGCAGGTTGCTACCAGTCCGGCTACGGCTGTCGGGCCGGCGACTATGGCAGGACTCTCTGACCCTAGGGCTGCCCTGAGGGCTATAACACCAGACGGAAATATGCAGAATCCTGCTGCGCTTATGACCACAAGGGTAATCATGGACTGGATACCTTCGTCCCTGTCTCCGTAGACTGCCTTTATTTCAGCCATAGCCTTCAAGCCCAGGGGAGTCTGGGAACTCAGCCCTAGAATGTTAGATATGACTGTTGCTGATACAGCCCCCATAACCCTTTCCCGATCCCTTACATAAGGAAACAACGGGCCAAGAATCGGACGGGTAATCCTGGCAAGAACATCTATTAGGCCCGATTCCCTTGCCAACCGCTCTATTCCCACCCATAGGCAAAACATTCCTGCCAGGCTTATTACCAGTTGCACAGCATCATAAGCCCCGTCTAACACCGAGGACATCATGGCATCTACGTTACCCGTGGCCAGCGCAACCACGGATCCAAACAACATCATGAAAAGCCACACAGCATTCACAAAATACACCTCTCATATCTCTGGTGTGAGATTGATACCTCAATCAACTCTAAGCAAAATAGAAAAGCGGTTCTTTTCCTAAGGTATGTGGGTTCTTGAGCTGGAATGAGACCGGGAGTGCTGGATTATCCGGCGGAAAAATGCTGCAGTACCGGATACCTGCAAAAGGCACCAGGATATTTGGCGCCCCATAGGCTTCTGGCAAACCGGCGGGCAAGAGCCCGCCCCAATTGATGAATCCCAACCAGCCGGGTGTTTCAAACAGCCAGCCGGCCCAATCAATTGGACATTGACCCTTGCCCTGCTACCGCTCACGATTTTGGGCCATGTGGGTTTCGGCAAACTCAATCATTCTCTTGACCATCTGGCCGCCGAGCCTTCCCCCAAGGTGGCCACCGATAATGCCACATTCTCTGGAGGTCATGTTAGGCCAGCCAACAGTACGGATTTTGTCGGCTAAGCCCAACTCCTCGGCAATCTCATACTTCATATTGTCCAGATTGGCCCGGAGTTCATTTTCACCTCCACCCCTTATCATTCCTAGTTCCTGGGCGACTTCGTACTTCAACTGATCCAGTGCCCTGGCCGCATCAGGATTCACCGGACGTCTCAAACGGCGTCTTCCCAGAACCATCCCTCCTTAGGGCGGTAGCTCACATAGTTTTCCCGGAAAGAGCCGTTCGTAAAATAGGGCCTATGTTCTGTCGACTAGTAAGTACTTCCACGAATAAGTCTCCTGTTTCCTTAACTCTTCCAAGGGCCGTTTTGATATTCCACGACTGGGGGGTGACATAATCCAGTTCATCCCAGGAAACCGGTATTGAAACAGGTGCCCCGTTCAATGCTCTTACTCCGTAGACTGTTGAAATGGTCTGTCCCCGGGCATTCTGGGGATAATCTATGTATACATGGCCGTACCGGTCCTTGACTCTTCTCTCCAAAGTGACTTTCTCAGGATATGCCTGTTGTATCATAGTTGCTCCGAACTTCACAAAGGCTGCTGCCTCTTTGTAGTCATATACCGGTTCAATGGGCACATATATGTGCAATCCCGTTGCCCCGGAGACTTTTGGAAATCCTCTGATCTTCCACTCATCAAGCAATTGCTTAACCATTTTTGCTACAATCACTACGTCTTCCCAGGTAGATCCATTAGAGGGATCAATGTCAAAAATTGCAAAGTCAGGATGTTCTAATGTTTGAAACCGGGATAGCCACGGGTTTATCTCAATTACGCCAAGGTTGGCCATCCAAACAAGGGCCTGTGTGTTATCGCACAGCACAAAATTGATAAATGAATCTTTATCCCTGGACCACACAGGAGCTATCCTGACCCAATCAGGTGTACCCGTGGGCGCATCTTTTTGGTAAAAACCTCCCTCAGAAATACCATGGGGGTATCGTACAAGGGAAAGGGGCCTGTCGATAAGGTGAGGAAGCAAAAACTTGCTAATGCCTGCGTAATATTCAATCAAGTCACCTTTGGTAAAACCTTCATTGGGCCACAACACCTTGTCCAAATTGGAAAGGTTCACCCTGCGGCCGCCTACTGCAACCGAAATTCTGTTTCCCCTAATACCTTTGATACCTTCAGGCATTAGCCACCCCATGAATTGCACATGATGAATACCAACACCGATTTACCGGCAAAAACCCCTTCGCTTAACAATGGCCTTATCCCTTATCCATCGCTCAGACGGGCAGGGGCCGATCTGTTGCCTATGCTTAACTGAAACTCTTATCCACCCGGGCCTGCCCTTTTCCCAATTATACCTCTCAATACAGGATGCCTGAGATTTCCATCAGGAGTAATCTCAGTGTACTGCACCCTAACACCAAAATATGGTTCAATCCAACGGACACTGGAGAGCACACTCCTTGGTAGCTTTCCCTGTACGGTTAAGTGCTTAGTGCCTAAGAACGGGCCAAATGCTGCCAGTAATGTTTTTTCCCGTTCTGCGTTCAAACCTGAAGATACACGGCCAACCAAAGAAAACTTCCTATCTGCAGGTGGGATATCCCCGGGCTCGAGGGCTACGGAACGTAACTTGTTAGTCTGCCCCTCCCGGTTATGTGAGCCTTGTTTGACAACTTTCATACTTTCAGGGAACACAACACCTTTCCTCTCACAGACCTCCCGGGCAACCACCAAAGACCCAATTTCCCTTCCCGGAGAAGGGAGGTAACCGAGCACCCAAAACTCATCTTCCTTAAAGTTCCTGATTTTCAACCAGTTTCGCGTTCTCTTTCCTGGAAAATACAAACTGTCTTTTCTTTTTGCCATAACACCTTCTAAGTCTCTTTCCCTGGCAAAATTGAACAAACTGGAACCCTTACCTGAGCAGGCTTGTGAAAAATAAATAAAGCGTTCCCATGAAAACAGTTCCGAAAGTATGCTCCTGCGTTTAATAAGAGGCACTTGCAAGAGAGACTGCCCGTTAAGGTACACTAAATCAAAGGCTACGTATATTGCTGAATGGGGACTGGACTTGAGGTAAGAAAAACTGGGTATACCGTTTTGAAATGCAACAATCTCACCGTCTGCGATTAAGTTATCTGCCTTTCCATGCCTGACCGACTTGATTATTGACTCGAGCCCGGGAAAACGGTTGCCCAGGGAATTGCCGTTTCTTGACCTGAGGAATATGTTTGAGCCATTTAAATATGTAAGACACCTGTACCCATCCCATTTAACCTCGAAAAGCCAATTATCATCATCAAAAGGGCCGGGGCAAGTCTCAGCAAGCATAGGCGAGACATCAGGCATTCCCTCAGGTAATTGATCCACTGCCATCTCCTGTGCCGGCTCCTCCGGGCCTATAGCGTTCATCTGAGAGACTGCCGCTTTCTCCAACAACAGCCCCCTTCGGCCTGCCCTTTCCCGTTTTTTCAGTTTTGGCCTTTTCAACACTCCTCCTCAAGGCTTCCATAAGGTCAATTACCTGGGCAGGCACTCTTTCCGGCTCTGCTATGATCTCCTTTCCTTGTATTTTCTTTTGAATAAGCTCTGCCATGGCCTCTTTTTGGCGGCTTTTATACTTTTCCGGCTCGAAATCAGAAGACAGGGCTTCTATCAAGGTAACTGCCATCTTTTTTTCTCTTTCATCAACACCCGATTCTTTAGAAATCTTCAATCCCTGTCCCGACCTTACTTCCTCAGGCCAATACATTGTCTCTAGCATCATAAAGTTGTCACCATATGTCCTCACAACTGCCAGGGTCTCTTTCGCCCTGAGAGCCACTCTGGCCACTGCCACTTTACCCTGGCCTTTCATGGATTCCAAGAGAAGCCTGTAGGCTTTTTCGGCCCCCTCACGCGGTTCAAGAAAATAGCTCTTTTCGAAATATACAGGATCTACATCTACAAGATTGACAAAGTCAAGAATTTCCACCTTGTGGGCATCAGGCCCCGGCATAGCCTCAAGTTCTTCGTCGGTAAACACGACGTATTGTCCTTTTTCATATTCGTAGGCTTTCACAATCTCTTCAGGTTCCAGCTGAGCCTGGCAAACCGGGCACCATTTCTGGTACTTAACAGGAGAATTACAGCGAGAATGCAACCAATTGAAAGAGATGTTCCTCCTCTCAGTAGCTGCATAAAGCCTCACAGGTATGACCACCAGGCCAAAAGCCAGAGTCCCGTTCCAAATTGGCCTCATGATATCCAATTCCCCAATCCTGGTTTTTGCTCGATTTACTCCTGTAGATCCGGCGTACATTCCAGCCGGCCCTCAGGCTTTCAGTGGAGGGGTTCAAGGATCTCAGTTTCCCCTCCCTGAGCAGTAACTCTTCTATCCATAATGTCTGCGAACCTATCCAGGAGATCAGGAGCCGCTTCCAGCAGCCGGTCATAGATTGCCCTGGAGTCTACAGGCAAAAAACGCACCTTGCCTTCTCCTACAACCAGAAACCCAACCGGCTTCACTGAGACCCCTGCTCCGCTGCCGCCGGTAAACGGAAGATTCTCCTGCTGGAGAGAATCATCGCCTCCCTGGCTTTGCATATTCCCATGTGTCCCCTCACCTGGAATTTCATCTCCTCCCCCTGCCACAAATCCGAAGGTGACCCTCGATACAGGAACAATCACAGTTCCGTCCTTTGTTTCAACCGCGTCTCCTACAACAGTATTTACATCTACCATGGATTTGAGACTTTCCATAGTTGTCCTCATGAGACTTTCAAGCGGATGGCTCATAACATAAACAACCCCTTTTGCTCTGAGCAGTATTCAAACCAGCCATGCAATCTTGCTTCTAGTATTCCTCCGGTAACTTGCTAATCATGACTTGGTCTTCAAAGATATTGGATATTACCTGTACATGTGGCCCGAGCCCGATTCAGGACCGGATCCACATGGGATGGTCAAAAGCATTGCCCGCAGATATGAACTTTCTAATCAGGGCTTTCCGGCAATCACCTTTTTTGCAAACAGTGTAAATCTGATTCCTTTCAACAAGCTTACCCTAATCACAGTCTCTACTTTCAAGGCAAAATATGCCCTGTGATACACCGGAGTGAACTTGATGTGCCATGGCTCATCTCTTCTCCTGGCAAATACCGCGCTGAGGGCAGAAAGACTGCCGCATAGAAGTGCAGTTTTACATGGGTCGTCGAGGCCGACTTTCCCTTGAATCGAAAGCTCTTTGATGTCCATGGTTTTGCCAGCCTCATCCATTAATTGTCTATAAGCCGCCACGATTTTAGTAATCCCGTTTTCGGGCCCATTTGATCCAATCTCTTGGCCAGGCCCGTCTTTTTCCTGGCCCGGGCCCCTTTGGCCTGTGGGCCTAAAGGCGCCTTGCCCGGGTTCCGGAAGCATGTTCCGGCTTGTGGCCAGCTTGTTTTCAAGAATCTTGAATACCCAGTCAATGACACCTTGCCTGAAACCAGATAGGCGCCTTTTCCGCCTCTCACGAAACACAGTAATGTAACCCGGAAAGTACCGGGGTTTGATCGAAACAGTAATAAGGGTGGTATCCATCTCGGTATGCAAATAGATTTTAATCCAAGAAGGCATACTCATAGCCAGGAACAGGATACACACCAACCCAAACACCACCGGCAAAAAGTAAGACAGTGCAAAATGCCCGGACATGCCAATCCCTTTCCCTGGGAGACTTTTCAGTGATAGCATGTCCCTAATGTCGTAATCTATTAGGGCATCCTTCCCGTGCATTACCGCATTAGAGAAACCATTGTCGAGTAAACGGCGGTGACGGAAAATCACATGTTTTATCTCGGATTCCAGGACATAGTTGGTAGATATAACCCCTTCAAGGGCAAATGTTACAGGTATCTTATAAGATAAGGCTGAAAAACCAGGTAGGATTAAGTTGAATCAGATGCAAGGGGAGGCAAATCAGAAATAGAGTTAAGAGAGGCTTTCTTCAGGAATTCATCAGTAGTGCCATATAGTTTGGGCCTTCCAAGGGTTTTCTTACGCCCTGTTTCCCTGATGAGCCCTTTTTCTAAAAGAGTATCAAGGCTGGCTTCCGGGTTTACTCCACGGATTGCTTGAATATCCTGCCTGGTAACAGGCTGGCAGTAAGCTATTATTGCAAGAGTCTCAAGAGCACCCTTGGATAACGGAACAGGAATCTTTCTGGAAAAAGCCTTTGTTATGATTTCGCCAAACTCAGGTTTGGTCACTATCCGCAGGCCACCTGCAACTCTTTGAATATGTATGCCCCTTTCAGCGTAATACTTGTCCAACTGGGAAACAGCCTCTTGAACCGTGTGTATTGAAACTTTAAGGGCATCAGACAGTTTTTCAAATGATACAGGTTCATTTGAGCAAAATAAGATGGCTTCGATCAAGACGTCCAGTTTCAAGCAAAATCACCTCCTTTCCATTCTTCCCACAACGTCGCGCCTGGTCGAGAATACAATGTCCCCGAATACCTCAAGTTGCTTTGCAAAGACTCTTCTTCGTTTAACCAATTCCAGCAAAACAAGAAAGTTTAAGATCGAGTCTTGTTTGCTGCTGCTCACAAAAAGAGAGAACCTGAGTACCGCGTATCTTGAGGTTAGCCTGGTTATTTCTTTCCAAAACCACCTCATATGATCGGAAAAATTCCGCTTAAGAACCACAACTTTCCGTTCTCCTGCCTTTATGCGGCCTTTAAGGGATTCCATTATGTCAAACAAGTCAACAACGTCGATAGCTGCAGTTTCTGCCTGGCTTGTCCCTTCTATTGGGGTAACATACCCACGGCTGTAAGCGGCCTGAGATTGTCGCATCAACCCGGCTATGTTCTCAACTGCCGAGGTAAATTCCGATTCTTCAAGGAGCTGAAATAAGTCTTCTTCATATTCCAAAGACTCGTCTGGCAATTCTTCCCCGGCCAACTCCGGCTGGCCTATGGTTGACTGCGGCAAAAGCCATTGGATTTTTGCCAATACCAGAAATGAGGCGTCCTCCAGAAGTCCTACCGAATCTTCAAGAAGCACCTGCCCACCCTCTACTTCCTCCCGCAATCTTCTGCAAAGAGGGGTCAGTTGCAGTACTGCCATTTGATACACACCTTAGTCATGGCTTAACCAACAAAAGGGATATGGCCATCCCCGCTTTTTGCGCAAAGCCAATATACCCCGTTACTAAAGGCTGCATAATTGCAGGAATAATTCCTAGAATCAGCAAAGCCGCCAGGACCACAAAACCATATCGTTGAAGTTCATACCACCAGTGCTGAATCCTATACGGTATGTAAAGTTCAAGAATGCGGGATCCATCCAGGGGCGGTATTGGGATAAGGTTAAAAATAGCGAGCCCGGCATTAATCCACGCAGCCACATCCAGGACAGTTGGAATATAGGACCAAGCGCCTGAAAAACGTGCGAATGTAAATAGCAAAATAGTTATAACCTCAAGAATAAAAGCCGTCACAAGGTTGGCAACAGGGCCGGCAAGAGCAATTTTGGCCATGTCCCGCCTTGGATTTCGCAACCGGTAAGGATCAACAGGAACAGGCCTGGCCCATCCGAAGCCGAAAGCTAATAGCATCAAGGCTCCAATTATGTCCACGTGAACCCAGGGCTCAAGGGTCATCCGTCCGGACAATTCGGCTGTATCGTCTCCGAGGTTATAGGCCATTCGAGCGTGGGCATATTCATGAACACTAAGAGCCAGTAAAAATCCGGGAAGCCGCAGAATCAGCCGGGTAGCAGCGCTAGGCATGAACGCACCTCCTCAGTCCGTATTATCTGGATTCTAACACAATCCGGCGAGTCAATCTCCGGATATGGCACAATCCGGGGCTTCCTCGCAGGACTGGATCCATAATTAGGTTATTCAATTGGTATCCATTATACCAAAAGAGGTGGATTGTGGCTCCATTAGCCGCAGATCTGTGTTACGAATAATGTGAATGTGTATTGTTCAACCTTTAGGGTTAAACAACACAGCCATTATGTAACCAGCCAATATGGCAGTCAGAAGCCCTGATGACGTAGCCCTGAGCCCCCCTGTCAGAATTCCAAAAGGGCCGATTTTGGAAGCATCTTCAAGCATCCCGGTAACAAGTGTATGCCCGAATCCTGGTAAGGGAATAGTGGCACCGGCTCCCCCGATATCTACCAAAGGAGCGTAGAAACCCAGGCCCGATAAGATGGCCCCAATACTCACAGCAGAAACCATGATAATTGCTGGATTCGTCTTTGTTAGATCCATAATCAGCTGGGCCAGGGCACACAAGACTCCCCCAACAAGAAAGGCCTTAATGTAATCCATCTTCTTAAGCCGCCTTTTCTCTTACTTCTCACAAATAATAGATACAGCATGAGCAATAGAAGGTATTGATTCTCCTTGCTGGCATGCTGTAGGGCTGTGCAAAGCGCCTGTAGCTACCAGCAAGACTCGATTCAACTGCTTATTTCTAAGTTCTCGCCAGATCTTTGAAGAAAAAACACCAGCAGCGCACCCGCATCCTGAACCCCCGGCGCCGATTTCAGGAGTCGTCTCATAAAGCAACAACCCAGCATCCTGGTGTACATGGTCAATAACGACCCCTTTTTCACGTAAAAGATGCCTGCCTACTTCTGAACCAATTCTCCCAAGATCTCCTGAGAGTACCAGGTCATAGTCTTCAGGCTTCGTGGACATATCTTGAAGGTGCCGCCATACAGTATCAGCAAATGCCGGGGCCATGGCAGAACCCATGTCATTGGCATCTGGTATGCCCAGGTCTTGCACCTTCCCAATGGTGACTGCTTCAATCATGGGCCCCTGGCCTTTTGCTCCCACCAAAACAGCTCCTGCAGCAGTGGCTGTCCACTGGCTTGTAGGGGGCCGCTGGTGACCGAATTCCGTAGGATATCTGAACTGACGCTCAGCAGCATCGTGATGGCTGGAAGACGCCACAATCGCATACCTTGCAAAGCGGCCTGCAGTAAGAAAAGAAGCCAATCCCAAACCCTCAGACATAGTAGCGCATGCACCATATATGCCTAAGAAGGGAATGTCATACTCTCTGGCCATATAGCCAGAGGATATTATCTGGTTCAACAGGTCTCCTGCGATGATAAAGTCCACCTGGGATTGCTCAACCCCGGCCTTTGCCAGGGCAAGATCAACTGCCTGTCTTAGCATCTTGGATTCTGCTTTTTCCCAGGACGTCTCTTCGAGCAATGTAGTACTGTATACCATGTCGAAAAGATGCCCTAAAGGCCCCTGCCCTTCACGGGGCCCCACCACAGCCGCAGCCGAGACCACCACAGGCCTTTCGCCAAATACACAAGTAGAAGTGCCTTGACGGTGGAATTTCAAGACAGAGCCTCCCTGTCATATGATGCACAGTTGCATGTCTTATCTAAAAACATAAAGTTTCAGCACAGATACCAAAGTCGCGGTTAGCGAAGCGTAGACTATTACCGGGCCTGCGACCTGAAACATCCTGGCTGCAACACCCAGCACAAACCCTTCCCGCTTAAATTCCATAGCCGGCGATACCACTGAATTAGCAAAGCCTGTAATGGGCAGGGATGCTCCCATCCCTGCCCATCTGCCGATCTTGTCATAAACTCCGATCCCGGTCAAAAACGATCCTGCAAATACCATTACAGATGATGTCATAGCATAAGCCTGGATCAAAGGAATGCCTTTACCAACCAGGTGAGTTAATACCACCTGGCCCATAACACATATAAGGCCGCCTACGAGAAAGGCCAAAACCATATTGCGGGCCAAGGGGCGCTTGGGCCGAAAATCTTCCAGTAGCTTTGAATAAGCCTCCACTTCACGTATGTTGGCTCTTGCCATCACATCTCATCCAAATACGCTACTTTAACATTAGCCTTGTAGTTTACAATCTCGCCGTCTTTTACGTTTGCAGTCCAATTCAAAATTTCTACACCGCTGATGTTGGCTACCTTACCGGCCGCTTCCTTTACTGCCTGAGCAGCGGCATCCTGCCAATCCCGCTTCGACTCCCCAACAAGCTCCATTACTCTCACTACAGGCATAAAAAAACTCCTTTCTGTACCGTTGTCTCAGGGTTCCTCTTGCTTATCCCTGCGGTTCGTAGTATCTCCCTTCGCTCCCAAATTGAATCCTGCTTCCCTGCCTTGAAGGATCTGCCTGAGCAGGAGTAATGCCTTTTTCTCTAATCTTGAGACCTGGGCCTGGGAAACCCCTAAGTCCCTGGAGATCTCATACTGGGTCTTCCCCTGGAAAAAACGGCCCTCAATAATTGGCCTCAAACAGTCACCAAGTCTTGAAACCGCTTCTTTTACATCAAGGGAGTCAGCCTGAGTTTCCAGGTCATAGGGTTGCATTTCAGTGGCCGCGCTTTCAGACGAGGGAGGCAAATCATCAAAGTACAAAACCGGTTGGGTGGCATCCAGAGCCTGGCACAGACTATCGATATCTATGCCTAACGCCCCGGCTAATTCTTCGATTGAGGGTTCTTTGCCTGTCTCTGCCTGTTTTCTTGACGATAAGCGCCTTGCTGTAAGAGATATCTCTCTGAGCCGCCTGCTTACTTTTACATCTCCTTGATCCCGCAAATATCTTCTGATCTCGCCCAGAATCAGAGGGACCGCATATGTAGAAAACGCAACTCCATAGGCGGGATCAAACCTGTCTATGGCTTTTAGGAGGCCTATGGCCCCCAATTGGAACAAATCATCTTTTTCCAAAAGTCCTGAATACTTTCGAACACATGACCATATAAGACCGGTATTGGCGTTAAAAAACTGGTCCCGGGCCAGGGCATCTCCCTTCTTTATCTTTTTGAATAGGCAGGCATCTACAAACATGGATTTTTGACCATCCTTACCCTGGTTCCCTTCCCTGGCATGGATTCGATTTGAAGCTTGTCCATAAAAGATTCCATAAAAGTAAACCCTAAGCCCATATGGCCTGGGATAGTAGTAAACCCTGGCTCTTTCGCCTTGTCCAGATCATCAATTCCTTTTCCATGATCCTCAACTGTTATTTCAATGCCCTCACCACTGTTTTTGACAAAACACTCTATACACCCAGGAGAATCCGGATACGCATGAAGTATTGCATTTGATACTGCTTCAGATACCGCAACCTTAATCTCCTCAATATCAGATACAGAAAACCCGCAAAATGAAGCAAAAGTCGCGGCTGCTATTCTGGCTATCGAAACGTTAGACGATATGCTGGGAAACCGCAAGAAAACCTCATTGCTCATACCGTTTTGCCTCCTCTGCCTTTGCATCCTTGCCTTTTACCCGTTTGATTGCATCTTCTTCTGTCCTGGCAACCTGAAGAACAGGCAGCAGGCCGGCCATTTCAAGCATGGAACTCACTTTGGGGGCCACGTCTGACAAAATAAACTTGCCGCCCCACGAGGTTACAGTCTTATGCCGGCCTAAAATCACGCCCAGGCCTGTAGAATCCACAAAAGAGAGGTTTTTGAGGTTAACAACCACGTTCGGAGCTGCAGTTTTCCTTAACTCATTATCGATAAGATCACGGAACCTTGCGGCGGAAGATAAGTCCAGTTCCCCGGATACCCTGACCACAAGGCATGAAGGCGTTTTCATAAAAGTAAGATCCATGCCCTCGCACCGCCTTTGCTAAAATTTTCCTTAAACTTATTCGACAGTTCGAGGGCAATTCCTCTATTAGCGTCCTATCATAAAAGCCCTGATATATCGTATTGCATAGTCAAAAAAATTGGCTCGTTCTACATTGGCCTTCGAAACCAAAGGCAGCGCGGCCACTGCTTCACCATCAATTTCCACTGCCAGTTCTCCTACCTTGTCGCCTTTTGCGATAGGTGCGGTGACTTTATCGAGGGTTATAACCCTTTTGATTTCACCTGGCATATTCTTCGTGATAGTGACTGCAAAGGGCTCAACACTGATAACCTCAACCACATCCTGTCTTCCCTTACGCACCCGTACCTGGCAGATAGATTGTTCCCTATCAACAACCCGTAATGATTTGAAGTTTGCAAACGCCCAATCAAGGAGCCTCCAGGCATCGTTCTGCCTCTGCTCAGGGGTCAAAGCTCCCATCAGGACCACGATAAACCGTGAGTCGCCCCGCTGGGCCGTGGCCGAGATACAGTAGCCTGACTTGCTGGTCATACCGGTTTTCAAACCGTCTGCACCGTCGTACAGGTAAACCAGCTTATTGAAATTGGTAAGCTCGTTTTTCCCTCCCCTGAACCCGGTCTGATAGATTTTCGTGTAATCAAGAAGGTATGGGACTGCGGCAGCATGTTTTGACAATATGGCCATATCCATGGCTGTAGTATAGTGCCCATCTTCATCGAGGCCGTGGGGATTCTTAAAACCGGTATCCTGCATTCCCAATTCAAAAGCCCTGCTATTCATTCTATCTGCAAAGGCCTCAACAGAACCCGAAAGAAACTCTGCAACCACCACTGCCCCATCATTTGCCGAACCTACAGCAACTGCCTTAAGCCACTCATCCAAAGGCATAGACTCACCTGGCTCGGCCCAAACCTCAGTTCCGCCCATTTCCCATGCGTTTTCTGAAGCCACAGCTTCATCAAGCAATCCAACCTTTCCGGAAGCCACATCCTCCAAAGCCAGGACCAGGGTCATCATTTTCGTAAGACTGGCAGGCATCCTTCTACTGTAAGCATCTTTTTCAAAAAGCACCGCGCCTGAAACCCCGTCCATGACTACACACGAAGGTGAATCTACCCGAGGAGCAGGAACCGCATCAAGGCCCAATGCAGCCGCGTTAGCAGTCTGAGTATTCCCGGACATCAAGTTCACAGACGCAAAAACAAAAATGGCGACAAAAAGAGAAAACGCTCTGTTGATAAAGCGTTTTTTTCTTTCCGGCATCATATTCATCCCTCCTGGATTTTCATATCCTACTCTTAGGATACCTGCCGGAGGGGAGGGTTATGAGCGCACGAACTAAGCTCTTGGATGACTTCTTGCATATACGTCTTTGAGCCGGTCCTTGGTAACATGGGTGTAAATTTGTGTTGTAGAAATATCAGCATGGCCCAGCATTTCCTGAACCGCCCGGATGTCTGCGCCGTTTTCAAGTAAGTGAGTAGCAAATGAATGCCTCAGTGTATGAGGAGTGATCTCTTTTTGTATTTGCGCTTGAACAGCGTATTTCTTTACGATTTTCCAAAACCCCTGTCTTGTCAATCTTCTACCATGATGATTCAAAAACAAAGCCTGTTCCCTGGGATTTGAGAGTATTTTCGGGCGTCCCGTTTCAATATATGTCCTAAGAGAGTTTGCGGCGATTTCTCCCATAGGAACAACCCTTTCTTTAGAACCTTTTCCCATACAACGAACAAAGCCTTCCCGAAAATCTATATCATCCATGTTGAGATTTACCAATTCGGAAACGCGTATGCCTGTGGCATAGAGCACCTCCAGCATTGCCTGATCTCGTTTCCCGGCCGGGCTGGAAGTATCAGGTTGATTCAGAAGTCTCTCGACCTCTTCTACAGTTAAGACTCTGGGAAGTTTACGCTCCAGCCTTGGTGACGATAGATCGTCAGTAGGATCCCTGGCAACATAGTTTTCTTTTAACAGGAACTGATAAAACGCTTTAAGAGCGGCAAGGCGTCTGGCAATTGTTGCGGTCGCCCTACCTTGTTTTCGCAAAAACATAAGGTAAGCCACTATAGTAGCCTGGGAAGCTGTTTCCAGGGTCTGAGAAGTGTCTTCAGAGAGAAATCCATGGTACTGGCGTAAGTCTCTTCCATAAGACTCAAGTGTATTGGTCGCCAAACCTTTTTCGTGCCCCAAATAATCAATAAACTCCTGGATTAGGCTTTCCATCGGCAACCATCCTCCCCCTAAAGGCAACTTCGTGCACCACATATTAATTTCGCCCAACAATGGTTAAACCCTTTGTTTCTTCTATGTTTCCCTTCAACCGGAGAAATATCCTACTAAAAGAATAACCTTCCTTAAATATTCTTATGTCAGTTTAACCCAAACTATGCGGCTTTCAGTCAACATATCATCCTGTCAAAAGTAACCTGAGGCCTTACCAAGCAAAAACGGCGACAGGTATGCTTCGACAAGAGATGATAACCCCAAGAGTATAGAGATTATAGCAAAGCGCCAGGTATACTCGGTACTGAGTTTCATGAGCCCCCCATGAACCCAGGGACGTTCCTTGAACAATGTGAGTGAGAAAGATACCGACAGGGATGAAAGAAGCACTAATGCGGGAAGAGCCAAAAGGTTGTGGGGTAACATCCCTGCTGCAAATACCATAAAGCCCCCTGATGAAAGTTCCCGGAACACAAATGCCGAACTGAAACCTACTGCAAAACCTCTAATCAAAAGCATCAGGCAAACAAGAGGTGCACCAATCACTGCAAGACCAAAAGCCCAGATGAGAGCACATGTCTTTATGTTCTGAACAAGTGACAACCTGAAGATAACCCCTGGTTCAAATCCAGGATTAGCAAGCCCTCTCATAAACACCTCAAGATAAGATACAAGCTCAGCCTTTTCATCAGGCGAGAGCACCTTCAAACCTAGCACTCCCATAATAATCCCGGATATCATCAACAATAGGCACAACACCGCTGGAGATACAATGGTGCTTTTTTTCATGACCCTGCCTCCAAGTATTTTCCGCATAATTGGGCTCGAGAAAACTTATGAGACAGGGCCCTTAAGTTATTCTAAAATCTCAGACTCCTCGGGTTCAGGTTCAGATGGCAGGTCGAGTTGTTCCGGTAAATTTCGGACTTGAGCGGGTTGTTCTTGAGTTTGCCCAGATCTGGCCCCTTTTGTCAGGGAACCTTTTCGCGGCAAAACTTCCAACCTCCGGTTCAAGGCGTCCAGGGTGGCACGAACACATGCTTCTCTAACCTCCCGCCGGACCAGGGCAGCTCCCAAAAGTTCTTCATAATTCCTTCTGGGCGTGACCAATCCCACCAACACTGCCACAGCCTGCTTGTGGCCTACGCTGATTAAAGTAACATCGTCGACAAAAAACGCGTTGGGGGGCTCAATTGTAAGGTTTACCGCCAGGCAAGTAGCCCGGGCTATTCCGAAGAGGAGCGAAATCTCTGTTCCATCAACTTCCGCTTTGCCACTGTAAGTGGCTATTTGATCCTCCTGGCTCCGTTCAAGAGTAACGCACACCTGACTCTTACTGGTTCTTGCATCGCTTTTTACATCCAGTCCCACATACCGGAGACGGCCCGGTGATTCAGGCAAACTCGTCCTTACCTGGGCAACAGAGACTTTACGTCTGTCTACGGTTATGTCCCATTGGGCTTTTAAGGCGCTCTGTACGTCTCTTACGATCTGCTTCGGGCCACGATCCAATCCTGTCAGGATGTGTATTTCCTCTATTGCACCCCAATCATTGACAACGACACGAGCCCTTTGAATTCCAGGAAGACAAACGAGAAGCGCTTCCACATCCTTTACACTTACTACTTTTTTGGTACTCAATCTTACCCCTCACAATCTGAGCCTTCTGTCATCATTTCATCTTACAGATCTTGCCAAATCCACATTTCAGTGCCTTGACGTTGATCTCCAGAAGATGGTGGTATCTTGCCTGGATTACCCTGGGTAAAACCTCAATTACAGTGTCCAGGCAGATTATGTCTTGAGCTCCGAGTAAGCCCCCAAGACAAACCATGTTGGCCACCCGGGCTGAACCCAAATCTTCGGCAATGTCATTGGCCGGTATGCCATAAAACTCAATGTCTTCACGTATGTTTTCGACATTGACTAGGTTTGAGTTAACTATCAAGGAACCTCCGGGTACCAAAACCCTGTTAAACTTGTCATAAGACGGTAGGTTCATTGCTATGACTGCTGTAGGTTCTGAAACCACCGGTGAAGCAATAGGCGTATCAGAAACGCACACTGCACAATTGGCTGTACCCCCCCGCATTTCCGGGCCGTATGAAGGGAGCCATGATACTGCCTTTCCTTCCTTCATTCCTGCGTAGGTAAGGAGGGTACCGATTAACATGACCCCTTGCCCCCCAAACCCTGCAATTATGACCTGGTGACTCATGTTACCCTCCCTCCCTGTTTTACAAATTCGCCCAAAGGATATGCGGGAACCATCTTTGTTTCTATCCACTTGAGAGCATTCAAGGGAGTCATACCCCAATTGGTGGGACACGTAGATAATAATTCTACCATCGAGAACCCCTTACCTTCTATTTGATTGGTAAACCCTTGCTTAATACCCTTTTTGGCTCTTAAAATGTTGGCCACGTTGTGAAGGGAAAACCTGGCAATATAGTACGAGCCTTCAACTGTAGCCAAAAGTTCCGACATTCTTAACGGATAACCCTGGCTCTCAGGTTCCCTTCCATAAGGAGACGTCGTAGTCTTTTGATCCAGAAGAGTGGTAGGAGCCATTTGCCCTCCGGTCATTCCGTAAATGGCGTTGTTGAGGAAAACAACAGTGATGTTCTCGCGTCTTGAAGCGGCATGTACAATTTCAGCTGCTCCGATTGACGCAAGATCTCCATCTCCCTGATAAGCAAAGACTATTTTATCAGGCAACACTCGCTTTATTCCTGTAGCCACTGCAGGGGCACGGCCGTGGGCTGCCTGCTGAAAATCCACGTCAAAGTAATTGTAAGCAAACACTGAACATCCTACCGATGCCACTCCGATACATTTTTCCCGGATTCCCAATTCATCAATTGTTTCGGCTATCAACCTGTGAGCTATGCCGTGAGTGCAACCGGGACAGTAATGGGTTACCGTATCAGTGAGAGATTTCGGGCGCAAATAAACAGGCTTCATCACCCTCCACCTCCTTGTGCCTTCTCAAAATAGTCTGTAACCACCGGTTCTTTGCCAGATANNTCAACCATCTGGCCTGTAGACATCTCCACACAGAAAAAGCCTTTAGCATGGCCAAGCACCCCGGTAAAAGCCTCTTTCGGGAAAGGCCAAAGGGTAATCGGGCGGATAAGTCCCAGCTTGATTCCTTCTTGCCGCATTTTGTGGACAACTGACAGACAGATTCTGGCCACAGTCCCGTATGCCACAAGAAACCACTCGGAATCATCACCATACTTAACCTCGTACATTACTTCATTCTGCTCCATGAGCCGGTACTTTTCGTACAATTTCCAATTATGGGCGTCTAAGACCTCTGGATCCAGGTATATTGATGTAACCAAATTCGCTTCTCTGCCTTCGCTTCCCGTGGTAGCCCAGGGTTTGGGAACTTCTAGGATCTCATCTGAACCGTCAGGAAATACCACCGGCTCCATCATCTGCCCTATCATTCCATCTCCAAGCAGCATAACAGGATTGCGGTACTTATCTGCTACATCAAAAGCTTTCATCATGAGGTCACAGGCTTCCTGAATCGTAGACGGACCATATACCAAAAGCTTGTAATCCCCGTGGCCACCTCCCTTGGTAGCCTGAAAGTAGTCTGACTGAGACGGCTGTATACCACCAAGGCCTGGGCCGCCTCTTGATATATTAACGATGACACACGGGAGTTCCGCACCGGCCAAATATGAAATTCCTTCTTGCATCAATGAGATACCGGGGCTTGAAGATGACGTCATAACCCGTCCCCCGGCTCCTGCAGCACCGTAAACCATGTTTATTGATGAAACTTCACTTTCCGCCTGTACAAACACTCCTCCTGCCTCAGACAGCCTTCTGGACATATACTCTGGAATCTCATTTTGGGGAGTAATGGGGTATCCAAAGAAGAATCTGCATCCGGCACGGATTGCAGCTTCGGCAATAGCCTCATTCCCTTTCAGCAGAACAGGTTCAGCCACAAAATTCACCTCCAATTTATTCACCTGTAAACGTCAATGACGGCATCAGGGCACATTCTGGCACATAGAGCGCAGCTAATACACAAAGGCTGATCATCATCTTCTACTGATGCGGGCCGGTAACCTAACCTGTTGAGCACGTCTTTTAGCTTGATGATCTCTTTGGGGCATACCTCAATACACAACTCACAGCTCTTACAGTTGTCCTGTCTGAAAACAACCCGTTTTTCCAATCTCTTCCCCCCTCTCCCGTCCTCCCGGGTATACCGGACATCCTAACTAAGTAGAGGGTATATATATCCTCTTTTGCTCAAGAGCTTTCCTGATCCGGTCTTCTGCCAGTGTGTTAGCAGCTTCATTGGTCCCAATACCCTGCTCCCTGGCTATCTCAAATACCTTTAGCAAGATGTCATATATTCTGGATACCTTGGAAATAGCCCAATCTTTGCTGTAACCGCCCGGACGCAGCTCTCCTGTAACATTTATGACCCCACCACCGTTGGCGATAAAATCCGGTGCGTAAAGTATGTTGCGGTCAGACAGAGCAATGGCGTGTTTCTCTTCAAGGAGCTGATTGTTTGCGCTGCCGCACACAATCCTTGCCTTGAGTCTTTCTGCAGTTTCGTCGTTGATTACGCCACCTAGGGCACATGGCGCGAAAATATCGCATTCCAGGTCGAAGATACCTTCCGGACTGACAGCTCTGGCGCCAAGTTCCACTGCCTTCTGAACCTTTTCAGGAAAAATGTCGGCAACATGAACTTCGGCTCCTGCCTCGAGCAATCTTTCAGTTAAGAAATAGCCTACGTTCCCTACTCCCTGAACTGCCACTTTTCTTCCGGCAAGACTTTCATCACCAAATGTTTCCCGGGCACAAGCCTGCATAGCCCTGAATGTCCCAAACGCGGTTACAGGAGAAGGATTTCCGCTGGTACCTGCAAGGCCTACTACATAATCTGTAGCAGACTTTATTACCTCCATGTCGTCAGTTGTGGTGCCCACGTCTTCAGCCGTAATATACCTGCCATTAAGGGTGTTTACGAACTTCCCGAAAGCCCTAAACAACTCTTCGGCCTTGTCGTTTCTGGGGTCACCAATGATAACAGCCTTGCCGCCGCCCAAATTCAGCCCCATGGCCGCGCTTTTGTAGGTCATGCCACGAGCCAATCTCAACGCATCTGTAAGAGCATCTTCTTCTGATTTGTAGGGCCACATTCTTGCGCCTCCCAGGGCAGGCCCCAGGGTAGTGTCATGAATTGCAATTATGGATCGTAATCCGGATACTTTGTCGTAATTGAAAACAACTTGCTCATACCCATGTGTCTCCATCGAGTTGAATACAGCCATATGAATCCCCCTTCAACAATTTGATTTACAGTGACAGACGAAACATCGCCCTCTCATAAAGCAAAGAGCAATAACCGTGCCACGCCGGAGCGTGTAAATCAACCTAAAAGAACACCGGAGTTAGCCTTACAGGCTGTTTGTGAAACTTTGCTAATGAAAACCGTGGATTGAACTGTTCAGACAGAGCGTGCACCTATTTGCATATAGGCATTATCATGCACGCATTTGCTTGCATAACTACTTTGTCTGTTTTTTCACGACCTCTTCTGGTAAAAGGGCCTTTGAGCTCTTTGCCAGGCCGTACTTTTGCATCTTGTAATATAGACTTCTTATGCTTATGTCCAGGAGATGTGCCGCCCGAGTTTTATTGCAAGAAGTCTCCTCTAAGGCACGTTGAATTGCATTAATCTCCGCTCTTTCTACAGCTTTGCGCAAAGCGTAGGCTGTAGAATCAGCAGAGTCTGAAGGTTTTTCTGTCTCCAAATAGGTTGTGTAAACTCCCCTGCCCAGAGGCGGAAGATGCTCGGCCCTGATAATCTCATCCTGGTGTTTCATGTTAATGATAGCCCTGCCGAGAACATTCTCCAACTCCCTTACATTGCCGGGCCATTTATAGGATTTGAAAATACCCATAGCTGCATCGTCTATACCTGTTACAGACCTTCCATAACTTTGATTAAGTTTGCGCAAGAGATGCTTGCATAACCCAGGAAGGTCTTCAGGATGTTGCCTCAAAGGAGGAATAAAAATAGGGATTACGTTAAGCCTGTAGTACAGGTCCTCTCTGAAGTTGCCTGACGACACCATTTGCTCAAGGGGGACATTGGTGGCGGCTATTACTCTTACGTCCACAGGCGTTGGTTTTGAATCACCTATCCTCATGATCTCCCTTTCTTGAAGCACCCTGAGGAGACTCGCCTGAACCGACAGGTCCATCACCCCAATCTCGTCAAGGAACAAAGTACCGCCGTCGGCCTCCTGAAAAAGCCCTTTTCGGCCTCCTTTTCTGGCTCCCGTAAAAGCACCTTCTACATAACCAAAAAGTTCTGACTCGAGAAGGCTTTTGGGCAAGGCAGCACAATTGACCCTAACAAACGGCTTGTTCCTCCTGGGCGATGCATTATGAATAGCGTGGGCAAAAAGCTCTTTTCCTGTACCGCTCTCACCGCGTATGAGAACCGTCACCGGGATTGCAGATACCCGCCTGGCTTGTTCAACAGATTGGATCATTAGGGGGCTTTCGGCCACCACATCTTCGAACGAATACTTGGGTTCAAAACCTCTTACTATACTCTTAATTCTTTCTAATTCGTCGGTTAACTGCATTATCTCGGAAACATCACGTATTACCGCAACACTTCCCTTAAGTTCACCGTCTACGATAACAGGTGCTCCGTTCACAACTACCGGCCGCTTCATCGGGCCTACCTTCATCCGGGCATTGGTAACAAGCCTCTTGGTCTTTAACACCTCAAGATGAACGCTTTCACCTTCTGCAATATCGACTGTTGCAGGCCTCCCAATAACATCCTTTTCCATAAATCCGGTAAGTCTGGTATATGCAGGGTTTATCAGCAGGCCGTTACCAAACTGGTCTACAACGGAAATTGCATCTTGAGTTGAGTTAATCACCGCAGAAAGTAAGGATTGGATTTGTTTGAGGTTAGTAATCTCTTCAGCAAGAGTTTTGAATTCGGTAATGTCTCTGAAAACTGCAACAGCCCCCACCAAATTCCCGTTACGATCCCTTACAGGCACTCTGTTGGTTACGACAGTAGTATCGGCCAGGTCTTGCTTCTGGTTGATTTCAGGAGTGCCTGTTTCAAGTATTCGGTCTAACCGGGTATTGGGAATAACCTCTTTAACAGCCTTCCCGATTACCTCATCGGCTTTTTTGCCCGAAAGCTTTTCGGCAGCACTATTAAAGAGAAAAACGTTGCCCTCTGCATCGATGGCAATAATTGCATCGTGGGTGGAATTCAGAATATGATCGAGCAAATTAGCTCTTGTACCCTGCACTTCCTTCACCCCCCCGCACATAAGTTCAACACAACGGGGGTTAAGTTCCTTCTCTATGCCCCCAACCTGAGCTTATCGGCCACCATTGCGATGAACTCAGAATTTGTGGGTTTACCCTTGTCCTGGCTTATGGTATGGCCAAACATTTTTTCAATGAATTCAACATTGCCCCTGACCCAGGCTACTTCAATAGCATGGCGTATTGCCCTTTCTACTCTGCTCGGCGTTGTAGAGTACTTATCTGCAATTGTGGGGTAAAGCTCCTTGGTAATCCTTGACAGAAGTTCAACCCTGGAAACCACCATTATGATGGCGTCTCTAAGGTACATATAGCCTTTGATATGAGCAGGAATTCCAAGCTCGTGCATGATCGATGTTACTCTGGCATCGTGGCTCTTTTCTCTGTCTTTAACAGTCAGAGTTTTGGGAAGGGTTGTTTTTCCTGTAGCCATTTGCCTGAGTCTTTCAGCAAGTATGTCAAGGTCAAATGGTTTCAGTATGTAATAATCGGCTCCTAATTCAAGGACTCTGTGTGTAATGGCCTCCTGGCCAAAAGCAGTTAACATAACAATCTTAGGCCGTTTTTGAAGGTGTTGAGCAGCCAGTTGCTCAAGAACACCGATACCGTCAAGATAAGGCATGATAATGTCGAGAATTACTATGTCCGGCGACACTTCATCAATCAATTCCAGCGCTTCGAGGCCATTGTAAGCGACACCGACAACACTCATATCTTCCTGCTTTTGTAGATATTCTTTCAGAAGATCTGCAAACTCCCTGTTGTCATCTGCAACGAGAACGCGAATTTTTTGCATAGTACCCCTCTCCCCGCTAATGGATGTACGTGCCAATACTACAAGTTTTTTACAGTNNCGGCTCTAAAACCTTCATCTGCAGATCCTGGAACAATATAAGCTTCTTGAGCCATCCATTGGGCAAATGTGCCGTAACCCCGGGTAGGGTCATTTACCAATACGTGTGTGATAGCCCCGATCAGACGGCCATCTTGTATGATTGGACTTCCGCTCATTCCCTGAACAATCCCCCCGGTCAGTTCCAATAACCGGGAATCTGTAATCCTTATCAAAAATCCCTTTGACGAAACTCCTGAACCGGCGAATACATTCTCAATCTCAATAGAAAACCGTTCGATCTGGCGGCCATTGACGGTTGTAAGCACTTCTGCATGGCCTTTCTTTAGCTGGTTGGGTAAACCAAGGGGAATCGCCTCATCGTAAAACGGGTTGAATAAAGGCTGAGTGAGTATTCCACTGATTCCGCATGGCCCATTTTTGATTATGTTGCCGATTATGTCTTGATCTTCAATAAATACCCCAAGAAACTCGCCTGGGCGGCCTTTTTTGCTGGGCTGGATACCTGTAACAGTAGATCTTACTATCTGTCCTTCCTTCATGGCGAGAGGACGCTTAGAATCCCCTTCTGAAATCACATGGCCCAGAGCCGCATATAAATTTGAGTCTTCCTGGCAAAAAGTTAAGGTTCCCACACCGGCCAGTGAATCTTTTACGAGAAGGCCTAACCGGTATCCTCCATCTTTGTGTTGAACCGGTATCAGGACTTTTCTCAAAACAGAGCCATCGGGTTTTTCAACCAGGAGATCAAGCCATTGGCCTGCCCTTCCTGCGGCATCTACGGCTATTGCCAGATCCTCTTTGCCCCTGATTTTCTGGTCCCCTACAGACAAAATTATGTCTCCAACTTCAATCCCTGCATTTTTTGCAGGCCATACCTGCCTGCCATCCAGTGTATCAACATAGGAAAGCCCTGTAATCATCACGCCCTGACTTCTGAGAATCACCCCTATTGAATGCCCTCCTGGCATAACCAATATTGGGTCTTCAACAATCAGGGATACCCTGCGTATTGGTATGACGCCGAAAAGTCTGAACTCCACCTGGAAACTCCCTGGTGCCTGACTATCAAAAACAAGTCTAGTAGGTAAGTGCGCCCAGGGGTGGTTTTCCACTGAGGAAGCATTGGGAGAATGAGCCGAAACCACAGGAAATCCTGTATCAATAGTAAACAGCTCGCCGGTGGCAACGGAAATTGCGTCTGGAAATGAAAAAGCCATTCGAAAAGAACCTGATGAGGCAATGAGCAAAACCAGTAATGAAAATACAATTCCTAGAACCTTTTTTCTATTGCTGTGCTCCAAATAAAGCACACCCCCCCAAGCAAGGTTTACAGGTATTAAGGTTTACTTTAGGGGAGGGTTTTATCAAATCAAAAAGTCAGTTGAAACTTTCTTTGTAAGCCCTGGCGGTGAGGATAAGCTCCCGTCCGTGATCCAAAGAGACTCCAAGATCAGTGCCACTCAACATTCTGGCGATTTCCCGGGCTCTGTCTTCATTCCCCAACATCTCTGCTTGCCCGTATGTTCGTCCCCCTTTCTCGGCTTTGGTAATGGCGAAATGAGTATCTGCCATTGCCGCAATTGACGCCAGGTGTGTAACACATAAAACCTGATGACTCTGCCCGAGTTGCCACAGCTTTTCACCGATTGCTTGTCCGGCCTTACCCCCAACTCCTGCATCTATTTCATCAAAAATAAGTATGGGTATTGGATCAACTTCTTCCATACATGATTTTATGGCCAGCATTAATCTGGACAGTTCTCCTCCTGACGCAACCTTGTTAAGAGGTAAAGGCGGTTCCCCCGGGTTTGCCGAAAATAGAAAGCCTGCCCTGTCAAACCCATCGGAAAACGCCCTTATTCGCCTGCCTCCTACCATAATACCCAGATCGCTGTCTTCCTGATGGTCCAATGACGCCAAAAACCGGGCACCGGGCATACCCAATTCCTGGAGCACAAAGCATATACTTTCCTCCATTTTGGCAGCAATCCGGCGCCTTATTTCAGAAAGTTCAGTACCGAGTATTACCATTTCGTTTTCTACTTGCTTCAGTTCCTTTTCCAGGCCGGATAAAGTCTCACCGGCATGCAAAAGTCGGGTGAGCCGTACTTCTGAAACCTTCTTGAACTTTACTATGTCGTCAACAGTACTTCCGTACTTGGCCTTCAACCTTTCAAGAAAATCCAAACGGTTTTCAACTTCCTGCAATCTTGCAGGCTCCAAAATCAAACCCCTTTGATAATCCCGCAAAAGGTCAACTGCCACTTCAAGGGAAAACAGCACCTGCTCCAGAGCCTTTATGGTTTCACTTACAGCTGGGTCAATACCTCCGGCCTTGCTCAATGTGGAAATACCACGGGTTAACTGCTCATATGCAGAGACCATTTGCCCTGCACCATCGTAAAGACATTCGTATGATTCTTGTGCCAATTCTATAAGTCTTTTTTGGAAGGCCAATATCCGGTGCTCCTGCCTTAGTGCTTCCTCTTCCCCTGGTGCCAAGTTGGCCTTTTCTATTTCGTCTATTTGATACGACAAAAGATCTATTTCACGTGTGCGTTGAGATTGATCTTGATCAAGCTTTTCGATTTCCGAAAGGATCTTGTGCCTTCTGGAGTAATGTTCGTAGTATCGTGCCTTAACAGGATTCACGGCCTCTTTGTTCAGGCTGTCTATCACAGAAATGTAGTTTTGAGCCTTCATCAAGGAATGGTGATCCTGCTGCCCGTGAATATCTACCAGGCGGCTTCCAATTGACTGAGCCATGGACATAGTGGCAACTCTTCCGTTAATGCGCATATATGATCTTTCAGGCAATATGTCTCTTTGAATTGCTATCTGTGTTTCGTTTCCAAGAATACCGGCCCAATCGTTGCTTTCGGCCACCAAATCCCTGTCAGGAGTAATCAAAAGGTCCAGTATGGCCCTTTCTTCTCCCGCCCTTATGACATCTGAAGAAGTTCTGTATCCAAGGCAAGCCATGACAGCATCCACAATCATGGACTTGCCTGCCCCTGTTTCTCCGGTAAATACAGTGAGGCCCGGACCAAGTTCAAGTTCGATATCATGGAAAATACCAAAGTTTCTGATCCTTAAATATATCAGCAAAAATTATCACAATCCCGCTATGTTACGTAAAGACTGCAACACCTCAACGGCTGGATATCCATCCCTGACCACAACCAGCACTGCGTTGTCTCCGGCAACGGTTCCCAGAATGCCTTCTAATTTCAGTCCATCAATTGCCTCTCCCACTGCAGAAGCGGTTCCTGAAATGCTCTTAACCAGAACAATATTACCGGATTTTTCCATGTCGATGCAACAGTCCGCGAATAACCTCTGAAAACGCTCTTTGTACACAAGAGTCGGGTCTCCTGGCATAAGTGCATACTTATACCGCCCATCACCTGCCGGAACCCTGACCAAATTGAGTTCCTTTATGTCTCTGGAGATTGTAGCTTGCGTTACCTTGATTCCGTCTTTAGCGAGCAGCTGGCACATTTCCTCCTGGCTGGTGACAACATTGTGGGATACCAGTTCAATGATTCTCATTTGCCTCTTTGCTTTCATTCAAGAAATGCCTCCTAACATTGATGGTCTTCCCCACTCAGCCGGGATCATCGCCGCGGTAGCCTATCTGCCCCTTCTTTCATCTTTTTACGCAACACGTCATAAAACGACCACTTATTGCGCCGGAGCAGTGCCACCTTATGTTTTGATTTTTTGACCACAATCATGTCATTCTTGTCGAGAGAGAAAAATTCCTGCCCATCCAATGAAAGCATAGTGGATTGACTGGGCAAGGTGATCTCGATTTCACAAGATTCAGATGAAGGAACAACAATTGATCTTGAATACAGAGTATGGGGACAAATTGGTGTCACCAGGAAAGCATCTATCTGCGGTGACACAATGGGGCCCCCTGCAGAAAGAGAGTATGCAGTAGAACCGGTAGGTGTCGAGACTATTAACCCGTCGGCTCCATAAGTGTCCACATCTTTTCCCGAGACTCTGAGAGACAGTACAGTAAGCCTGCCATAGGGGCCTTTTGTAACACAAGCCTCATTGAGAGCGATACTCCGAAATACCGGGCTTTCTCCACGAATAACCTCTGCTGAAAGCATAAGTCTTTCGTCTTTTTCAACATTGCCTGAAATAAAATCAGGCAAGTAGCAAAACAGACTGCTTGCTTCCAATTCTGTAAGAAAACCAAAATGGCCTAAATTCACCCCAAGAAGAGGAATGTTAAGCGGGCCAAGGGATCTCGCGGCACCCAGTAAAGTGCCATCACCGCCCAGGACTACTGCAAAATCTACATTGCCAGGCCAGTCGCCAATAGGTAATACGTTCCGGCAGTACCCCAAGGTAAGTCCTGTGCAAACCGGCAGGTAAGCTTTGAATTCCCGTTCATCGAGCCATTTTATGAGGCCCTTGACCAGTTCTTTGCTCCTTGGTTTGTCAAGATTCGGGACAATCCCTATACCTTTTTTCAACATCTCTTCTCCCATCAGGCCAGTATTTCTTCAACTTTTCTCACTATACCCGGGGCACCCAGGCCGTAAATACCCCGGAGTTCCCCTTGAGAACCATGTTCTATGAACTTGGGGGGGAGTGCCAGCTTATGAATAGGCCCATCACACAAAGAAGCCAAAGCATTCGCCACTGCTTCTCCAAATCCCCCTTCCAGCACATTCTCTTCCGCAACCAAGACAGGGGCATTATTCACAGCATCCACCAGGGCACCTGGATCTAAAGGTGCTACAAACCTTGCATTTATTACGCCACATGAAATACCTTTTTGCCTTAATATCCCGGATGCTTCCATAGCAGGATATACCAGGCTGCCCAGGGCAATGATATTTACATCTGTGCCGCTAAGAATCACTTCAGGCTTTCCCGGTGTCAAAAACTCAGGGTTATCCAGAGCCTCTTCAAATGCAACGCCCTGGCCATGCCCTCTTGGGTACCTGATGGCACATGGCCCTGGGATCTCAAGGGCAGTCCAGAGCATTTCAACAAGCTCTTTTTCGTCTTTAGGTACCATAATAGTTAAGCCCGGAACCATCCTCAAATAGCTTATATCGAACTGGCCATGATGGGTTTCGCCGTCCTCTCCCACAATACCTGCACGGTCTATGGCAAAGATCACCTTGAGTTTCTGAAGGCATACATCCTCTATTATTTGGTCAAAGGCTCTTTGAAGGAAAGTTGAATAAATACATACAACCGGGACCATGCCACCCTGTGCCAGACCGGCAGCAAAAGTCACTGCGTGGCTCTCTGCGATGCCGACATCGAAAAACCTTTCCGGAAACTTGTTCTGGAACTCTCTGAGTCCGGTACCGTCAGTCATGGCTGCTGTAATTGCCACTAACCGGCGCTCTTTACCGGCAAATTCGGTAATGGCCTTCCCAAAGACCTGGCTGTAGGCCAAAGGCCCCTCTGAAGATTTTCTGATTTCCCCTGTCTCTGCATTGAATGGCCCGGGACCGTGGAATTTTTCCGGGTATTTTTCAGCAAACGTATAACCCTTGCCTTTCTTTGTAACCACATGTATCAAGACAGGTTCCCTGAGGGGCCTGGCTTCTTCAAACACCTTCTTAAGTCCCCCGATATCATGGCCGTCAATGGGCCCGTAATACCTGAAACCAAGAGCCTCAAACCACGCCTCAGGGAAAAGAAAGTACTTGAGGCCTCCTTTGAAACGCCTCAACCACGCAACTGTCCGTGGCCCAAGAGCTGGCATATGATCTAGGGCCTTTTCCACAGCTGCCTTGGCAGAGCGGTATCCCGGAGCTAATCTTAACAGGGTCAGATAATGAGCTATGCCTCCGGTGTTTCTTGATATGGACATTGAATTGTCGTTCAGTACCACAATCAAGGGAGTATCCAGGGCTGCAGCATTATTAAGCCCTTCATAAGCAATTCCTGAAGTGAGTGCCCCGTCCCCTATAACAGCTATTACGTTCCAGTCCCCGCCGCTTAAGTCTCTTGCCCTGGCCAATCCTGCAGCATATGAAATCGACCCTGACGCATGCCCTGTATCGTAAACATCATACCGGCTCTCGGCCCTTTTTGGAAAACCCGAAATACCGCCGAGTTTGCGTAGAGTGTCAAAGGAGTCATAGCGGCCTGTGATAAGCTTGTGAGCATAAGTCTGGTGTCCCACATCCCACACAATCTTGTCTTTGGGAGTGTGGAAAACAGTGTGTAAAGCCAGGGTAAGTTCTACAGTGCCAAGGGATGAAGCAAGATGTCCCCCGTTTGCCGATACAGTCTGTATGATTTTACCCCTGATTTCCTGTGCAAGAACTTTCAGGTCACTAATTGGCAACTTGCGAATGTCTTCCGGAGACCTCACGTTACGGAGTTCCAATACACACCCTCCTCATTTCCTCCTGAAAACACGTAACATAACGAGCCTTATCTTTCCGAGGACAAGAACTAGTTTCTCTGAATGCCTCAGGGCAAAAGGCTTGAACAGAGCCTTTCCCCCAACACCTAAAGCCGATACCAAACCTACGCCAAGGCTCGTCAACCACATTACATTCCACCATGGAAAAACTGATCTTATCCTGTATATCATAGCAACTGCCAGAGCGCCTGACAAAGTTGCAGATACATCGCCGAGGACATCATTAAAGACGGAAGATACCTTTGGGGCGTTCCTGACAAACCACAAGGACTCTCTTGCACCCTTGACTTTTCTTGAAGCCATGGAAAGAAGTGCCTTTTCGTCAGCCCTCGCGCTGGCTATTCCGATGCCATCTGCAACTATACCCAGTGTGATCACAAACAAAAACAGGGGAATGCTTAGATAAAGGGAAATGCCCTGGGCCAGTTCCTCGAAAGAAGCATTTAGGGCAAAACTCAGTATAAAAGCGAGTAACCCAAGGCTAAATGCCTGAAGTATATATCGGCAGTTCTTGTCTTTTTTTCGGGCCATTGTGAAGTATCTCCTCTTCAAGGGTAATACCTGCGATTAATTTTGTGACTTAAGGTCCAGCAGGCTTTCCCGATGATCAACCCCGGCTTACGCCAGAGGCGGTTCCCCTTTAAGACCAACCTGCCCCGTCGCCAAGAGCAGCGCTGGATCGCCACTTAGTTCACACCGTAATCCCGCAAGTATCCATGAACGACAGTCTAGGAGTTTTCCTCAAAGACTCGCCTTTCCTAGCCTCTTTTGCAGCCGAATTTTCAGGAGGAACCTTCCCATCCAGCCACTCAAGGCAGGCCTTTCTCATTAAGAGAATTTACCTTAGAAGCATAAACAATCACTTGCTCCGCGAAAAGAGGGCTCTTGTTTCAAAACCTGCATGCCGTTGCAGGCTCCCCTCTTTCCCTTCTCCCTGGCCAGACCGGAAGCTGGGCGCAACCGGCCCCGACAGGGCGAGCCAGGTAAGGCCATGACGGATTTTTAGCCCCGCCCTGGGAACGCGAAATCTACTAGAATACTGTACCCTCAAAGAGAAATTGGTTCACCCATAAGGGTTGCAAAGAGAATTATACGAAAAATCGGCTTGTCCGGCAACTATCTTACCGGGTCTTGTTATCGGACAGTGTCATCTTGTGAGCGGATTGAGAAAATGTTCACTGTGGGAGGCGCCTATTTCCTGATAGGATTCTTCGCCTTATGTTATACCAATTTGAAAATGCGATTTCCGTAAGTCTATGTGAGCCTGCCGGCCTTCACCATATACATTCTCGACAAGTCCTTTAGGAAAACCTGATCGAAGCCTGGGACTGAGGCAGCTTGAATGCTTTTTACAAGAGCATTTCTTGCTTCATCACAAGCACATTCCTGAGATAGTTCTTTGACCAAGGTATCCTTTGCTTCCT
>MTKW01000210.1_pt1 | contig 64021 bp, 57 predicted proteins | sample 1042761 | NCBI WGS metagenome assembly MTKW01 (sample SAMN06205366, study PRJNA360243) | anaerobic digester metagenome | biome: Wastewater treatment plant; feature: Anaerobic digester sludge; material: sludge; isolation source: anaerobic digester fed with sludge from wastewater treatment plant ... | reverse complement strand
TTTTCAAGGTTCAAGAGGGAGAAAGAACCTAAAATGATCTCCCTAAATCTTAATATACGAGGAGGCAGTGTGATGAAAACGGCAAGAGCGACCAGTTCCAGGCACAAGAAGGAAAGCCTCGCTGCTGAGGTTACATCGCTGCTCGTGAAAAACATTCGTGACTATGCAATGTATATTGCCTTGGCAGTCATTTTCCTTATTTTTACGATTGCCACCAACGGCCTGTTTATATCTTCCCGGAACCTGATCAACCTGGTGAACCAGACAGGTTATGTGGCGGTATTGGCCATTGGCATGACGTTGATTTTGATTATCAAGCATATTGACCTGTCCATCGGCTTTGTGGCAGGTTTCCTGGGTGCAGTGGCAGCCATTCTGCTCATGAACGGGTGGAATGTGTGGCTGGTAATACCCTTTGTACTGCTGTGCGGTGTCTTGGTCGGGGTATACCAGGGCTTCTTGGTGACCAAGATTAAGGTTCCGGCCTTTGTGACAACACTGGCGGGCATGTTTATGTTCAGGGGATTGCTTTCCATGGTTACAGCAGGTACCGGCACGATTATCGTCAGGGATCGGACCTTTTTGCAGCTCTCTAACGGCTACATTCCCGATTTGCCCTGGGGCCAGACTCTCGACTTTCATCTGCTCACTGTGATCATTGGCATCGGCCTGGTGTTTGCCATGGTTTATTCCCAGATCAGGCACAGGCAGAGCCTGAAACGCTATGATTTTGAAACTACTTCCATGAGCATTTTTGTCATCAAACAGGCCGCGCTGTCGATTCTGATTATGGTAATTACTTGGATTATGGCTACCTACCGAGGCATTCCCTGGACCGCGGTGATTGTCTCTGTAGTGCTTTTGATTTACAACTTCATACTGACCAAGACCCGTTTTGGGCGGCATATTTATGCCATCGGCGGCAATGCCGAAGCTGCAGAGCTCTCAGGTATCAAAGTCAATCGGGTAACATTTCTGGTCTTTGCCTCTATGGGTCTGATGTCTGCCCTTGGCGGCATGCTCTACACTTCCCGTTTGGCTTCTGCGACCCCAACGGCGGGCCTGGGCTTTGAACTTGATGCCATCGCCTCAAGTTATATCGGCGGGGTATCTGTGGGAGGCGGCGTCGGCCGGGTAACCAACACCATTGTCGGGGCACTGGTAATCATGTCCCTGACTAACGGGATGAACCTCCTTGGGGTGGATATTTCCTTCCAGTACGTGGTTAAAGGAGCAATCTTCATCTTGGCAGTGGCCTTTGATGTAACCACCAGGAAGAGGGCGAAAGCCTAAGAAACACAATAGACGAATGGGACAGAAAAACAGCGTTAGCCTCACTCGGAGTGCTAACGCTGTTTTGCTTATTGCTCTATTCCTCTTCTAGATGGGGATAACGGTAATCTCTGGGGGGCAGCAGGTTTTCTTTGATTGTGCGCTGGGAAACCCACCTTTGCAGGTTAATCATGCTGCCGGCCTTGTCATTCGTGCCGGAGGCCCTGGCACCGCCGAAGGGCTGCTGGCTGACAACGGCCCCGGTGGGCTTGTCGTTTACATAGAAATTGCCGGCGGCTTCGTTGAGGGCCCTGGACATGTGCACGATCACCCTGCGATCGGTAGCAAAGACAGACCCGGTGAGGCCGTAGGGCGATGTGGTGTTGCAAAGTTCAAGCGCCTCGTCTAAATCTTCATCTTCATAGACATAGACAGTGAGGACCGGTCCGAAGATCTCCTCTTCCATCAGTTTAAACTTGGGATTGGTTGTCTCGACGATGGTCGGATCGATGAAGTAGCCGACGCTGTCATCATAGGTGCCTCCTGCCAGAATCGCAGCTTCGCTTGATTCCTTGGCATAGTCAATATAGGCTTTGATGCTGTTAAAGGCGCCTTGGTCAATAACCGCACCCATAAAATTGGTGAAATCTGCAACATCGCCAACTTTTAGCTCCTTGGTCATGGCAACGATCTTGTCTCTTACTTCCGGCCAAATGCTTCTGGGGATATAGGCCCGGGATGCGGCTGAACATTTTTGACCCTGGTATTCAAAGGCGCCGCGCACCAGTGCAACGCACAAGGCGTCAATATCAGCACTGGAATGGGCAAAGACAAAGTCTTTTCCCCCTGTCTCGCCGACAATGCGCGGATAGGTCAGGTAGTTCTGAATGTTATTGCCCACTGTTTTCCACATATCCTGGAAGACAGGGGTGCTGCCTGTGAAATGAATTCCGGCCAGGGCTGGATGTGCCATTACAGGATCGCCCACAGCACTGCCGGAGCCTGGGACAAAGTTGATGACTCCCGGCGGGAGGCCGGCCTCTTCTAAGATCTTTAAGATGAAGTAGGCTGGATAAACCGCGGACGATGCAGGTTTCCAGATAACGACATTGCCCATCATGGCAGGTGCGGTAGGCAGGTTGCCGGCAATGGCTGCAAAGTTAAAGGGTGTGACGGCAAAGATGAAGCCCTCAAGCCCCCGATGCTCGACCCTGTTCCAGCTCAGGGGAGTAGAACGGGGCTGCTGCCTGTAGATTTCTTCCATGTAATGGACATTGAAACGCCAAAAGTCAATGAGTTCGCAGGCTGAGTCGATTTCTGCCTGAATGGGGGTTTTGCCGATGCCCAGCATGGTTGCTGCATTGAGAAGATAGCGCTTCTCATGGGCCAGAATCTCAGCCGCCTTCATAAAGATGCCGGCGCGCTCTTCCCAGGGCAGGGCAGCCCATTCTTTGCGCACTTTCAGCGCGCCCTCGATGGCTGCTTCTACTTCTTCTTTGCCTGCTTTGTGATAGCGGCCTAAGACATGACCGTGGTTATGGGGCATAACACACTTGCCCAGGTTTCCTGTTCTGATTTCCTCACCGTTAATGACAACAGGGATCTCAATTTCCTTGCCGCTGAGCTCCTTGAGGGCGGCCTTGAGCTTGGCCCTTTCGGGGCTCCCTGGACCGTAGCCCTGGACCGGTTCGTTTTCCGGTACAGGCATTTTAAAGATACCGTTTGACATTCGATCACCTCATCTTGGTTTTATTTAAGCAATTCCTCACCGCTAAAGTCGCGGTAGGGAGAAAGATCCGCAAACACTTCCTCATCTTCCTGCCCTTCGGCAATGGCCTGGGCAATAATATCTGCCAACCCGGGTCCCAGCATCAAGCCCTGCCCGCACATGCCGATGGCATGGAAGAATCCCTCCACCTCCCGGTCAAAGCCTACGATGGGCTTGCCGTCGGGGGTCATCGGATAGAGGCCCCGCCATATTCTCCGCACTTTCAGATTGCGCAGGCGGGGGTAGAGATGCAGCATGCGGGGAACAACCATCGGCAGAAATTCCGAGGTAGAGCGCCGGTCTGTGCCCAGCCGCTTTGGCCGGGGAGTGATGCAGAACACGATTTGATTCTCTGCGTTTTGGTAGAAATAATAGTTGTCAGACTGCTCGTCCGGTACGATATCCACGATCATGGGGAGGAAGAAGCGCTGAACAGGCTCTGTAACTCCAGCTTCGTGGGAATCGGGGTAAACCGGCAAATCCGTCCCGACCATGAGGGAGACCTCCCGGCCAAAGCCCCCGGCGGCATTCACAACATGGCTGCAGCTGATTTTGCCCCGATCGGTGACAACTGCCTGCACTTTGCCCTTATCTGTTTCGATACCGACAACCTCAGTCTTAAAGAAAAAGTCCACATTGGCCTGCCTGGCCAGGCGATAGAAGGCGCCGATCATTTTCAAGGAAGAGAGATGGCCGTCCTCAGGGGAAAATGTACCGCCTAACAGGCCTTCCCACCGGATGCCAGGGCAGCGTTCCCTGACCTCATCCGGTCCAATCCAGTCAATATTCAGCCCGTAGCTTTTCTGTACGGGCAAAAGGCTCTTCAGCCCCTGGGCTATATCTTCGCTGTAGGCAGGGAAGAGGTAGCCCCCTTCGATATAGTCCACATCCAGGCCGTATTCAGGCAGCAGCCTGCGGACTACATTTAAAGACTCCTTGCCTATTTTGATCTTGGCCCGGTCAGAGTGGGTGGCCCTGATGCCGCCGATGGCGGCCTTGTTCTGGCCCTGTCCCACCGAAGCCAGTTTGTCGACAACGGCAACGCTCAGTCCCCTGACGGCCAAACGGTAGGCCAGGGGGACCCCTACGCTGCCGGCGCCGATTACTACTGCATCGTACGTCTTCACTTCTGTCCACCTCCTTGGTTGGCGAGGGCTTTCATGGGCACCTCGACCGTCAAGGGACGGTGGGTGGCTGCCTGAATCTCTTCTCGCTTGACGCCAACCTCCTGCATTACCCTGGGCACCAGGTCAAGGCAGGTCTTGCCGCCGCAGGCCCCCATGGCCAGGCGGGTCTGCTTGAGCTGGTTAATGTCGGTCACTTCGTTTTCGCGTATGAAGCCTTTAAGCTCGCCCACTGTCACACGTTCGCAGCGGCAGACAATAGCGTTGTCGGGCAGGTAGGCAAGGTCGGCCTCAGCCAAAGGTCTGGTTACCTCTTCATCCTGTACCAGGATGCCTACGGCCCGAGTCGCCAGCTCCAGGGGCACCTCCAATGTCAGCAGGCTGGTCCTATGCTGTTTATTGTACCGGGCGGCTTTGACAGTTCCTTCACCGAGATCCGCCCCGTCCACATCCCTGAGGCGCACCTTGTCGCCTGGCTGGAAGCTGTGGTCAAACTCGTGGGGCACAACCAGCTCGGCCAGACCCTCTTGTTTGGACCTGCGGGTCAGGGTGATGGCCAGCCCAGGGCAGATCAGCACACAGAAGCCGCAGCCGATGCACTTTTCGGCAAACTCAGGCAGGTCCATAATCGTGCCCGTGCGGCCGCTGAGGTGGATGGAATCCTGGGGACACACGGTGGTACAGGGATTGCAGGGAATCTCCTGGTAGCAGTGGATCATAGGCTTCCAGCCCTTGCCGAACATCTCAAAGGAGCGCTCGAAGGTTTCTCCGGGATGGCTTTTTAGAATCTGCTGCTTCTTGGACCATTCCTCCGGCACAGTTACATTGCTGCCCAGAAGCGCAGCCATTTCCCGGCCGATGATGCGGCCGCCAATCATGGCTGAGGAAGCTTCCGCAATTTCATCGGCATCTCCCGTTTTCAAAACAGGGAAGCCGCCTTCGNNGTCTTGGCAGTTTCCACCAGGGGATTCCAATTTTCGTCAACCTGGGCAATGGTGGCCCGCTCCACTTTGCCCTCTCCCTGGACGCCGATTAGGGTGTGCCTGAGGTAAATAGGCACCCCCATGCGCTTAATCTTGTCGGCATGGACTTTGTAGCCTGTAACTTCGGGGGCAATATCCACAAGGCCTACCACATTGATGCCGGCCTGCAGTGCATGATAGGCGCCAATTAGGCCGACATTGCCGCAGCCGATGATCAGCACCCGCTCCGAAGACTTGACCAAGTCGCGGTTGACCAGGGTCTGGAAAGCTCCTGCTCCGAACACGCCGGGCAGGTCATTGCCGGGGAAGATCAGGGAGCGTTCCCTGGCTCCGGTCGCGATAATCAGACCGTCAAAGGAAACGTGGATGTATTTTTCCAGCCGGTCCTGGTAAATTCCAGCTTTGCGGTCACTGTAAATGCCCACAACGGTGGAGCTGGTCATGATGGTAATATTCTCGCGGCTGCGAGCTTCCTTCTCGAGAATCTTGGCGATGTCGGTTCCTCTGGTGCCCGCATAGCAGTCTGCCATGGAGCCAAAGAACTTATGGGTCTGAAGCACCAGTTTGCCTCCGAGGCGGTCCTTGTCATCCACTAAGATCACTGAGAAGCCAAGGTCGGCGAGTTCTATGGCGCTGGTAATTCCTGAGGGTCCTGCACCGACAATGAGAACTTGGCAGGAAAGTTCTTCCGGAGCGTATGATGGGCGAGGTTCGTCGTCTGCGGGCAGTTCGGGATGGTGGATGAGAGTCCTGATCTCCATTCCTTCCCTGAGGGGAGTGATGCAGCTTTTCACCGGCAGGCCGTCAATAATTACGGTACACTGGGCACACTGCCCATTGGCACAGAAAAGGCCCTGCGGAGCATCACCTACTGAATGAACAGAAAAAGTCCGGATGCCATTGGCAAACAGGGCCGAGGACACCATTTCCCCTTCCTTTCCGACAAGGGGCCGCCCGTCGAAGGTAAACGAGACCTCCCTGCCCTCTTGCACGTCCAGGACGGGATGTTTAGTGATTCGCACTGGCATTACCTCCAAAGTAGAACAGCATGGTAAATTTGTATTTTCACAATGTACATATTCTTTTAACGTCCTGTTATTCCTTCTTAGATCGGTGGATTGCCTGGAGAGTTTTACCCAGTAATATTCTGGAAATAGGCGGTGAAATGCCGGTCTTTTCTACGTGAAAGTCTTGACATGCAGGGCCAAGCTTTGTATATTATATGATATGAGAATGATTTTCAATGTCGTGCAATGGAGGGGTGTTTCCGTGAGATATTCGCCGCTGATTAATGTAAGCGAAGGTGAGACTTGCAGGGTAGCCAGGATCCAGGCCGGACGCACGGCCACTAAGAGACTCTATGAGATGGGCTTTAATACTGGTGCCCGCATTGAAGTGCTGAAAAACGATCGCGGACCCCTGATTGTCGGTCTGGGGGGCCATAAAGTGGCCCTGGGCCGGGGCTTGGCAGCAAAGATGCTCGTAACCAAGGAGTAACTGGAAAAAGGAATATGGGGGAGCAGGAGATATGCCGATAACCATTGCTTTAGTGGGAAATCCCAATAGCGGCAAGACTACACTTTTTAACGCGCTCACCGGCGCCAACCAGCATGTGGGCAACTGGCCCGGAGTAACTGTTGAGCGCAAGGAAGGGCAGGTGCGGCACGGCAGTACGGTGTGCCGTGTGGTGGATCTGCCGGGAGCGTACAGCCTGGGCGCCTTTTCTGAAGATGAGATGGTTGCCCGGGAATTTATACTGACTGGAAACCCCGATGTTGTGATAAATGTGGTTGACGCCACAAATGTGGAGAGAAACCTCTATCTGACCACTCAGCTCTTGGAGATGGGGGTCAAAGTTGTCGTGGCGTTAAATATGGTGGATGAGGCTGAGGAGAGGAAGATCTCCATCGACGAAAAGGTCCTTGCCAAGCGCCTCAGGGTGCCTGTGATCCCCACTGTGGCCAGCAGGCGCAAGGGGCTTGATGAGCTGATGAATGCCGCTTTGGCGGTTGCCTCTGCGCCCCGCAACGGACAGGTGCGCCTAAGCTACGGTGAATCCATTGATGCCAAGCTTGCTGAACTGACCAATTTGCTCCAGGTCGGCAGCTGGAAGTACCCCAGCGGCTGGCTGGCGCTGAAGATTCTGGAAGGCGACGAGTATGTTAGGAAGCTTGTGGCTGAAGATCAGGACTTGCAGCGTTCCCAGGAGTTTCTGCGCCTCTGGGATGAAATTGCCGGCCAGGAAGATCATCTGCAGCTGGAGATCGTCGACAGCCGTTATCAGTTTGTCGGTGAAATAACCAAAGATGCAGTGCGCAGGCCGGATGTGGCGGTGGAAACGACCACCGATAAGCTGGACCGCATTCTAACGCATAAATTTTGGGGCATACCGATTTTCGCAGCCATAATGTTTGCAGTCTTTCAGCTGACGTTCGCCATCGGCCAGGATTTCTTCGGCGAATGGATGGCTGAGGCAGTGGATTATGCTGGCGGGCTCCTGGAAAGCCTATTGCTGGCCGTCAATGCACCGCAGTGGCTGGTTGACTTTACGGGCAATGGAATAATTGCAGGCGTTGGGGCAGTTGTGGAGTTTGTGCCCCTGATTGTGATCCTGTACTTGCTGATGGGGCTGCTGGAAGACAGCGGCTACATGGCGAGGGCTGCCTATGTTATGGACAATACGATGCGGGCAGTGGGCCTCCAGGGCAAGACCTTCATCTCCATGATCGTGGGTTTTGGCTGCAACGTTCCCGGCGTGATGGCGACGCGGACTTTGGAAAGCAGGAAAGATCGCATGATTGCCGTCTTAATCAACCCATTTATGTCCTGCGGGGCGAAAATCCCTATTTATCTTGTTTTTATTTCTGCCTTTTTCCCTGACTATGGCGGTGCGGTACTCTTTGCCATGTATGCGCTGGGTATTATTGCAGCGTTTATAATGGGCAAGATTTTCAGCAAAACCCTGTTTAGGGGGGAAGTCAGTCACTTTATTATGGAGCTCCCGCCTTATCGCATGCCTACCCTGCGCAATGTACTGCGGAACATGTGGGACAATGTGTCAGGCTTTTTGACCCGTGCCGGCACCACCATTCTCGCAGTAGTCAGCCTGCTGTGGGTGTTGGCCGTACTGCCCGGCGGTGTGGAACCTTATGGGCCGGAAAGTATCTTGGGACGGATTGGACTGGCCATTGCCCCAATCTTTAAGCCCGCCGGCTTCGGCACCTGGCAGGCTGCGGTGGGTCTTTTCTCGGGCATTGCAGCCAAAGAAGCAGTCGTGGCAACGCTGGGCATGGTCTATGCCGGTGTGGAAGAGGGCATGGAGCTGATTATGTCTATCCGCGAGGTCTTTACACCTCTGACAGCTGTATCGTTCATGGTCATGACTTTGCTTTACACGCCCTGTGCAGCAACTTTGGGCACCATCAGAAAAGAAACTGGTTCCGGCAAGTGGGCGCTCTTTTCAGCCCTGTACAGCTTTGCCTTAGCCTGGCTGCTGGCTGCAGCGGTCTATCAGGCGGGCAGTCTGCTTGGGTTTGCCTAGAGCAGGGAAGGCGGTGTGTGAATTATGTTGAAACAGCTTCTAGCTGCCATCAGCGATGCTGATTATGTATCTAAACCGGCCCTGGCTGCCAGACTGGGCATGCCTCTGGCCCTAGTGGAAGAAGGGTTTGAGGCACTGGTCAGAATGGGCTATCTGGCAGAGGACGGCGCAGGCTGTGTTGATCTGCCCTGCGGTAGATGTCCCTATGCCAGCATGTGCCAGAGGGAGCCTGTGCAGATGTGGAAGATAACCGAAAAGGGCAAAGGGCTCCTGGCAGCGGTGGAAAAAGCAGGATAGGAATGAAAGCAAAGGGCGCTGCCAATGTTGGCAGCGCCCTGATGATTTTCTTCCGTGTGCTAATCTGCTTTATAAATGGTGGCTCCGTTTTCCGTTACGTTGAGCATGATTTGGGGCGACAGGAAGCCGAGGAGCTCTCCGCGGAAAAGGCCGATATAGCCGTTGTTATGGACATTGTTTCCAATGATGCCTGTGGGAAGCCCTTCGGCATTGTTTACCTCCATTACGCCGCCGTAGAGGCCTGACCGCAGACCAATCAGCTTGGTCATCTTGCTGGTGCCGTTATAGAGGAATACGCTGCCGGCATTGTCCTCATTCTGCATAGCCACGGTAAGATGGCCGTCCTGGTTGAAGACTCCGATGGCGCCTCCGTCATCATAGGATAAGAGTGATACCACACGTGTGCCTTCATCGTTGAAGAGCTCAAAACTCACATCTTGCTTGACATCGTCATATTTCAGCGAAGCGACTGTGTTTCCCTCATTGTTGACCACTGCAATCTCCCGAGCGACAATCTTATCAAAAACCTGCTGAGTAGCACTTACTACGTTCACGCCCGTGACTGCACAGAACAGGGCGATGAACAAAAGTGGATAGATTATAAACCGCTCATATTTTGACACCCAATCACTCCTAACTCACAAGCTAATTGTATGGTAAATTCGTCTTTCCTAGGCAAATACCTGCCGCAGCGCGGCGTGTTTCGTGTTCGCTGGAACAAAAAGGCGCGCCGGGCAGAGCTGCAAGCAGGACAAGCAGTGCGACAAAGGGAATTAAAAAGCCAATACTTCTTAAGAGAATCGGAGGAAATGCAGTGCTGCAAATTCTGGAACCCTTTATCATGTTAACTCTCCTGATCGCCCTGGGGGGCGTTTTGTACAGTGCCAAAGTCCTGGATCTGGACTTTGTGCGCAGACTGAGCCGCCTGGTGGTTAAGGTCACTTTTCCTGCAATGCTCTTTGTATCCATGTACAGCAACATTGATCTTCCCACCTGGAGGCAGGGGTGGGTCTTTACCGCAGTGGGGCTGGCCGTATCCATTGTTCTGGCTCTTACCGCCCACTACAGCAGCAGGATTTTTTCTATGCGGGGCATGACCTACGGAACCTATCAGATTCTCTGCACCAACGGGAACAATGTTTTTTTGCCGGTGCCGATTATTTCGGTTCTTTTCGGGACGCCCTATGTGGTTTATGCGGTACTGTTTGAGCTTGGGGCAGGACTCTTCTACTGGAGCTACGGGGTTTCCCACTTCCGCTCCGGCAAGAGGCTCAGTTTCAAGCGTCTGGTTAACCCCAACATTGTCGCCTTGGTCCTCGGCCTTGTGTTGGGCCTCGCCGGGGTCTCAGTGCCCACGCCTATTTACCGGGCGTTGGAGATTATTGGCAACATTACAGTGGGTTCTGCCATGCTGATTATTGGTGCGCTGGTAGTCAGTCTGTTTGAAAAACGCTTTAGGCTGCGGGCTGAGGTCTGGGGCGTTGCCGTCCACCGTTTGCTGCTCAGTCCCCTGGCGGGACTGGTTTTCCTGCCCTTTCTCAAGTTGGCTCCTGAGCTGAGGACAATCATGCTCCTTATGCTTTCCATGCCGCCCCTTGTCACTACAGCGCTGGTGGCAGCCAGTTTTAATGCCGATGAGGAGCTGGCGGCCATGGGGGTAGTTGTTCCTACCCTGCTCAGTTTCGTGTTGCTTCCAATTCTCTTAGCGCTGTTCTAAACTGGCGAAAAAAAGAGAAAAAATAAAGAGGAGTTAAGCGGTGAATGGCTAATATTTAGATCAGTCATTTTTTATGATCCAAAAAATGCAACCGGTTACATTTTAGAAAACTAAGGAGGTTCTTGTGATGAAGAGGCGTGTGTTGTTAGTTAGTCTGTTGCTCGTGTTAGCTCTTTCTTTGGGAGCGTCCGCAGAGGGTGTCGTAACCATGATGGGCGTGTGGGGTGGCCAAGAACTGGAGGCATTTCAGGAAGTCATGGATGCCTTTACTGCCAAGACCGGTATAACTGTGCAGTTCGAAGGTACACGTGACTTGCCCACCTTGCTGCAGACCCGCATTGCAGCCGGCAATCCTCCTGATGTTGCGGCACTTCCCGGCCCCGGAGCAATGAAGGAGTATGTTGAACAGGGTGCATTAATCGATCTGAACAATGTTCTGGATGCGAAAGTGCTGGCAGAAGACTACAATGATGCCTGGATCGAACTCGGTACTTACCAGGACGGTCTCTATGCCCTGACCTTTGCTGCCGACATCAAGAGCTTAGTCTGGTATCGCCCTGATGTCTTTGCAGAAAAGGGTTATGAGGTTCCTGCCACTTGGGAAGAGATGGAAGCTTTGATGGATCAGATGGTAGCCAACGGTGACACTCCCTGGGCCATCGGCCTGGAATCCGGAGCTGCCAGCGGCTGGCCGGCAACCGACTGGATCGAAGATATTATGCTGCGCACAGCCGGTCCAGAAGTCTATGATCAATGGGTAAACCATGAGATTCCCTGGACAGATGAGAGGGTTCAGGAAGCCTTTGAGATTTTCGGCAAGATTGCCAGAAACAGCGACTATGTCTACGGCGGACCTGTAACTGTGCTGTCCACAAACTTCGGCGACTCCGTGGCAGAACTCTTTACCGATCCTCCCCGTGCGATGATGCATCGCCAGGCCAGCTTTGTCACCAGTTTCATCCAGGATGCCAATCCTGACGTGGTGATCGGTGAAGATGTAGCCTTTTTCGGATTCCCCATGATCAAGCCTGAACATGGCAACCCCATGCTCGGTGCAGGCGACATGATCGGGCAGTTCAACGATACGCCTGAAGCTGCAGCGTTCATGAACTTCCTGGCCAGCCCCGAAGCTCAGGAAATTTGGGCCAACAGGCTCGGCAAGCTTGGTACCAACAACAAGATTGATCCCGCTGCTTATCCAGATGATTTGACACGGGACATGGCAAGACTCCTCAACGAAGCCGACGTCTTCAGATTTGACGGGTCTGACTCCATGGCGGCGGCAGTTGGTTCCGGCGCATTCTGGGAAGGCGTTCTCATGTATGTTGGCGGCGATGATTTGTCTGATGTCCTGGAGTTCATCGAGAATGTAGCGGCAGACAGCTACTAGAATTCCAGTATCACAGCAGTCTATGGCGCGCCCTAACTTATTAGGGCGTGCCTTTTTCGGAGAAAGGGGAATGGTGATGAGGCGGAAAACAGGTGGCTTGACCCCGCTGCTTTATGTGGGCCCGGCGGTTTTTTTCCTCACAATTTTTCAAGTGTATCCCGCACTGCAAACCATCTACCTAAGCTTCATGGACAGGCGTTCAGAGGCTTTTGTCGGTTTAGCCAACTACAAGTTTGTGTTTACCTCAGCGCCCATGCTGACGGCGTTCAGGAATAACTTGATCTGGCTGGTTTTCTTTACCGCAGGCACCGTAGGCCTAGGTCTGCTGTTTGCTATTTTAGTTGACAAGGTTAAGTATGAGAGCTTTGCCAAATCAATCATCTTTATGCCGATGGCCATCTCCTTTGTAGGTGCAGGTGTGGTTTGGAAGTTCATGTACACCTACAAGCCGCCGGGATCGGAACAGATCGGCCTTTTAAACCAGATTCTGATGATTTTCGGCTTTGAGCCCAAGGGCTGGCTCCTGGAGAGTCCGCTGAACAATTTTGCCCTGATTGCAGTTGGGCTGTGGATTTGGACGGGATACTGCATGGTTATCCTTTCCGCAGCTTATAAAGGGATTCCCAAGGAACTAACAGAAGCTGCCCAGGTGGACGGGGCCAACAGCCTTCAGGTCTTTAGGCATATTACCATTCCGGAACTTAAGCCCGCCTTAACGATGGTGGTCTCCACAATGCTGGTCAATGTGCTCAAGATTTTCGACATCATTTACGTAATGACGAATGGCAACTATGGCACAGAAGTAATTGCCAACCGCATGTTCAAGGAAATGTTCCAGTTTTCCAACACCGGCAGGGCAAGTGCTATTGCAGTGATCCTGTTTCTAATGATTGTGCCGATCATGTATGCGAACATTCGTCAGAAGTTGAGGGAGGGTTAACTGTGAACTGGCAAAAACTGAAAAGAAAACTCCCCCGCCTTGTAGTAAATATTGTCGTGATCGCCGCGATAGTTATCTGGTTTGTTCCTACCCTGGGCCTTTTAATAACTTCCTTCAGGCCTGCCAGCGACGTAGCCTATACCGGCTGGTGGACGGCCCTTTCCAGCCCGTTGAAGTTTACGCAGTATACGGTTGAAAACTACAAAAACGTACTTTCTTCCGGAGGGATGCTCATCGCCTTCCGCAACAGCTTTATCATCGCCATTGGCGGAACGGTGATTCCTGTATTCTTCGCAGCGTTAGCGGCCTTTGGCTTGTCGAAGCTGAACTTCCAGGGCCGCGGGTTTTTCTATGCACTGATTGTTATGATGCTTGTAGTGCCGACCCAGATGACCTTTGTTCCTGTCCTGCGCCTTTATAACAAGCTCAGCCTCTCAGGAACCTTCGGCGGGCTGTGGCTGGTGCACACAGGGTACGGCTTGCCCTTTTCCATTTTCATGCTCCATACATTTTTCCAATCTCTGCCCGATGAGCTCTTTGAGGCCGCCCACATTGACGGGGCTTCGATTTGGACTACCTTCATCCGGCTGGCCATACCGCTATCAGTTCCGGCTTTGGCCTCCCTGGTGATCTTCCAGTTTTTGGCGGTGTGGAATGATCTGTTAGTAGCCCTGATCTACCTTGGCGGCCACCAATCTGTTGCACCGCTGACCATGCGCCTTTCCAGCCTGGTGGGCTCCCATGGGCAGGACTGGCACTTACTGACAGCCGCGGCTTTCATTTCCATGACAGTGCCCCTAATCGTGTTCCTGGCTTTGCAGAAATACTTTGTCAGGGGCCTGATGGGCGGTGCGGTAAAAGGATAGCCTGGAGAAGGCCAGGAGCGCGAAGCAGCCAGCAGTTGCTTCGCGCTTTTTTGCTGCCAGTAACTTCTGCAGGAATCGGAGGAGAATTAGCGAAAGCAGTAAGATATGCTATTTTGAGGGGGTCTCAGTGATGAAACGCTTGCTTTGTCTGTCCCTCGTTGTGTTTTTGGTTATCGTTTCCGGCTTGCCGGCATTTGCCCGCAGCCATCGTTTTTTGGACCTGGAGATCGATGCCAGGGTGGGCGCCGACGGCTTGGTGCGGGTGACAGAGACCCATACCGTGAAGTTCGACGGTACTTTCTCCGGCATGTACCAGTGGATCGATACCAGTGGAGGCATTGAACTCAGCAATATCGTTGTCTCTGAGGGAGGAGCTGACTACGAACGCTTGGACAGTGACTCCCCCGGACCGGCAGGCACCTACTTTGTGCGGGAATCGGCAGACGAAGTCTATGTGGACTGGAGTTTTTCAGCCACGGATGAAATCCGCCGTTTTGAGGTCAGCTATGTAGTGCACAACGCAATTCTGAAGCATAATGATGTGGCGGAGTTCTACTATCAGTTTGTCGGCGAACGCTGGGATCAGGCGCGGGATCATGTTCGGATTGTCCTGTCCCTGCCCTTTGGTGCTGAGGCCGATGAGGTTGCAGCCTGGGGCCACGGACCCCTTCATGGAGTGGTGACCATAGAATCACCGAACAGAATTGTGTGGGAAGTGGATAACCTGCCGGCAAAAACCTTCGTGGAAGGCCGGGCAGTCTTTCCCAACTCGCTGGTTCCCCTCGGAAGGAGAACCACGGGGGAGGATCGCCTCGAGGCGATTTTCGCCGAGGAGCAGGGCAAGGAAGAGGCTAAGGCCGAGAGCCGCAGGCTCGCCCAGGAGCGCCTGGAGAGTCTGCAGAGGCGCAAGGCGCTGGATCCGTACCTGGCAGCAGCCTTTTTTGTAGTAGCCGTGCTCTTAACGGTCGCAGTCCGGCGTCAGTACAGACTAAAAAACCAGGCTTTTCAAGAACGTTATTATAAGGAGCTGCCGGCCCATTATCCTCCGGCGGAAATGGCGATTCTGTACCGAGGCCACATCTCGGGCGCAGACTTTACTGCCACCCTGTTGGATCTAGCCAGGCGGGGATATCTCAAGATTGAGGAGATTACAGGTCTCCGGGGAGCGGGGAAGGATGACGAAAGTTACAGATTCACCCTTAACAGCGACCTTCCTCCTGATGCAGGCAGCTTAACGCCCTATGAACAGAAGGCGCTGGATCTATTGTTTGCCCAAGGGCAGGAAGTGACCCTGGAGGAGTTTCAGGCATATGCCAAGGAGCACGCCAAGGAAGTCGCAGAGTCCTGGACTCAGTGGGGCAAGGAAGTTCAAGAAGCCTCCAAGGTCCGCAATTTCTACGACGCGGAGGCGAAAAAGGCGCTGTGGTGGCTGATTCCAACCATCGGCCTTTTTCTCCTGAGCATTTTCTGCCTGGCCCTGGATCTTTTGGCGGCTGGAGTTGTCGCCATGATCATGTCCTTTATCGTTTTCATAGTTGTGGTCAGCGCCGCGACTCGCCGCACCGAACAAGGGGAAGAGGAGTACAGGAAGTGGAGGGCATTTCGCCGTTACTTGCGGGAGTTCTCCAGGGTAGACACCGCCAGAGTGGGTTCCTTAGGCATCTGGGAAGAGTACCTGCCTTATGCCGTCAGCCTGGGGGTTGCAGACCAGATGCTGAAGGAGCTGGAAGTTCGCTTCCCCAACCTGCAGGATGAGAACTACCGGTTTGGCTCGAATTGGTTTATTTATTATCACATGGGCGGTTTCAGCCGCATCAGCCGCATGACGAACAAGGTCGGCGAATCTGTAACCAGGGTCGCCATGCCCCAGGGAAGCGGAGGAACAGGGGGCGGCTTTTCCGGCGGCGGGGGCGGAGGCTTCGGCGGCGGAGGCGGCGGCGTGCGCTAATTGTTCTTGGCTGTAGGCCAGGATTTGAAGGAGAGTAAGTCATGAGAAAAGTGAAAAAACCCATGCTGGTGTTGCTGCTGCTTGTCCTGGCACTGGGTGCAGCCGGCGGGCGCGCCTTGGCCGGCCTGGACAGGGAAAAGATTGTTGTTTTGGATTTCTTGGCCCTCGATGATCAGGGCAGATATATTGACACTCTAAGTATTGAAGGAACTGATTTGACCAACCTGTCCCGGGTGATGTCCCAGGGCATCGCGGCCAGGCTGGTGCAATACGGGGAGTTCGAGGTGGAGAACAGCATCTCTTTAAGCAGGGAACTTGACAGTTTCGGCTTTGCCTACGATGCCTCTGCCTGGGACCGCGCCGGAGCTGTTTTAGATTCGGGACTTGCAGATCAGGTGATCACAGGCAGCATTACAATGTTGCAGAATACTGCGGTTATCGGGGTGCAGCGCTTTGAGCTGCAGCAGGGCCAGGTGCAGCTGGTGGGTTCTGCCATGAGCTCCGCACCGCGGCTTGCCGATGCCCCTAACCTTGTGGACGGGCTGGTTACGGATTTGTTCCCCGCGGATGTACAGGTAATCGAGCGAAGCGTTGAGCAGGTCTTTGCAGTTCCAGGACAGGTGCGGCTCAACCTCGGCCAGTCCAAGCAGATTACGGTCTATGCCCTGGATGCTATGGGCAGGCCCATCGCCAATCCTCAATTTCTGTTTTTCTCAAGTGACGAAGCCAAGGTCTCCGTGGATGAAAACGGCGTGGTCACCGGACTGCAGCCGGGCACATCCACCATTACAGTGCGGGCCATCAGCCGCACAACCCGGTCCGGATCGCCGGCGACGATGACGGTTACCGTCCTGCCGCCGACCTTTGGCCTGCGGGCGGGCACCCTCCTCACCAAGCGAGGTGACCAGGAGCGATTCCCGGTGCGCATTGGCTTGCGGCTCACCCCTACCATTGACCAGAAAGGCAGCCAGTCAACCTCGCCAACGCTGGTGCCTCCCGAAGAGACTCTGCCCACAGAGGGCTCCAATCCCCTCGGGCTGATCTCTTCCTTTTTCGGCTCCATGTTGACCAATGGCCTGATGACGATTGATCTGGACTTTGATCCCTCCCGGGAGCTTTTTGTCTCCTTCAGCGGCGTGCAGCGTTCCAGCGCAGGCTACTTGGGAACCGGCGTGGGCTATGTGACGCCATTAGATAATTTCGAGGCGCAAAAGGGCTTTGTCCTGCGCTTTACCGCAGGCACCCAGTACCGGGCCACAAATCGGATGTCCATACCGGTGGAAGCAGTTGTGGATGCTATCTTTCCCACAGCGAGCGTCTTTAGCCCCTCCTTTAGAATCGGCATCAATCTCGGTCTCGACTTGTTCCCCTAAAGCTTGAAATATTGCCTGCTTTTTCCACATTACTCGAAGGAATTGTTATCCTGATGTCGAATCTTAATGATAATTGTTGCCAAATATAGGAGGTAGAGCATGAAGTCTTTCAAGCTGTCGATCGGCAGAAAGTTGGGATTGAGCTTTCTTGTTCTAGTCTTAGTGATTGCAGTCACTAGCGGCGCGACTATGGTCGGAATTCTGGTCATTCAGCGGCAGTGGGAAGAAGCCCGGGAGATAGAGGAGCTCCGCACGACCCTCGGGCAGCGGGAGATCGAACACCGGGCCTGGGTGATGGAGCTCCAGGAGTACCTAATCTCCGGCGCCACACATTCTGTCAGCATCGAAATGGATCCCACCAAGTGCAATTTGGGGCGCTGGCTTGGCAGCGGAGATTTTGCCGAGTTCATAGGGCGCTATCCTTCTTTATCCGGGAAATTCGATGCGCTCCTGGCAGCCCATGAACAGCTGCACAAGTCGGCCCATGCCATCGAAGAGCATTTGATGCAGGGCGATCTACCAGGCGCCGAAGGAGCTTACTACGACCTGACCATACCGAGTCTTTCCCAGACAGTTTCGGTCCTCGAGCATACCCGGGCTGAGCTTCATGCAGAGGTGGGCCGCATCAGTGCAGAGACCAAGCAGCTCATCTCCAACATCCTGTTCTACTCCCTTGTTATCCTGGGCGTAGCTATCGTATTAAGCGTGGTCATAGCTGCTGCAGTGACCAGGAGCATTACCAAACCATTAGGTATCTTGAAGAATGCAGCGCAAAAAATCGGAGCCGGGGACTTGGGGGTCCGCTGGTCGATCAAATCCAGGGATGAGGTGGGGGAACTTTCCGCTTCGCTGGAACAGATGGTTGGCGGTCTGCGTAAGCTCGTGCAGGGAATCCGGAAAATGGGTGAAGACGTCAATTCCCTCTCGCAGCATCTCTCCCAGATGGCCAATGAAGCAGGGGCGGCCATTGCTGAAGTGGCGAGTACTTCCAATGAGTTCGCCAGCACTTCTGTGAGCATGGCCGAGAACGTAAAGTCCATGCGGCAGAACTCAACCCATGCCGTAGACGAGCTTGAGCGCGGGCTTGATATGCTCCGGGAGGCAGTCAAAGATGTGGCCAGCGCCAGGACGGATGTGCAGAACCTGACGGAGGCAGTCAATGTCCTGGCAGAGCAGTCCAAAAAGATCGGCGCTATTGTGGATTTGATCACCGAAATCAGTGACCAGACCAACTTGCTGGCGCTGAACGCTGCCATTGAAGCGGCCCGGGCTGGAGAGAACGGACGGGGCTTTGCCGTGGTGGCGGAAGAAGTGCGCAGACTGGCCGAGCAGTCCGGCCAGGCCTCAGGGGAAATTGCCCAGCTGATCCAGCAGATTCTCCAAGGCACCCAGGAAACTATCGGACGGATGGAAAAGGCGGATGCCAGTGTGGAACGGGTAGATCGTCAGATCGATCTTACCGGCAGCACCTTTGTGGATATCACCAAGGTGTTCCAGGAGGTGGCGCTGCAGGTTGATGAAATCGCCCATGCAGCTTCCGACGTAGGTACCGGCAGTGAGGAGATTGCATCTGCAACCGAGGAGCAGTCGGCCATTGTGGACAGCCTGGCAGACGATTCTGAGCGGCTGGCCAGTCTGGCCCACGAGCTTCAGGCACAGATCGCCAGTTTTAGGGGCGTATGACCCAATATCCGAATGATTGTTGTGTTCACGACAAAAACATTCGGACTTTCGTTGACAATAACCGTGGACATTGTTAGAATGTAAGTGAGAATTGAAGAATGCAGCCCCTATATAATCGCGGGAATATGGCCCGCAAGTTTCTACCCGGAGACCGTAAATCTCTGGACTATGGGGGAAAGTCACAGATCCCGCGCTCCGGGCAGACAGCTTTCCCTTAAGGGAAAGAGTTTGCCCGGAGTTTCTTTTTTGAGACAGGACAGGAGGTTGGACTGTGGAGGTTAGAGTAGGAGTTGTGATGGGCAGTGCCTCAGACTGGAAGACTATGAAAAGAACATGCAGTGTCCTGGATGAACTGGGCATTGCCTACGAGAAACAGGTAATCTCGGGCCATCGGACGCCGGACTTGGCCTTTCAGTATGCCAGGGAAGCAAAGCAACGGGGCCTCAAGGTCATTATTGCCGGGGCTGGGCTGGCAGCCCACCTTGCCGGCATCTTGGCAGCGAACACCACTTTGCCTGTGCTTGGCGTCCCCATGCAGGGCGGGCCTTTCAGCGGACTTGATGCCCTGCTTTCCACTGTTCAGATGCCTGGCGGCATTCCCGTAGCCTCCCTGGCCGTTGGAGATGCTGGAGCAGCGAATGCGGGCTGGTTCGCCGCTGCGATCTTAGCCCTCAGCGATGAGGAGCTGGCCCAGCGTTTAGCGGAAGAGAGAAAGAAAATGGCCCAGCGCGTGCAGGAAAGCAATGCCATGCTGGATGAGGAGTGAAATCTATGATTGAGCGCTATACCCGCCCTGAGATGCAGGCGGTTTGGACCGCTGAAAACCGCTTTCGAGCCTGGCTTGAGGTGGAAATCCTTGCCTGTGAAGCCTGGGCGGAGCTGGGGGTTATCCCCAGGGAGGATGTGGAAAAAATCCGAGCCAACGCTAGTTTTAACTTGGACCGGATCAGGGAGATCGAAAAGCAGACCCGCCATGATGTAGTTGCCTTTACCCGCTCAGTTTCAGAGTCCCTGGAGGAGGAACGCAAATGGGTACACTACGGCCTGACCTCCACCGATGTGGTGGATACCGCCAACTCGTACCTGATTAAGCAGGCTAACGGGATTCTGCGCCGAGATTTGGAGAACTTCAGGGAGGTCCTAAAGAAGAAGGCCCAGGAGCACAAGTACACGATTATGATGGGCAGGACCCACGGGGTCCATGCTGAGCCTACTACCTTCGGCCTTAAGCTGGCTTTATGGTACGCGGAAATGGAACGCAACCAGGCACGCTTTGCAGCAGCCGCGCAAAATATCGAAGTTGGCAAGATCTCTGGGGCAGTTGGAACATACGCCAATATCGATCCCTTTGTAGAAACCTATGTCTGCGAAAAGCTTGGACTTGCAGCGGCACCCATCTCCACCCAAACCCTCCAGCGTGACCGCCACGCAGAATATCTCAGCACCCTGGCCCTCATCGCCACCTCTTTGGAGAAGTTTGCGACTGAAATCCGCGCCCTGCAAAAGAGTGAAGTGCGGGAAGTTGAAGAGTATTTTTCACCGGGACAGACAGGGTCCTCGGCCATGCCCCACAAGCGCAATCCCATCGGGTCGGAAAATGTGTCGGGCCTTGCCCGGGTCATGCGGGGCTATATGGTTTCAGCCTATGAAAATGTCCCTCTCTGGCATGAACGGGATATCTCCCATTCCTCAGTTGAGCGCATCATCATTCCTGATGCAACCATCCTGCTTAATTACATGCTCAACCGTTTTTCCAAGATCATTGAAGAACTGACTGTTTTCCCAGAGATGATGCAAAGGAATATGGACCGTTCCCTGGGTTTGGTGTTTTCCCAGCAGGTGCTGCTGGCCTTGATAGATCAGGGATTGACCAGGGAAGAGGCTTATGGGATTGTGCAGCCCATAGCCATGGAAGCCTGGCGGACGCAGAGTCCGCTCTTAGATCTGCTTTTGGCGTCGCCTGAAGTCAGGAAATTCTTGTCGGAGGAAGCGGTCAGGGCCTGTTTTGATTACAATTATCACCTGAAGCATGTGGACATGATCTTTGCACGTCTAGGATTATAAGGGGGTCGAGCCATGGAGAGGGAATTTGAGCCACGGGCAGAGCAGATTAAAGCGGACAGGCTGTATGCAGAGATGGGACTGACAGATGAGGAGTATAAGCGCATTGAAAAACTGCTGGGGCGTTTGCCCAACTATACTGAGACAGGCTTGTTTTCGGTCCTCTGGTCGGAGCACTGCAGCTACAAAAATTCCAAGTCTGTATTGAAGAAGCTGCCCACCCATGGGCCGAAGGTGCTTCAGGGGCCCGGGGAAGGGGCAGGCGCAGTGGATATAGGTCATGGACAGGCTGTGGTGTTTAAGATTGAAAGCCACAACCATCCATCGGCGGTGGAACCTTATCAAGGAGCAGCCACAGGCGTGGGCGGCATTCTCCGGGATGTTTTCTCCATGGGCGCCAAGCCCATCGCAGTTCTCAACTCCCTGCGTCTGGGGGAGCTTGAGGGAGAACGGACTGAATATCTGTTCCGAGAAATAGTAGCCGGAATTGCAGGCTACGGCAACACCATCGGGGTCCCGACAGTAGGGGGCGAGGTTCAGTTTGACCCCTGCTACGAGCAGAATCCCCTGGTAAACGCCATGGCAGTAGGTCTGGTGGAGCACGAAGGGATCCGCAAAGGGTTAGCGGCGGGGCCGGGGAACCCCGTAATCTATGCCGGAGCCCCCACCGGCCGTGACGGTATCCATGGCGCCACCTTTGCCTCAGCGGAGTTTGACAGCGAGACAGAGCAGGAGCCCGTTGCTTTACAGGTGGGCTATCCTGAGATAGGCAAACGCCTGATGGCAGGCTGTTTGGAAGCTGTAAAATCGTCTGCGCTGGTGGGGATTCAGGATATGGGTGCAGCCGGGCTGACAAGCTCTTCAGCGGAGATGGCCAGCAAAGCCGGGACAGGCATTGAACTGCAGCTGGATCTGGTTCCGCAAAGCGAAGAGAACATGACGGCCTATGAGATGATGCTGTCAGAATCCCAGGAGCGGATGCTGCTTGTAGCAGAAAGAGGGCGCGAACAGGAACTCATCGACATCTTCAAAAAGCACGGTATCCAGGCCTGTGTCGTGGGCGCTGTGACGGATGATCAGAAGCTGCGCCTCTGGCACCGGGGTGAGCTGAAGGCGGAAGTGCCGGTGGCAGCTCTGGTTGACGATGCTCCGGTTTACCAGCGTACCTCGGCAGAACCAGCCTATTACCGTGAGTTTCAGGCCATGGACGCTTACGTTCCCGAGGTTAGTGATCTAAAGAGTGTCTTTTTGCAGCTGCTGCAAAGCCCGACTGTGGCCAGCAAGGCCTGGGTGTACGAGCAGTTTGCACAGAATGAGGAGACTCTGCTGGGGCCCGGCTCGAATGCGGCAGTTGTGGCCATTCCCGGCACCGACAAAGCTTTGGCTCTGACTACTGACTGCAACTCTCGCTATATCTACCTGGATCCTTATGTGGGAGGAGCTGCTGCAGTGGCCGAAGCGGCACGCAATATCATCTGCTCAGGCGGAAGGCCCCTTGCGGTCACCGACGGACTCAATTTCGGCAGCCCCTACAACCCGGAAGTCTTTTGGCAGATAGAGCGTTCAGTAGAAGGCATCAGCGAGGCCTGCAGAGTGCTGGATACGCCGGTTATCGGCGGCAACGTGTCCCTATCCAATGAAACAGACGGTGAAGCGATTTACCCGACCCCCATTATTGGAATGGCAGGCCTGGTAGAGGACGTCTCCCTGATTACGACCAAGGATTTCAAACAGGCAGGTGACCTAATCTATCTGGTGGGCCGCACTAAGGCGGAATTTGGCGGAAGCGAGCTGCAGAAGATGCTCTGCGGTGAAGTATCAGGCCGTCCCCCCGAGTTGGATCTGGATCTGGAAAAGAGGCTGCAGGAACAGGTCAGCGCGGCCATTCGTGCAGGACTGGTGCAGTCTGCCGCCGACCTTTCAGAAGGGGGCCTGGCTGCAGCACTAGCTGAGTGTTTGGCTTCAGGGGAGCTTGGTGCATCCCTCGTTCTCGGCGAAGACTTGGTAACTGAACTCTTCAGCGAATCCCAGTCCCGCTTTCTGCTGTCGGTGGCCCCCGAGCAGCGCAGCCTGTTTGAAGGCATAGTTGAGGCCAGGCTGTTGGGACAGGTTACCGAAGAGCCAATTTTGGCCATTTCGTCCCCAGGGGGATCCTCTTTGGAGATATCCGTTGAACAGCTGAACCAGGCCTGGAAAGGAGCACTGCCATGCTTGCTGAGTTAAGGGGACTCAATGAAGCGTGCGGCGTGTTTGGAGTGTGGAACCACCCGAGAGCGTCCCAGATTGCCTACTATGCCCTCCACAGCCTCCAACACCGGGGGCAGGAAGGAGCCGGCATTGTGGCCTCAGATGGGGAGACTCTGCGCATTCGCAAGGGGCAGGGCCTGGTCACTGAGGTTTTCAGTGCAGAGTCCATGGACAGACTTCACGGACGGGCGGCGATTGGCCATGTCCGCTATTCGGCAGGCGGTGTAAACGGCTTTGAGAATGTACAGCCACTGTTGTTCCGCTCACAGAGCGGAGACTTTGCCATCGCCCATAACGGCAATCTTACCAATGCCAGGGCTTTGCGGGGTATGCTCGAAGAAGAGGGGAGCATCTTCCAAACAGCTGCAGATGCGGAGATTCTGGCCCATTTGACAAAACGGGGAAGGAAGGGTCCCCTGCCAGAGCGCCTGATGGATGCTTTAGCCAAGCTTGCCGGGGCCTATGCCTTTGTTATGCTGAAAGAGGACGCCCTCTATGCTGCTTTGGACCCCCACGGAATTAAACCCTTGTCCCTAGGCAGACTGGGTGAGGGCTATGTAGTGTCCTCGGAGACCTGCGCCTTTGACCTCATTGGGGCAGAGCACTTGCGCGATGTGGAGCCAGGTGAGCTGATTATAATCGACGCTGAGGGCGTGCACAGCCGGAGCTTTGCCAGTTCTGAGCAGGAAGCGCTCTGCACCATGGAGTACGTCTACTTTTCCAGGCCCGACAGCAACCTGCGGGGGCTGAACGTTCACACAGCCCGCAAGAAGCTGGGCAAGGCCCTGGCAGCGGAATTTCCCATTGATGCCGATGTGGTTACAGGGGTTCCGGATTCCAGCCTGTCGGCGGCCATCGGCTACGCAGAGGCCGCAGGCCTTCCCTATGAGCTGGGGCTGATCAAGAGCCGTTATGTCGGACGCACTTTCATTGAACCCTCCCAGAGCCTGAGGGAGCAGGGCGTGAAGCTGAAGCTGTCTGCAGTTCGAGGAGTGGTAGAGGGCAAACGGGTGGTGATGGTGGATGACTCCCTGGTTCGGGGCACCACCGGCCGCAGGATCACTACTCTGCTGAGGGAGGCGGGGGCCCGCGAGGTACACGTCCTGATTGCTTCGCCCACCATTCAGTACCCCTGTTATTACGGCATGGATACCCTCAGCACAGATGAACTTGCCGCTGCCAACCACAGTGTGGAAGAGCTCCGCCAAATGATGAACGCAGACTCCCTGGGTTTTTTGAGCGTAGAAAGAACCCAAAGGGTCTTTCAGTGCGGCTTGTGTATGGCCTGCTTTACCGGGGAGTATCCTGCCAGGGAGGTTGAAGCAGATGTCTGAAGCTTACAGGAAGGCCGGGGTTAACCTGGAATCCGGCTATGAGACGGTAGCAAGGATAAAGAAGCATATTCAAAGGACGGAACGTGAAGGTGTGCTGGGAGGCGTCGGGGGCTTTGGCGGCCTTTTTGACCTGGGAGCTTTAGGATACAGGCATCCTGTCCTGGTTTCAGGTACCGACGGGGTGGGCACGAAAATCATGATTGCCTTTATGCTGGATAAGCATGATACCATCGGCATCGACGCTGTGGCTATGTGTGTAAACGATGTATTGGTTCAAGGAGCCGAACCCCTCTTCTTCCTGGATTATATCGCCTGCGGGAAGAACGATCCTGCCAGGACGGAAGCCGTTGTGGCAGGGATTGCTGAAGGCTGCCTTCAGGCAGGCTGCGCTTTAATCGGAGGGGAAACTGCGGAAATGCCCGGCCTTTACGCTGAAGATGAATATGATGTGGCGGGGTTCGCAGTGGGAGCCTGCGAGAGGGAAAACCTTCTGGATGGAAGGGACATTGTGTCTGGGGACGTGCTGTTAGGACTGCCTTCCAGCGGCCTGCACAGCAACGGGTTTTCTTTAGTGCGGGCGGTTCTCTTCGAGAGGCACAGAATTGCTTTGGAGAGCCACGTTCCTGAGTTTGGACGCACCTGGGGCGAAGAGCTCCTGGAGCCAACCAGGATCTATGTCCAGGCGCTTCTGCCGCTCTTGAAAGAACGCAGAGTTAAAGGCCTGGCCCATATCACCGGCGGCGGCTTTATTGAAAACATCCCCCGCATGCTGCCGAAGGGGCTGGGGGCAACTGTCAAGCTGGACAGCTGGGAACATCCCCCTGTATTTGATCTCCTGGCCAGGCTGGGGGAGATACCAAATCTGGAGATGTACAACGTGTTTAATATGGGTATCGGCATGGTGCTCGCGGTAAGCCCTGGGGATGCGGACTCAGTCCTTGCTGATTTGCGCAGCCTCGGTGAAGAGGTTTATGAAATTGGGGAAGTCAGCGAGGATGAGGGGGTTCGCCTGCTGTGACCAGGATCGCGGTTTTTGCATCAGGCAATGGATCCAATTTGCAGGCTCTCATAGATGCCATTGGCCAGGGTAAGCTGCGGGCGGAAATCAAGCTTGTGGTGTCAGACCGTCCTGACTGTCATGCGCTGCAGAGGGCACGCAGCGCCGGTATTGCTGTTTTGGCCTTTGAGCCTGCAGATTTTAGAGACAAAGCTCACTATGAAGGGGTTATAGCCGAGGAACTTGCCAAAAGCCGTGTGGAGTACCTGGTCTTAGCCGGTTATATGCGTCTGATTGGGTCCACACTCCTGCAGCTCTACCCCCGCAGGATCATTAACATTCATCCGTCCCTGCTGCCCCATTTTCCCGGCAAGGACGCAATTGGCAGAGCTCTTGCTGCGGGAGCAGCCGAGACCGGAGTGACAGTCCACTACGTAGATGAGGGCATCGATACCGGTCCCGTCATTGCCCAGGAACGAATCGCTGTAGTTCCGGGGGAAGGCAGGGCGGACTTGGAGCAGAAAATTCATGCTGTTGAACACAGGCTGTATCCGCAGGTACTAAGACAGATTTTTCAGGAGGAAGAAAAATGGCCAGGCGTGCGTTAATTAGTGTATCTGATAAAGAGGGCCTGACGGACTTCGCCAAGGAGCTAGCTGCCCTCGATTTTGAGCTGATCTCCACTGGAGGTACGGCGGAAGTGCTCAAGGAGGCGGGTCTGCCGGTGATTGAAGTGGAAAACGTTACCGGCTTTCCGGAAATTCTCGACGGGCGTGTGAAAACATTGCATCCCCGGATTCACGGTGCAATTTTGGCAAGGCTGGAAAAACCGGAGCACCTTTACACTTTGCAAACCCGCGAGATATCACCGATTGAACTGGTCTGCGTCAACCTCTATCCCTTTGAGGCTGCTGTCAGCAGGGAGGGATGCAGTGTGGAGGAAGCGATCGAGAACATTGATATCGGCGGTCCTGCCCTGCTCCGCTCTGCAGCCAAGAACCATGAGTACGTAACAGCAGTCGTTGAGCCGCAGGATTACGGGCTTGTGGTGGAAGAGCTGAAACAGGGGGGAATCAGCAGCGAACTCAGGCGCAGGCTGGCGGCTAAGGCTTTTCGCCACACAGCGGCCTATGATGCGTTAATCGCCCGCTATTTCACAGAGCTGACAGGCGAAGAGTTCCCTGAGCGGATCACACTCACCTACAGCAAGGAGCAGGATCTGCGCTACGGGGAGAATCCCCAGCAAAGGGCGGCCTTCTATCGGGCCCCATTGGCGCCGGCCCATTCTTTGGTCCAGGCCAGGCAGCTCCAGGGCAAGGAGCTTTCCTACAACAACATCAATGATGCTGCCGCAGCCCTGGCTGCAGTGGCAGAGTTTTCTCAGCCTGCAGCGGTAGCTGTGAAACATATGAATCCCTGCGGGGTGGGAGTAGGAGTTTCAGCGGAGGAGGCTTTTACCAGAGCCTTTGCCGGTGACCCGGTCTCCATTTTTGGCGGCATCGTAGCTTTTAACCGCCCAGTGGACGGGATCACAGCCAAGAGGCTGCACCAGGTATTTCTGGAGATCATTCTTGCCCCATCCTTTTCCGAGGATGCCCTGCAGATCCTCGGGGATAAGAAAAACCTGCGTCTCTTGACCTTGGAAATGACAGGCCCACGTGAACAGCTGCTGCAGTATGTTGTTCTGCCAGGGGGAATGCTGGTGCAAACCGCAGATGACAGCCAGTTCGATCCGGCAGCCCTTAAGGTGGTCACCAAGCGGCAGCCAACCGCAAAGGAACTGGAGGCACTGGAGTTTGGCTGGAAAGTCTGCAGGCATGTCAAGTCCAACGCGATCGTAGTAAATGGAAGTGAAATGACATTTGGCATTGGGGCTGGTCAGATGAGCAGAGTTGGCGCTGCCGAAATCGCTCTGCGCCAGGCAAAAGGCAACGCCAAGGGCGCAGTAATGGCCTCCGATGCATTCTTCCCCATGCCTGATACCGTTGAACTGGCTGCCAAGGCAGGGATAACAGCTATCATTCAACCAGGAGGGTCCATTCGGGATCAGGATTCCATTGACATGGCGGATCAGTATGGAATCGCCATGGTGTTTACCGGTACACGCCACTTCAAACATTAGGAGGGAATTGGTCCATGAAGGTGTTGGTTGTGGGCCGGGGCGGACGTGAACATGCCCTTTGCGAGAAGATAGCGTCTAGTCCCCTTGTGGAAAGGGTCTATGCCGCCCCAGGCAATCCCGGAATGAAAGGATGCGCTGAGCTCCTCCCGTATACAGAGGACGAGCATCAGAGGCTTGTGGAGTGGTCAAAAAAGGAGCGGATCGGCCTCGTTGTTATCGGACCGGAGAAGCCTTTAATGGAAGGCTTGGCTGACTGTTACAGGGAGGCAGGGATTCCGGTCTTTGCCCCCAGCCAAAGGGCGGCTCAGATCGAAGGGAGCAAGTCCTTTGCCAAAGAGCTGATGGAAAGGTACCGCATTCCTACAGCTAAGTACCGAGTGTTCACGGATTACGATGCAGCTAAGGAGTATGTAGAGAAGCTGGACATGCCGGTTGTGGTTAAGGCCGACGGATTGGCCGCAGGCAAGGGGGTTGTGATCCCCCAGACCCATACCGAGGCTGTTGATGCCCTGCGGGAGATGCTGCTGGAAAGCAGGTTTGGCGAAGCATCAGCTAGAGTAGTTATAGAAGAGTTCATGGACGGCGAGGAGTTTTCCCTGATGGCTCTGGTCCACGGCGAGCTCGTTGTCCCTCTGGAGCTGGCCCAAGACCATAAGCGGGCCTTTGACGGCGATGTGGGTCCAAATACAGGAGGGATGGGAGCATACTCGCCAGTTCCCCAGATTCCTGCCTGGGCGGTTCAGCAGGCTGTGGAGGAGATCCTCGAACCGACGGCCAGAGCCATGGTCCAGGAGGACATTCCCTTTACAGGAGTGCTGTATGCCGGATTGATGCTGACGGCACAGGGGCCCAAGGTCATTGAATTTAACGCCCGCTTTGGCGATCCCGAGACCCAGGTCATTCTGCCCCGCCTGGAGTGTGACTTGGTCCAGGTTATTCTGGATGTCTTGGCCGGCCGCAGGCCTGAGCTGAAGTGGAGCAGCCAGGCTATGGTGGGGGTTGTGATGGCGAGCCGGGGCTATCCCGGGGTTTGTGCCGGCGGAGTGCCTCTGCCCGAGCTTGCGGGGGAAGGTCAAGCTGACGATGTGCACATATACTACAGCGGAGTGTGCCAAGGAGAACATCAGTGTCTGGTCAGCCGAGGAGGCAGGGTGTACCTTGCAGGATGCCTTGGGGACAGCCTGCGGGATGCCCGTGAGAAGGTCTATGCCTTCTTAGCCAAGCATGAACAGCCGGAGTTTTTCTGCCGCACTGATATAGGCAAAAAAGCCGTGTCTACCTAGACACGGCTTTTCTATCAATAGTCATTATCGTCCCTGTTCTGGCGGCGCTTTCTGATGTTGTGATTGATGATCGTTCCAGCTCCGAACATTCCGAGGATAAATCCTGCAGTTGATACAATGTAGGCGATCATGTAATACTCAATCACCTGGGGCAAAAGCTCCAGCGTCATGGCGAAGATAGCCATCCAACCCAGCACAGCCATTATTGAGCCAACAATGATTTGATTCTTAGGGCTACGCATTTTTCTCGTCTTTGTACAGCCAGCAGAGGGCAGCGTGGTCGTCTCTCACCCAAAACTCTGGCGGCATCTGCTGGTCGCACAGCCCCTTAATGATCTGGCGGCAGCGCGGATGGAATCTGCAGCCTTTCGGCGGATTCATCAGACTTGGCGGCTCACCGGACGGAATGTCCTTGTAGGAGTAGAGATTCTGTACGTCCGGATCCGATGTTGCTTCAAAGAGGGCCTTTGTGTATGGATGCAAAGGTTCCTTCAGCAAAGCCTGGGTGGACGACTTCTCAATGATCTTTCCTCCGTACATGGTGAAGATCCGCTCCGAGAAGTACCTGACCGTAGAAAGGTCATGGGTAATATAGATGATTGCCAGATTGTGCCTTCTCTGCAGTGCCTGAAGCAGCTGGAGAATTTCGATCCGAACTGAAGCATCAAGCATGGATACAGGTTCGTCGGCAATCAGCATTTTCGGTTCCAAAATCATCGCCCTGGCGATTACCAGGCGCTGCTGCTGGCCACCGCTGAGCATGTGGGGGAACTTAGGCAGAAAGTCTTCGATTGGAGCCAGTTTGACTTCTTCCAGCACCTGACGGATCCGCCTTTGCTGCTCCTCTTTGTCCTTAATGCCATTGATTTTCATTGGCTCTTCCAGGATGCGCTGGACATTCATGAAGGGAGGCAGGGCACCGTAGGGGTCCTGCTGGATATAGCCAATGTTGGAGCGATAGCGTTTCCAGCCTTCCTTGTCAAGGGTGCTGAGGTCTTCACCGAGGAAGTGCACAGAACCCTTGGTAATGTGGTTGATCCCCAGGATCGTCTTGGCCAGGGTACTCTTGCCGCATCCGCTTTCCCCAACAATAGAAATGGTCTCACCTTCGTAAAGCTCAAAGGACACTCCGTCCAACGCCCGCACATCGCCGGCCTTGAAGAAGCCCATGCGGCGCACTTCGAACCAAGTATGGAGATCCTCAACCCGAAGAACAGCCTTTTGCTCTTGCTGCTGTGATAAAGGTTTTGCTAGACTAGGCATTTTTCACCTCTCCCGTCTCTTCAAATAGCCAGCACTGTACAGTGGCTCCATGTCCCATATCGGTTGTGGGAGGCTGCACGGAGCACTTCTCAAATCTCTTTTCGCACCGGGCGGCAAAACGGCAGCCGGTAGGCGGATTGATCAGGGAAGGCGGCTGGCCTGGAATGAAGCCCAATTCTTTGTCTTCCCGCAGAGTGGGTACGCTAGCCATCAACTTCTGAGAATATGGGTGGTGTGCATCTGTGTAGAAATACTCAGCAGAAGCGTACTCAACCATCTTGCCGGCATACATTACGGCAACTTCATCGGCAAGTTCGCTGGCGGTGCCGATGTCATGGGTAATCAGGATAAATGTTGTGTTGATTTCGTTTTTGACGCGCTTCAGCACATTCATCAGGTTGGCCTGGGACAAAAGGTCCAGAGCCGAAGACGGTTCGTCAAGGACAACCAGCTTTGGATTGGAAGCCAAAGCCATGGCAATAATCGCCCTTTGTCTCATTCCGCCGCTTAGTTCAAAGGGGTACCGCTGCAGAAAGTCAACGGGCAGCCCTACCACTTCAAAGACTTCGGCCACTCTTTTTCTGGCCTGCTGCTTGCTCATCTTGTCATGGATGAGGAGAGGCTCGATCAGCTGGTCCTCAATGCGAATAACCGGGTTCAAAGAGTTCATGGATGCTTGAGGAACCTGGGCAATTTGGTGCCAGCGAATCTTTCTGCGATACTCCTCATCGGAATACTTCATCAGGTCTACGCCCTGAAACTTGATAGTTCCAGTGTAGGTCGAGACGTTCCTGGGCAGAAGGCGCAAAATGGCCTTGGCCAGGGACGACTTTCCGCATCCGGACTCACCTACAACTGCGAGCGTATGACCCTCTCTCAATTGAAAACTTACGTCGTCGACGGCCTGTACCGGGCCAGCCTCTGTACGGAAGTATAATTTAAGGTTTTGTACATCAAGCACTACGTTCTTGTCTGTCATATTCTAAACCTCCCTTAGGCGAGGGTTAAAGATCCGGTCAAGTGCAAAGCCAAGCATGGCAAATCCTAACCCTGCTAACATAAGCAAGAAGGCTGGTTCCAATACCCAGTAGAAATAGCCGTTAAATAACGCACCGTGGGACTGGGCATCATTCAGCAGTTTACCCCATGTTGGCAAGACCGGGTCACCCAAACCGAGGAGTGCTAACGTAGCTTCAAGGAACACGAATGAAGGTACCTGCGTTACGAATCCCGGGATCAATGTTGGGATAATCTTAGGAATCATGTAGCGGATGATAATCCGACCGCTGCCAGCCCCATAGGCCCGGGCGGCATCAATGTATCCCGACTCCTTGACCTGGATGAACATGGAGCGGTAGCTGAGAATTCCCGAACCGAAAATTCCTAGCAGGATTACCACACTCAGCATAACCCATATACTGCGTGAGTAGAACAAACCAACCATAATGAGAATCGGCAGCAGCGGCAAAATCATAACGACTTCGTTGATTCTGCGAATCAGCCAATCAATCCAGCCGCCGAACCAGACTGCTGCTGCACCCAGGAACATGGTAGCAATGGACGAACCTACAGCAGCCACTAAACCAAAGGAAAGGGCAACAGGTGTACCCCAGAGGAGGGCCACAGTAATGTCACGGCGACGATGGTCGGTGCCTGCCAAGCCATAGAGCTTGCCGAAAACAACGAGCTCGGCGTCGACTGAAGAACCGTCTTCAAAGACCAGACCTTCACCAACAAGTTTGTAGGTTCCTTTGAGAACCTTGCCGGGATTGGCGGGATCTTCAAAGAGCTTGATTTCAGGCTGTCCACCTAGACGGCGAACCAGTCTGCTGTCCTGCGAGACGGAATGGTTCAGCTGAGCGGTGACTGTCAGATCCGCAAGGGGGATCTCCCGGCCGTCTGGGGTGACCCATCTCAAGGCAACATTAGGACGGGCACTATCGTACTTGGCTGTGAAAAAGACCGACAATTCTGAAGGGAAACCGTCATACTGATAATCAAATACATACTCGAAATCAGCGGTAGAAACTCCTCCGCCCAGGTCAATCACAGTCATCAGGCTGGGATCGTCGATGGAGCTGATCTTAATGTTCTCCGGCTGCTTTTCACTGTAGAAATAATTCAGCCAGGCAGGACGGGCGTTGCGAGGTGTTTGAATCCAGATATTGTCAGCCCCGCGCCAAAGCCTCAGGGCGTCGCTATATGGTATGGCAAATATCGCATAGAATGCCATGAATATGAGGAAGAGAATGATGATGGACCCTGCAACCGCTGAAGGGTATCTTCTCATTTGACGAAAAAGATTTCTTACTCCCGTCATGACTAGTTTCCACCTCCGCCGAGTTTTACCCTGGGGTCAACCAAGGAATAAATAATATCTAGTAAGAACACCGTAACAGCCAGCAGATAGGCGTAAATCACGGTTGTAGCCACAATTACGGGTGTATCAAACATATTGATTGCCTGTTGGGTTAAGCGGCCGATTCCAGGCCAGTTAAATACAGTTTCTAATACAATGGCTCCCACCCATAACTGGATGACAACCAACATAAAGCTAGTGATGATTGCGGGCAAGGTAGGTCTCAGTACATAACGGCGCTCGATCTCCCGGTCTGAAAGTCCCTTGGCCTTAGCCATCTCAACATAATCCTCGCTGGAATAGATTAGGAAAAACGTCCGTCGAGAATAGGCGCTGGAGAAGATACGAGAAACAACCATGGCCGTTACAGGCAGAATCATGTGCTTGAGAGTGCTCAGAATACGGGCAATTGTGCCTTCTGGGGGCGGTGCAGCCACCATGCCGCCAAAGGGCAGCCATCCGAGCAGGGCAGCAAATATTAGTATAAGGAACATGCCGTAAAACCACGCCGGTGCCGAACTTGTTGGCGCCATTGCAATGATAAACTTATCGAGAAAACTGCCGTAGCTGCGTGAAAGTATCAGCCCTAAAAAGAGCGAAGAAAAGAACAGGATCAGCTGTCCAGTCGCCATTAACAGCAGTGTGGGCCCTAGGCGCTCCCCAAGGATGTTGCGGACCTGCCGCGACCCGCTGTCACTGAGGAGATAGTCTGCTGAGCCTAGGTTGAGGGTCAATCCATTCCATAGATACTCAAAGCTTCTTACAGCAAAGGGGCGATCCAGTCCAAGCTGTTGAATCTGAGTCTGGATCATGCTTTCTTCAATAGCACGTCTTTCCTGAACTGTTACAAACTGCATTTCCTGATCTGCAGCCAAGATTAGGGAAACCTGTTCGCGGATTTGGCCGATCCGCATCTGATCCACATAACCGCCGCCATTTGCAATTAGGATGGCCAGGTATACTCCAATCGTAACTGTAACGAGCAAGGTCAGTCCACGCACGAGTACGTACTTAAGGATGCGATTCAAGCTGCTCATCCTGCGCTGACGTACGAAGGCAGCCTGTCCTTGCGCAGTCTCAATGTTTTGCATTCCATATACCTCCCGGTATTGATCTGAAACAGATAAGCGAGGGCGTGGACTCCACGCCCTCGCTTATCGAATCTAGCGTTCCTATTGGGCTTGTTTGCCTAAGGAAGTGTTACAAACGTGTGTGCACTGAAGGTTGCGCTAGCTACGAGGCTTGGGAGGACGATTGCTTCGATGGTGTTCGAACCAATTGGCAGTGCCTTGGTTTGCTCGCCGGTTAGGACGATTTCATACAATCCGTCGGCAACTGGCTCTCCGTAGCCGCTGATAGCTACTGCTCCGGTAGCATCGAGAACGATGAACTTCACTTCAGTGATGTGCTCGAGCGGATAAGGTTCGCCTTCGAAGGTGATTTCAACTTCGAAACGGATTTCCTCGCCGGCTCTTACACGGGCAGCGCCGAACATTTCAGCCTCAGCGATACGTGGTTTGTCAAACATGGACCACTTATCTGCAGGCTCAGAGTAGTCTTCAAAGCGCTTGAGATGAACGATTCTCTCGGTTGGATAGACCGCTTCGAGATACATTGGTCCGTTACCAATCCAGAAGTGACCTTTCTCTTGATACCACGCTTTAGCATTTGCGTAGCGGGCAGCAATCTCTTCTTCCGAGATGTACTCACTGAGGAAGTGAGCCCATGGCAGGTAGTTGGTTTCGATTGCTTTATCAAGATGCTTGTCAAGGATTGGCAAGCTTGGTCCCATGTTGTAACCGAGCCACTCTACATCCAAAGCGTTTGCTTTCGATGCGGTAAAGGCCAACTCGCCGGCGGCTTCAGCCATTACACCGATTGCCAGTGTATGCCAGGGCTGTGCACCGTAGTTGTAGTAAGGTGCAAAGATGTCACCGATGTTCTGCTCGGCATCAATGTACCAAGAGGTGGACCATACTTCGTATACGAACGGATCCAGAGAGATGATTCTCCAGCCGCGGGCATTGTTCATAGCAGACTGTACACTTGTCTGTGCTGCTGGGTCAAAGATCTCGCTGCTTTCAAAACCGCGATCCCAATCAAGGATGGTTGGGAGCAGCATGTCACCGACGGTGTATGGGCTGCCGTCATGCCATTTTACTGTGTCAAACAGGTCTTCACGATAGTAGACAACTGTGTGACGTGGAGCGGTGAGGCCTTCAGGATACTTCTCAGCAACAGTGATCATCCGCTGCTGATCGCCGTCCCAGTACAGCCATGCATCGCCAGGTACTTGGATTTCTTCAGCAAACTTCAGTTCTACCCAGTCAGAACCGGGTTCTTTTGCTACTGGGAGACCTTCTTGTACGGTAACTTCGATGCGCTCAATGCGATGAGGCATATAGTTGCCGGTGAAGGGGTTGCTGATGAAACCGCGATCAAAGGTTGCTCTCATTGGCAGCTGGTCGAATGTCCAGTTGGAGCCGCCTACGGGGTTCCATGGCTCAACAAGTACTTGGGCGCTTCCGATAGTCACGGTACCGCCGATTTCGTCACCACGGCGAAGTGTGCTTGGCCACAGGGCTGTACTGGAGACACCTTGAGCCAAGTCAGATGCTACGCTGACGTCAGCACGGCGTGCAACGTAGGAGATCTGGTCTACAGTGTAGATACGTGGTGAATCTTCGAAAGCAAGTTCAAGCGCACGAGAGAAGAGCGCATTTCTTTCTTCAATAGATGTGAAGTTCTTATAATACAGCTTATCAGAGATTTCGTCAAGCTCTGGGATGGGTTCCAATGCCTGCCAGAGAGGCTGGGTCATGGTTCTGCGTGTGTACATCTGGTTGAAGAGATGGCCTTGATCCCGATATACAGCACCTGCACCCCAACCGCCGGTGTAGACATGCCACTCGCCGAGCCAGGGGTCGCCCATCATCCAGATTGGTGATGCTTCGGTACCAGTTCTGTAGTCTACCTTCGTGGTGAAGCCAATGGCTTCGAGCTGGTCGGCTACATAGTCGCCGACAGCGGCACGCTGGTCTTCGCTGCGGGCAAGAATCAGGATTTCGATGGGCTGGCCATCGTAATGCCATTTGCCGTTAACCAGGTTGGCACCGTCTGCGAGCAGCTGCTCTGTGATAAGGTCTTTTGCCTTCTCAAAGTCGTAGGCATATTTGAACTCAAGTGCCCGAGCTGTTTCTACAACACGAGAATAGTCAACATAGGCATTATTGAGCATTAGGGCTTTTGGCAGGGCCAAGCCACCGTACAATTCTTGAGCAATGTACTCACGGTCGATGAGCATGTTCATTGCTTCACGAATCTTCCTGTTGCCGAACGGATTGTAGCGACCGTCGTTGAAGGTTGGTCCTACTGGGTTAAATGTAAGTTCGCTGTAGGATCCAAATGTCTGATAATAGTCGAGGTTTGGATCGCTCAGGATTGTTGCGAATGGGACAGGTTCGGACGACGTTGTTGCATAGATATCAATGTCGCCAGCTTGCAAACGGGAGACTGCTGTAGTCACCGATGGTTCTTCAACGATGATTACTTCATCAACCCAAGTTGCCATACGTGGTTCTTCGGCGCTGACGGCAAATGCCATTGTCAACAGAAGAATTGTCACTAGAAAGCTAATACCAAACTTACGTTTCGACACTCAAGTCACCTTCCTTTTCCTTGATTCTAATCTAGTGAATTCAGTGATAACCTTACCCCCCGCACCACCCCTTTGAACGTATTGTGCATAATCTCACCTAATACAAGTCTTTCAGTAGTAGTAATTAGGGGTAAACCGCAAAAATCCTGCAAATAAAACGGGAAATTAACAAATGAGTTTGCATTATCTGTCCAAATGTGGTGCAGTTCGGGATGTTATGCATATGGAAAGTTCTGCAAGCAAAGGAGAAAAGGTTAAATGCAAGCCAAAGTGCCTGTTCAAGGCCGGTTTGCCCTGGAAAATCCTAGGCGGCTGCCAAGTAGAGTGCGTAGCGCAGGGGCTGGAGATAGACTTCCTGCAGAAGCAGGTCGTCTCCTAGGGCGGCAAAGGTGCTTTTCATAGGCTTGGCGTTAAGCTCAACGATCCAAACACCCCCTTGTTCGTCCAGGCCGAAGTCAACGCTCAGCTCCCCCAGGGATCCGAGGGATGTTTCTGCAGCCTGGGCTGCCTTTAGGCTCAGCCCTTTGAGCACAGGAAGCAGGTTCGCTCCTGGGAAGGCCCTGTCCAGCGCCTCTTCTGCAGGGCAGATTACCTGGCAGAGATTGGTCACATAGGAATAGGAGGCTGCCAGCCGGCTGAGCATGCCGGTAACTTGCCAGATTCCGGACCCGTTTTTTTGCACCAGGAGGCGAATGTCGAACACTCTGCGTCCAACAGCGGCTAAGTGAATGAACTCCTGGACTATAAACTCTGAGTCAACGGCAGCTTCCAATCCCAAGACAAGATCCGCAAAGGAACGGAAATGGGCCACCGGCGATTTGGTTCCATGGTGAAGGTAGTAAACTCCCTGTTCGGACCTGACCAAATAGATCCGGTTTCCCAGCTGCCCACTGGCAGGTTTGAGGACAGCCTGGGCAAAACGTCTGAGAAACCAGCCTAGGTTTTCCGGGCTGTATGGGGCAGTTGCCGGAAGGTGGTCCTTAAGGCCGGATTGGGCCAGAAGCTGATGGATTTCCCATTTGTCAAAGCGGGTGACATGGTTGAAGATTTTGTTCCTGCCTATTATGGTTTCCAGCCTGCTCACGACCTTTGGCTTTGGTCCGTAATAGCGGTTGTAGAGCGAGGGGGGCAGGGGAACAGTCCTTTCTTCCCAGGCCTGTCCATCATATACCAGGCCGTCAACCTCATGGCGTTTCCAGTCTATTCTTTTTGCTGTAACCAGCACCAGATCCACGCCCAGATCCCGGGCGGGCCCCTCATAGGCAGGTATGGGCTGAAAAAAAGGGGACAAAAGCCCGATTTGCACTTTGTTCGACATGGCCTCAACCTCCATCCGCTAGTGCATTGTATAGAAAAGAGAGTGCCATGTTCCAGCTGCGGCGAAACTTAGTACCCCAGCACCATGCCTCTTGCCCCTTTTCCTTCATATAGTGAGGTTAAGGAGGGATAAGATGGGCCATCGAAATTTGTGCTGCCGTTGTCCTGAAGAGTGGGCTAATTTTATCAACCGCTGGGCATACATTATCCTGGGCGATGATGAGGGCGGTTTGTTTGACGCTGAGTGGCAGCTGACCCAGGTGCAGGAAACCTACCTGGTGTTTAGGCGTCCGGTTGCGGATCTCGGCGGATGGCAGACGGCTGTTATACCCTGCCAGAAGATTGTTGCACTGGTCGAGGCACCGCCGCCGCCGTTTCCGGTGAACGGGTGAGCAGTCTAAGAGAAGGCGTACAGTCTGCAGCTGTACGCCTTCACCGTTTACAGGATATCCAGAACTGCTTTCAGGTCGGCAATAATGTCTTCAGGATCCTCAAGTCCAACCGACAGACGGACCAGACCGACGGTGATGCCGCACTTTGCTCTTTCTTCCGGCTCGTACGGGGAATGGGTCATGGAGGCGGGGTGCTGAATCAGTGTCTCTGTATCGCCCAAACTCACTGCCAGGGTACAGAGCTGCACATTGTTCATCAGCTTCCTTCCGGCTTCGACACCTCCGGTCAGTTCAAAGGCAATCATTGCACCCGGCAGCCGCATCTGCCTCTTGGCCAGTTCGTATTGGGGGAAACTCTTTAAGCCGGGGTAATAGACTGTTTCAACTGCGGGATGATCCTGAAGGAACTCTGCCACAATCTGGGCATTGGCACAGTGCTTCTCCATGCGTATCGCCAGAGTTTTGAGACCGCGGCAGATAAGATAGGCGTCGAAGGGACTCAGGACTGATCCGGTCATATCTTTAATCCCAAAATAACGCACTTGATCGATGAACTCTTTCTTGCCGGCGACTATGCCCGCGATCACATCTCCGTGGCCGTTGAGATACTTTGTGGCCGAATGGAGAACTACATCCGCACCAAGCTCTATGGGCCTCTGCAGGTATGGGGTGCAATAAGTGTTGTCCACGAAAACCATACAGCCGGGTATTTCATGGGCCAGGGCACAGATGGCGGGAATATCTGAAACTGTCATGGTAGGATTGGCCGGCGATTCCAGGTAGACAACTTTGGTATTAGGCCGCAACGCGTTCTTTACTTCTTCGATGCTGCTGGTGTCCACGAAGGAAGTTTCGATGCCGTACTTGGCTGCGCCGTGGCTCAGAAAGGCGAAAGTGCAGCCGTAGAGAGCTTTTCCGGCTACGACATGATCTCCTGGCTCCAGGGCAGTCCACAGTGCTGAGGTGATGGCTCCCATGCCCGAACCTGCTGCAACCGCTGCCTCCGCCCCCTCCAGCATGGCCACTTTCCGTTCCAATTCAGCAGAGTTGGGATTGCCCAGTCTGGTGTAGATATACCCGTCTTCTTCCAAAGCAAACCGCCTGGCTCCCTGTTCAGCGGAGTCAAAGCGGAATGTCGAAGCCTGATAGATGGGAGTGACCAAAGCCCCGGCTGCGTTTGGACTTTGACCTCCGTGAATTGCCCGCGTCGCAAAACCCATAGATCTCAGATCGTCTTTCATAGTTTCCCCTCCGTTTTTTTACATCCAGTTAACCCTATTATACACTACTGCAATATGTTTGGAAAGTAATGGTGCAGGTAAAAGGATTTCCCACTCCTGCGGGGTATACAGTAAGGAGAAGCAAACCGAAACTTGAGGTTCTTGCGAAAATCGCAAACACTGCCGCCGAGGGGGCGAAAAGATGAAGGACTTGAGGGAGAATGTTGTAGCTACATTTTCCATTGTAGGGTACGATCCTGAAACGAAGGAATGGGGCATTGCTGTGCAGTCCAAGTTCCTGGCGGTGGGCTCGGTGGTTCCCTGGGCCCAGGCCGGCGCCGGGGCTGTGGCCACCCAGTCCTATGCCAACACCACCTTTGGTCCGGAGGGTCTGAAGCTCTTGGCAGAAGGAAAAACTGCCGCTGAAGCACTGGAGATTCTAATAGAAGGGGATCCGGGACGCGCTCTGCGTCAGGTAGGCATTGTGGACAGGCAGGGAAATGCAGCGAGCTATACAGGTGAGAAGTGCCATGACTGGGCCGGGGGAGTGACCGGCCGGTGCTATGCCGCGCAGGGCAACATTTTGGTCAGTGAGGAAACAGTCCAGGCGATGGCAAGGGCTTTCGAGGGCACAGAAGGCGAGCTGGCTTTTCGCCTCTTGGAGGCTTTGGATGCAGGACAAAGGGCGGGGGGAGATGCAAGGGGCAGGCAATCCGCGGCACTCCTCGTGGTTCAGGAGAAGGCCGGCTACGGGGGATTCAATGACCGGAAAGTAGACCTGCGAGTGGATGACCACGGGCAGCCTATCACTGAGCTGAAGCGGATTTTTGCGCTGCATCAGGAGATCGTCCGCAGGAGCAATTGAGCTGAAAGCAAAAAAAGCCCCCGGCGGCAGGCGGGGGCATGAGCAGCTACTTTACAGCTCCGAGCGGTATGATCTCTTTCCCATAGAGTTCGTTGAGCACCTGGGCCAGACCGGTATAAATGGCAGAAAATCCGCAGAAAATGCCGACATAGCCTGCAAAGACAAGGGTATCGGCGCTTCCGGTGAAGTTGCCCAGGGCCAGGAGCCAGAAGAGGGCTGTGAGGGACGCGAACACTACCTGAAGCGCTCTGCTGATGCGCAGTGTGCCGATGAAAAGGCCGAGGGTGAACAGACCCCACATAAATAAGTAGCAGGCCATGGCGATGTGGCTGGTTGCGCCGGTCCAGCCGAGTTCGGGCATGACCAGGAGGCCTACGAAGGAAAGCCAGAATAAGCCGTAGGAAGTAAATGCTGTTGTGCCGAAGGTATTGTTCTTTTTCCACTCCATAATGCCCGCAATGACTTGCGCCAGGCCGCCGTAGAAAACGCCCATGGCCAGAATCATAGAGTTAATTGGGAAGAGACCGGCATTGTGAATGTTTAATAGGACGGTCGTCATTCCAAAACCCAAGAGTCCTAATGGCGCGGGATTTGCTGTTTGATCCTGTAAGCGAATTTCTTGTTTCATGTAGCCCCTCCGTTTTACTGTGTTTTTTGCCGCACGCAAGACCATTATAGACATGTTCTCCGCTTTAGGCAATGGTCTTTGGTGAAAAGATGAACAAGGAGGAATTGGGTGAAAGCAGTACTGTTCGATCTCGATGGGACGCTGCTCCCCATGGATCAGGAAGTGTTTGTGCAGAAGTATCTCGCTGAGTTGGCCCGGAAAGGCCCGGAGATGGGCTACGGAGCCCAGAAATTAGTGCAGACTGTTATGGCCGGTGTTGAACGCATGGCGGCGAATGACGGAACCATGACCAATGAAGAGCGTTTTTGGGACGTCTTCCTGGCTGTTTACGGCGGTGAACGCGCCAGACACAATGAGATCTTTGCAGCGTTTTACCAGAATGATTTTCCCAGAGTGGCTGAGGGAACCGACCCGACGCCCCTGGCCAATGAGGCTGTCCAGGTTCTCAAGGCCAAAGGATATGAACTTGTTCTGGCTACTAATCCTGTTTTCCCCAGGGCGGCCACCCTGGAGAGGATGCGCTGGGCAGGCCTGCATCCTCAGGATTTTGTTTACATTACCACCTTTGAGAACTCAACATATACGAAACCGAACTTGAATTACTATCTGGAAATCCTGGAGAAGATCGGCGCCCGCCCGGAAGAGTGCCTGATGGTTGGCAATGACGTCGTGGAGGATATGTCGGCGGCCCAGTTGGGCCTGGACGTCTTTTTGGTGACTGATGATCTGATCAATACGGCCGGCAAAGATATTTCCCAGTTTCCTCAGGGGACTCGCCGGCAGATGCTGGACTGCTTCCTAACGCTGCCTCCCAGGGAGTGATCATATGCCGAAACTGATTGATTTGACCCATATTATTGAAGACGGTACACCAGCCTATCCAGGTGACGAGCGTTGCAGGCTGGTGCAAACCAGGACAGTGGCAAGGGACGGATACAGTTCCTTCCTATTTAATACAGGCCTTCATGCAGGAACCCACCTCGATGCGCCCCTGCATTTTCTGGCAGAGGGCAAGATGGTAAAGGACATCCCCTTGGAAACCTTTATGGGAAGGGGGCGCCTGCTGGATGTGAGGGGCGAGGACCCCATTGTTTTCAAAGATGAGTACAAAGAACTGGTTGAGCCGGGGGACATTGTGCTGCTGTGGACAGATTGCAGCAGGAAGTTTGGCCGGGATGAGTATTATACCGCTCACCCGGTTGTGGATCAGCGCCTGGCCGAATTCCTGATTGAAAGGGGCATTAAGATGCTGGGCATGGACATGCCCTCACCTGACCGGATGCCCTTTGCACTTCACAAGAGCCTGCTTATGGCGGGCATTCCGCTCCTGGAGAACTTAACCGCTCTGGACGCATTGCAGGATGCAGAAGAGTTTGAAATTACCGCCTTCCCCCTGAGGATCAGTGCAGAAGGCTCACCGGTGCGCGTGGTGGCGAAAGTAGGCTAGAAAGCAAGGAGGACGTCATGGAAAAGACAAGGACTTGGCTAATGCGGTACGGCCGGCCGCTGGAAGCGGCCAGGTGGGAGTTCCTGTTTGAGGAAGGTTCCAAAGAACGCGTCATCCGGCATTTGGAGGCTTTCCAAAATGAAGATGGGGGTTTTGGCCACGGCCTCGAGCCTGATTTTTGGCTCCCGGGCTCATCCTCCACAGCCACTGTCACAGCAGGCCAGATCCTGCTGGAGATTGGGGCGTCGCCTGGTGATGGGATCGTGCAGAGACTAGTCTCATATCTGACCGACACGCCTCAGATCCAGCCCGGCATCTGGGCAACAGTTCTGCCGGAAAACAACCTGTATCCCCACGCACCCTGGTGGCACTGGGAAGAGGGTGTGCAGAAGTCCTGGATGTTTAATCCCAGTGTGGAGCTGGCAGCCATGCTGATCCACTGGTCAGCGGAGGGCAGCCCAGGGGCCGACCTTGGTTGGGAGTCATTGGGCCGTGCTGTTGCCCGCCTGCTGGAAGCTGGGGAAATGGATCGGCACGAAGTGCAAAGCTATAGGCGGAGCCTCACTCTCTTATCATCCCGCCGCGCTCAGTTTGAGGACAGGACCGGGTATAGCTTGTCCGAAGCTGAGGCGAAGGTGGATACTCTGGTTCTGGCTGCTATTGACAGGGATGCCGCGAGCTGGGGCGACGGCTATAAAACGCTTCCAATGGAATTTATCCAGAGCCCTGCCGATCCTTTGTATCCAGAGCTGAAAGATTTGGTTCTCCAGAACCTCAGGTTCTACCTGGATCAGCGGAATGCAGAAGGAGTGTGGAACATATCCTGGAGCTGGGGTCAGTATCCTGCGGAATTTGCTGTGGCCAGCCGCTATTGGCAGGGGATTCTGGCGGTGGAGCGGTATAAAATTCTTAAGAGCTTTAAGGGGGAGTGCCATGATCAAAGCATGGCAAGTCTGTGGGCAGAGTGATTCCCCCGGAAGAGCAGTTGGGGAGTGATGGCATGCGCTGGTTGGTGATAGGTTTGCTGTTTGCTGTATATATATTTGAGACGGCGGTTGCTGTTCTGAACTACCAGCACAGCCGCAAGCCTATTCCGGAGAATGTGGAGGATGTCTACGACAGGGAACGCTACAAAAAGTGGCTGGCCTATTCGCTGGAGGGCCATCGGTTCAGCTTGGTGCTGCAGGGGTTTAACCTGCTGGTGCTGCTGATTCTGTTGCTGGGCCCCTTGGCCTGGCTGGCAAGGCAGGTTTCTGCCTGGGCGGCACATCCCACTTGGCAAACGCTGGCCTTTCTCGGCATCTATCAGACGTTTATGGTGCTTGCAGGGGTTCCGTTTCGCCTCTATCGCACCTTTTCCATTGAAGAGCGCCATGGCTTCAACCGGACCACTAAACAGGTCTTTATTCGTGACACGGTTGTCAGCTACCTGGTTACCCTGGCCCTGGGCGGTCTGCTCCTAGGCGGCATTCATCTTATTTTCCTCAAGCTTTCAGGCAATCTCTGGGGGTTTGCGGCGGCCACCTGGGCGTCCCTGGCGGTGATTATGGTCCTTGCCGCGGCTTTCGTCGGCAAGTGGCTGATGCGCCTGTTTAACAAGTTCACTGCCCTTCCCGCAGGCGAGCTGCGTACCCGCATTGAGGAGCTGGGATCCTCCCAGGGGTTTAATGTGAAAGCTATTTTGGTTATGGACGCCTCGAAGCGCTCCACCAAGTCCAATGCTGTCTTTGCCGGGATAGGGAGGACCAGGGAAGTAATCCTTTTTGACACTTTGCTGGAGCGCATGTCGGATGATGAGATCCTTGCGGTCCTCGCCCACGAACTGGGCCATGCAGTGCACAAAGACACCTGGCGCCTCTTGGGCAGGCAGGTGGCGCTGATGGCTCTGTATGCGGCGGCAATAGGCCTGATCCTGCAGAGCCCAGGCCTTTACGTTGCCTTTGGCTTTTCGGGAGTACATTTTGGCTTTGGCGTGATTCTTTTCTCGATTTTGCTGGAGCCTGTTTCACTGCTTTTGGGCATCCCTTTCAATCTGCTCTCAAGGAGAGCTGAGTTCAAAGCAGACGCATTCGCCGCCGAACAGACTGACCCAGCCTGGATGATCTCGGCTTTGAAGGCGTTGGCCAGGGAAAATCTTGTGAATTTGAACCCCCATCCCTTAGCGGTACTTTTGTACTATTCTCATCCGCCCGTCAGTGAGCGGATAGCCGCCATAGCGGAGGGCAGCTGGCAGCAAATTCAAAAGAAGGGCAGGAACAGTTATGGCTTTTGATTTTAAGAAAGAATACAAACAGTTGTATCAGCCGGGAACCAAGCCGGAAATTGTGCAGGTCCCCCCCATGAACTTTGTGGCTGTACGGGGGGCAGGCGACCCAAATGAGGAAAACGGCGCCTACCAGAACTCCATCCCAGTCCTCTACGCCATCTCCTATACGCTGAGGATGAGTTATAAGGGGGACTACAAGATCGAGGGCTATTTCCCCTATGTGGTGCCTCCTCTGGAAGGCTTCTGGTGGCAGGAAGGTGTGCATGGCGTGGATTATGAGCGCAAAGAGGATTTCAGGTGGATTTCCGTGATCCGCCTGCCCGATTTTGTCTCAGAAGAAGATTTTGCCTGGGCCAAACAGGAGGCTGCTCGGAAAAAGAAGCTGGATTGTTCGGCGGCTGAGTTTTGGAGCCATGAAGAAGGCCTGTGCGTGCAAATGCTGCACCTTGGCCCCTTCGATGAAGAACCGAAAACAGTGGCAATAATGGACGAATACCTGGCTGAGCAGGGCTATGAGCATGATTTTTCCGAGACCAGGATGCACCATGAGATCTATCTGTCTGACCCCCGCAAAGTCCAACCGGAAAAATTCAAGACTGTGATCAGGCATCCAGTCAAAAAGAGCACTTAGTCTGGCAGTAGACCTGATTAGGAGTGGTATGGTGGAAGTTCGCTTTTACAAGGCAGGCGAGATCGATGAGGCAGAGATGCTCTACGCGGTAGTTGCCAGTCAATGCCAGGGCAGGTGGATTTTTGTGCGGCACAGAGACAGAGATACCTGGGAGATTCCCGCGGGCCGGAAGGAGCAGGGGGAATCAATGCTGCAGACAGCCCGGCGCGAGCTCTACGAAGAGACAGGCGCTGCTGTCTATGAGCTCAGGGAGATCTGTGACTATTCCGTCACCAAGGGAGATACTCGCTACGGGCGAGTATTCTTCGCGGACATCAGGGAACTGGGCCCTTTGCCCGAATCGGAAATTGCAGAGCTTGCACTCCAGGAAGATCTTCCCGCTGAACTTACCTATCCTGAGATCCAGCCCCTTATTCTGAAACAAGTCATCCAGGAACTGGCTGCGATTGTGGAAGTTAGGGAAGAACACCTTGAACAGTGGACGCGCCTTGGCGTTATGCTCTGGCCGGGTCATTCCTTCGCCGAGCTGCGTGAGAGCTTCCTGCAGATCCTGAGGTCCCCGAAGGAGACTGCATTCCTCTGCCGGGTGGGCCAGGACTATGCAGGCTTCATCAACGTATCCATTCGAGTTGACTACGTAGAGGGCTCGGAATCAAGTCCGACCGGTTATGTAGAAGGCATCTATGTAAAGGAGCTCTACAGGAGGCAGGGCATAGCCAAGAGGCTCCTTGAACAGGGCGAAGCGTGGGCCTTAAGCCGGGGGTGCACCCAAATGGGCTCTGATATAGAAGCAGATAACGGGGGAAGCTATGAATTCCACACTAAGGCCGGCTTCCAGGAGGCCAACCGGCTCATCTGCTTTATAAAAGACATCGGTTAATGGGGGGACCGTCAGCAGTACTAGGAATTCCGCGGTCCCTTGTAGAATATATTACAGATCGACTCTGCAACGGAGGGTATCTAGATGAAGACGATCCAGGAACAGGTAGTGGAGCAGATGCCGCTGGTTTTCTCCCTGAATGAAGCAGTCATTGATGACCAGGGTCTGCCGGCAGATTTCAGACTGCTGAAGTGCAATCCGTCCTTCGAGCGGGCCTTCGGCACAAATGAAGCCGCCGCTCAGGGCAGGAGAATGTCGGAGTGGCTTTTTCAGGGAGGCAAAATTCCCCCGGACTGGCTCCAGTCCTTTACGGAACTGCTCTCCGCAGGCGGCAGAAGAGAGTTCACCGACCTGCTCCAGGTCAATGAGCATTGGTACGATGTCACCGCCTTTGCCACCGAATCAGGCCATTTGGCTGTCTTTCTGCACAACGCAGATCGTTTGCGCAGAGCAAAGGCGGAGTTCGCAAGGGCCCAGAGCATGCTGGAGGATGCTCTGCGAAGCAGCCAGGACTTCAGCCGCCGCGTCTTTGTTAACAACCCCAGCGCCATTATTATTTACGAGGTCCAGGGCGATGGAACCTCAGGCAACGACTACATTATCCGGGATGTCAATCCTGCAGCTCTGGACGTGGAAAACTGGCGCATAGAGGAAGTGCTGAATCAGCCTTTAGGGATGCTCAGGCCAGGTGTTGAAGGTTTCGGCATCCTGGACACCTTCAGAACGGTCTGGGAGACTGGTGATACAGCCTATTACCCGGCCAATGTCTACCGGGATGAGGATGAGTGCCGCTGGTTTGAAAACATCGTGTTCAAGCTGAGCACCGGGGAGATCGTTGCGGTTTACAGCGATGTTACCGAAAGCAAAATGGCAGAGCTGGCCCTCTATGCAGAAAAGGAAAAGCTCAAAGTGACACTGTATTCCATTGGCGATGCCGTTATTACCACAGACATCCAAGGCAGGGTGGACATGCTGAACCCCATCGCTGAGAGCCTGACGGGATGGTCCCAGACGGAGGCGATTGGCCAGCCCCTGGCCAAGGTCTTTGACATCTACAATGAAGTCACTGGCGAGCCCTGTGAAAACCCGGTGGATAAAGTTCTCCGCACCGGCAAAATTGTAGGGCTTGCCAACCACACCGTATTGAAGTCGAAGGACGGCAGGCAACGGGCCATCGATGACAGCGCAGCGCCTATCCGCAGTGCAGACGGCGCGCTCTTAGGTGTTGTCCTGGTGTTCCGGGACGTAACTGAAACCCGGGAGCGGGAAGCCCGGATTCAGTACCTGAGTTTCCGGGACTCCTTAACAGGCCTTCATAACCGGACCTACTTTGATGAGGAATTCAGGCGGCTGGATCGGGAAGAACATTATCCTTTGGCGTTAATCATGGGCGATCTGGACGGCCTTAAGCTGATTAATGACGGCTTTGGCTATCACGTAGGGGATGAGGCCCTGAATAAAATAGCCGACATTGTCCGCAGCTGCTGCAGGCCCACAGATGTCGTTTCCAGGTGGGGCGGCGATGAGTTTGTAGTGCTGCTTCCCAATACCACGGAAGATCAGGCCGAAAGGATCTGCGAGAAAATAAAGGTTCTAGCTGCTGCAACCAAGGTAGCAGACACCGAGCTGAGAATCTCCCTGGGCTGCGCCGCAAAAGTTGACCACAGTGAACAGCGCACTGCTGCCCTGTGCCGCGCTGAGAATAATATGTACAAGGCGAAGCTGTTAGGCGCCAAAAGTTATCGCAGTGTGGTGCTGGCTTCGATTACCAAGACGCTGTTTGAGAAGAGCTGCGAGACTGAGGAACATGGTATTCGCATGGGCGAGTACTGCAGGCGGATCGGTGAAGCTCTGGAGCTGTCCAGTGTTCAGCTGGCTGAGCTCGAAGTGTTCTGCCAACTGCATGATATCGGGAAAATCGGCATTGACGAAGGCATTCTGCGGAAGCCCGGCCCCTTAACTGCGGCTGAATGGAAGGTAATGAAAACACATCCCGAAATCGGTTCCCGCATTGCCGGCACCGTCCCTGAACTTGTGAATATCGCAGACTACATCCTGGCCCATCATGAAAGATGGGACGGAACGGGCTATCCGAAGGGCCTTGCCGGCGAGGAGATTCCGCTTTTGGCCCGGATTTTGGCTGTGGTAGATGCCTACGATGCCATGACCCAGGACAGGCCTTACCGCAAAGCACTGTCTGCCGATGAAGCGAAAGAAGAGCTGCGGGTCAACGCAGGAACCCAGTTTGATCCTCAAGTTGTCGAACTATTTCTATCAGTGTTAGACAAGGAAGACAGCGGCAGTTGAGACACATTGACGGCTGTCATGCATAAGCAGTAATTGACAAACGAAACACAAGGAAAAGGCAAGGGGGCAGTGAAGTGAAAGCATATGAAAGGCTTCTTAGGTACACAAACTTCGCGGCTGCGTCTGACAGCACAAGTGAGACCTGTCCGAGCACGCCTGAGCAATTGGATTTCGGCCAGGCGCTGGTGGAAGAAATGCTGGAGCTTGGGATCAAGGATGCACATATGGATGAAAACGGCTATGTGTTCGGCACCATAGAAGCCAGCATTGACGGCTGGGACGGGCCGGTGATCGGGTTTATCGCCCACATGGACACGGTTAGGGATGTGCCCTTCCAGAACATCAACGCCCGGGTTGTCGAAAACTATGACGGCGGCGATATTGTGCTTAACCCGGAGGAGGAGATCGTTCTCAGCCCCGTGGAGTACGATTCCCTAAAGAACTATGTCGGCAAGGATCTGGTGGTAACAGACGGCACCACGCTGCTGGGTGCGGACAATCGGGCGGGCATTGCGGAAATCATGACCATGGCCGAGATCTTGCTGACCAATCCAGAAATCAGACACGGCACGATCAAAATCGGTTTCACTCCCGACGAGGAGATAGGCCGGGGGGCCGACCGTTTTGACGTAAAGCGTTTTGGCGCCGATTTTGCCTATACCGTAGACGGCGGGGCCTTCGGTGAGGTTGAATATGAGACATTCAACGCTGCCGCCGCCAAGATCGAGGTGAAAGGAAGCAATATCCATCCTGGAACTGCCAAGAACAAGATGAAGAACGCTTCCCTCATTGCCATGGAGTTCCACAGCCTCCTGCCCCATGCGGAAAGGCCGGAACACACAGAAGGCTACGAGGGCTTTTACCACTTAATCGATTTGCAGGGCAGTGTGGAAAAGGCGACGCTGACGTACATTATCAGGGATCATGATGCCGACAGATTCCAGGCAAAAAAGGAACGGATCAAGCGAGCGGCCAAATGGTGCAACGACATCTACGGCGAAGGTACTGTCGCATATGAAATTACTGACAGTTATGCCAATATGGAGCCCCAGATCAAGCCGCACTGGCATCTGATTGAAACCGCCTATGAGGCAGTGCGGGAAGTCGGCGGCGAGCCTTACAGCATTCCGGTACGGGGAGGGACAGACGGAGCGCGCCTTTCCTTTATGGGCCTTCCCTGTCCAAATTTGGGAACAGGGAGCCATAATCACCATTCCAAGCTGGAATATGCCTGCGTGCAGGCTATGGATGACTGTGTGGCAGCCTTGGTGAAAATTGCCGAGAAGTATGGGGCGCGTCCTAAGCTATGAGCAAAGCTGTGCAGCGATTAAGGGGAAAGAGGGTTCTGATCACAGGGGCTTCCAGCGGGCTGGGGGAACAGATCGCCTATGAAGCGGCCAGGCGGGGAGCTGTTGTGATTGCGGCGGCGAGGCGGGAAGACCGCCTCCTTGCTGTGCAGGAGAAATGCCGTGAGCTCTCAAATGACGAGGCCTTTGCCTATGTTCTGGATGTGGGAGACCGGATGCAGGTATCTAAGGTGCTGAGCCGGATCATCGGTGAAATGGATGGAACGATCGATGTCCTGGTGAACAGCGCAGGATTTGGGCTGTTTGAGGAGGCCCTGGAGACATCCCCCAACGTTACAGAGGAGATGTTTCGCGTCAATGTGCTGGGCTTGATTCAGATTACCCAAAGGGTGGTCCTGGAGATGAAAAAACGGAGAAGGGGTCACATTATCAATATTTCCTCCCAGGCAGGCAAAATGGCAACTCCCAAGTCGGCGGTCTATGCCGGCACCAAATTTGCAGTGCGGGGATTTTCCAATGCTTTGCGCCTGGAGCTCCAGCCCTTTGGCATCTACGTCACCACGGTGAACCCGGGTCCGATTGCCACAGACTTTTTCCAGCGGGCGGATCAGGACGGTTCCTATCTGGCCAAGCTCAAGCACTGGGTGCTGGATCCCCAACAGGTTGCAAAATCCGTTGTGGACTGCATGCTGACCCGGAAACGGGAAATTAACCTTCCTCGCCTGATGGAAGTTGGTGCCCGTCTGTATGTCCTCTTTCCCCGTTTGGGAGATTTCCTGGCCGGCACAATCTTTGATCGCAAATAGGCATATCGCCTTTACAGGGTGTTTTTTGAGAAAGGAGCAGCCAAATTTAATGGATAACAAGCTTGTTCCACCCCTCAAGTGGGCGGGTGGAAAGCGCTGGCTCGTGCCTTATCTGCGTGAGCTCTGGGAGCCTTACAACGAACGCAGACTGGTGGAGCCTTTTTGCGGCGGCCTGGCTGTAGCCTTGGGTCTAAGGCCCAGGGACGCTTTGCTGAATGACATCAATCCCCATTTGCTGAACTTTTACAGGTGGCTGCAGCGGGGGCTGGTCATCAGCCAGGAATTTGTGAATGACAAGGACTTTTATTACCGAGCCCGCAGCCGCTTCAATGAGCTGATTAAAACTGGCGGAGCCGGCAGCCGGGAGGCTGCGGAGCTTTTTTATTATCTCAACCGTACCGGTTACAACGGCCTGTGCCGCTTTAACAAGAACGGCGAGTTCAATGTGCCTTTTGGGCGCTATCGGCGCATCAACTATGTCTATGACTTTAGAGCATACCGTTCTGTGCTAGGCAAATGGGAGTTTCAGACCGGGGATTTCGCGGGGATCGGGCTGGGGCATGAGGATTTTGTCTATGCCGATCCTCCCTATGATGTTGAGTTTACCCAGTATGCTAAGGGAGGGTTTACTTGGGAGGACCAGGTGCGCCTGGCCAACTGGCTGGCCAAACATCCAGGGCCGGTGGCGGCATCCAACCAGGCCACCGAGAGAATTATCAGGCTCTATGCCGAACTGGGCTTTGAACTGATTATTCTCAAAGCGCCGCGCCGCATTTCCTGCACAGGGGATCGCAGCCCTGCCCAGGAAATCCTGGCCCTGAAAAATGTTGCAGAGAAAGGAGCAGAGCCATGGTGGCGAAAAAGTACGACAGAGAATTGGGAATCAGAACAACAGGCTTAAGGGAATGGACGAACCAAAGCCACTACAACCGTTATGAGGCGACTCCCTACCAAGCCCTGGAGACTCTGTTCCAATCATATACTTTGAAAAGGCATCAGCGCGTAGTTGACTTTGGCTGCGGACGGGGGCGGGTGACCTTTTACATTCATCGGAGGTTCAAGCTGCCGGTGGTCGGCATTGAAGCCCATGACAAGACCTATGAGGAGGCTTTGGCCAACAAGGCCCGCTATCGTGTGAAAGCCAGGCACATTACTTCGCCGATAGTGTTGAAGTACGGGCTGGCCGAGGACTATAAGGTTAAGCCAGAGGACACCTGTTTCTATTTTTTCAATCCCTTTTCTGATCAGGTCTTCAAGAAAGTGATGGCCAACATCGTGTCTTCGGTAGAGAGGAAACCCCGTACAGTTGATGTAATCTTGTACTATCCTTTGCCCGAGTTCAAGAAAGTGGTTAGGAAATACCCCTTCCGCAAGATCAACAAGATCCGGGTTCCTGGAGCACAGGATGCCCGTGAGAAGTTCATCATCTACCGATTGGAAGGCAAAAAGCACTTTGACGGTGAAGAGCAGCCGCTTCAGTAGTCTGGACAAATCCGCAGGGGGGAAACAGAGTGGCACACATCTATGGAAACAGGGTCATGCTGCGAGAATACCGGGAAAGCGACTATGAGCATATGCGCGGCTGGGTGAACAATCCCAAGATCGTGGATACATTGTCCGATATTTTCCTCTATCCCCATTCAGAAAAGGATACCAGGGGGTATCTTGACATGGCCATGTCAACCAACTGGAAAGGCTTTGTCATAGCCTTTCGCGATACCGAGGAATACATAGGTCAAATCGACTTTATCAAGTTAGATGAAAAGAACGGCTGGGGCGAGCTGGGGATCGTGATCGGCAAGGAAGAATATCTGGGCAAGGGCTTCGGAACTGAAGCGCTGCAGCTCATCATCGACTTCGCCTTCAGCCAGCTGCGTCTAAACCGCGTGGAGCTGGTATGCTGGTCCTTTAATGCTCGGGCCAGGCATGTTTACGAGAAAGTCGGTTTTGTCCAGGAAGGCGTACGGAGGAAAAAGCGCTACCGCAACGGCGAGTTTCACGATGAGATCTGCTACGGGCTTTTGAAAGAGGAGTGGGAAGCCCGCAAGTAGCACAGGGAGGTTGCTATGGACATCAACAGGCTTGCTGACTCTTTGACAAGGGAGGAGAAAATCGCACTGGTCTCCGGTTCTGGGCAATGGCAGACCACCCCAGTAGGGAGACTGGGAATTCCCTCCATCATGGTGGCAGACGGACCCCACGGTCTGCGGAAGCAAGACGAGGAAGGAGACCGCCTCGGCATTGGAACCAGCCTGCCTTCCACCTGTTTCCCGCCGCCGGCGGCCAGTGCCAATTCCTGGGATCCAGATCTGCTCTATGCCATGGGCAGAGCCATTGGCGAGGAAGCACTGCAGGAAGGCGTCTCCATTGTCCTTGGACCTGGTGTGAACATTAAGCGTTCGCCCCTGTGCGGCAGGAACTTCGAGTACTTTTCCGAAGACCCATGGCTTGCCGGGGAGTTGGGGGCCGCTTGGATTAAAGGGGTTCAATCAGTAGGCGTAGGCGCCTGCCTCAAGCATTTTGCCGCGAACAATCAGGAGCGCTGGCGTATGCTCAATGATTCCCTTGTTGACGAGCGGGCATTGAGGGAGATCTACCTGGCTGCCTTTGAACGGGCGGTACGCGAGGCAGATCCCTGGACGGTGATGCCGGCCTACAACAAGCTGAACGGCATGTACTGCTGTGAAAACCACTGGCTCCTGGACTGTATACTGCGAACAGAATGGGGTTTTGCAGGTGCAACAATCTCGGACTGGGGCGCGGTAAACGACCCCGGGCTGAGTGTCAAGGCAGGTCTCGATCTGGAGATGCCTGCCTCCCATGGCGTCAGCGCGGCACAAATCGAAGAGGATCTGAGTTCAGGCCGTTTGACAGAACAGGCACTGAACAAGTGTGTACGGCGGGTGCTGCACTTGGTTGCGAAAGGTGTCGCGGCAAAGAGGGAGTATTGTTACGATGCAGATGCCCATCATGCTCTGGCTCGGAAAATTGCGGCGGAATCAGCTGTGCTGCTGAAGAATGCAGACAGCATTTTGCCCCTTTCTGACCGGCAGACCATTGCCGTTTTGGGGCAGTTTGCGGAACAGCCGCGCTATCAAGGGGCAGGGAGCTCTTTGATTAATCCCGCCAAGCTCGATACTGTTCTTAGTGTATTGGAGGAATCCAAGAGGAAGTATACCTATGCCAGGGGTTATGAACTGGATCACGATGAGGTAAGGGAGGAATTGATCGCTGAAGCCTGCCAGGCTGCGGAGAAAGCTGACGTTGCCGTTGTTTTTGCCGGCCTGACAGCCAGATATGAATCAGAAGGCTACGACCGCACCCATTTAGATCTGCCCCCCAGCCATAATGAGCTGATCAGCAGGGTGGCCAAGGTGAATCCCAATACTGTGGTGGTCTTATCTGCAGGAGCGCCGGTTGTTATGCCGTGGCTGAATAATGTCAAGGCGGTTTTGCATACTTATTTGGGTGGCCAGGCCGGAGCAGGCGCTGCTTTGGATCTTCTCTTCGGCAATGCCAATCCGTCGGGAAAACTGGCTGAAAGCTATCCTTTGCAGCTGGAAGACTGCCTTGCCAACCGGTACTTTGCTTATAACCGTGACCAGACGGAGTACAGGGAGAGCATTTTTGTCGGCTACAGGTATTATGATGCGGCGGAACGGGATGTGCTGTTTCCCTTGGGTTTCGGCTTGAGCTATACCCAGTTCAGCTATGGTGATCTGGAGCTGTCTTCAGCTGAAATTCTGGACACAGATACCCTGAAAGTGCGCTGCACTGTCACCAATACAGGTTCCCGGGCGGGTTCTGAAATCGTTCAGCTCTATGTCGGGAAGGAAGAATCAGTGCTCTTCCGGGCTCCCCGGGAGCTGAAGGGATTCAAGAAGATTCGCCTTGAACCCGGCGAGAAAAAGACTGTTGAGTTTGTGCTCAATTCACGTTCCTTTGCCTATTACAATGCGGTCATCAAGGATTGGCACGTAGAAGCAGGGGAGTATCAGATTTCGGTGGGGTCTTCCTCACGGGACCTGCACCTGACAGCTGAGGTTCGGATCGAATCGACACGCCCTGAGGTTGAGGTGCCTGACTACAGGGAAACGGCCCCTGGATATTACAGCCTCAACGATTCAAATCAGCAGATTTCCCAGGAAGAGTTCAGGGCAGTCTGGGGAAGAGAGTTTCCTGCTCCACGGAGCGGAGAAAAGAGATTTCACAGCAACTCCACGTTGGAGGATCTGCAGGAGATCTTCCTTGGCCGGCTGGTTCTTCGCTTTGCCAAGCGGTATTTATGGAAGATGACGGGAACGAAGGATGAGTCTGACCCGTTGTGGATCATGAGCTGGACCAGCACAAGGGAGATGCCTCTGCGCTCGATTGCAGCTTTAAGCGGAGGAGCAATACCCGCAAGTTTGGTTAAGGGGCTATTGGCCTGGGCTAACGGCGAGCGTTGGCTTGCCTTGAAGTACTGGTTTTTGGGCCGGCCTGGGCTGCACTGATTTAAACCGATGTTTAAGGAGAGCTATAGATGGAGTCTAGACACAGAATCAATCGAGTTACTGTTTGCGTCACAATGCTGATTTCTTTCGTACTCTTATTTGGCAGCACAGTCTTGGCCCGGGATGGGGCAGATAAGTTTCTGATCCTGCATGTGGACGGATTTTTTTCGGAAGACTTCTTTACAGAATTGGAGGAAGGAAGGCTTCCCAATATTGCCAGTCTGTTCCAAAGGGGGCAAAAGGTCCGGCATGGCCTCACACTCTATCCTGGAGGAACTGAGATCATTATGACTCGCCTCAAGGATGGGCTGAACAACTCTCAAGGCAAGTTTGTCGGTTGGGGACACTTGGATCGGGAAACGGGTAAAAAAGTCAGCAACATGCCCATTTCCCTTGAGCTGATTGCCGGATTCAACCGGCGCAACAGGCACCAGTTCCTGCTGGGCCTGCCTGGACTGAACCACTTGGCGGGCCTGTCCCTGCTCAATTTGGGGCGGATCTGGGAAACTCAGGATGTGGCGGAGTTCTACTGGTTTCACAGCGATCTTATGGGCCATCTCCGCGGGCGCCAGCAGCATCTGGACAGTCTGCGGACCTTTGATCGCTATCTCGGACTGGCAGCCAAAAGGGGCAAGCTTGAAGGCGTCAATCTTGTTCTCTATTCAGACCATGGCATGACCACTCAGGGCGTGTACACCGTCAGATATGATGATGTCATTGGCGAGGCTGTCCAGGATGAACTTTGCTACCTGGCCTATCCCAACATATATCTGAACAATCCGGACAGGAAGGAAGAGCTCGCCCGGAAAATAGCCGAGGAGACAGTCATAGATTTAGCCATAGTCAGAGTGTCTGACAGCTTGGTTCGCGGGTATGCCGCGGGCGGCAGTTTTGAAATTACCCACAGGGACGGCAAGTATGCCTATGACTATGCAGGCGAGGACTATTTTGGCTACGGAGAACTGGGCTGCCTGGGGACTTTTATGTCCAAAGAAGAGTGGCTCCGCCTGACTAAGGATCATACCTACCCTGCAGCGCCCCCCAACCTGTTAAACTATTTGAGTCACCCCCGGGTCGGGGACATTGTGGCTTTGCTTAATCCCCCCAAAATTCTGTATGGTCCCGGGATCCAAAACGGCAATCATGCAGGCCTGAAAGACAGTGATCTTGTGGTACCACTTCTGCTGGCGGGTCCTGCTTTTGCAGACTTAGAGCCCATGGATGAACTTTGGCTCCACGAGCTCTATTCAGTGCACCTGCCCATGATTGACTTTGAAGCCAGGAGCCGGGAACGGCACAGGGTGACGCTGGGCTATCCTGACCATTTTGAACTGGTTCTGTCCCCGGCCCATCGGTGGCGGTCCGGCCTGGCGATGAACGGGGAAGGTGTGGAGCCCTGGCTTGAACATGACTTGTACAGCTCTTTTTTGACCCGGGTGTGGCTTGGGGCCCGCCTGAGGGATCAGCTCCTGAACTGGCAGCTGCGGGTGGAAGGTTTCCTTGGAGATCTCGGTGTCAGCTGGCTGGTACGCCCGAGTTCAGAGAATCTGCTTCACTTCCACTGGAGGCTGACCGACTGGGCGGAGCTAGCGGTATCTAAGGAGAAGCTAGGCGTATCTCTTCTCTTCTAAAAGGAAAACCCCAGGGCAACCCCCTGGGGCAGTTCATTTAGACAATCAGGTGCAGCGGCAGGTTTGGAACTAGGGAACCGGTCTGGTATGCCGGTTTCTGACGAGGGTGCTTCTCTAGATCAAGAATTCTCTGGATGTGATGCTTGTCGGTGCTGTTCAGTACAGTCAAGACATTCGGGCGCCGGTTTAATTTCTTTCTCATGATGAATCTCCTCTCGTAGATGAACTTTGGGTAACAAAAAAGCGTCCGCCGTTTTGGTTTAACAAAACAGCAATACGCTCTTGGTGTACTCCTGTGGGGTTAGCTGACGGGTTAGGGCGCCCAAGTCGCCCCTCCGGCCTTAAGCAGGATTCACCCCAAATGATTGGTTCCCCCACTCCCTGTACGGTCTTCGGAGATTTCACTCAAATTGTAACATTGCGGGCAGAATGTGTCAATCATGTTAATAGTAGTTCCTGTTTCGTAAAGTCTGTATCTGATTTGGAGTGTTTGCCAAAGACTTTGCCTTGCCTTGGGAAAAAGGCGCAGACAGATGCTGGTTTTCGGCGAAAACCCGCTTTTGTTCAGTCAGACAGTTTTACGTTTTCCGGAAAAATTCTTGCGAAATTCGTGGAGGGTATCATGCTTCGGAGATTAGTCGGTCTAGCAACACTTATTGTCATGATCTGTTCAGCTGCAGCAGCAGACGCACCCCTCAGGGTGTCCCCCGAAATGGAACTGTTAGCCGGTGTTTTGTCTCAAACCACCTGGATAGAAACAAGGGGGCCTGAGGGGCAGGGAAACGAGTATTTTCGGGCGCTGCAGGAGTTTTTTGCTGATTACCAGGGGCACGAGGCCGTCATCTTAGCTCAGGAACTGACGGACAAGGGCTTTGCCTATGATGCGCCGCCTGCATTCATCTGCCACCTTGGGCCCCTGCCTGAGCTGAATTTGGCCTATGAGTACAGCGATTACCTAAAGAAACGGGCTGGGGGACGCCAGGTTTTGGAGGAGTTTAGGCTCGCCCTTGCAGACCTCGCGGTCCAATCGGACTTTTTGTCCTTTTATGCTGAGTGGAAACCTTATTTAGATGAGTGCCTGGCCCCCTGCCTGCAGGGCTTTCGCCGGGATGATGTGGAGGCCTGGCTCAGTGAGTTTTTCGGCTGGGCTCCTGCAGAGTTCCATTTGATTGTAACTCCGAGCATGTTCCCCGGGGGTGGTTACGGCGCTACGGTCGAAGATTCCGAGGGAAACAGCATTGCCTTCCAGATTATTCGGGAATTCGGGTGCAGTGAAGATGTCCCTGAGTTTCCTTCGGGAGTGAGCCTGGAGAGCCTCACCTGCCATGAGTTAGGGCATTCTTTTGTGAATCCGAGCCTGGAAGCCCATCCTGAACGGGCCAAAGCATTGAAGCCGCTGCTGTGGCCGGTGCGCAATACTATGGCAGAACAGGCCTACACTTCGGTGGCCGCCTTCCTTAATGAGCAGGTGATTCGGGCTATGGAGGTCGTGGCTGCCCGGGATCTGTTCTCGCCTGAAATTGAACTCTTAATTCTGGAGAATAATGAGAAGAACGGGTTTTACCTGACCCAGTTTGTGGTAGAGCAGTTAGAGTACTACCAGGCCAACCGGGATCAGTACCCCCAGTTTACCGATTTTGTCCCTTATTTATACGATCGGCTGACCTGGTACCAGGACGAACACAGCACCTGGGAGGCCCGGCTCTTCAGCAAGTTCCTGCGCTGAAATCAGTCTCAGGTCTGAGGGGCAACCAATCCCCAGACAGTGTTTTTAGGATCTCAGCACCCTTACAATGGACTTAACATAGGGAAGTGAGGGATGGACATGGCAAAGGACAAGCAAACTCTTGGTCAGCGCCTGTTTATTAATCGGGATTTTGCTTTGCTGTTTTGGGGACGTCTGGTTTCACAAGTGGGGGACGGCGTACATTACCTGGCCCTGACCTGGCTGGTTCTGGATCTGACCGGTTCCGGCACAGCCCTGGGGACAATGCTCTTTGCATCATCAATTCCAATGGTTGTGTTGGCGCCCTTCACCGGTGTCCTGGCTGATCTGTGGGACCGCAAGACAATTGTGGTGGCCATGGATGTGTTGCGGGGACTGATTATCCTGAGCCTGGCCTTTATTTTCCGCTCCGGGCATTTGACCATGCCCATTCTGTATGTTGCCACAGTCTTTTCCTCACTTTGCGGTGTGCTGTTCGGTCCAGCTATCTCAGCAACCATTCCCGGCCTGGTGAAGAAGGACGAGTTGGTCAAAGCAAACTCACTGAACAATTTCTCCCGGGCGGCCACCATGATTTTGGGCCCGGTTCTCGGCGCCTTCCTCCTGGGGACAACAGGCTATTTCGGAGCCTTTTTCATTAACGGCGTCGCTTTTCTGCTCTCAGCTCTCTCCGAGACTTTTATTCGGTTCCCGAAAATGGTAAGGGAGCATTTACCTGCACCTGAGGTTTCGCCCAGCCGCCAGTTTCTGCTCAGCTTTAAGCAAGGATTTGTCTACATCTGGCAGAACGTCGGCCTTAGATCCCTGATCTTCTACGCCACTGCCTTGAACTTTGTAGGCGCTCCGCTGATGAATGTGGTGTTTCCCTATTTCGGCAAAGAAGTCCTTCTGCTGGAAGCTCAGCACTATGGGACTGTCCAGGCCATGTTTCCGGTAGGGTTTTTGGTCGGCACTGTTTTAGTGGGCTATTTAACCAAGAAGTTCCGCAAGGAAGCTTTGCTGACCTCAGGCATTACGTTGCAGGGACTGATTGTAGTGATGGTAGGCACCTTTGCCCTCCCGGCCGTTTACAGCAATGCCGGCCTGGTCAATACGTTGTTGTCACTCTCCAGTTCGCTGCTGGTCATTGGTGTCCTGAACACCTTGGTGAACGTCCCGTTCCAAGTGATGCTGCAGGAGACTGTGCCTGACAGCTACAGAGGGAGAGTGTACGGCTTGATTGACAGTGTTGGGCAGATGCTGGTGCCGCTTTCCATGGCTATTTCCGGATTTTTGGTTGACAGTTTTTCGCCCGCGTCTTTGTTTATCTTGAGCGGGCTGATCACCGCCGGTTTAGGGTTCTCGATGGCGTCCTCGGCTAAAATCAAGCTCCTCTATGCCCAGGAGGACAGCCTGGCGACGGACAGCTGATTCAGAACAGAAGCGCAGGGAGGAGGAACATGATGATTAAGGTTGAGTCATTGGAGAAAATCTACCCAGGCCGCAAGGGGCAGGCAGCGGTCAAGGCTGTCGACAGGATCAGCTTTGAGGTGCAGGAGGGAGAACTGCTGGGCTTTCTAGGGCCCAACGGCGCAGGTAAGACCACCACTGTCAAGATGCTCTGCGGCTTGATCAGGCCGAATTCAGGCAGGATCTTTATCAACGGCATAGATCTGATTCAGCGCAGGATTGCAGCCCTGCAGGAAGTCAGCGCAGTATTGGAAGGCAACCGCAATATTTACTGGCGGCTGACGGCACAGGAAAACCTGGAGTTTTTTGCAGCCATCCGGGGCCTGAAGCCAAGCGGCATCAGCAGTGACATCGACTATTATCTGGAACTTTTCAATCTCACGGAAAAAAGGAATGTGGAAGCCCGAAAACTCTCCCGGGGGATGCAGCAGAAACTGGCTATTGCGGTAGCACTGATTTCCCAGAGCAAGGTAGTCTTGCTCGATGAACCAACCTTAGGCCTTGATGTGCAGGCCTCCTATGAGATCCGCCAGCTGCTGAAGGGAAATGTGAAGGAGCAGGGGCGCACTGTAATTTTGACAACCCACGATATGAATGTAGTCCAGGACACCTGCCAGCGGGTGATTATCGTCAACGAAGGCAGAATTGCGGCTAATGACAGCGTAGACAACCTCATGGATCTGTTTAAAGTCAAGGTTTACAGGATCAATGTCCAGGGCGGGCTCACTGCAGAGCAGCGGGAGGCGCTCTTGGGTATGGAAGAGGCAGTCATTGAAGAGGAAACATCCGCCCGCACTTCCATCAGCGTACGCCTAGAGGAGTCGCAGGTGCTCTACAGGGTTATCGGCATTTTGGAGTCCGGCCAGTCTCTGATTGAGTCCATTGACCAGGAGCAAAACAACTTTGAACGTGTGTTCCTGCAGATCTTGGAAGGGGGTCCTCAAGGTGCGTAAGAAGCTGCTTCTGCTGCAAGCCTTTTTCAAAAAGGAGTTTATCCTCTTTAGGCGTTATTTCCATAACAGCATCGGCGGAATGATCACCCTCTATATAATTTTCCTGCTGATGGTTGGCGGATTCCAGGGGATGCGGGCGCTGACCGGCCTGGGCGGCGACACTTTGGAGGGCCTTGTCGTCGGCTATGTACTCTGGCTCTTTATGCTTACGACCTACCAGGATGTCTGGTACACCTTGCGCAGTGAAGCCCAGGAGGGGACGTTAGAGCAGCTGTACATGTCTGCTCATGGTTTCGGCTGGGTGATCGGCGCCAAAGTTGCAGCGGGGTTTTTCACAAACCTGATTATGGTTGCGGTCTTGCTTGCTGCTGCGCTTCTGACCACGGGCGTTACTGTAAATCTGGACCTCTTGTCACTGCTGCCCTTGGTAATAGGCACTCTGCTTGGGAGTGCAGGCATCGGTTTTGCCATCGGCGGCATTACCCTCGTGTTAAAGAGGATTGACAGCTATACCCAGATGGTGCAGTTTCTCCTGATTGCCCTGGTAGCTGCTCCGGCAGGCCGGGTCGTCTGGATGCGCTTTTTGCCTTGCAGCTACGGCTCTGCCTTGATCAACCGGGTGATGGTGGGAGGCCAGAATCTGACGCAAATCGGACTGGGGAATGTGGCTGCTCTGTTTCTTGTGGGCTTGGGACATTTGCTGGCCGGCTATGCAGTGTACAAAGCCTGCGAACGCAAGGCTATGATCCAGGGAACACTGGGCCATTATTAGCGCAAGATTTCTGAATACAGCCTACGCCAGCTGGTCCAGATCCGGTACAGCCTCTGTCTCTTCGTCCTCCAAGTCGAGGACGGTTTTCTGCCAGCCCTTCCGGAGATAGATCCAAAACCCGTAGAGGCAGACAATGAGATTGCTGAAGCTCATAGAGAACCAGATGCCGGTGGAGCCCCAGCTGGTTAAGTGCTTAAAGAAGAGGATCATGGGCAGCCGCACAAACCAAAGCCGTCCGATTTCCATGCTCATTGAGTACTTGGTGTTGCCGGTGCCCTGGTAGAGTCCGACGAAGACGCTGAAGATGCCCATCAGCGGCATAGACAGGGATACATAGAACAGGTAAGTGAGGGAAAGCTCGATAACTTGCAGGTCATCCCTGGCCTGCATGAAAAAGTGAATAATGGGTTCGTCAAAGAGAATGAGGACAGCTGTACCCAAAACTCCGATCAGGACGGTGAGGGCAAGACCTTTATAAAATGCTTCCCTTACCCTTTCCATTTGGCGGGCCCCTACGTTTTGCCCTACTACTGTAGTTAGGGCATGTCCTATGCCCATGGCCGGCTGCATAATCAATGAGGTTATCCGGTTAACCATGGCGTAGGCTGCGATGGTGGCGGTGCCGTAAGAGCCGATGAAGGCATTGAGCACGATAAATCCCAGGGACGCCCCAGATTGCCCGATGCTGGACGGCAGACCAACAGTTACGATTTCTTTAAGAATCTTTCCGTTAAACTTGAACCCTTGAAAACTGGGTTTGAGTTTATTTTTTTCGCCGAACAGCAGCAGGAAGCCAACAACCGTCAGAAGGGCCCTGGAAAGCAACGTTGCCCAGGCAGCGCCGGCAATGCCCCAGCCAAAGGTGAAGATAAAGATCGGATCCAGGATCACATTCAGGATGGCTGATGCACCGCTGAGAATCATCGGTGTGATGGTGTCGCCCTGGGCATGCATAATCGAGTTTATGTTGAAATAGACGAACAAGAATGGCAGATCCAAAAAGGTGATGCGTAAGTAGATGTTGCCTAATGAGGCAAGCTCACCTGTTCCGCCCATAAGGCGAATGATGTGGGGACTGAGGAAAAAGCCTAAGGCAGTGAAGAGGAAGGAACTCAGCACAGTTGCCGCCATGAGCTGGGAGGTGTATTCCTTGGCGCGCTCATAATCCCCATTGCCCACCAGCTGGGACAATAAAGAGGTCCCCGCGACGGACAGACCTGTGCCTATGGAAATGAACAGAAAGTTGACCGGCCAGACAAAGGCGGTAGCCGCAAAATGGACGGAAGAGATTTTGCTGACCCACAGTCCGTCTGCCAGGTTGTACAGAGTTTGAATCAGGCTGTTGATAATGATGGGGATGGAGAGAACAATCAGTACCCTATAGATGCTTCCCCGCAAGATAAGTTCGGTCTTTGTTGTTTTTCCCACACTGTTCCACCCTAATTTAATTTTTTACTTACATACCCCCATTATATCACGGTCAATCTTTAAAACCACTACAATCTGTGCAATAGTCCGTCCCTGCAGCTATTGCACTTCTTGCGGGAAGACACGGGCAAAGGCATATTCCAGCAAAGCTGTAAGCAGTGCAAATCCAACCAGGGTGCCAAAGGTTGTGCGAAAAACTGGAGTCAGACCGGCCAGACCGGCAAGGACAGCGGCTGCAACTCCCAGCAAGGGAGCAGTGAGGGGGGCAGGCCATGAGTTTTGGATTGCCGCGCCGGTCAAAAACAGATTCAGCAGAGTCGCGGGTATGGCAAAGAAAAGGGTCTTCCACCAAGGGTTGCTGTCGAACAGGGTGAGGGTGAGCAGGCCGGCAGCTGCCAGCAGAGCGAATTTCCCGAGCAGTTGTGACTGATTGAACATGGTTGAATCCCTCCATCTCAAAGTGCAAGTTTGGAAAAAGCAGTTGACAGATTCCCAACCGGAGGTTATGATATTAGTGTACTAGGGTGCTAGTGCACTAATCCGGAAAGGAGGGTACCGATTTGAACATAGATTTCAGTACATCCATACCAATATACTTGCAGATTATCGAGGAATTTAAACGCCAGATTGTCACCGGCGAGCTGAAGCCGGGGGATAAAATTCCCTCCCAGCGTGATTTGGCTGCCCAGATTAGAGTTAACGCCAATACGGTGCAAAGGGCGTATCGGGAAATGGAACTGATGGGTCTGGTGGAAACCCTGCGTGGGCAAGGCACGTTTGTCAGTCAGAATCAAGGACTTGTGGAGGAGACGAGGATTGGAATGTTGACGAATCTAGTGGACGATTTTGTCCGGGCGGTACAGGCGCTTGGCCTTAGTCAAGATGCTGCTTTAGAGCTTGTGAAGAGCAGATTTTCCGAACTGGAGGCAAGGGAAGAGGTGAATGACAAGTGAGCATAACTGACCAGGCACTCATTATCAGTAATTTGCGCAAGAAGTATCCGAAAGTGGAAGCCCTGAAGGGAGTTGACCTTGCACTTCCCCAAGGCGAAATCTGGGGCCTGTTGGGGCCTAACGGTAGCGGCAAGTCAACACTGTTGAAATGCATCATCGGTTTAGTTAAGCCTGACGGGGGAGAGATCAAGATCTTAGGGCAGGTGCCCTCCCGCCGCACCAAGGCGCAAATCGCCTTTGTGCCGGAGGTGGAAAACCTCTATCGCTGGATGACAGTTCGGCAGGCCATCGATTTCACTGCCTCTTTCTACGAGGACTGGGACG
>MTKW01003627.1_pt1 | contig 64292 bp, 62 predicted proteins | sample 1042761 | NCBI WGS metagenome assembly MTKW01 (sample SAMN06205366, study PRJNA360243) | anaerobic digester metagenome | biome: Wastewater treatment plant; feature: Anaerobic digester sludge; material: sludge; isolation source: anaerobic digester fed with sludge from wastewater treatment plant ... | reverse complement strand
CGGATACCACCTGGCAGTGCTGTAAGTTACGACAGCGCCTACGTTACCTGGAAGGATACATCCATAGCAGTGCTTCCCATTGGCTACGGCGATGGTTTAACCCGCGATCTGAGCAACCAGGGCAGGGTGATCATCAACGGCCAATACTGCCCCATCGTGGGTAAGGTTACAATGGATCATACCATGATCGATGTGGGTGATCTGCCTGTTAGAATCGGTGACGAAGTGATCCTGATTGGTTCGAATGGCGAGAAGGAAATTACGGTAGATGAATGGGCTTATTTGTTAGGCACCATTAACTACGAAGTGACAACAAGACTTACAAGCCGGGTGGAGAGGGTCTATCTCTAAGAACAGCTGCATAAGGATGCAGAGGGGATCCGCATTGAAACGGTTCTTGATTCTGCTGTGTATAGTGTTGGTGGGGAGCGGACTGGCTGAGGCGGAGGTAATTTTTCAGCGCTCCGATCCCCGGGGCGATGATTACGGCAGCGGTAAACTTTTGTACCCTGAGCATGCAGTCTACGAGTCTGGGCTTTTCGATCTGCAGCGGTTTAGCGTGGGACGGGAAGAAGGAAACATCTACTTCGACTTCCGATTTGCAAAAATCAGCAATCCGTTCCAAGCTCCGGAAGGTTTTTTCCACCAACGCCTGGAAGTGTATATTTCCACAGGTGAAGGGGCTGGGCAGAAGAAGATCACCATCGGTTCCCATGAGTTTAAAACCGCTCCCGGTCAAGGCTGGCAGATTCGTCTGGCGGTGGCTCCGTTTGGCGAGAGCAAGCTCTTTTTAGCCCAGGGGGGACAGATTTTCCTGAGCGGCATATACCCCGAACTGTTGGATGACGGGGCGACTATTCGCGTCTGGGTAGATGGGGACCTGATGCCAGAACCTGATAAATCTTGGCGTTATTATGTCTTAGTAGGCTCCTTCGATGGCTTAGCCCCCGATTTTTGGCGTGATGTGGGTAGTGGGCCGTGGCAGGTGGGGGGTGAAGGACCTCCCGTTTTTGACCTCTTAGCTCCCTGCTGGGGCAGGTACAATCAAAAAAACCAGCTCAGTTCTTTAACGCTCCAGCCGGTGGGAATGGGTGCTTTGAACTCCCCTATCATCATTCTGTCGGCTTGCTTTGTTGGTTTGTTAGTAGGTGGGATTGTTTTGTGGAGGTGGTTCCGTGTCAGAACCTAGTATGCAGGATGTGTTCGATCTGTATCAGCGGAAAGTGGCTCTCCTTTCCAGCGCCCAGAAGGAAAAACTGATGGCAGTATACGATGAAGGTATGTCGCCCTTTGTAATGGGCTGTGCCATTCTCCGGGCCAGACAGGAGCAGCGGCTCAGCCGCGCCCGGGGAAGGGACAAGCACATCTCCTTTAATTACATCTACCGCATCATGCAGGATTGGCTCAATCACGGCATTACCACGGAGGAGAGATTTCTCGCTTACTGGGAAGCGGTAAATGAAGATGGGAAACGGCAGGAGGGAACGGCAGGTGGAGTACAGGCTAAGGAAAAAATCAGGCGGGAAGATTTCACTTACGAAGAGCCCCGCCAGGACAAGAGCCTCTTCTCGTTCTTGGATGAGTGAGTACGGGCTGGGGCGCAGTTATTTCCGGAAAAGCGTCTGTCCCGATTGCGGGGAGGAGCGTCGGGAGAGATACATTCGCCATCCCTTTCCCTTACCCGCGGGTTTCAAAAAGGGTGAATGGCTCCTTTCAGACTGCGCCTGCGTTAGGGCGGCTCGGCGGGATACCCGCTCTGTGCTGGACAACATACTAATCGAACGTTCTCGCCATCCGCTGCCAGTGGGACTGCGCAGCAAGACTTTTAAGAGCTTCCAGGTTGATGAGCTTAACAGAAGCGCCGTCCAGGCCTGTGAGCAGTTTGTGCGCAACTTTGAGAAAATCACAGGTGGTCAAGGCATTCTGCTTTTGGGTAGGTCTGGAACGGGAAAAACCCATTTGGCCTGTTCCATAGTAAACAGTCTCTATCCCAAGTATTCTGTCCTCTTTCGCCATGTGCCAACCTTAATGGAAAGAATGCGCTACGCCAATGTGGATCTGGAGCCCCTTTTAGCCGCAGATTTGCTTGTACTTGATGATGTGGGCAGCGAGCGGATAACGGGCTGGACAGCGGAACGGCTGCTCATAATTGTTGACGGTAGGCTGACCAGCCATAAACCCACCGTTTTCACAACCAACTTTGCTACCCAAGACTTTGAGGCGCGGATGGGTATGCGCCTAGCTTCGCGCATCTTAGGCAGCAATCTTCACCTTCTACTCAAAGGTCCCGATCGGCGCCTGGTGCGCCACGGTTTGTAAGCGTTTTTAGAGGATTTTACTTAAAAACGCCTTTGTCCTCTCCTGCTTAGGGTCGGAAAATATTCGATCCGGGCTGTCCTCTTCCACAATTACCCCTTCATCCATGAAAATTACCCGATCGGCGACCTCTTTGGCAAAGCCCATTTCATGAGTGACCACGATCATGGTGCGACCCTGCAGGGCCAGGTCCTTTATTACCTCTAACACTTCTCCGATCATCTCCGGATCGAGGGCAGAAGTAGGTTCATCGAAAAGGAGTACCTTCGGTTCCATTGCTAACGCCCGGGCGATGGCTACCCTCTGACGCTGACCTCCCGAGAGTTCATCCGGATAGCTGTTTGCTTTCTCCACCAAGCCAACCTGCTTCAAAAGCTCCAGCGCACGGGTGCGCGCCTGTTCAGCCTCAGTTCCCCTTACTTTGCGGGGAGCCAGGGTGATGTTGTCAACTACCTTTAGGTGGGGGAAGAGGTTAAAGCCTTGAAAGACCATCCCCATCTCCTGTCTTACCTGCCGCAGGTTGTGTTTCGGGTCAACCTCTTCGTTTTCAAACAGGATGGAGCCCCCGGACGGCTGTTCCAGGTAGTTGAGGCAGCGCAGCAGCGTACTCTTGCCGCTACCCGAAGGTCCGATTATGACAACTACTTCTCCTGAATAGACTTTCAGGGAAACACCCTTAAGAACATGCAGCTGTCCAAATGATTTATGCAGATTGCGTACTTCAACTATTGCTTGAGTCATGCTGAACCATCCTTTTTTCTAAGAGATCGACCAGGCGGGAAACGGTAAAGGTCATCACAAAAAAGATCAGGGCCACAGCCAGCCAGACTTCAAAGGGCCGGAAGGTGCGCCCGATTATTATCTGTCCCTTCCGTACCAGTTCCTCCAAGGCGATCACTGATACTAGGGATGAGTCCTTTAAGAGGGCGATAAACTCGTTGCCCAGGGGAGGCAGGATGCGCCGGAAGGCCTGGGGTAGAATGACGTGCCGCATCGTTTGCCCTTTGGTGAGACCTAAGGAAAAGGCCGCTTCCCACTGTCCTTTATCTAGGGACTGGATGCCCGAGCGCACGATTTCACCCACATAGGCACCGCTGTTTACGCTCAGGGCCAATAGGGCTGCGGCGTAGGCGGGTATGGGCCTCTGAATCAAACCGGGCAGGCCGTAAAAGACGATAAAGGTCTGAACCAAAAGGGGCGTGCCCCGAATGACGTCGATATATGCCGCGGCTGCGTAGCGCAGGGGCCCCTTAGAGATGCGGGCTATGCCTGTGATTGTACCGATAATGATGCCAAAAAAGACAGATACGGTTGTGAGTTGAACGGTCAGCTTCGCGCCCTCTAGGAGCGTGGGCAGGGAAGACCAGACCAGATCCCAGCGAAATCCCAAAGTAAATCTCCTTTCCCATGAAAGGGGTGCCTAACTGTGTCCAGTTAAGCACCCCACTCCATCAATCCATTAGTTAGTGTTATTGTGCACCAAACCACTCTTGATAAATAGCGTCATAAGTTCCGTCCGCTTTCAGCTGATCCAAAGCGGCATTGATTTGCGCCAAGAGGTCTTTGTTGTTCTTATTCACCGCAATGCCGTAAAACTCGTTGTCAGATACTGCACCAACGTGCTTTAGGGGAGCATTGGGGTTGGCCTCCAGGTAAGCTTGGGCTACCGGCAGGTCCACTACAACCACATCGGCGGCGCCGATGATAACGGCCTGCATCGCATCGGGTACTGTATCATAACGGGAAACGGATTTCAAGCCGCCCTCATCATAAAGGTCGCTGGCCGTGAAATCGCCTGTGGTATTAATTTGCACCGCTGCGATTTTGCCTGTGAGATCGTCTAAACTGGCAATATCTTGGACGTTGCTCTTGGTTACAATAGTTAATACGGATTCGAAATAGGGGTTGGAGAAGTCGACGGACGCTGCCCGCTCAGGCGTAATAGTTACGCCCGCAATGACCAAATCGTAGTTGTTGTTCAGCAGGGCGGGGATTAAGCCGTCCCAAGCGATGTTGTCGATTTTCACTTCCATACCTAGAGCAGCACCAATGGCACGGATCAAATCCATATCAAAGCCCAGCAGTTCACCTGTTTTCACATCCACAAATTCAAAGGGCATGAAGCCTGCTTCTGTGGCCACGCGCAGCACGCCGCTGGCTTGGACAGAGAGGGGCAGGACAGTAAGTAAGGCCAACACAACAAGGGTTACACCGATTTTTTTCACTGCGAACATCCTTCCTTTAGCAGATTCATTGAGACCTATTATAACACGTATGCAAGAATATGCAAGTTATAATAATATTTATTCCTCGTGAATTCAGCAGGAACCTCTCTTGAATAGCTAGAATTGCCACTGCATGGATAATGTATAATATTAAGTGATGGAATACCGGCAGATAAGGAGGACGTACGTATGAAGATTATAGTAGTAAGTGATTATGAACGCATGAGCGAAGAGGTGGCCAAAATCGTTCAGGCCCAGATCGCCGTTAAACCCGACAGTGTGCTCGGTCTTGCCACAGGGAGCACTCCCTTGGGTACTTACCGCAAGCTGGTGGAAATGGCCAAGGACGGTTTGGATTTCAGTCAGGTAACCACCTTTAACTTGGATGAATACGTGGGTTTGGCAGGCGATCATCCCCAGAGCTACCGCTATTACATGGAGCAGAATCTCTTTTCCGGTGTGAATATTCCCAGGGAAAAAACCTTTATTCCCAACGGAACAGCCGCCGATTTGGCAGCTGAATGCGCTGCCTATGAGGAGAAGATCAAAGGGGCAGGCGGTATTGACCTGCAGCTTTTGGGCATAGGCAGCAACGCCCACATCGGCTTTAACGAGCCCGGCTCCGAGTTCGGTTCAACCACCAGGTTGGTGGATTTGGCCGAGAGTACGATTGAGGATAATTCCCGCTTCTTTGCCTCCCGGGAAGAAGTCCCCACTCAGGCTATTTCCATGGGTATTAAAAGTATTATGCAGGCGAAACAGATTGTCTTGATGGCCAACGGTGAAAACAAGGCCGATGCCATTTGGGCAACTGTGCTTGGGCCAGTTACCAGCGACGTGCCCGCATCGGTACTGCAGCTCCATCCCTTTGTAACACTCGTTTTGGACGAGGCTGCGGCCAGTAAGCTCTAGGCTGATGCACGTCTTTGCCGATTACCATACCCATACCATTCACAGCCACGGCCGGGGCACCGTGGCTGAAAATGTGGCTGCCGCCGCCAAGCTCGGCCTGGAGGCGATTGCCATCAGCGATCATGGTCCCAATCATCTATTTCATTACGGCATCAAAAACCTCCAGGTATTAGAGGTGATCAGAAGGGAGCTAGCCAGTGCCTGTGCAGCCCATCCCGGTGTGCGCGGTCTGGTGGCAATCGAAGCAAACATTATCAGCGTCAAGGGAGATCTGGACCTTCCTCCGGAACACCGGGGCTTGGTAGATCTGGTACTAGCAAACATTCACAGTATGGTGCTCCCCCACAGCCTGAAAGATGCGGCAGCTATCTGGGGCTTTCATTACGGGAAACGGGTTTGGCCTTCCTTCGGCCGCCGTTCGGTGGTCGTGAATACTGAGGCTACCGTGAAAGCGTTGGAGAGGAATAAAATAGACATTCTGACCCATCCAGGCCTCAGATTTGCCATTGATTACCGCGTTGTGGTCCAGGCCTGTGCCCATTATGGCACTGCCTTTGAGATCAACACCAGTAAGGCCTATTTAAGGCCTGAGATTATTGAACTGGCTGCTGAGGAAGGTGCTGCCTTTGTTATCAGCAGTGATGCCCATGTGCCCCAACGAGTGGGAGATTTTCAGCTCGGCCTTGAGCTGGCCAAACAGGTCGGCTTAACTGCTGAGGAAATTCTCAATGCTCGGGACAGTTAGGGAGCGAGTAGTGATGAATAAAAGGTTCAAGTGGCTTTATCCCGGAATGGGTGTAAAAAGATGGATTGTCCTTCTAACTACGGGAATTGCTGCGGTTGCAGTTGGCCTAGCCGTAATATTGAATACGCCTTTATTATCCTTAGTGGAACAGCGGCTTTTGGGGAAACTGCAGGAGTTGGAATGGAATACTTTTGCGGTGGGAGCGATTCTGCTCATGTTGGGAGCGCTGTTTGTGGCGATTGCCATCCGTTTTGGCGTCCGTTCTTTGATCAGCGCTGTTAATCCCATTGATCTGGATACGTTGGCGGAACACATTTATCGCACCCGCAGTTTGGATCGGGGTCCGAGAATTGTGGCCATCGGTGGAGGCACTGGGCTCTCCACAATGCTGCGGGGATTAAAGGACTTTTCCAGCAACATCACTGCCATTGTGACGGTAGCGGATGATGGGGGAAGCTCTGGACGTATTCGGGAAGAGCTGGGGATTCTTCCCCCCGGCGATGTGCGCAACACCATTTTGGCACTTGCCGATACGGAGCCACTTATGGAAAAACTTTTCCAGTATCGCTTTTCCTGGGGCGAAGGCCTGCAGGGACACAGCTTTGGCAACCTTTTTATTGCCGCCATGACCGATATTACGGGCGACTTTGAACTTGCGGTCCGGGAGTTCAGTAAGGTCTTGGCTGTGCGAGGGAGGGTGCTGCCTGCAACCTTGGAGGCTGTGAGCTTAGGTGCCGAATACCGCGATGGCTCTGTTGCCATGGGAGAGAGCAACATTCCCCAGCGGGACAAGGCGATTAAACGTGTCTTTTTGGATAAACCCGATGTGGATGCCCTGCCCGAAGCGCTGCAGGCAATAGCCCAGGCCGATATTGTTATTCTTGGGCCAGGTAGTCTTTATACAAGTATTATTCCGAATTTATTGGTTAAGCCCATTGCCGATGCCCTGGCGGTCACTCCTGCCCTCCGCATTTTCGTCTGCAACGTCGTTAGCCAGCCGGGGGAGACAGATAACTTGACTGCCAGCGAGTACGTTGCCGCCCTGTTGGAGCATGTGGATTACAAACCGATTTTGGACTATGTATTAGTAAACAAATCTCGGCTTACCGACTTCCACTTCCGCAAGCTTGCCGCTTTGGGCTGCTTTCCAGTGCGGATCGATCTGCCCGCCCTGAAAAACTGGGGCGTGCAGGTGAAGATCGGCGATTACCACGACAGGGAGAACCTAGCCCGCCACGACAGTTCTGCCTTGGCCCGGGAAATTATGGCCATTGCAGGGCAGCATTTTAAACTACGGGGGAACGGCAATTCCCTTAACCATTAGTGCGTTTTAAAATCTCCCCCCTGAGAATAGACTACTCAGGGGGGATTTTTATGCGGCGTTTGGGCGCTATTCTGCTGATTATCTCCACGTTGAGTGTGGGTGTACCCACCGTTTTTCGGACTGTGCACCGCCGCTTTGTGGGCGTGCGCCATGGGGTGTTTTTAGAAGAGCGGGCGATGGAATACTATTACGAGAACGAAGTGCGTGTTATCGTGGAGCAGCTGGTGCGAGCGGTGCAGAGACCTCCCCTCGATGCCAGGATTGACAGGGAGACGGGAGAGATCATCCCCCACGAAAACGGTCTCTATTTTGACATCGATGAAATTGTGAAACAGGTTATCTCTGCCCCGGCCCATACCCGCCTGGCCCTTACCGGGATAGAGATAGTCCCCTTCCTGCGCACCGAGCATCTCTTGGAGCTGGACACTATTTTGGGCGATTTCTCCACACCCCTGATGGGGAGCCCAGCCAGGGTGGAAAACATAAGGTTGTCTCTGGCTGCAATAAATAATATACTTTTATTACCAGGTGAAGTTTTTTCTTTTAATGAAATTGTGGGGGAGCGCACCCCCGAAAAGGGGTATCGGAGTGCGCCCATCATCCTGGGTGAGACAGTTGCCCCCGGTGTTGGGGGAGGGATCTGTCAAACGTCCACAACCCTGTATAACGCGGTGCGGGAAGCGGGGCTCGAGGTTGTGGAAAGGCGTATTCACTCCATAGCACCCAGCTACATCAAACACGGCCTGGACGCGACTGTGGCCTGGCCCCATACCGACTTCAAGTTTCGCAACAGCAAAGACACCCCCGTCATTGTCAAAGGGGAGATCCAGAAATGGAGGGTGCGCGTCTGGATCGTAGGTAAGAAAGAAGGGTAAGCAATGACCTTTTCCAGTCAAACACGTAATGAACTTGCCCGGGTGATTCCAAGTGCCCGGTGCTGTAGAATAGCCGAACTTAGTGCCCTGTATGACCTGGATGGTTTTCTTTTGGGCAGGCAGAACCAGTATTTGGACTTTAACAGCTCCCTGCCCCTTGTGGCCAGGAAAACTTGGCTTCTGCTCAAGGGACTCTACCCAGATCTGCCTGTTCAGGTTCTGTTGGTGAAATCCCGTTCTCGCCGCAGCCAGGTTTGTACCGTACGTGTCCTGGGTAAAGAAGCAGCTGCCCTTGTTTATCGCGATCTAAAGGGACAAGAAGTGGTGGACGAGTCCGGCGTACCAAGGAAAAAGTGCTGCCGCCGTGCCTATCTGCGGGGCGCCTTTTTGAACAGGGGATCGGTCACTAATCCGGAAAAAACCTACCACCTAGAAATCGTGACAGAACAGACCGCTGCTGCCGAAAGGATCTTCCATACCATGGTTTCCCTCGATCTGGAAGCCGGTCTAATCCAGCGTCAGGGTTCCTGGGTGGTCTATTTGAAAGAAGGCCAGCTCATTGTCAATCTCCTCAACTTAATGGGAGCCCACAGTGCCCTGTTGAGTTTCGAGAATGTGCGGGTTATGAAGGATATGCGGAACCGCATAAATCGTTTGGTCAACTGTGAGACGGCAAATGTGGACAAGACTGTCAAGGCTGCACTTGATCAGATCGAAGATATTGAACGGATAGATGCTGAACTGGGGCTGGAAAACCTGCCGGGTAAACTGCAGGATGTGGCCCGGGCCCGCCTGGCCAATCCCTATGCATCCCTGCAGGAATTGGGGAACTCCCTTTCACCTAAACTGAGCAAATCCGGGGTAAACTACCGGCTCAGACAGTTAAAGAAAATCGCACAAGAACTTGACGGTTTGGATCACAATTTTTAACATAACAAAGCAGGTAACATCTACCATGAGGAGAATATCCATGTAGTGGGACATAATAAATCCAAATGGGATAAAAAACGTCCCACCCTGGAGGGTAGGCCGCTATGGAAAGATTTGACGCCCTGCAGCAGCTCGTACCTGAATTGGAGGAGTTGCTGGAGCGCAGGTATAATCTGCTCCGGGTAATCCGTGAATCGGCTCCCGCGGGACGCCGTTCCATCGCAGCCCGCCTCGACAGCTCGGAAAGGGTTGTCCGCAGTGAAATCGATCTTCTGCGGGCCCAGGGCTTAGTCAACTGCAGTGCTGCGGGGGTATGGCTGTCGCCCCGGGGGGAAGAGGTTCTCTATAAGGTTCAGTCCTTTGTCAGGCAGCTGCACGATCTGGCGTACTTGGAAAAGGTACTAGCCCCGGTTTTGGGTGTGAGCAGGCTGATTATCGTCCCAGGTGACGCGGATGACAATCCTAACGGCCAAGCCGATCTGGCCATGGCCGCAGCCAGGTTTCTCTACGAAACGCTGGGTGATGGGGATGTGTTGGGCGTCACAGGGGGAACTACCTTGGCTAAGGTGGCCGAATCATTTGCAGTGTTTGACGGGGAAAGGAAGGTTACTGTTGTACCGGTCCGGGGAGGCCTGGGCGAGGATGTGAAAATTCAGGCCAGCACCATTGCGGCCCGTTTGGCCGAGAACATGGGCGGCAGCTATAGGCTGCTCCACGCACCGGAAGACGTTCGGCCCCGTTATTTGGAACAGATTCTGAATGAACCCCGTATCCGCGATGTCATCGCCTTGGGCAGGCGAGCTGATGTACTGCTCCACGGCATAGGTACTGCGGAGGAGATGGCAAAGAGGCGGGGCATAGATGAAGCCACCATCATGCAGTTGATTGCAGATGGGGCGGTGGGAGAGGCCTTTGGCTGTTACTTCAACACAAACGGAGACATTGTCTACAACACCGCATCCGTTGGGTTGAGGTTGGAGGACTTGGAGCGAATACCGCTTGTTGTGGCGGTAGGTGGTGGAAGAAGTAAAGCTTGGGCTGTTATGTCAGTCCTCGCGCGAGGTTACTGTGATGTCTGCATCACCGATGAGGGGGTAGCCCGGAGGGTGATGAGTCTTAAAGAAAAAGAAATCAAAGAGGGGGAAAAAGAATGACAGTGAAGATTGGTATTAACGGATTTGGACGTATTGGCCGTCTAGTGTTCAGGGGAGTTTTGAACGACCCCAATATTGAGGTAGTAGCAGTTAACGACTTGACCGATGCGGCAACTTTGGCCCACTTGCTCAAGTACGACACCAACCACGGTACGCTTGATGCAGACGTTAGCGTGGATGGGGATACAATCGTAGTAAACGGCAAGCGGATTAAGGTTATGGCTGAGCGGGATCCCAAGAATCTGCCCTGGGGCGAGCTTGGTGTTGAGTATGTAGTAGAAGCAACCGGCATCTTCCGCAGCCGGGAACAGGCCCAGTGGCACATTGACGCAGGCGCGAAAAAGGTTATCATCACTGCTCCTGCCAAGAACGAAGATATCACCATCGTGATGGGTGTAAACGAAGGCGACTACAAGGCAGACGAGCACCATGTTATCTCCAACGCATCGTGCACAACCAACTGCTTGGCTCCTGTGGCTAAGCTCATCGACGACAACTTCGGCATTAAGAAGGGTCTCATGACCACTGTACACGCTTACACCACTGACCAGCGCATCCTCGACCTGCCCCACAAAGATCTGCGCAGGGCAAGGGCCGCTGCTGAGAACATCGTGCCCACCACAACCGGTGCAGCCGCTGCGGTAGGTTTGGTTCTGCCTAACCTCAAGGGCAAACTTGATGGTTTCGCCATTCGTGTTCCCGTTTCCACCGTCAGCGTAGTTGACCTTGTTGTGGAAACTGAAAAACCGGTTACTGTTGAAGCAGTAAACGCTGTCCTCAAAGAAGCAGCCGAGGGTGACCTGAAGGGTATTCTGGGCTTTGAGGAAGCTCCTTTGGTATCCTGCGACTTCAAAGGCAACGACAACTCCAGCATTGTTGACGCAGCCCTAACCAAAACGATGGGCGACAACATGCTCAAAGTTGTTGCTTGGTACGACAACGAGTGGGGTTACTCCATGAGAGTTGTTGACCTCATCCGTTACATGGATGCCAACAAGTAAAACTGAGTAAGCTGCGGAACCCCCCCGGTTCTTAGGGGGGTTCCGTTCTGTTCGAGAAGGAGGTTTACCATGGCGAAGAAAACTATTGTGGATATTGAACCACGCGGTAAGCGTGTGTTAATGAGGGTTGACTTTAACGTACCGATTCAAGATGGCGCAATCACAGATGATAAACGCATCCGCGCCGCACTGCCCAGCATTGAGAATCTGCTGGAGCGGGGAGGCAGGGTTGTACTCATGTCCCACCTCGGGCGCCCCAAGGGCAAAGTGGTGGAAGAACTGCGCCTCAATTTAGTGGCAGAGCGTTTAGCTGAACTGTTGGGTAAACCAGTCAAGAAGCTTGACGACTGTATCGGTCCAGAGGTCGAAGCAGCAGTAAACAGCCTCCAAGACGGCGAGGTAGCCCTTTTGGAAAACGTCCGTTTCTACGCTGAGGAAGAGAAAAACGATCCGGAGTTTGCTGCCCAGCTGGCTAAACTCGGCGACATTTACGTTAACGATGCCTTCGGTACTGCCCACCGCGCCCATGCCTCAACAGAGGGTGTGGCCAGGTATCTACCGGCCGTTTCCGGATTCCTTTTGGAAAAGGAACTTAAGTTCCTGGGTGACGCGGTGGAAGATCCGAAGCGTCCGTTTGTGGCCATTTTAGGCGGAGCCAAGGTTAAGGATAAGATTTCCGTAATTGAAGCCCTCTTGACTAAAGTGGATACGTTAATCATCGGTGGAGGCATGGCCTATACCTTCTTCAAAGCACAGGGATACGAGATCGGAAAATCTCTCCTGGATGAGGAACGCCTTGATTTCTGCCTTTCCGTTCTGGAAAAGGCCAAGGAGCAGGGTGTAGAACTGTATCTACCTGTGGATATTAGGGTTGCCAAGGAATTCAGCCCAGACGCCGAAAACAAGGTCGTCAGCGTGAAAGAGATTCCCGCCGATTGGGAAGGACTTGACATCGGCCCTGAAACTGCTAAGCTTTTTGCAGGGATAGTAAAAGAGGCAGGAACTGTTGTATGGAACGGTCCCATGGGTGTCTTTGAATTTGAAGCGTTTGCCCAGGGAACCCGGGCCATTGCCCAAGCGCTGGCCGACTCAGACGCAGTATCCATTATTGGCGGTGGGGACTCGGCAGCAGCAGTGGAGCAGATGGGCTTAGCGGATAAAATGACCCATGTATCCACTGGCGGCGGTGCTTCCCTTGAGTTCTTGGAGGGTAAAGTCCTGCCAGGTGTAGCAGCGCTAAATGATAGATAGAGGTGAAATGATGCGAACTCCGATTATTGCCGGAAACTGGAAGATGCACAAAACAGTGGGAGAAGCAGTTGAAACCTGCAGAAAACTGGAGGAAGTGGTGACCGACAGCCCGGTTGAAGTTGTGGTTTGTGCCCCGTTTACAAGCCTGTCCGCTCTGAGCGCCTTAGGTATGGAAAAGGTCCAACTTGGTGCCCAGAACATGTTTTACGCGGATCAGGGTGCTTACACCGGGGAAATATCTGGCCAGATGCTGGTAGATACGGGCTGCAGCTATGTGATTTTAGGCCACTCGGAACGCCGCGAGATCTTCGGTGAAGATGACGAACTGATTAACAAAAAGGTCCTCAAGGCCTTAGAACTGGGCCTCCGCCCCATTCTCTGCGTGGGAGAGACACTCAGCCAGAGGAAAGCTGGGGAAACGGAGGAGGTTGTTGTTAGTCAGACCGCTAAGGCGCTATCTGGAGTGGCAGCGGAACAGCTTCCTCAAGTGGTTATTGCCTATGAGCCTATATGGGCCATTGGCACCGGCGAGAATTCTACACCCGAAGATGCCAACCGGGTGATCGGCTTGATCCGCAGCAAACTTGCGGAGCTGTACGATGGCGAGTTGGCCGGGCAGGTCAGAATTCAATACGGAGGCAGCGTCAAACCGGAGAATATTGCCGGGTTTATGCAGCAGCCCGAGATCGATGGGGCTTTGGTAGGCGGTGCCAGTCTCGCCGTTGAGGATTTTGCTGCCATAATTGACTATCAGAGGTGAAATTGGTGAAAAAGCCGACCATGCTAATTATCTTAGATGGGCTAGGCCTCAATGAGAACCAGGCAGACAACGCGGTTCAGGCAGCCCAGACCCCAACCATTGACTGGCTGAGGGAAAATGTACCCAGCAGCACGCTGTCCGCTTCAGGCCGCAGCGTGGGGTTACTCGATGGCCAGATGGGGGATTCTAACGTCGGACATTTGAATATTGGAGCAGGAAGAATCGTCTACCAAGATGTGGTCCGCATTACGAAGTCCATTGAGGATGGCGACTTCTTTGAGAATGAAGTACTGCTTCAGGCCGTAAACCATTCCAAGAAAACGGGCGGTGCTCTCCATCTAATGGGTCTAGTTTCGCCCGGAGGCGTGCACAGCCATTCGGAACACTTGTATGCGCTTCTGCGCTTCGCTAAAGCGCAAGGTCTGGAGAGAGTGTACATCCACGCCTTTCTCGACGGACGCGATGTGCCCCCCAGCAGTGCCAAGGATTATCTGGCCCATCTGGAAGAGGAAATTAAAGCGGTGGGAGTGGGCAGGATCGCCTCCATTTCCGGCCGTTACTACGCCATGGACCGCGATCGACGTTGGGATCGGGTGGAGAAGGCGTACCGGGCGCTTATGGGTGTGGGCCGCACAGCCCCCGACAGCGCTACAGCCATAACTGAGGCTTACGCCAAGGGTGAGACGGACGAGTTCGTAATCCCCATCGTCATTACCGAAAACGGTGAGCCCGTTGGTCCGGTGCAGGATGGCGACAGTGTTTTCTTCTTTAACTTCCGGGCAGACAGGGCACGGGAGATTACTTGGGCCTTTGTGAACGAAGATTTCGATGGCTTCGAGCGGGGCAACGTTCCCGATGTCTTCTTCGCCACGATGACCCAGTACGATGAACAACTCACGGTACCCTTTGCCTTTCCTCCCCAGAGTCTAGATAACACACTGGGTGAATACGTGGCCAAGCAGGGTAAGACCCAGCTGCGCATCGCCGAAACGGAGAAGTACGCGCACGTAACGTTCTTTTTCAACGGCGGTGAGGAAGAGCCTAATCCAGGTGAAGACCGGGTTCTGATTCCTTCGCCAAAGGTTCCCACCTATGACCTGCAGCCGGAAATGTCCGCGCCTGAGGTAACGGCAGAGGTTGTAAAGCAGATTCAGGCAGGCAAGTATGACCTGATCGTGCTCAACTATGCTAACTGTGATATGGTGGGCCATACCGGAGTGTTTGAAGCTGCGGTTAAAGCGGTGGAAGCGGTAGACCACGGCTTGGGTCGGGTACTGGAAGCGCTGAAGGAAGCAGGTGGCGTGGCCCTCATTACGGCGGACCACGGTAATGCTGAACAGATGCGCGATTACGAGACCGGTGAACCCCACACTGCACATACCACCAACCTGGTGCCGATCTGGCTCTTCAATGCGCCGGAGAATTACACTCTCCGTTCTGGCATTTTGGCCGATATTGCACCTTCCTTACTTGATTTGATGAACCTACCTCAGCCGGAGGAAATGACCGGCGAGAGCTTGATCGTAAAGGAGGATAATTAATGATTATTAACGATGTAATCGCAAGGGAAGTCCTGGACTCCAGGGGCAACCCCACAGTTGAAGTTGAAGTGTTCTTGGTCGACGGAGCATTTGGCCGGGCCATCGTTCCTTCCGGTGCCTCTACCGGTGCCTATGAAGCGGTGGAACTGCGTGATGGCGACAAAACTCGCTATCTGGGCAAAGGTGTGGAGCAGGCAGTACGCAATGTGGAAGAGATCATTGCACCTGAACTGATCGGCCTAGACGCTACTGACCAAATGGCAATTGACCAGATCATGATCGATCTAGACGGGACTCCCAACAAGGGCAAACTGGGTGCCAACGCAATCTTGGCTGTTTCGCTGGCCGTAGCCCGCGCTGCTGCCAACTCCCTTGGCCTGCCCCTATACCGCTACATCGGCGGCACCAACAGCCATCAGCTGCCAGTGCCCATGATGAACATTCTCAACGGCGGTGAACACGCAGACAACAACGTGGACATCCAGGAGTTTATGGTTATGCCAATCGGTGCTGCCAGCTTCAAGGAAGCCCTGCGCATGGGTGCAGAGGTATTCCACAACCTGCGGGCAGTTCTGCAGGCCCGGGGCCTGAACACCGCAGTTGGCGACGAGGGCGGCTTTGCCCCTAACCTCCAGTCCAACGAAGAGGCAATCCAGGTTATCATCGAGGCAATTGAAAAGGCCGGTTACAAACCGGGCGAAGATGTGGTTATCGCCCTTGACGTGGCCGCAACTGAGCTGTTTGAGGATGGAAAATACAACCTGGCCGGCGAAGGCAGAAGCCTGGATACGGACGAGATGATCGCTTACTACAGCGAGCTCGTGGATAAATATCCCATCATCTCCATTGAAGACGCCCTGAGTGAAGACGAGTGGGATGGCTGGAAAAAGCTGACCGACGCCCTTGGCGATAAAGTTCAGCTGGTGGGTGACGACCTGTTTGTTACCAACACCGAGCGCCTCAAGGTCGGTATTGAAAAGGGCATTGCCAACTCCATCCTGATCAAGGTTAATCAGATCGGAACCCTGACCGAAACGCTCAACGCCATTGAAATGGCTAAGCGGGCCGGCTACACAGCAGTTATCTCCCACCGCTCCGGCGAGAGTGAGGATACCACCATTGCTGACCTGGCTGTGGCAACCAACGCCGGGCAGATCAAGACCGGTGCCCCCAGCAGGACGGACCGGGTAGCCAAGTACAACCAGCTGCTGCGGGTGGAAGAAGAGCTTGACTTCACTGCTGTTTATCCGGGCAAAGCAGCTTTTTACAACATTAAGAAATAGTGTTTGACACACAGCGGCACGGCCTGCGGGCTGTGCCGCTTTTTTCGCTTGCCCACATCTGAACTGTGTGATAAAATAACAAAGGTATGTAATTCGGATAGGGAGGTGTCGCCTAATTATGGGTACCTTTTTGATGGTTATCCAGTTTATTGTGTGTCTTGCCCTGATTGCTGCAGTGCTTCTGCAGGAGAGCAAGAGTGAGGGTCTAGGTTCGATTGGCGGAGGAAGCAGTTTTCTTGGCAGCAAGCGTAAGGGGCTGGATGAGTTCCTCGAGCAGGTAACCACCTACCTGGCTGTGGGGTTTATGGTCCTCTCTATCGTTATAAGCCTCTGGTTCTAATTCTTTATTAAGCAACATAAAAAGAAAAAGTCTGCTGCGGCAGACTTTTTTTGATCAAAAAATTTGGTGGAGGTGAGCGGAGTTGCACCGCTGTCCGCAAGTGGAATCACACCAGCATCTCCGAGCGCAGCTGTGGTTTAAAGTCTCGCCATCCCTACTACTCCACAGCCAGCTGCAGGGAGGGCCAGCCCGTAAATGTCCCCCTCAGGCCCCGGGCCTTTCCTAAGGGGTAGTCTGTTAATTGACGTCGGTCTTGTTTCTAACAGACGGAGAAACAAGGGACGTTAGCCGAACTAAGCAGCTAAAGCGTAATTATTGTTTGCAGTTATTTTAAATCCCGCTTTTAACGAGGCATCGGGGACCTCGGCTCGCTTCTGATGCTCATCCTACCCACGTCGAAACTAATTCACCCCCGTGGTTAGAGCGCTTTCAGGATATCAAAAATCCCCTTTTTTGTCAAGGTGGCTGACCTATCGGCGGCGGCCCATGGCCTGTCGAGCTCTCCTCTCCGCTTCCTGTTTAGCTTTGGATTCCCGCTTATCGTACAGTTTCTTACCCTTAGCCAAGGCGAGCTCCACTTTGGCCTTACCCCGGGAAAAGTAAAGCCGGGTCGGGATTAGGGTATAACCTTCTTCCCGTGTTTTGCCGATTAGGCGCTTGATCTCCCGTTTGTGCAGGAGCAGTTTGCGCACCCGGAGGGGATCGTGGTTAAAGCGATTGCCCTGTTCATAGGGGCTGATGTGCATGTCGTACAGGAAAACTTCGCCCTTTTCTACCCGGGCAAAGCTGTCCCGCAGATTGACGCGGCCCAGGCGCAGCGACTTTACTTCCGTACCCTGGAGCACGATACCTGCTTCCATCGTTTCTTCAATATGGTAATCGTGGCGTGCCCTGCGGTTGTTGGCAATCATTTGGATGTCGGACATGATCACCCCTCCTTGTCCCTTTATTATAACAGAGGGAAGTACGGTTCTCAAATAGGTTTAAGGCAGGTGTGGGTCACTCCAATTCTCTTCTAAATCAAGATGGTCGGTCAGCCTAATTACCCTGTATTCACCCTGCTCGTGTTCGTCCAGAAAACCGTAATGGACTTCGAGGGTGTAAAGGCCAGGGGAAAAGTACCCCGCGATAGGGGGAAACTCACCTGTCTGCCACATGCGACCGGGCCAAACGAGGGCCTTTTGTGGCTCGTCAACCACGTTTATTCTGCTGGATAGACCCGCGTAATAGGCGAAACCATCGTGGTCATGGAGCAGATCGATAATCATTTTCCCTTTGGGATCGAGCAGTACCGCCCGGTGGATATAGAGGGGTTGGTCAGACCCGTTGGCAAAACCGGCAATTCCTAATACCTCTCCCGTTTCTTTGTAGAAAACATGAAAATCAACCAAAAACTCCTGCGGCCACAGCCCCGTATCGTATTTCAGCGGCGGGCTGTTCATGCCCGGTTCCAAATTGATTTCCCGCCTGTACTTGGCGTAACCACCGGCGAAAATCTCAATGGTACTGCGCCCAGGTTGTAAGTTTTCCATTGCAAAGAAACCCGTGTTATCCGCCTGCACCAATCTGTTTTGGATCATCACTACAGCGTGGCAAATGGGATCGCCGAACACGCTGCACACCCTGGTCTGCAGTTGGCTGCTGCCCTTTGTGTCCATTAGGGCCGAAACGGCTCGCTCTGCGTCGAGAATGTTCATTTCGCTGCGAATAATTATGCTGAACACGGTTAAGTAGGCTCCTACAAGGTAGAGCAAAATCAAAACTAGAAGCCATTTCCCCAGGTGCTGCCAAAAACGGGAGTGCATAAGAGGATTCCTCCTTTGGGCAGGATTACACCGCGGAAAAGAGAAATGAGGTTTATATTACCACTTGGAGGTTAGGGTATGAAGCGAGTCGCCGCTGCTGTTCTCTTAATAACATTTCTGCTCCTATTATCAGCCGCATCCAGTTTAGCCGTGGAGCGGTTATTTGTGGGAGGTATTGAAGTTGAACTGGAGGAACCACTGGAAATTGTTAGTGGAGTGATTCTGGTACCAACTTGGTTATTAGAGAAGCATTTTGGCGGCACCGTTCAGATTTCTGATAGCAGGATTACTGCGGCATTTGCCGATCAGACCATTCTTATGCGCTTGGGGGAGAAAAGTGCACTGGTGGATGGGGAAAGCCACAAGCTTGATGTGGCACCGCAGCGCAGGGGAAACGAGGTCCTGCTACCCCTGCGGTTTTTCGCAGATAGGCTCGGCTTCCAGCTTGTACTGGAAGAGGACGGTAAGGTGCTGCGCCTGCAGAAACCTTCCCAGGTTAGGGAGCGGGCGTCCCTCTTTGAGAGACTGCGGCAGGAGACAAGCTGGGCAGAGGAACCGGAACCGGTAGAACCGGTGGAGGAAACGGCCCAAGGCCTAAGTGACATCGTCTACATGGGCGGTGCCCGCTCGCGTGTATTTATCGATCTCCAGTCATATACTGGATATCAGACCAACCTACTTACCGATCCGCCCCGGCTTATCCTCGATCTCTATGGCGTGGAGGGAGGCCCCCTACCGGTGGTCGAAGTGGATGATTCGCTGCTGATACGTATCCGCAGCAGCCGTTTTGACGAGGAGACAATCCGTCTCGTCTTTGACCTGAACGCAGCCAGCGGCTACAAAGTGACCCCTTGGGCTGACCGGGGGTTGGAAGTGGAGTTCAACCATATGCTCTACGCCGCGGGACTCAGGGAGCGAGACGGCTTTATCGAGCTGTGGCTGGAAGCATCCCATCCTCCTAGCATTGAGGCGATCTACCTGGAAGATCCCCAGCGCCTGGTGTTAGATCTCCAGGATACCACGCTTTTGGCGTCGGTGCGGGAATTACCCGCTGGCTACGAGCGGATCAGCCGGCTGCGTATGCAGCAGCATTCGCCGGAGGTAACACGGCTTGTTTTGGAATTGGCCGGACCCGTGACCATGCTGCCGCTGCAGGAGGCTGGTCCGGGCCGCTATGTGATTCCCCTCTTTCAGGGAACGGCCCAGGAAGCCCAGCGTATGTTTGACCTGGACGATTTTGAACCGGTCATTTCGCCCGATTTCTCAGACGATACCAAACCGGTCTTCGGACCCCAGCGGGGCGAGGATGGAGAAGGGATCTTAAGAGGAGTGATCGTGGCCATCGATCCTGGCCATGGCGGTTCCGATCCGGGTACAATCGGCTACCACGGTTCCTTCGAGAAGGACATTAATTTGGCTATCAGTCTTTTCCTGGGTAAGCTTCTGAAAGAGGCGGGAGCTGAAGTGGTGTACACCCGAGATACGGACGTTTACGTTTCCATTTTCGAACGACCCGAGATTGCGGTTCGGGCTGGTGCCGATCTATTTATTTCGATCCACGCCAACTCCCATATTAAACGGGGTACCGCACGGGGTACGGAAACACTCTACCGGGCCAATGACCTAGTATCCCAGCGTTTGGCCCAACTTGTGCAGGCAGAATTAGTGCAGGCCATTACTTTGGTAGACCGCCGTATTTGGGGTCGCGATGATCTGGCCATCTTTAACGGCAGTACAATTCCCGCCGTTTTAGTGGAAGTGGGCTTTCTCGATCATCCGGACGAAGAGGTCCTGCTCCGGGCAGAGGGCTTTCAGCAGATAGCTGCGGAGGGGATTTACAACGGAATAGAGCGCTTCATCCTTGAATATTTCGGTAAGGGTGAAGGGCAGTGAAGTGGGAGCGGAGGATAGCAGGTCTGCTGCTCATCCTCATCCTGCTTTTGGTCGGGCGCGGGGTGTGGAAGGTTTACCAGGGAAGGATGGTGCCCGTTTCCCTCATCGAGGAGGGTGCACCCTATTACCCTGTCTACTTCGCCGCTGCCGATTCGGCCCATTTAGAACCTGAATTCCGTCCCGGGACGGCAGATGTTGCGGCGGTGCTGAAAGATCTTCTGGAAGGCCCCCGCTTACCCGGACTGGCTCCTGTACTGCCCCCCGATGTGAGCGTGTTAGGGTACACCCAGCGGGGGAGTGTTCTCTATGTGAGTTTCAGCCACCACCTGCGCAGTAACCACCCTGGTGGCAGCCGAGCAGAAATGCTTACGGTGTACGGCATTGTCAATTCCCTGACAGAGATAGCCGGTATTGAGCGGGTGCAGATTTTAATAGAATATGAGCAGATAGATACCCTAACCGGGCATATTGATCTAGGCAAGCCACTGGAAAGGGATTACAGTCTGCTGGGCAGCACAATGATCTGAGTTGAGTTTGGAGGAATTGGTTTGGCGATAGGCATCTACGATTCGGGTGTGGGCGGCCTGTCCATTTGGCGCGAGCTGCAGGTGCGGCTTAAGACCCGTTTGATCTACTTCGGCGATACGGCCCATGTCCCCTATGGGGAAAAGGGCGCAGACGAGCTGGAAGGTTATTTCTGGAACATAATGAACTTTTTTCGCAGCAGGGGGTGTGTCGGTGCGGTTGTGGCGTGCAACACTACGAGCACCCTCGTTTTGCCCCGGGTGAAAGATAAGGTTGAGTACCCCGTCTTAGGTATCGTGGAAGGGGCGGTAGAAGCCACCTTAGCGGCGGGAAACGGCAGCGTTGGCATCTTGGCCACGAAAGCCACAGTGGAAAGCGGCGTTTACCAGAGGGCGCTGAGTGAGGCCCGTCCGGATTGGCAGGTTTATGCCCAGAGTGCTCCCCGACTTGTTCCCTTAGTGGAAGGGGGACAGGTGGAAGGTAAAAAGGCAGAGGAGGCAGTGAGGGAATACCTGGAACCCCTCCTTGCGAAGGGGATCGACACCCTCCTTTTGGGTTGTACCCATTACCCCTTTCTGCGGGAACAATTGGAGAGAGCAGCGGGAAGTGGTGTTAGGATCGTGGATCCTGCCCCCTACATTGCCCAGCGGGCTGAAGCCATCTGGCCCCAATTCAGTCAGGGGGGACAGTATCTGGGTAGTGAGTTTTGGGTGAGTGCTAAGCCTGAGGCTTTTCGTCAGACTGCCCAAAAGCTTCTGGGGACAGAGATCAAACATGTGCACTTACATGAAGACGTGGAAGAGGGAAAATAATGCGTGAGGACATTCAACGGGACTGGCAGGGAAAACGGGTAGCAGTTGTTGGACTGGGTGTGAGCAACCGGGCCCTGATTCGCTTTCTGCAGGCTGCGGGAGCGGTTGTCTGCGGTAGGGATAGGCAGTCCCTTGGGGAAATAAAGGACGTTGCTGAACTTACTTCCTTGGGTATTGATCTAGTGCTCGGGGACAGCTATTTAGAAGGACTGGCCGAGTATGACTGTGTTTTTGTAAGTCCGGGTGTGCCCAAGGATCTGCCTGAGCTGCAGGAGGTATATGCCCAGGGGAAGGTGAGCAGCGAGATTGAACTGGTGTTCCGCTACAGCCGGGCACCCATATACGCGGTAACGGGCAGTTCGGGTAAGACAACTACAACCAGTCTGATTCGGGACATGCTCCGTGCCCACGGTGCTTCCGTTTATGCCGGGGGGAATATCGGTGTTCCCCTAATTAACGAAATCAGTCAGATCGGGCCAGATGATTGTGTAGTGTTGGAACTATCTAGTTTCCAATTGGATCGTCTGCCTGTCAACCCTAGGGGCGCATTGATCACCAATCTTGCCCCCAACCACCTTGATATTCACCACACAATGGAGGCTTACACCGCGGCCAAGGAGAATATCTTCTTGGGGCAGGGAAAGACTGATTTCTTAGTAGTCAATTACGATGACCCTATCACACGGGCGATGGAAGCAAAGGCCCAATCGAAAGTGCTCTTTTTCAGCCTGAAGGGCAAGGCTCTGCCCGGTACATACCTGGACGGTGATGACCTTGTGTACGAAGATGGCAAGGAACGAATCGTTTTCGCCAAGCGCTCCCAGATCAAGTTGATGGGCGAGCACAATGTGGCCAATATACTGGCGGCAGCCCTGGCCAGCCGCCTGGCCGGCGCAGACTGGCAGGCAATTGCCCAGGTGTGCAGGGAGTTTCGGGGTGTTGCCCATAGGTTGGAATTGGTGGGGGAAGTGGATGGGGTAAGCTATTACAACGACTCCATAGCCACCACACCCGATCGTACCCAAGCGGCCCTCAATTCCTTTTCCCAGCCCATTATTCTCCTGGCAGGTGGTTCCGATAAGCAGCTGTCCTATACCGAGCTGGGGCGGGTCATTCACCAGCGGGCAAAACAGGCTGTCTTATTCGGGGCAACGGGACCTGCCATCAGACAGGCTATCTTGGACTCGGGCCCTTGTCCCATAGAGATGGTGTCCAACTTAGAGGAAGCGGTTATGCTAGCAAGTAAAGTGGCCGAAACAGGGGATGTGGTACTCCTATCTCCCGCTTCTGCCAGCTTTGATCAATACTCGGATTTTACTGCCCGCGGCGAACACTTTCGCAGCCTGGTGAGCAGGCTCACTACCAAAGGAGGAGATTGAATGTTAGCAGTAACCACCCCGTTGCAGAATGCCAGGGAATTACGGGCCGGTGACGAGGTCAGAATCAGCGGAGTAATTTACACCGCTAGGGATGCTGCCCACCAGCGCCTGGTCAAACTGGTGGAAGAGGGTAAACCACTGCCATTTCCCGTGGACGGGGCAGTGATTTACTACGTTGGTCCAGCACCGGCCAAACCCGGTGAGCCGAGTGGTTCAGCCGGACCAACAACTTCCATGCGGATGGATGGCCTAACCATTCCCCTTTTGGAACAGGGCCTGAAGGGTATGATTGGCAAAGGGCCCCGGAGTCCGGAAGTTATTGAAGCTATGAAAAAACATGGTGCTGTTTACTTTGCCGCGGTGGGTGGAGCTGCCGCTTTGATTGCCCAGAGTATAAAAGCGGTGGAAGTGGTGGCCTACCCCGAACTGGGGGCGGAAGCGGTGCACCGTATGGTTGTGGAAGACTTCCCAGCCGTGGTGGCCATCGACAGTGAGGGTAACAACCTATACGAGCAGGGAGTAACCGCCTACCGCGATCCCAGCCTGAAGGAGGCAAACTAATGAGTTTCACTAGAGTTGACGGGCGCAGGCCAGATGAGCTGCGGCCTGTCAAAATAACGCGTGATTATATTATGCACGCGGAGGGCTCAGTCTTGATTGAACTGGGCAATACGAAAGTAATCTGTACAGCCACAATCGAAGATCGGGTACCACATTGGCTCCGCGGGGAAGGAACCGGTTGGATTACGGCTGAATACGCCATGCTGCCACGGGCCACGGGTGTACGCAACCAAAGGGAATCATCGAAGGGTAGGATCGGGGGGAGGACCCACGAGATCCAGCGTCTGATCGGCCGTTCACTCCGTTCCATTATCGATCTGAAAGCGCTAGGTGAGCGGACAATCTGGCTCGACTGTGACGTTATCCAGGCGGACGGAGGTACCAGAACGGCAGCCATTACTGGTGCCTACATCGCCTTGACGGATGCACTACGGAAACTGCCANNCTCGATCTCTGCTACGAAGAGGATTTTGCTGCCCAACTTGATATGAACGTGGTTATGACGGGCAGCGGTAAGATTGTGGAGATCCAGGGTACGGCAGAAACGGCTCCCTTCAGCCGCGAGGAACTAAACGCGCTTTTGGATCTGGCAAAAAAGGGAATTTTGGAATTGGTGGATATGCAGAAATCCCTGTTTATGCAGGATCTTTCCAAGGGATTGGGAGGCAGGTAAATGGGAGCAAAGCGCCTGGTGATAGCCAGCGGCAACCGCAATAAGATCGAAGAAATCAGGGACCTGACCAAAGGCCTTGGACTGGAGGTTGTGGGTATCCACGATTTAGGCGATTTCCCGCCGGTAATTGAGGACGGCGCTACCTTTAGGGATAACGCCCGGAAAAAGGCATTGGAAACGGCCCGCCTAGTACAGGAACTGGTCTTGGCGGACGATTCGGGCTTGGAGGTAGACGCATTGGGGGGCGCTCCCGGCGTGTATTCCGCTCGCTATGCCGGCGTTGACGGGGATGACGAGGCGAATAATCGACTGCTACTGCATAAACTGGAGGGAATTCCTCTGGAGCAGAGGGGAGCCCAGTTTCGCTGCGTGATGGCATTGGCAGCCCCCACGGGAGAAGTGGAGTATTCCGAGGGAATCTGCCGCGGGATAATCACCTTTGAGCCTAGGGGAAACAGTGGTTTTGGCTACGACCCGCTTTTTTTGGTACCTGAGTACGGCAAAACCTTTGCCGAACTTGGGCCGGAAATCAAGAATACAATCAGCCATAGGTCCATGGCCATGGCAGGCATGTTAAAACTGTTAAGTCGTGTCTAGGGCGGGGAATGGGTGTTGACGCAGCTTTGATTGTATGGTAATATTGACTGTGTCAGCTTAAGAGCCACAATTTGCGGGGCGTGGCGCAGTTTGGCTAGCGCGCCTGCCTTGGGAGCAGGAGGCCGGAGGTTCAAATCCTCTCGCCCCGACCATTTTAAGCGGGTGTAGCTCAATGGTAGAGCACCGGCCTTCCAAGCCGGCTATGTGAGTTCGATTCTCATCACCCGCTCCATTACCTTTTTTGCCTGCGCCTGTAGCTCAGGGGATAGAGCATCGGACTTCTAATCCGAGTGCCGCAGGTTCGATTCCTGCCAGGCGCGCCATACAATACGGTGGGTATAGCTCAGTTGGTTAGAGCGCCAGGTTGTGGCCCTGGAGGTCGCCGGTTCGAATCCGGTTACTCACCCCATTTAAAAAAGCGGTCCATATGGACCGCTTTTCCATTTTCAGAAACAGTTAGGCTCGGGGCACAACCACCCTAGTTTTCTCTGGCGAGAGCTTGGTGTGGAGCGGGGCAGCGGGGAAAATATCTCCGTCCAGCATCACGGGCATGGACATGCCCTGGACAGAAATTTCTCTGCCCTGAAGTATCGTTACGGCAGGATGGTTAGTGTGCCCCCCTGAGTAAATCTTGGGCAGGGTTACCGCCAGATCGCTGCGGCTGATTTCATCAATGATCAGAACTTCGAACTGACCCGCATTGTAGTGTGCATCCGGCGTGAACATCATTCCCCCACCGCCGTAGGGCATATTCATCACAAAAAGACCAATAATATTCCGGGTCATTGTCTTGCCATCAATAGTAATATCCACAGTGAAACTCCTCAGTCGCCGCAAAGTGGCAGCAACCCCCAGGAGGAAGGCAACCTTACCCTTAATCATGCTGTCCGAGCGTTCATTCACATACTCGATTACATCCACAGGAAAGCCAATGGAGGCCAGAACACCGAAGTAACGGGAACCATAGACGCCCACATCCAGGGTGTCAATGTCCCTTTCCAGCAAAACTTCGATGGCGGGACGCGTCTGTCTGGGAATACCGAGACCACGAGCGTAATCATTACCAGTTCCGCCGGGAATGATACCCAGGGCAGCGGTGGGATTTTCACAGACACCAGTTAACACTTCTCGAATTGTACCGTCTCCGCCTAAAGCTGCCACAATTTCATGTTTTTCGCTGGCTCGCTGGGCAAGTTCAATGGCATGTCCGGGCCCATCTGTAAAGATTAGTTCAAAATCGGTGTTTTTTTCGCGCAGGATCTGTTCTGCCAGCCGCGCGGTTCGTTCGCCCCGTCCCCGTCCCGCAAGAGGGTTGGCGATTACCGCTATACTCATTTCGTTTTTCCTCCCCGTTCCCTAATGTTGACATAATTCGCCATTATAACTCCAAACTCCTTCGCCCATACTAGACGAAGAAGGGGGTGGCAGAGTGGCGAAAGACAAGAAAAAGGCGAATTTGCGCAAACAACAGCAGTTTTCCAAGGCGGGTAAACCCGCAGGGGCTAATAATTACTTTGAAACAGCTGAAGAGTTAGCAAATCGCCAACAGGGTTCAGGCATGGGAAAAAGGCAGCAGCAGAAAACTAACAAACCCACACCTAACCCAGAAGGCCCCGGAAAATAACGCAAAAAAAGGGAGCATTTACGCTCCCTTCCTTCTTATCTGGTCTTCCTCAGACTCCACTGATAAGCTCGGTCAGCCTTTGGGCCGCCTGGAGAGCACCTTGTTCGCTGCGTGCCCAGACGCTGCGACGCAGTTCAGCGATGGTTTCGCCGATCTCCCTTTGGATGCCCAGTTTCTCCTCTTGACGGAAAACTCCCTGTTCCCAGGTCTCCTCCAAATCGTCTACCGCCATGGTCGCAGCCTCCCACTGTCTTTGTACTGCTGCCTCAGCTATCTCGTCAACCAAGTCCTGCATATCCGACAAAGGATGATCAGGCGGTGTGGGGGCCAGTGGGTAATCGGGTAGGTACTCTACCAATCTGACTTGCTGCGGTAAGGGTTGGGGGGAATCTCGGTCGGAGAGGGAAAGCCTGCTGGAAAAAACGAGCACCCCCACCAGGAGGGCGGCCAAACCCAAAAACACTGTTAGATTGCGGCGCACGGTATCTCTCCTTTCTTCCTTCAGTATTCCCAGGCTCGTATTGATTCATGATTTTGGTTCAGAATAATTGAGAGAATGACGGGAGGAAACAGCCGATGAAGGTAGTGTGGGTTGTCCGGCCGGCGGAGGGCGGACTTCTGCAGCATGTGCAGCAGTTGTCAGAGGGCATGTCTGAGTTTGAGATTGTTGTAGTTGCTCCCCCCGAGTTGGAGTGCTGGGGCGGTAAGCATCGGTTCATACCGCTCAAGATCGCCGATGGGCTGCGGCCCGGCGAAGATCTGAGTGCCGTCTTCCGTTTAAGGCGGATCCTCAGGACGGAAAAGGCCCCCATCATCCATGCCCACGGCCTAAAGGCAGCAATTCTCACTGCCCCCGCCCTGTCCCATTTAGGTCCACACCGCTTCATCTTTACTGCCCACAACAGCCTACCTGAGTTTCCCCATCGGCCGCAACGCTGGTGGGCCCGTAAGCTCCAACGGCGTCTGTTTCGCCGTATGGATATGATTATCAGTGTATCCAATGCGGTGCGTCAGCAGATCGTGAACCTGGCGCCTGAGGCACGGGTAATGACCATCCATAACGGCATTTCTGCCGCTGCCTACGGGCAAGTGAGCCCAGAGGATGCCCGCCGGGAAGCTGGGCTCTCGGCGGGGGATCGGGTGGTGGGTACAGTGGCCAGGTTGATTCCCAGCAAGGGAATTAAAACACTGCTTGAGGCAGTTTCCCTTGTGGCCAAAATCCTGCCCGATTTAAAGCTGGTTATAGTAGGTGATGGTCCGGAGCGGGAGAGGTTGGAGAGGTACGCCCAGGGTTTGGGCCTTAGGGAGCAGGTGAGGTTTTTGGGTCAGAGGGAAGACGTACCTAGTTTGATGGCGGGCTGGGACTGCTTTGCCCTACCCAGTCTGAGTGAGGGTTTTAACCTCAGTGTGCTGGAAGCTATGGCAAGCCGTTTACCCGTGGTCGTTTCGGATCTACCCGCCCTGCGGGAAGCGGTGGTAGCGGAGAAGGGGGGCTTTTTGGCCTCGCCTGGCAGTGCCCCCGATTTTGCTGCTGCTCTCCTCTACATTCTGAAAGCACCGGAAAAGGCCAAGGCCATGGGTGAGTTCAACCGGGAAAGGGTTAACGCCGTTTTTGATGTGAGTAAGATGATTCGCAGTGTCCATAGTCTGTACAAGGGGTATGGGGAGTGAGGGTGCGGCTGCTGGTCACGACCATTGCCCTAATCCTTCTGCTCAGTGCACCCAAAGCAGGAACAGCCCAGGTTGACCAGATTATTCTCGTGCTCTGGCACGGCCTAGAGTGGGAGCAGATCAAAGACCTCTGCGATCTAGAGCCGCTGGCACTGGGGATAATGAACACACGCTCAGGCGGGGGAAGTGAACCTTCCGCCTCCTACTTAAGTATTGGGGCCGGGGCCAGGACGGTGGGATTTTCCGGGGCAGAAGCCTTTACTACGGTGGAGCGAGCCGGTGACATATTCTTGCTCCGTACCGGGAAAGAGCCCACGCCATTTATTCAACCGGAGATTAACCTGATCCAGGCGGCGCAGACTGTGAATTACACGATGAAACTGGGGGCGTTAGGCAGTGCCTTGGCCAACCGAGGGATGCCCGCTCGAGTCCTGGGCAGCAGTGACGCCGAAATGAAGGGCAGCTGGGCTGCCCTAGCTGCCATGGACGAATGGGGCAGGGTGTGGCTAGGCGAAATTGGCGATCACCTATTAACGGAAGATATTACGTATCCTTATGGCCTGAGGACCGATTACGCAAGACTCTCGGCAGAGGTTCTGCGGGCTGGAGAGAGGCTTGTGGTGGTGGACTTAGGTGATCCGTTCCGTTTTGACCAGTACCAGAAATTTTTAACGGCGGAGCAGAGGGAGAAACTGCAGGGCCGCATGGTGAGTGAAGCCAAAGCTTTTATACATGGGCTTTCCCAATCACGCCGGGACGGCACTGTCATTTTTGTGGTCAGTCCCCACCCCGGTAGGGAAAGGGCCGAACTTGGGCTATGGCTAACCCCCGTTTTGTGTATCGGTCTCGAGGGAGGCCTTCTCACTTCAGGCACAACCCATTGGCCGGGACTGATTGCTAATATAGATATAGCTCCCACTATTCTTGCCCTGTTAAATATTGATCACAGCGAACCCTTCCTAGGTCGGGAAGCGGTGATTACAGCCCATCCTGATCCTTTTTCCCATCTAGTGAAGACACAGGAGCGTCTAGAGCATGTCAATCAACAGAGGGGTCTTGTCCTACGGGGCGTGATCTCACTCCAGATCGCCCTACACGGTGCCTGTCTGATCGTTTTGATTATCAGCCGGCCGTCCTCCTCCATTATCAGCCTTTTCCAGCGTCTGCTCACAGGCTTTCTCGTCCTTCCCTTAGCCTTTGTGCTTCTGCCCGCTTCCTTCTGGCTGATCTTGGTTCTGGCTGCTGCCTTTCTGTTCTTGGAGTATGCCTGTAAGGATCTGCTGGTCAGGGTTGGTATTATTGCAGGTGTTACAACTGTGGTGGTTGCCCTAGATGTACTTGGGGGCAGTTGGCTGTTGCGCTTTTCCTATTTAGGCTACGACGCCATTGCCGGTGCTCGGTTTTACGGGATCGGCAATGAGTTGATGGGCTTTTTGGTGGGGACAACCGTTCTCTGTCTATCAGTACTTTGGCAGAAGGGGACACACCCAGCCCATTTGAAATGGCTTTCGCCAATCCTGTTCCTTAGTGTGCTGGTCGTGATCGGTGCACCCAGCCTGGGCACAAATGTGGGTGGGGCCATTTCAGCTGTCTTCGCCTTTGGTTATACCTGGCTCGAACTACGGGGACAGAAAACACACCTGGGGCGTTTGTTAGCACTCTGTGCGGCAGTTGTAGCCGTGCTTGCCCTTTTGATGCTGGTGGATCAGGGTAACCACGCGGGCGAGCAGTCCCACATCGGCCAGACGGTGGGATTAATCAAACGGGATGGAATTTTGGCTATCAGGCAGATTATCACGCGTAAGCTGGCCATGAACCTCAGGCTGCTCCGCTACAGCGTTTGGAGCAGGGCTCTGGTTATGGCCATTGCTGCCATGGGAGCCAGCTTTATCTGGCCCTCAACCTTTATTGCCTGGCTAAAAAAAGACTATCCCTTCATTGCCATTGGCATGCGGGGGATAGCCATTGGTTCCCTTGCTGCGTTTATCTTCAATGATTCGGGCGTTGTGGCAGCAGCCACCTGCCTCTATTTCGCGTCCAGCACCCAACTGCTCCTTGCCCTGCGGCTAAAACATGATCTTAATGCGTCTGAGTCCCACGTTTAAAATGATGCCAATGGCCAGCAGACTGGTGAGCATGGTACTGCCCCCAGCGGTGATGAAGGGGAGGGGGAGGCCGGTTACAGGCATAATCCCCAACGTCATACCGACGTTGATCACTAAGTGGAAAAAGAAGATACTCGTGGCACCGGTAGCCAGGAGCGTGCCATAGGTATCCTTGGCTTTGGCTGCTATGCGAAGACCACGCCAAATTAAAAAGACGTACAGGCTCAAGACCACCATTGCCCCCACAAAACCCAGCTCTTCCGCCACAACCGAAAAGACAAAGTCAGTGTGATTGGCCGGTAGAAAGCGCAGTGAACTTTGGGTTCCATTCAGGAGCCCCTTGCCCAAAAAGCCGCCTGAGCCAATAGCTATCATGGATTGGATAATATTCCAGCCAGCTCCGGTGGGGTCCGCATAGGGATCGAGGAAAACGAGCAGCCGTTTCAGCTGATAGGGCTTAATAATGTTTACCCAGCCCATGAAAGAAACTACAATAGCCACTACGGCTAGGAAGACCAGACTGGAGCCTGCCACCAAGATGTGTTTGGGCTTAGCATCACTGACAAACCACAGTGTGAACAAAAGACAGATGAAAATGGCTGCCGTACCCAGGTCGGGCTGGCGTAGAATGAGGCCAGCCAGGATAAAGGTCATGAGGAAAGCGCGGGCCACCTGCCTGAGATCCCGGGCGTTCTCGTGTTCAGAGAAAAGCTTGGCTAAGGCTAGGACCAGGGCTAGTTTCGCGAGCTCGGAGGGTTGAATAGTCAAGGGACCGATTCTCACCCAGCGTTGGGAGCCAAAGACTGTTGTTCCCAGCACCAAAACGACCATCAAAAGGGCAGCATTGCCGAAATAGATGAGGCGGGTCCAGGGCAGCCAGGCGCGGTAATCCATGGAAAGGATGATTACTGCGAGGACACTTCCCAGGCCAAAGGCTAACAGCTGGCGTTTAACATAGTAAAAGGGGCTGGCGCCTAAAGCCTCCAGCTGGGAATGGGAAGCTGAATAGATCACAACTAGGCCGATGCCGACTAGTGCCAGCACAGCTAAGATCAGGGGCCAGTCCAAATTGCGCCAATAACGTCGGGGAATTCTCATGCTGCAGCCAGTACCTCCCTCTACTTGCTTCTATTATAACTGCTTTGTCCGGCATAAACCACCCTTTGGGACAAAAGGTGTTGACCCGTTTTTGACCCTCTGTTATAATAAACGTTGCATGATGAGCCATTAGCTCAGTCGGTAGAGCACCGGACTTTTAATCCGGGTGTCCCGCGTTCGAGTCGCGGATGGCTCACCATTTAAATATAGACGGGCAGGCGTGGCGGAATTGGCAGACGCGCTAGACTTAGGATCTAGTGGGTGTTCCCCGTGAGAGTTCGACTCTCTCCGCCTGCACCATTTTTTTCTGCGGATACACTGCAAAGTGTACTTTTTTTGCTTTGTTTTGGTTTACAAAAAAAGGGGGAAACACCAATGACCACTAGTTTGGAGAAATTGGGCAACAGCCGGGTTAAACTGACTGTTACCATTGATGCTGATGAATTAGAGAAGACTATAGATGAAGCCTACCGGCGTACTTCCAAGAGAATTACTCTGCCTGGTTTCCGTAAGGGTAGGGCACCTCGCCAGCTTATTGAGTTGAATTACGGACCTAACGTGTTTCTAGAGGACGCCCTTGATATCCTGCTCCCCAGGGCTTACGATCGGGCTCTGCAGGAAACGGAGATCCAGCCTGTGGATCAGCCTGTTGCCGACGTGGAACAGCTGGAAAGGGGCGTAGGCGCAACTCTTACTTATGAAGTAGATGTATACCCCGAACTGGAGTTGGGAGAATACAAAGGCTTGAAAGCTGAACGTACCGTAGTTGAGGTTACGGATGAAGACGTACAGCAGGTTCTAGAACAGCAGCAGGAGCGGGCGGCCCAGCTAGTGGGTACAGACCGCACCACTGTTCAGGAAGGGGACTTTGTCCTCATTGACTTCCTCGGCAAAGTTGACGGCCAACCCTTCAGCGGCGGAGCAGCAGAGGATCACAGACTCTTGATCGGCTCCCAGACATTCATTCCCGGTTTCGAGGAAGCCTTGGTTGGTTTTGAAGTGGGACAGACGGACGACATTACCGTCACTTTCCCCGAAGATTATCATGCGGAACACCTAGCGGGCAAGGAAGCCGTTTTCACCGTTACCGTTAAGGAGTTGAAGGTCAAACAGGTACCTGCCCTTGATGATGAATTTGCCAAAGATATCAGTCAATTTGAGACCCTGGATGAATTAAAAGCGGAGATTCGGAAAAACTTAGAGGACGAAGCTACCCGCAGAACAACTGTTGAGGTTGAGAATAAACTATTAGAACAAATTGCCGACAATAGTAAGGTAGAACTGCCCAAATCCATGATCGTCCATCAGGCGGAGCATCTCGTGGAGGATTTCCTCCAGAACATCCAGCGTCAGGGCCTCACTGAAGAGAGGTACCTGGAGATCACAGGGCAGACCCGGGAAGGACTGCGGGAACAGTTCGAACCCCAAGCTGAAAAGCAAATTGTGTTTGATTTGATAATAGGTAGCATCATCGAAAAAGAAGGTATCACAGTCAGCGAAGAAGAAGTAGATAGTCAGATTGACGAGTATCTGGGTTCCACTTCCGACATGGAAGAGGAGATGGTAGCACGTTTGCGTGAGTACTGGAACGCCCAGAGGAGAAACATTGAAATATCGCTGCAGAGGGAAAAAGCTCTCAAATTCCTAGTAGACAACGCCGAAATCACCGAAGTTACCCAGAAAGAGCCAGCGGAGGAAGAGTAGAAAGGCGGGAGATTATGAGTGTATTAATCCCTATGGTTGTGGAGCAGACTAACCGCGGCGAGAGAGCGTTTGATATCTATTCGCGTCTGCTCAAGGATAGAATCATCTTCATCGGTGGACCTATCGATGATCATGTGGCCAATTTGGTCATTGCACAGCTTCTGTTTTTAGAGTCGGAGGATCCCGACAAGGACATTAACCTGTATATCAACAGCCCAGGCGGAGTTGTCTCGTCTGGACTGGCAATCTACGATACCATCCAGTACATCAAAGCTGATGTTTCCACAATCTGTGTGGGGATGGCTGCGAGCATGGGTGCGCTGTTGCTCAGCGCCGGAACAAAGGGCAAGAGATTTGCCCTGCCCAACTCCCGGATTATGATCCACCAGCCCTTGGGCGGTGCCCAGGGTCAGGCCAGTCAGATTGAGATCCAGGCCAAGGAGATTCTCTATCTCCGTGCCAGGATCAATCAGATTCTCCACGAGCACACTGGCCAGCCGCTGGATAAGATCGAACGGGATACCGATCGGGACTATTACATGTCTGCAGATGAGGCAGCTGAATACGGTTTGATCGACGGCGTTCTGAACAAACGCCAGTGAAAGCAGGAGGAACAGCAGTAAGAGTAAGCGAGGTGATATGATGTTCAAATTTGGCGATGATAGAGGACAATTGAAATGTTCCTTTTGCGGTAAAGCGCAGGAACAGGTAAAGAAACTCATCGCCGGGCCGGGGGTCTACATTTGTGACGAATGTATAGAGCTCTGTAACGAAATCATTGAGGAAGAGTTCACCAGAGACCACGAGATTGAACTGGACAGCATTCCTAAGCCCAAGGAAATCAGAGAGGCTTTGGATGAATATGTGATTGGGCAGGAAGAGGCGAAAAAGGCCCTGTCCGTTGCCGTGTACAACCACTACAAACGGATCAACAGCAATGTGTTCACCGAGGATGTGGAACTGCAGAAAAGCAACATTTTGATGCTGGGTCCGACAGGCAGCGGAAAAACATTTCTGGCCCAAACTCTCGCTCGCATTCTCAATGTTCCTTTTGCCATTGCCGATGCCACCAGTCTGACTGAAGCGGGTTACGTGGGAGAAGACGTGGAAAACATCCTGCTGAAGTTGATTCAGGCTGCTGACTACGACGTGGAAAGGGCCGAGCGGGGTATTATCTACATCGATGAGATCGACAAGATTGCCCGCAAGTCCGAAAATCCCTCCATAACCAGGGATGTCTCGGGCGAAGGCGTGCAGCAGGCCCTTTTGAAGATATTAGAGGGAACCACCGCCAGTGTACCTCCCCAGGGTGGGCGGAAGCATCCCCACCAGGAGTTCATTCAGATCGACACCACGAACATCCTCTTTATCTGCGGCGGTGCTTTCGATGGGCTTGATAAGATCATCGAACGCCGTATTGGGCAGAAAAACATAGGTTTTGGCGCAGAGATCATGTCGCAGGAGGAGAAAAAGATCGGCGACCTTCTCAGGCAGATTATGCCGGAGGATCTCCTCCGCTACGGGTTGATTCCCGAGTTTATCGGCCGTGTGCCGGTGGTGTGTGCCCTTGATGCCCTCGATTTGGATGCCCTGATTCAAATCCTGACCGAACCGAAGAACGCATTGGTCAAGCAGTTCCAGAAACTGCTGGAGATGGATGGGGTGGCCCTCGAGTTTGAGGAAGAAGCGCTGCGGTTGATTGCGGCCAAAGCCATGGAACAGAAGACCGGCGCCAGGGGCCTGCGCACAGTGCTGGAGGAGATTATGCTCGATGTGATGTACAACATCCCATCTGAGAGTGATGTTTCCAAGTGCGTGATAACGGCAGCGGCTATTGAGAAAAAAGAAGGACCTCTGCTGGTACGCAGCAAGTCCAAGGATAAAGAAGAAATAGCATAGGCTGACTAGTCTGTTTGGAAAAGATGAGCCGGGTGACCCCCGTCTCATCTTTTTGCTTTCCCGGGACATAATAAACGGTGTCACCTCGGGAAAGGAGAGTGTGCCATGGGCGCAATAGCGTTGATCAACTTCTTTTTTGCAGTGGTGATCGGCCTCTATTTTTGGAATCTACTGCGGCAGCAGCAGAGCAATAAGTCGGCCGTTAACCGCGAATCTCGTAAGGAATTGGAAGAACTGCGTCGTCTCAACCGTATTACCCTGACCGAACCCCTCTCGGAGCTGACCAGGCCCCGGGACTTTCGGGAGATTGTGGGTCAGGAAGATGGCCTCAAGGCGCTTCGCGCTGCTTTGTGCGGGCCCAATCCCCAACATGTGATTATCTACGGGCCTCCCGGCGTGGGCAAGACAGCAGCTGCCCGTGTTGTGCTGGAGGAAGCTAAGGCCAACAAGAACTCTCCCTTTTCGGCCGATGCGGCCTTTGTAGAGGTGGACGCCACTATTGCCCGTTTTGACGAGCGGGGCATTGCCGATCCCCTTTTGGGCTCGGTACATGATCCCATCTACCAAGGGGCGGGTCCACTTGGTATAGCGGGCATACCCCAGCCTAAGCCTGGGGCGGTGACCAAGGCCCACGGGGGGATCCTGTTCATTGATGAAATCGGGGAATTGCACCCCGTGCAGATGAATAAACTCTTGAAGGTGCTGGAAGATAGGAAAGTGTTTTTAGACAGCGCTTACTACTCCTCTGAGGATGCAAACATCCCGTCCCACATCCATGAGATCTTTCAGAACGGGCTTCCGGCCGACTTTAGGTTGGTTGGGGCCACAACTAGGCTGGCTAGCGAATTGCCCGCTGCCCTCCGCTCCCGCTGCCTTGAAATTTATTTCCGCAACCTAACTCCAGATGAAGTTGGGCTGATTGCAGAAAACGCGGCACGAAAAATAAACTATTCCCTCACTCCCGGTGCCCTGGAAGAAATCAAACGCTATGCGGCTAACGGGCGGGATGCGGTGAACATTCTGCAGACTGCGGCAGGTATTGTTTTTACCGATGGGCGGAACAGGATTGAAAGGGCAGATGTAGAATGGGTCCTTAACTGCGGCCACTATACACCGCGGGCGCAGGCTTTGATCGGCACTGAGCCCAGGGTGGGAGTGGTGAACGGCCTGGCTGTCTATGGGGCGAACCAGGGAGCAGTTATTGAAATTGAAGTAACAGCAATTCCTACCGAAAAATCCCGGGGGAAAATGCTGGTTACGGGGATTATGGAGGAGGAGGAGTTTGGTCAGGGGGGCAGGAAGGTGCGTCGGCGTTCCCAGGCCCGCTCTTCGGTGGAAATCGTTCTCACCGTGTTGAGATCTGTGCTTGAACTGCGGCCGGAAGATTATGATATCCATGTCAATTTCCCCGGAGGTATTCCGGTGGATGGTCCTTCCGCCGGTATCGGCATCGTCACCGCTATAGCCTCTGCCTTAACGGGCAGGCCCGTTTCCCATACGGTGGCCATGACCGGTGAGATTACTATCCACGGCGGCATTAAGGCTGTGGGTGGGGCGGTAGCCAAACTGAGGGCTGCCCAGGAAGCAGGGATCAGTAAAGTACTGCTGCCGGCAGAGAACTGGCAGGAGATCTTCGCGGGTATGGAGGGCATGGAAGTAATTCCGGTTAAGAAGATTTTTGATGTGCTGGAACATGCCCTCATTGGTGAGTATCGGGCTGTATCAGCGGCCGTTTCTTCCCCCACCAAGAGCACACTGTTGGGCGCTGCCCCGAATGTTCCACGCTGAATTTCCCCACTTATCTTATCTATGGTACAATATAGGTAAGATTGAACCACACATGGGGGTGTAGAAGAATGGTAAAGAAAGTTATCGAGACAGCATATCCGCTGCTACCTCTCCGTGGTACGCTTGTATTTCCATATATGGTGAACCCACTTGAAGTGGGACGTCAACGCTCGATCGAGGCGGTTGAGCAGGCCATGCTCAGGGACCGCCGCATCGTGTTAGCGACACAGCATGAAGTGGCCATCGAAACACCGAGGCCTGATGATATTTTTGACGTTGGCACCTTGTGTGAGATCAAACAGATCTTGAAGCTGCCCGAGGGCCAGATCCGCATTTTGGTGGAAGGTCTGACCAGGGTCAGCCTAGAGCAGATCGAAGATATGGGCGATTACTACGAAGCAGCGGTTAGGGAAATCCCTGAAGATGACGGGGTGATGGATTCTTATGAGCTGGAGGCTCTGATGAGGATCGTGAAAGAGCAGTTCGGCGAGTATGTAAGGCTGAGCAGGAAAATCCCCAGCGAGGTACTGGTCAGCATTAACCATATCGAAGAACCGCACCGTTTGGCCGATACCATCGCCAGCCAACTGCTTGTTTCCTTCCAGGAAAAGCAGGAGCTGTTGGAGATTATTCCGGTAGATGAACGGTTGGAGGAAATCTTGAATCTCCTCTACCGCGAACGGGAGATCTTGGGGCTGGAGAAGGATATTCAGCGGCGTGTGCGCGGTCAGATGGAAAAGGCCCAGCGGGAGTATTACCTGCGGGAGCAGATCAAGGCTATCCAGATGGAACTGGGTGAACGGGATGAGAAGGGCGGAAACACCGAAATCGAGGAAATGAAGGAGCGGCTGGAAAAGGCCAAACTGCCCAAAGAGGCTAAGGCCAGAGTCCTCCATGAAATCCACCGCCTGGAACGCATGCCACCAATGTCTGCAGAGGCGACAGTTGTCCGCAATTACATAGACTGGATGCTGGCCCTACCCTGGTCTAAGCGGACGAAAGACCGCCACGATCTGGTTAAGGCAGCCGAAATCCTCGATGCGGATCACTACGGATTGGATAAGGTGAAGGAGCGCCTCCTAGAATTCTTGGCTGTGCGGCAGTTGACCAAGTCATCCAAGGGACCAATCCTTTGTTTAGTTGGGCCCCCTGGAGTAGGTAAAACGTCTCTGGCTCAGGCCGTAGGCTCTGCCCTAAACCGCAAGTTCGCTCGCCTATCCCTAGGCGGCGTGAGGGATGAAGCGGAAATTAGGGGGCATCGCCGCACTTACATCGGGGCTATGCCCGGCCGCTTGATCCAGACGATGCGCAACGTGGGCAGCCTCAATCCGGTAATCGTCCTCGATGAAATTGACAAAATGACGTCCGATTTCAGGGGAGATCCTTCTTCCGCCTTGTTGGAGGCACTGGATCCGGAGCAGAACAAGCAGTTTGGCGACCACTACCTAGAAGTGCCCTTTGACTTGTCTGAGGTGTTGTTCATCACCACCGCCAACGTGCTTTACTCCATTCCACCTGCCCTCAGAGATCGGATGGAGGTCATCGAGATCCCGGGTTACACCGAGTACGAGAAGTTTGAGATTGCCAAGCGCCATCTCTGGCCGAAGCAGCTCAAGAACCACGGTTTGACAGAAGAGCAGGTTCAGATTTCAGATAACGCAATCTACAAGATTATCAACGAATACACTAAGGAGGCGGGTGTGCGCAACCTGGAGCGTTCCTTGGGGGCGATCTGCCGTAAGGTAGCCACCGAGATCGTGAAAGGTACTGCCACCGGTGCCAAGATCACCGTTGCCAATGTGGGCAAATACCTGGGAATTCCTCGCTACCGCCTGCGTCAAATTGACCGGGTGGACAAGGTGGGAGTAGCCACGGGCTTGGCCTTCACCCAGGTGGGCGGCGAGATTTTGGCTATTGAGGTTACCGTTGTTCCGGGTAAGGGCAAATTGACGCTCACCGGAAAACTGGGCGAAGTGATGCGGGAGTCGGCCCATGCGGCCTTGAGTTATCTCCGTTCCCGGGCGGACCAGTTGGGGATTGATCCAGAGTTCTACGAGAAATCGGACATTCACATGCATATACCTGAAGGTGCCATACCTAAAGATGGTCCATCTGCCGGTATTACCATCGCCACCGCCTTGGCCAGCGCCCTGACCAACAGGCCGGTGCGCCACCAGGTTTCCATGACCGGAGAGATCACCCTACGGGGCAGGGTTCTGCCGGTGGGAGGCATCAAGGAGAAGATTTTAGCGGCCCACCGCGCAGGTATCACCCATATTGTCCTACCTGCTGAAAACGAAAAGGACCTGGAGGAAATTCCCGATAACGTCCTGAGCAAACTGCAGGTTGACCTGGTCCAGCATATGGATGAGGTATTGGCTCTGGCTTTGGCTTTGGATGGGGAGGCTGCGGAGGAAGAACCGACTCTGTCCTTTCCCCTGCCCACTGCTACGCCTGAACAGCCCCAGCCTTGGCTTGGAGATCAATAACGATGAAGATCAACGTACATGATGCAGAATTTCTTACAAGTGCGGTAAATCCCCAGGGCTACCCGGCGCACGATCTGCCCGAGGTGGCCCTGGTGGGGCGGTCCAATGTGGGCAAGTCCTCCCTCATTAATACGCTGGTTAATCGCAGGAAATTTGCCCGCGTTTCCAACCAGCCGGGCCGTACCCAGACCCTCAATTTTTACCGTGTCCAAAATATCTGTCTGGTAGACCTGCCGGGCTATGGTTATGCCCGGGTTTCGGCAGGTACCCTCAGGCAGTGGCAGGCTATGATCGAAGGCTATTTAACCGAGCGGCCTAATTTGGTAGGAATTATCCAAGTGGTGGATGTGCGCCATCCGCCCACGGCCGATGATAGGCAGATGAATGAGTGGCTGCGGGCAATGGACATGCCCTATGTTCTGGTTGCCACAAAAGCGGACAAGATCAGCAGGGGACGCCACCTCCAGCATGCCAAGGTAATCAGAGAAACTCTGGGTGTTGACCCTATTCTCTTTTCTGCCCAAACAAAGCAGGGGAGGGACCAAGTTCTCCGGCTGGTCTGGGAACTTGCCTCAGGCCGTTTGGGTTAGCAGGATTTGGCTGGTTTGTATAGAAGGAATTTTCTGGCATAACATGCTCTTCCTTACATGCCTCAACTAAAACTGTTTGGGAAGGGGAGGGACACAATATTGGCTTGCAGAGAATACGATTACGCTGGTTTGCTGGCCGAGACCGTGGCCAGGCATCGTCATTACGCCGCCCAGGGTGAAGTCGCAAGTTATATCCCCGAGCTGCGGAAGACTGATCCTACGCTAGCCGGCTGTGCCCTCATCACTCCCCAGGCTTTGTACGAAGCGGGAGATACCCGCTATCCATTTACGCTGCAGAGTATTTCCAAGGTTTTTTCCCTCTTAGTCGCTCTGGAACAGCGGGGTGTGGAGACCGTTTTTGCTAAAGTGGGTTCGGAGCCCACCGGTGATTCCTTCAACAGCATCGTGAAGCTGGAAACAAGCGAACAGAAGCCGCTCAACCCCATGATTAACGCCGGGGCCATTGCGGTCTGTTCCCTTATACCGGGCGATTCGGTGGAGGAGCGGCTGGGACTTGTCCTGAAACTGCTGGAGAAAATCCTGGACCGGCCCGTGGGTATAGACGAGCACGTCTACCATTCGGAGCAGGAAACGGGGCATCGCAACCGGGCTTTGGCTCACTTTTTAAAGGATATTGACTGCCTGGAGGGGGATGTGGATGAGGTCCTCGACCTCTATTTCCGCCAGTGCTCCATCTTGGTGGACTGTACCGATTTGGCCAGGCTGGGTATGTTTTTGGCACAGAAGGGTGTTACTGCCCAGGGGGAGCAGCTCATTTCTCCCCATCTGATCCGCTTAGTTACCACCTTTATGGTCACGTGCGGTATGTATAATGCTTCCGGCGAGTTCGCGATACAGGTGGGGATCCCCGCCAAGAGCGGTGTCTCCGGCGGGATACTAGCTGCTGTGCCAGGTAGGTTTGGAGTGGCTGCTTTCGGTCCTGCCCTTGATAAAAAGGGCAACAGCGTAGTGGGCGTCAGAATGCTGCGGCATCTGTCGCAAGCCTTGGACTTGAGCATCTTTTGAGGGGGAGAGTGCGATGGATAAGGAGCGGCGTGTAACCTTCTTTACCCGCAGGTTTTTGGTTGGCAGGGCGGGTCCCTTTCCCCGTCTAGTCTTTCGCGAGGATGTAATGCTGCACCTGGATCAGTTTGCCCATCTGCACAATAAGGGGGAGCATGGTGGGTTCTTGGTTGGTAAGGTGCGGGAACTGAAAAGTTCCGAACGCTATGAAGTGTTGGTAGAACGCTTTATCCCCGTTACCCAGATGGAGGGCGCAGTGCGCCTTGTACTAGCTGAAGCTGATGTCCGCGCGTTGGGGCGGGCCCTCAAACAGCGCCAAGAGGGAGAAGTGATTGTGGGTTGGGCCCACACCCATCCCGGTTTTGGCGTTTTCTTATCTGATTTTGACAAGGAACAGCACCAGCGCCTTTTCCCCGAACCATGGCAGATCGCTTACGTCATGGACACCCAAGCCCAAGAAAGGGCCGCCTATGTGGCAGCAGATGATCAGTGGCAGCGCCTGGAAGGGTATTATATCCTCAAGGAAATGGCTGAGAACGAGATCGTACTGCCCGCTGCCCAAGCAGGCCGCCGTTGGGGTAGACTGGCGGCGTTGGCAGTTGTATTCGTCCTGATCGCCGGGGCACTGGTTTGGGGATACAATTGGGCAATGGACTTCGTCAAACCCCCAGAAGAGCCCCCTCCGGTTGTGGAGACCGCCGTCAAGCCACCGGTGGTAGTAAACGGGGGAAGCAGCCAACCCGTTGAAAAAGAAGAGGAACCACCCCAATCTCAGGGACAGGCTCCGGCTGTGGAGGAAATTGAAACTGAAACGAGGAGTGGGGAATACATAGTCCAGAGCGGTGATAATCTTTGGATTATTGCCGAGAAACTGTGGGGCGATCCGAGGCTTTTCCCGTACATTGTAATTGAAAACGACTTGGAGGATCCTTCCTATCTGCCGGTGGGTAAGGTTTTACTCATTCCGGAACTGCCAAGAAACTAATTGCCCTGTTTCAGTCGACATAACAAAAGCCCCGCTCGCTGAGCGGGGCTTCGTGTTTTCGTCTTTACTGCTTCGCTTTTATTTCCTCCAACACCTTCGCGGCAAATTCCTGCACCGTCAGGCTGCCCTGATCCCCTTCCCGGCGGTGCCGCACAGATACCTTGCCTTCTTCTTGCTCCCGTGCACCCACAACGAGCATGTACGGGATCTGCTGCAGTTGCGCTTCCCGGATTTTCTTGCCCAGCTTTTCATCTCTGCTGTCCACTTCAACCCGGATACCTGCTTGGAACAGGGTGTCTGCCACCTCCTGGGCGTAGGCCAGATAGTCTTCACCTACCGGAATAACCTGCACCTGAACCGGTGCGAGCCAAGTGGGGAAGGCCCCCGCCGTATGCTCGATTAAGACAGCGATGAAGCGTTCCAGGGCGCCGAAGATCACTCGGTGGATGATCACGGGTCGCTGACGCTCGTTATTCTCATCGATGTAGGTTAGATCGAAGCGTTCGGGCATGGCAAAGTCCAGCTGTATGGTGGCACACTGCCAGGTCCGGCCTAGGCTGTCTTCCAGGTGAAAGTCAATCTTAGGCCCGTAGAAGGCACCGTCCCCTTCGTTCACAACATAATCCAGATCTTTGGCTTCCAAGGCCAGTTTCAAGGCCTCAATGGCTTGGTCCCACATTTCATCATCGCCAATGGCGTTTTCCGGCTTGGTGGAGAGTTCCACATGGTATTTGAAGCCGAACACGTTGTAAACGTCGTGGACGAAGTCGATGACCTCTTCAATTTCCCCCTGGATCTGGGAGGGACGCATGAAGATATGGGCGTCGTCTTGGGTAAAGGCCCGGACCCGCATCAACCCATGGAGGGTGCCGGACAGTTCATGCCGATGCACCAGACCCATCTCGGCCATACGGATGGGCAGTTCCCGGTAGGAGTGGAGTTTGCTCTTGTACACGAGCATAGCTCCTGGACAGTTCATGGGCTTAACCGCAAAGGTCTGTTCATCGATCTGGGAAAAATACATGTTATCTTTGTAATTGTCCCAATGGCCAGACTGATGCCAGAGATCTTCATGGAGCATAGTAGGGGTTTTTATCTCCACATAACCCCGCTTGCGGTGTTCTTCCCGCCAGTAAGCTTCCAGTTCATTGCGGAGAACCATGCCCTTGGGATGGAAGAAGGGGAAACCGGGACCCTCTTCCTGGAGGCTGAAGAGATCCAGCTTACGTCCCAATACTCGGTGGTCCCGTTTCGCAGCTTCCTCCAACCTGCGCAGGTGTTCCCGCAGATCTTTGCTGGTCAACCAGGCAGTACCGTAGATACGCTGCAGCATGGGCCGCTTCGCATCGCCCCGCCAGTAGGCGCCTGCAATGCTCTGGAGTTTGAAGTGTTTGACCTCGCCCGTCCTTTCCAAGTGGGGCCCGCGGCATAGGTCTGCGAATTCGCCCTGGCGATAGACGCTTACTACCGGGTCCAGATCCTCCAAAAGTTCTAGTTTGTAAGCTTGGTTTTGCTCACCAAACATCTTGACCGCATCTTCATTGCTCAATTCTTCCCGCACGATGTCCCAGTCTTCCGCGATGATCTTTTTCATTTCTTCTTCGATTCTTTCCAGATCATCTGGGGTGAAGCGGTGCTCCGTATCGAAGTCGTAGTAGAAACCGTCTTTAATGACTGGTCCAATGGCAATCTTGGTATCGGGCCACAGTCTAAGGACAGCCTGGGCCATGATATGCGCTGTAGTGTGGCGCAGCCTCTCTAGTCTGTCAGCAGTTGCTGCGTTGTTACCCATTGAAAACATCCTTTCTCGTGAAATTACTTGAATTAAAAAACCCCGTCCACAATGGGACGAGGTTCTCGCGGTTCCACCCAAATTGATCGCTAAGAAAGCGATCCACTCTTAGTGCATTTAACGGTGCCCCGGCTCCGCTTACTACTGGTTCGGCGGGCAACTCCCAGGTGGTATTCGCCAAGTCCTGCCTGGAGGGGCTCTCAGTCGCGACCCCGGTTCCTGTCAGGTGGAGCATGGTTACTTCTCCTGATCATCGTCTTTTTGAGCTTGATGCAATTTATTTTAGAATACGCTTCTTTCCCACATTTGTCAACCCCATCTTGGCCAACCTAATTCCCAGCAGGTGGGGAGGAGATAACTCCTTGATAGGAGAACACTATCTTCTAACGTGACTAGAGGAGGGATTGAATGATGATCGGCATTATCAGTGATACACACGGAAGTACAAAGGCCTGGCGCGATGCTTTGGCGGGGCCCTTTCAAGGGGCTGACCAGATCTGGCACTGCGGCGACTTTTTGTACCATGGTGCCCGCAATCCCCTGCCCGAAGGGTATAACACCCAGGAGTTGGCTGAGCTGCTCAACTCCTGCCCCATCCCGGTCTTGGCGGTGCGGGGCAACTGCGACAGCGAAGTGGACCAGATGGTACTGAATGTTGCCCTACAGAGCCCGTTTTTCCTGGCTGAACATGCTGGGGGCAGGGTGTTGGTTACCCACGGCCACCACTACGGCCCGGAGATGATCGCCCAGATGGCCCAGCTTTATCAAATCAAGTTGTGGATCAGTGGGCACACCCATGAACCCGTGTTGGAAGAGAGAAACGGGACTATCTTCCTGAATCCGGGCAGTTCCTCGCTGCCTAAAGGGGAAAAACCCAGGCGAAGTGTGGCCTTACTGCGTCCAGATGCGGTGGAACTTTTCGATTTAGATGACAACGCTGTATACAAGCGGTTGGAGTTCTAGCTTCCCAACAGCTTTTCCGTCTGCTTCTGCCAGTAGCGGCGGAAATAGAAATTTCCCTTGATTTTGCCGGCATTGGATCTGCTTTGTGCAACCGTCTTTTCCACCAGCTCCTTTTCCTGCTGCCATGCCCAGCGCATTAACTCGTTCAGCTGGTTGGGATCGGCATTGCCCAGATCTAATGCCGTTGTTCTACGCAGGTATTCCCTCTCCAAATCCTTCGCCTGCCTTAAGTAAGCATCCACATCTACCCGGTTATGCAGTACCAGACGATGCAGCTCCTCCCGCAGTTTCCAGAAGGCAAGCGCTTCAGCTTCCTGCTCCTCGCTGAAAACAACCTCGTTGTCAGTGAGCCAGTAGGGCTTAAAGACGGCGATACACGGAGTGGAGGCAGCGGTGATCCAGTAGGTGTCTATAACTTCTCCCAGGGAAGCCACATAACTGCCAGTGGTATGGTCGCCTACCAAACCGCCGCCGTGCATACATACGCTGGCCACCGAATTCTTCTGAAAGCGTCTGCCTTCGTCGAACTGGGGATGGTGGGAGCGGAGGATTTCCAGCATTGTCTCCACAGTTATCCTGCCCTTATCTCTCTCCAGGCGCAGGCTGCAGGCAGTCTGGCGCTCTTTAGAGCGGGCAAAGGTGGTGAAGAGTTTGTTGCTGTAGCATTCGGCAAAGTTAAAATCCTCTGCTGAAGGGCACCAGCCTTTGTCTACCGCATATTTAACTAGGTCTGGATGGGCCAGGTCAAAGTCCCTGCCGATGCTGAGACGGTTGGAAATTGCCCGTACATCTTTGACCTTTTCTGCCGCCCAAAATTCACCCGCCGTTTCCAACACCCAGGCCGAACTGCGGTCTGCTATCAGAAAGGAGTTGTGATAGACGAACTTCTTTTCATAGCCGCAGTTGCCCCCTTGGCCGTATTTTTCCAAGAGTTCAATAATGAAGTGGAGTGCTTCTTCACTGTTACGGCACCTTTCCAGGGCAAGGCGCACCATGTCCATGCCCAACAGGCTGGGTGGGCCCTGTTTGACCCTTGTGAACACCGCTTCGTTGCCGATATTCAAACCATATTCGTTACAGCCCATCTCGGCTCCCCACATCCAGGAAGGCTTCATGAGCAGTACTTCGTAGGTCTCTGGTGCCTGATCGATGGTGATGTATGTACATTTGACTTTACTACCCTCAGGATACCTCCGCCGGGGTATGCGGATGGTCAGCAGCGGCTCGTTGGGCTGCCTATCGCTGTTTTTGGCAAAGATTACGTTCCTGTCTTTTGTGGCGGTGCCCAGGGCAACCATGGTATCACACACGCCCATACCTCCTTACGATGCGTTTGGGCTAAACTTCGCCCTTGAGTGGGCGTTTCCTCTTCCGGCAGAAATTGCGAATAATTGAATGACAGTAGACGAAACGATATAATAATGATATTAGGCGTGTAAAGGAGAAGATGTGATGGCCATTGTTCAATTGGAAGACGTAAAAAAAATCTACAAACTGGGAAAAACGGAGGTACACGCCCTGAGGGGGGTCACCTTTTCCATTGCCAAAGGTGATTTCGCCGCTCTGATCGGCCCATCCGGGTCCGGCAAGTCGACTATTCTGAATCTGATGGGCTGTATTGATCAGCCAACGGAGGGTGTGGTAACCATTGATGGAAAGGTCACCCACGGTTTATCGGACAAGGCTCTCACTAGACTCAGGCATGAGACGCTGGGCTTCATTTTCCAATCATTCAACCTGATTCCAGTGCTTAATGTCTACGAGAATATCGAATTCCCCCTTCTGTTGGGCAAGAACAGCATGGGCAAACAGGAGACGCGGGAATGGATTGAATACTTAATTGAGGCGGTGGGCCTCAGCGATCATATGCAGCACAAATCCAATGAGCTGTCCGGAGGCCAAAGGCAGAGGGTTGCCATTGCCCGGGCTTTGGTTACCAAGCCCCAAATCGTTTTGGCGGACGAACCCACAGCTAACCTTGACTCCAAGACGGGACAGAGCATTTTAGAATTGATGCGGAAAATGAACGCGGAGCTCAATACCACGTTCATCTTTTCCACCCATGACCATACCATTATTGACATTGCCGATCATGTGATCAGGCTCCTGGATGGACAGATCGTGGAAAACACCAGGCAGAGCGCAGAGGCAGGTGGCCTATAAATGGGAGTATTGTTTAAGATTGCCTGGCGCAATATCCGGGAGCACAAGGTAAAGACCGCTATTATCAGTTTGATTATGATCATCGGCATCATGGTCCTGGTGATCGGTAACTCCTTGATGGATACGGCAACCAAAGGGATTGAGCGGTATTACACCAAAAACTACACCGGCCATTTAATGATTACCGGGCGTACCAAGGGTAATTTGACCCTGTTTGGCTATCAGGATATGACTGCCATGGAGCAGACGGTGCCCCGCATCCCTGAGTACAGCGAGATTCTTGAATTCGTCCGCTCCCTGCCCTATGTGGCAGAGGTTAATCCCCAGGTTTCCACCATTGCCATGGTTTCTAAGGAGGACGACACCCTTACAGCTACACAGCTGTTTGGGATTGTACCGGACCAGTATCAGAGGATGTTCCCTGACAACGTTGAGCTGATCAAGGGCAGTTTCTGGGGTCCGGGCGAGCAGGGCATACTGCTCAATGAGCCGCTGGCAGAGGCTATTGAAAGGCGAAGCGGTATTGCGGTGGAACCGGGGGACAAACTCCTCTTTACTTCCGCCGGTATGCTTACCGGGATGAGGATCCGGGAAGTGGAAGTAACGGGGATTTTCCGCTTTAAGCAGTCCAATTTACAGTTGGATATGGTTTCACTGATGGACGTTTCCAACGCCAGGGCCNNGTAGGCGAAATTGACGCAGACAACATCTTCGACTCCCTCTTTGCTGAGGTGGAGACGGAAGAAGAGGAGTTTGGCGATGATTATTGGTTCTCCCTTTTAGGCGAGACTGAATCTAGAGACCAGTCCAACCTGGAAGATACGGGTGCCTGGCAGTACCTCCTGGTCCGCTTAGAGGATGAAAGATACCTCAAACAGGCAGAAAGGGATTTGGCTCAGTTTTTTGCCGAACACAACATCCCTGCCGAGACCCGCAGTTGGCGGCAGGGGGCAGGGGCCATTGCCGAAATGTCTTACGGCATTAAGCGCATTTTCAACGGCGTGGTATTGGTCATTGCTGTTGTTGCCATTATTATCATCATGAACACCCTGGTGATCTCCATAACGGAGCGCATGGCTGAAATCGGTACGATGCGGGCGATAGGAGCCCAGAAGGGGTTTGTCAGGCGGATGGTATTGGCCGAGACGCTGCTTTTGTCCGGAATTTCCGGTACAATCGGCATAGTGTTAGGCGGAATAATCCTCTTGATCTTGAACGTGATTGGTTTGGAAGCGAGCAATGCCTTTTATGAGATCCTTTACGGCGGACCGGTGCTCAGGCCTGAACTGTCGTTGTCTGCGGTTGTCATGTCCTTTATTGTAGTCGTGGTGGTGGGGTTAATTTCCAGTACCTATCCCACGTCCATTGTAATGAGGACATCGCCACTGCAGGCCATGGAAAGTCGAGGTGATTGATGATGTTAACAACTATGCGCGTTGCCTTCCGCAATATCTCCCGCCAGAAGAAACGCAGCTTCCTGCTGGTGGGTGCCATTGCCTTTGGTATGCTGGTAATTACCCTGCTCAACGCCTTGACCGGTGGAGTGGTTGAAAACCTGCGGGTGAACTTCTCCCATGCCCTGGGCGGCCACGTGTTTATAATTGGCCGTGAATTTACCAGTTCAGGCCAGGTTATCCTCAAGATAGCCCCCGACGAGCGCTTGGATCAGCTTTTGGTGGAGCACGATTCCGTGATCGAGTCCTTGACTAAGCGGAGCAGAACCCTTCCTACCCTAATCTTTGGCTCTAAACAGACGATGCAGCTGATGTACGGGGTGGACTTTTTGGCAGAGGATAAGCTTCTGGATAGCTTGGTTGTGACCGATGGATCTTTAGAACACGTACTGGAGTACCACGATGCCATAATTCTCCCTAAACCGTCAGGTGAACGCTTGGGGGTACAGCCAGGTGAGACAATCCTGGTGAAACTGGAAACCCTGACCGGGCAGCAGAACGTAGGGGAATTCCGGGTTGCTGCCTTCATTGAAGACCAGGAGCAGTTCGGTATATCGGCAGCCTACGCCCATCGCACGTATTTAAACAGCCTGTTGAACTTGGAAGCCGATGAATACCAGGTCTTGAACATGTTCCTCACCGATCTGGCCGTTTTGGAAGATCTGGCCCGGGATTTCCGCTTGGGACTCAGATCCCCGGACGAGCTGGAAGAGGAGTTTGCAGAGGTTGAGGAAGAGGAAATGGGTCTAACCGTTACGGTGGGTAATGTGCCCATCACGCCCACGCCAGAACCGGAAGAGATTAGGCCCTGGGATGGTACCCGCTACGAAGTGATGCACATCAATCAGATTATGGAGCCGGTTGAGCAGATGGTGGGTGTTTTGAACAAGGTGGCCCTGGTCATTTTCCTAATTCTCTTGGTAGTGACGATGGTGGGGATAACCAACACCTTCCGTATGATTATGATTGAACGGACACGGGAAATCGGTACGATGCGGGCCTTTGGTATGCAGAAGGGGCAGGTAAGGAGCATCTTCCTCTGGGAAGCAGCTTTTCTGGGTATCCTGGGCAGCCTGGCTGGGGTAGTACTGGGTGGCGTAATCGCTTTGATTTTAGGCAGCATCACCTTCAACGCCGACCCAAGTCTGCAGTTTTTCCTCAATCATGGGCAGATTACCTTCACCTTTGCGCCAGCAAGCATCGTGTTCAATCTGTGTCTTGTTGTTTTCACTAGTTTACTTGCAGCTTACAGGCCCGCAACGGCGGCGGCCAGGCTTTCGCCCCTTGAGGCCCTAAGCTCGCACACCTAAGGAGGTAGCTATGAAAAAGATAACACTTCTGCTGGGGACTGTGCTGATTGCACTGCTCGTGGCAGCAGCCGCTTCAGCCCAGGACTTCGCTGAAATAGAAGCGATATTGGCGCGGATCGATGCGCGGACCCGTTTCGACACCGATTTCTCCGCTGTAATGACCATGGTGGTGGAAGATCCGGAGCAGGGTACCTCTAAGATGGTAGTCCGCCAGTTCCGCCGGGACGATGGGGATCACTTTCTGCTTCTGATTCAGGAACCGATTACCCAAAAGGGTCAGGGTTACCTCTTGGAAGGGGATAACCTGTGGTTTTACGATCCTTCCAGTCGGAAATTTGCCCACACGTCTTTAAAGGAAACGTTCCAAGATTCGGATGCCCGTAACGCTGACTTTGCCCAGTGGAGCTATTCCACTTCCTACGCAGTTGAAGGCTACGGGGAAGGCACGTTGGGGAGCCACGCGGTGTACATTATTGACCTCGCTGCGGTGGATGATACGGTACCCTTTCCTTACGTTAAGATGTGGGTAACGCAGCAGGGGGATCTGGTGCTTAAGGTAGAGGAATACAGTTTGAACCGCAGACTGATGCGCTCCAGCCTCTTCCCCAAATACGCTAAGGTGGGCAGCGCAGTTATTCCAGTGCAGTTGGTTTTCATCGATGAACTCGTGGAGGGTAAGAGGACTCAAGTGGCCCTAAGCGAGATTTCCACCAGTGAAATTCCGGACTACGTCTTTACCAAGGCCTACATTGAACGGGTCAACCGTTAGGGGGAGAGTAATGCGCAGGACAATCTGTTTCATTTTGTTGCTGTTGTTCATTCCAGCCGGTATGGTATCGGCCTTTGACTTTGATTTCGACGACCTCTTCAACGACGATCTCTTGATTGAAGTGGAGGAAACGGTAGACGCAAAACCGGAAGAAGCCCTGTTGGTTCAGGATAGGGTAGAAGTGGGCGGTAGTTATAACCTTTCCTTCCGTGCCTCGCGGACTAAGGTGAAAGGCTTTGAGCCGGAGGACAGCTTAATCCTCAGCCTAGGCGGCAATCTGTTCTTAGACTATCGACCCAATCCCGCTTTCAGGCTGTTTGCCAAGTCAAACTATGGGGTGCAAGCAAGAAAGGATGAAAATTTAACCTCCAGCCTTAAGCTGAGCGAACTTTTTGCGGACTTTACCTACGACAACAAGGTGTTTTTCCGCGGCGGTAAGCAGCAAGCAGCATGGGGTGTGGGTTACTTCTTCAGCCCAGCCGATGTGATCAGCGTGGGCAGGATCGATCCCCAGGATCCCGATCAGGATTTGGAGGGTCCGCTGGCTCTGAAAGTCCATTACCCCAAGGGGAGCAGCAATTACTATACTTATCTTCTCTTTGATGGTTTAGATACGTGGCGGGATATTGCGGTTGCGCCTAAAGTAGAAATGGTAATGGGCCGTTCGGAGCTGGGTTTTGGTGCTTACCTGCAGAGAGGCAAGGTACCTAGGCTGATGGCTACCCTCTCTTCATCGTTAGGGGACTTTGGACTCTTTGCCGAGGCGGTGGTGAGCAAGGGCTCCGATAAGGGGTTCGTAGGTGAACTGGGACTTTTGGATTATCCTATCCGGGAAGAGGACAAACTCTTCTTCCACGCCACAGCTGGTGCCACTTACAGCCTCAATGATCCAGATAATCTCTTTAACTTGAGGGGGGCCGTCCAGTACTATTTCAATGGGGAAGGGTATGAGGATCAGAAGGTTATTGCCAACTTCCGTGAGCAGATTTTCCATGCCGGATTGTTTAATCCGGATTCTGTGGCCCACGTTGCCCAGAGTGACTTGAGTTCCACCGGTAGGCACTATATTGGAGCGCTGCTTAACTGGGATCGACTGCTGAACACTAAGCTTTCCCTATCCGGTGTTCTAACGGCCAATCTCTCCGATCGTTCAGGCATCTTTAGCTCGGTTCTGTCCCTGCCTAAGATTGCCGGAATGTCTCCCAGTGTGGGTGTGAGTTTCAACTACGGTGACGCTTATACCGAATTTGGCCTGCATGGGGAGCGGGTAACAACCGTTTTTGCGGCGGTGACGATTAGGAGCGGCTCTTTTTAAAGAAAATAGATAAGCCCCTTCCAAATAGAAGGGGCTCATTTATTGTTCTGGTCTAGGCCTTGTGGAGCGAGACGGTAATCTCTAACGTGCCCACGTCTGTTTTCAGCGGCAGTACAATTCCCTGCTCAGCGGTCATGGCCACGGTACCACTTTCGCCCACGATTATCTGGGGCGGCGCAATGTTGCAGGAGAAGCCGTTCTTTGCAAAGTAGGTGGCGGCGTTGCCGCTGATAATATTGGCCACTTCAGCCATGGCTGAAGTGACAAAGGCATCAAGCTTTTCCATCTTCATGCCCGACATAATATGTACCATTTCCAGGGCCATTGCCTTGGGGAAGCTGTACAACAGCGAGCCTTTCAAATCGCCTGTGACCCCAATAACCACATTGAGTTCGTGGACTGGCTCCAATTCGTCCACAACCCGCAGTCCCTGCCGTTCGATTGGCAAGCTGAGCATTACCTTAAACACATCCTGGGTTGCTTGGTAGAATGGATTGATGTATTCTGCTCTCATTGCTGCGCCTCCTTTGTCCGGAGGAATTCGCCGATTTTCTGGTCTTCCCTGCCCACATGCATAATCAACCAGGTCATAACCTTGGCGGCCAATTCCTGCATGCTCTCTTCTGTGAAACCCTCTTCTTCTACGGCCTTGGCGAACTGATGGATTTCTTCCCTAAAATCCGCATGGATGCGGGCATGCTCCTCCAGGTACGGGTATCCTATTTCCCGCTGCAGTTCTTCTTCGTCGTTGAAGTGGATGATCACGTAGGTCTGCATAAAATCCAGGGTGGTTTTGACCTCTTCCAGGCGATCTTCCCACGAGCCACCCGCCTGGACCACCTTGATGAAGTTCTCAACTCGCTTGAAGAGCTCTTGATGTTGTGTGTCGACCAATTCGGAGCCGATGCGATAGTGTTCTTTCCACATCATTTGGCATGCACCCCTTTCTCACAAGCAATTTCTCCGCTTCCTTTTATTTCCCTGCCGCAAAATATGGTATAATAAATTAACTTGATAAAGAGGTGGATAGCATGGAACTAACAACTCCGGCGCTGCTCTTCCCGGCCATTTCCCTTTTGATGCTGGCCTACACCAACCGTTTTGTGGTTTTGGCCGGCTTGGTGAGGGAACTCTATGCCGAGTATGAAGAGGAGCAGAACGAGATAATAGCAAGGCAGATCGAAAATCTCCAGACCAGAATCACCGTCATCAAGTACATGCAGATTTTCGGTGCCCTCAGCTTTTTCTTCTGTGTTGTGTGTATGTTTTTGCTCTTTGCAGGTAGCACAATCCTAGCCAACGTGGTATTCAGTCTCAGCCTGATTCTGCTGCTCATTTCTCTGGCCCTATTGGTTCGAGAACTGCAGCTTTCCATTGATGCCCTGGACGCCCATCTGAGCGATTTCCCCGGTGCCAAGTCCTAGTCTAACGGCGGCGCAGTACGGTGATTGGACGTACAATTTCCTTATCGCCCACTTCAGCTAAGGGTTGATGCCAATTCCAGTCGTTCCACCAGCCTATGAACTCGAAGTTATTGAGTCTAGTGGCAGCGAGCAGGAATTCCTGGGGAAAGATGGCGCGTCTCAAGCCGCGGTGGACCAAACGCCGCTGCCTGATCCCGTCCTTGATCCTTAGGGTGATCTCTTCGGTAAAGAGCTGTTCAGCAGCGTGGTGGAGCCTGGTGATGTAGTGGGTGGTAACAGAAATGTGGTCTCGCTTCATGGTCCAGCGGTCCTGGGTGTAGTTTAGGGGCGAGAAGTCCACGCACCAGTCCAGAAAATAAAGGCCGCCGGGCTTTAGGGCCTTTTCCACCGTAGCGAAATGCTGCAGCAGCTCGTCTGTGTTGCTGACGTACAGAGAACCGAGCATAATGTAAATGAAGTCCACCGGTTCATCCAGTTCGAAATCAATGAAGCTGGCCTGATAAAACCGGGGATTGCAGTTGGCCTCGGCCGCTTTTTTGCGGGCGAAATCGAGCATGGTGGCGCTGATATCAAGCCCGGCGTAAGTGTAGCCCCGCTTCATGAATTCGAGCATATGGGGGCTGTTGCCGCAGGCCAGCTCTAAGACCGTTTTCACGGGTATGCGGGAGTATTTGGCCATAGCCTCTTCCATCACTGTTGTCTCGGCCGGGATATTCCGGTAGGAAAAGGCAATATCATAGTACTCCGGGTAAGCGTAGATACTTTCCAAGTGATCACCTTCTCTGCACATCATAGTTTGAAAGGGAGATAGATATGAAACGGGAAACTGCAGTACTTGGCGGCGGTTGCTTCTGGTGTTTAGAGGCTATTTTCGGCGCTCTAGAGGGAGTGGGGCGCGTCACTCCCGGTTACAGCGGTGGCCATGTGCCCAATCCCACCTATCAGCAGGTCTGCCGCGATGATACGGGGCATGCGGAAGTGGTGGAGATCAGTTACGATCCCGCTGTAATCAGCTACCGCGAACTTTTGGAGATCTTCTTTGCAACCCATGATCCCACAACTCTGAACAGACAGGGAAATGATATAGGCACCCAATACCGTTCGGTTATTTTCTATGCTAACCCCGAACAGAAACAGATTGCGGAAGAAGTTAAAGGGGAAATGGCCGAACTGTGGCCAGACCCAATTGTCACAGAGATAACGGAGCTGGCCCAGTTCTATCCTGCGGAGGAATACCATAAGAATTACTTCGCCCGTAATCCGGAGCAGGGTTACTGCCAGATGGTTATTGCTCCCAAGGTAGCTAAGTTCCGGGCCAAGTTTAAGGATAGATTACGCCAAACCTGATTTGAGCGGCAGGTTGAGCGTGGCGAAATAGTCTTGCGGCGTTTCGGCGCGCCTGATTAACTGCGCTGAACCATCTTCCCGCAGTAGGATCTCCGCGGAACGGAGCTTGCCGTTGTAGTTGTAACCCATGGAAAAGCCATGGGCGCCAGTATCGTGGATCACCACAATATCGCCTATCTCGATCTTTGGCAGCATGCGGTCTACCGCAAATTTGTCGTTGTTTTCACACAGCCCCCCCGTGACATCGTATTTATGGTCATGGGGGTTTTCTTCTTTACCGGCCACAGTAATGTGATGGTAAGCACCGTACATTGCCGGCCGCATCAAATTGGCTGCACAGGCGTCCAGGCCAATGTAGTGTTTGTGGATCCGCTTTTCCCGGATGGCAGTCGCGATCAGGTGACCGTAGGGGCCAAGCATGTAACGTCCGAGCTCGGCAAAGATGGCGATGTGCCCCAAGCCCACGGGCGTGAGCACTTCCTCAAACGCCTTTCTTACTCCCTCGCCAACTACCATAATATCAACCGGTTTTTCTTCCGGTCGGTAAGGAATACCTATGCCCCCGGACAGGTTGACAAAAGTGAAGTTTGCGCCCGTCTCTTCTGCCAGCTCCGCAACTACTGAAAAGAGCAGCTTAGCCAGGGCAGGGTAGTACTGTTCCGTAAGGGTGTTGCTGGCTAAAAAGGCATGGATGCCGAATTCCTCCACGCCCATCTCTAACAGCTTCCTTACAGCCTCTGTAAGTTGAGGCCTGGTCAGGCCGTACTTTGCTTCAGCCGGCGTATCCATTATTTCGTTGCTGATTCGAAAATCGCCCCCTGGGTTATACCGCAAGCATACCTTCTTCGGTACGGCAGGGAGGCGGGAGAAATACTCTAGATCGGTGATGTCGTCCAGATTAATAATTGCCCCCAGTTCGTAGGCGAGGGAAAAGTCCTCAAAGGGCGTCATGTTAGCCGAAAACATGATTTCCTCGCCTGCAAAGCCAACCGCATCGGCCAGCATTAACTCGGTTAGGGTGGCGCAGTCCACACCGCATCCTTCTTCCTGTAAGATCTGAAGGATGACTGGATTGGGAGTGGCTTTCACCGCGAAGTATTCCTTAAAGCCCGGATTCCAGGCAAAGGCCTGGCGTAAACGGCGGGCGTTGGCGCGAATGCCCTTTTCATCGTAAAGGTGAAATGGTGTTGGAAATTCTGCAGTGATCTGCTGCAGCTTCTGTGCTGTGACGAATGGTTTCTTCATATAAACCTCCAAAAATGCTGGGAATAATTTCAAAAAGAAAGCCCAACCCCAAAAGTTGGGCCCATTCTTTTGAGTTGCTTTTACAGGCTTACAGCCAGCTCCAACGCCACCTCCATCATGGTGGTTAGGCTGACCTGCCTGTCCTTGGCCGGAAGCTCACGGCCGCTGTAAACCTCGTCGGAAATGGTTAGGATGCAGAGGGCGTTTTTCCCCGCTCTGGCCGCGTTCATGTACAAAGCGGCCGCTTCCATTTCCACTGCCAAGACGCCCATTTTCTCCCAAGCAGTGGGCGGGCCCACTTCGTTGTAAAACAGGTCGGAAGAGAGGACGTTACCCACAAAATACTTTTCGCCCCGAGCCTCGGCAATTTCCACCGCCTTGGCCAGCAGGTGGTAGCTGGCAATGGGTGCGTAGGTACCCGGCAACCCGTATTGGTGGGCGTAGTTTGAATCGGTACAGGCGCCCATGCCGAAGACTAGGTCCATGATTTTTACGTCTTGGCGAATAGCACCGGCTGAACCGATGCGGATGATGTTGTCCACATCATAGGTATTATACAGTTCGTAGGTATAAATTCCAATGGAAGGCATACCCATGCCGTGGCCCTGCACTGAGACCGGTTTACCTTTGTAAGTTCCAGTATAGCCGTACATGCCCCGCACTTCATTATAGCACTTTACATTCTCCAGGTAAGTTTCGGCCACAAATTTCGCCCTAAGGGGATCTCCGGGCATCAGTACCGTTTTGGCGATATCACCTGGCTTTGCCGCGTTATGAGGTGTTGACATAGAAGGACCTCCTTTGCTTTTTTCTCCTATAGCTACTTTGACAAGGGCAGCCCGTTCCCTCTTTTCAGGGCGGGCATTCGTCCACATTTTGCATATTATAAACAGACGCAGGAAGGAGGCTGATTATGACCGAGCAGAGCCGTATTTTACCTTCACAGGAGGGTGGATTTTTCATACCGGCAGAATGCGCCCACTTTGATCTGGAAGATTGGCAGCTCCTGGCCCAACTAGTTTATGCTGAGGCTAGGGGTGAACCTTTTTGGGGTCAGGTGGCGGTAGCTGCTGTTGTGCTCAATCGGGTGAAGCATCCTGATTTCCCCTCCACAGTGCGGGAAGTGATCTTCCAGCCCAGACAGTTTGAACCGGTGGACAACAAGGCAATTTACAACGCCCCCAACAACCTGGCTTACCAAGCGGTGCAGGAGGCTTTGGAAGGGCAGGATCCTACCGATGGGGCCTTGTTTTTCTGGAACCCAGCGAAGGTTTCACCTAAGAGCTGGGTTTGGACCAGGCAGGTCAAACTGAGGCTTGGCAATCATGTCTTTGCCTAAAAAACAGCCCCGGACAATTGTTCCGGGGCTGTTGTATTAAGCTGTATGAAGCTTAGGAGCTTGCCAACCGCTTGTAAGTTTCGTAGCGGCGGCGTACGTCCGCTTCTGCCTGTGCGTAGAGATCGTCGGCCAGTTCGGGGAACTGACGGGCCAAGCGGGCGTAGCGTCCCTGGCTGGTGAGATGGTTGCGGAACTGCTCGTAATCGGGCTCCTTGGAGTCCAGGATGAAGGGGTTCTTGCCCTCTGCTTCCAACCTGGGGTCGAAGCGATACAGGTTCCAGTAGCCGCACTCCACAGCCTTCTTACTTTCTGCAGCACTCATGCTCATGTCAATACCGTGCTCAATACAGGGTGAGTAAGCGATGATGAGCGATGGGCCATCATAGCTCTCAGCTTCCCGCATTGCCCTGAGCACCTGGTTGTAGTTGGCGCCCATTGCGACGGATGCTACGTAAACATAACCGTAGGACATGGCCATCATACCCAGATCTTTCTTCCGGGTCTTCTTACCGGCAGTGGCGAATTTGGCTACTGCACCGGTAGGTGTGGACTTGGAAGCCTGGCCGCCTGTGTTGGAGTAAACCTCTGTGTCTAGGACCAGAATGTTTACGTCTGCACCGGAAGCGAGGACGTGGTCCAAACCGCCGTAGCCGATGTCATAGGCCCAGCCGTCTCCACCGATAATCCAGATGGATTTCTTGACCAGGATGTCCGCGTTCTGCTCGATGGTGACCAGGGTATCCTTCAGTTCACCGGAGGCGGCTGCAACAGCAGCGGGGAGGAGCTCCCTGATTTTCTCGGCTGCTGCCTTGCTGCCTTCCACATCATCTTTATTCTCGATCCAGGCTACAAAGCTCTCCCGCAGTTCGGGGGATACCTGGTCCAGAATACCGTACATCATTTCTGCCAACTGAGCACGACGGGCTGTTTGGGCCAGGCTCATGCCGTAGCCGTATTCAGCGTTGTCCTCAAAGAGGGAGTTAGCCCAGCTGGGACCGTGTCCGTTCTCGTTAAAGGTGTACGGGCAGGTCGGTGCGCTGCCGCCGTAGATGGACGAGCAGCCGGTGGCGTTAGCAATCATCATGCGGTCGCCGAAGAGCTGCGTAGCCAGCTTAATGTAGGCGGTTTCGCCGCAGCCTGCACAGGCACCCGAGAATTCGAAGAGGGGCTGCTTGAACTGGCTGTTTTTCACGTTGCTGGGTTCAATGTCAGCTGCCCGGTTCGGCAGGTCAATTGCGAAGTCCCAGTTAGCACTCTGAACGTCCATATGCTCTGCCAAGGGCTCCATAACCAGGGCTTTTTCCTTAGCAGGGCAGACCTGGGCACAGACTCCGCAGCCGGTGCAGTCCTGAACGGAAACTTGAATCCTGTACTGCAGGCCTTCCAGACCACGGCCAACAGCTTTCAGAGTAATGAATTCCTCAGGTGAATCTGCTAGGTCTTCCTCAGTTGCCAAGAACGGCCTGATTACCGCATGGGGGCAGACAAAGGAACACTGGTTACACTGGATACAGTTGTCCGGGATCCACTTCGGTACGTTAATGGCGATACCGCGTTTCTCGTACTTGGTGGTTCCGGAGGGCATTACGCCGTCAGGTGTAAAGGCGCTGACTGGGAGCAGGTCGCCCTTCAGGGACTGAATAGGCCGGACCACATCAGATACGAAAGCGGGTACCGATTCGGCTGCGGCAGCAGCTGCGTCAGTAGCTTCAGCCCAGCTCTCTGGGTAATCGATTTCGACCAGATAGGTCTCAGCGCTGTCAACCGCAGCAAAGTTCATGTTAACTACCTTTTCACCGCGGTGGCCGTACGAAGCGACAATAGCTTCTTTAATGTACTTCACAGCGTCCTCTGCGGGGATGACGTTAGCAATCCGGAAGAAAGCGCTCTGCAGCACGGTGTTGATCCTGCCGCCCAAACCAAGTTCGCTGGCGATTTTCACAGCGTCGATGTTATAGAAGCGCAGTTTCTTCTGGGCAATGGTCCGCTTGAGGGACGCGGGCAGTTCGGTCTCCATTTCCTCTACAGTCCAAGGAGAGTTGAGGAGGAAGACGCCGCCTTCTTTAATGCCTTCCAACAGGTCGTAGCGGGTTACGTACGACGGATTATGGCAGGCAACCAGATCGGGATGGTCTACCAGATAGGGTGCCTTAATAGGCGAATCTCCAAAGCGGAGGTGGGAGATGGTAATCCCGCCTGATTTCTTGGAGTCGTAGACGAAGTAACCCTGTGCGTACATATCGGTGTGGTCACCGATGATCTTAATACTGTTCTGGTTAGCACCGACCGTACCGTCAGAACCAAGACCGTAGAACTTGGCACCGAAGAGATCTTCCGGAGCAATGTTCAGAGGCTCGCCAACTTCCAGCGAGGTATGGGTTACGTCATCAATAATTCCAACCGTAAAGTGGTTCTTGGGCTCGGCTTGAGCCAGGTTGTCGAAGACAGCCTTGGCCATGCTGGGAGTAAACTCCTTAGAGCTGAGACCATAACGTCCACCAACGACTTCGATTTCGCCGCGGCCTGCTTCAGCCAATGCGCTGCGCACGTCGAGGTAGAGGGGTTCACCAAGGGAACCGGGCTCTTTTGTGCGGTCCAAAACGGCGATCTTCTTAACCGATTCGGGCAGGACATCTACGAAATGCTTGACGGAGAAGGGACGATAGAGGCGTACCTTTACTAAGCCAAGCTTAGCGCCTTGACGATTGAGGTAATTTACTGTCTCTTCCAGAGTATCGTTGGCGGAGCCCATGGCCACTACCACATACTCTGCTTCAGGGTCGCCGAAGTAATCGAAAGGCTTATAATAACGTCCAGTTAATTCGCCTACCTGCTGCATCGCTTCAACAACGATCTCAGGCAGTGCTAAGTAATACGGGTTGGCCGCTTCGCGCCCTTGGAAGTAAATGTCCGGGTTCTGGGCGGTACCTCTCAATTCAGGCCGCTCAGGGTTGAGGCTGCGGGAGCGGAATTCTGCGATAGCATCCCAGTCTACCAATTTGGCCATATCTTCGTAGTCGATAACATCGATCTTCTGGATTTCATGGGAAGTCCGGAAACCATCGAAGAAGTGGACAAAGGGTACCCGTCCCTTGAGGGTGGCGAGATGGGCAACTAAGCCTAAATCCATAGTTTCTTGTACCGAACCGGAAGCAAGCAAGGCAAAACCGGTTTGGCGGGCAGCCATTACGTCAGAATGGTCGCCGAAAATGCTTAAGGCGTGGGCCGCAACCGAACGGGCCGAAACATGAAACACGGCCGGCAGGAGTTCGCCAGCAATCTTGTACATGTTAGGAATCATGAGCAGTAGGCCCTGAGAAGCGGTAAATGTGGAGGTGAGAGCTCCGCTGACGAGTGAGCCGTGGACTGCTCCGGCTGCACCTGCCTCAGACTGAAGTTCTGAGACCAGTACCGGCCGGCCGAAGATGTTCTTCTTGCCCTGCGCCGCCCATTCGTCACACAACTCACCCATTACGGATGACGGTGTAATTGGATAAATCGCTGCCACGTCACTGAACGCATAGGCCACATGCGCGGCAGCGAAGTTTCCATTGACGGTCATTTTGCGCATAGATAAACTGTCCCCCTTAGATGATAAGTATTGAAAATAAGCCTGGATGCAACCGCTGTGACACCTAGCATGTGACAGCACTCACAAGGTCAGGCATGTTTTCTGGGAATCACTTCTCTATTAGTAAATTGATTCCTTCCCAATTATATACCTTTATTTAGCATAAGGTCAAATTAAATGACCGGAGGGGACAGGCGCTCTGGCGCCCATTTCAGAGGAAGAAGAAATGTACGGTTTTCGTCAGGCAAATACAGAGAAGGAGACCAAAAACGGTGGGGAGGAGGGCAGCGATAAACGTCCATTTCCAGCTGGCCGTTTCCCGCCTAATTGTAAGGAGTGTGGTGGCGCAGGGCCAGTGGAAGAGGGAAAAGATCAGGAAGTTCACCACAGTGAGCCAGGTCCAGCCATTGAGAACGAGCAGATCCTTGATGGCTGCAATGCCGCTGAACTGTACCATAGCTCCTTCAGAGAGGTAGCCCATGAGCAAAATGGGAATCACAATCTCATTGGCGGGAAGGCCCAAGAGAAAGGCGAGGAGGATTACCCCATCCAATCCCATGAGCCGGCCCAACGGATCGAAAAAGCCTGCCAGACGGGAGATTAAGGTCACATCCCCCACGAACACATTGGCCAAGACCCAGGTGATTAGACCCGCCGGGGCAGCCACACATATTGCCCGGAGCAGGACAGGAAGGGTGCGTTCCAGGAAGGAACGGACCAATACTCCCCTCAGTTTTGGGCGGCGGTAGGGAGGCAGTTCCAAAACGAAAAAGGAGGGTTCACCTCGGAGCAGGGTGGCGGTTAGGAAACGGGAGACAAGAAAAGTGGCGGCAAGGGATAGAAAAAGGGCGAAGGTGACCAAGGCTGCCGTTAACAGACCTCCCGTATTGGGGGGCGCGACGAAATTGGCCAGTACTGCGCCCATACTGATCAAGAAGGGGAAACGTCCGTTGCAGGGCACAAAACTGTTGGTCAGGATAGCAACTAGCCGCTCCCGGGGCGCGTTGATGATACGCGCTGCGATCACACCGGCCGCGTTACAGCCAAAACCCATAGCCATTGTTAAGGCCTGTTTGCCGTGGGCACCGACCCGGCGGAACAGATGATCGAGGTTAAAGGCAATGCGGGGGAGAAAACCAAAATCCTCCAGATAGGTAAAGAGAGGGAAGAAGATGGCCATGGGCGGGAGCATAACAGCCACTACCCAAACCAGGCCCCGAAAGGCTCCCTCTATAAGGGCCCCATGCAGCCAGGAAGGACAGCTGACGTGACTGCAGCCGGCATTCAACACGTTTTCCAGACGGAAAAAGATTTGGGCCAAAAACTCGGACGGGTAGTCCGCTCCCTGGATTGTGATCCAAAGGGCGGCCAGCAGCAGGCCGAGCATGATAGGGTAGCCCCACAGCTTGGAAGTGATAACCGCATCTAGCCGCTCAGTGAAGCGGTGGGGTTCCGGCCTACCTTGGAAGGCTTCAGCTGCAATCGCTTCTGCTTTGGCGAAAATGGCGGAGGCAGTATCGTCCACAACCGCAGCTTTGAGCCAGTTCTCCCCAGCCCAGGGCGTTCCGTTTGACCAAGGACGTATTGCAGTTTCCCAAATGGCGTCCTTCAGACTGGGTAGCCCATCGCCTGTAATGGCGGTGGTGGGGATGACGGGTACGCCCAATTTCCTCGCCAGCGTGTCCACATCAATCTCCATACGGCGTCTTTTTGCCTCGTCCATCAGGTTCAAGCAGACAACCGTCCGATCTGTAATCTGACTAATTTGAAGGACGAGGGCAAGATTTCGCTCCAGGGCGGTGGCGTCCACCACAACCACAACGGCGTCGGGCTGTTCTAGACAGATAAAATCCCTGGCAATTTCTTCTTCGGGGGAATCGGCCAAAAGGGAATATGTTCCGGGCAGATCCACTACCTTGATGTCTCGTTCGCGGTGGCGAAAATAGCCCACTGCCTGCAGTACCGTTTTCCCGGGCCAGTTGCCCGTGTGCTGCCTTAAGCCCGTGAGGGCGTTAAAAATTGTGCTTTTGCCTGTGTTGGGGTTACCCGCCAGGGCAATAACGAGTTCAGAGTCTGCCATGCCCGCAACCTCCCCCTGTACTTTCTATTTCAACTGCTTCGGCAGTTTCCCGCCGCAGGGCAACCACTGTGCCGCGGATCAGGTAAGCGATGGGGCTGCCCGCCGGATTGGCAAACAACATGGCAACCTTTGTACCCGGCACCAGGCCAAGGTCCAGGAGCCTCTGACGCTGGATTCCCACGGCTGAAAGACATTTAATGGTGCCTATTCTACCCGATTCCAAATCGGCGAGAGTCATGGTCACACCCCTTTGCCCAGCCAGCCTGCAGACTTACTTTTATAGACTATGACGGGAAAGGGAAATGGTGCCCGGGTGGTGACGCCCAGAGAAGGGTTTTCTGTGCACAAATCAGAATAGATGGAAGCAGGCTAGGAGGGGAGAACACATGGATTTAGACGCAATTCGGGAAAAGGCTAGAGAAATGATGGCAGACAGGCCATCGCACCGCTACCGGGAAGTGGGCTATGTTTATAACCACGGTCAAAGGGTGGGGGAAATTGCACTGCAGTTGAGGGAGATGATCTTCCCCACTGAACCAGAGTACGATCAGGTGATTTTGGTCGGTGCCTGGCTCCATGACATAGGTAAGGGGATAGAGCCCCACTGGGAGTATGGGGAGCTGCTCGTGCGGCAGATTCTCAAAGATTACTGCCCACCGGAGCAGCTGGAGCAGATTGCCCAAATTGTGGGGGGGCATACGCTGCGTAAGCAAAAACCATTCCCCTTTTACGTCAAGCTAGTGCAGGACAGCGATATTCTAGATCACTTCGGAACGCAGGAGATCTGGCTGAGCTTTAACTACGCCGCCCGCTCTGGTGGAACGATCGAAACCACCTTGGAGTATTACGAGGAGAAGTACAACGCTCTCGTAGCAAAAGTACGGGCGCTGTTGAACTACGAAGAGTCGGTCCGCTACTTAGACGACAAAGATCGATTCGTGCGGGAGTTCGTGGAGCGCTTACGTTTGGAGGCGGGAGGAAAATTAGTTCAGATATAAATGGAAAAGGCTAAGGGGTTGCCCTTAGCCTTTTCCGGGAGGAAAGTTGGTTGATGAAAGTCTTTATTAGTGTGCGCCAACCTGTTTGTCGTCGATGGTAATCTGTACGTTCTGAGTTAAGACATCGGCATACGTGTAAGAACGGCGGCGAACTGCATTTGTTTGGTCAAGATTTACTACAAACAACTTGGGATATGTTTCTACGAGGACTCCTTCTGTTTCCAAGTAACGGCGCCGCCCTTTGTTAGCGCGAATGAATACTTTTTTGCCTACATTGGACTCTAACTGTTGTCTAATGTCCTCAATGGTCACCTTTTTTTCTACTGCCACAACTGTCAACTCCTTCAGTAGATTTTGCTTAGCCGCCTACCAGCTTGTACACGTTAAAAGGCTTGTACACTCAGATTATGGGGCTAAAAAAAGCGTCTGAACGATTTGCATCGTCACACGCTTGGCGAACTCCTACGGGGTTAGCTGACGGGTTGGGGCACCCAAGTTTGCCCCTCCTGCTCTGCAGGATTCACCCCAATTAAGAATGGGTCCCCCGCTGTCATTTGCATGATATTCGGAGATTTTGACGTTGTATTGAGTATTTCGGTTCACATATACTATACCATGTAACTAAGTAAAGAGTCAAGAGTAAA
>MTKW01000560.1_pt1 | contig 64853 bp, 59 predicted proteins | sample 1042761 | NCBI WGS metagenome assembly MTKW01 (sample SAMN06205366, study PRJNA360243) | anaerobic digester metagenome | biome: Wastewater treatment plant; feature: Anaerobic digester sludge; material: sludge; isolation source: anaerobic digester fed with sludge from wastewater treatment plant ... | reverse complement strand
CTATTTTTTAAGCAAAAGCTAGTAATTGTAGCATCAATTGATTAAAATAAATCATCATCTTGTATATAAGATGTATTTTATCAATTTACCTATCGTAGTCAAGTCCAAATTAGTGTGTAAATTGTTTTATCTTACCTTTTGATTAGCAGTTTTTTTCGATTTGCCCAAGATTTGGAGCCTACAGTAATTTTTTCATTTATCTACACTCCCATTCTTAATAAAATCATCTACTAGAGAATATTTTTGCATGCCTTCCAACCTTTCAATTTCTTCTCCCCCTTTGAATTTAATGATTACCGGTATATGACTTATATTTTCTATCTTATATTTATTATGGAACTCTAATAAATCACTTTCTACTTTTCCTGTTAAGTCAACCTCTGCTATAGGAATTTTTTATGTTTGTTTGCTACTCTATGATAAACATTCTTCATATCTTTGCAGTATTTGCAGTTTGCAGAAGTAAATATCAGTGCTATCTCATCGTTATTATTCAATAAACTGAAAGTATCTTCTAATTTATATCTTGGAATTTCTTCATTTGTTCTATTTGCCCATATTATAATAATTGTAATCACTACACATAATAGTGAGATATATTTATATTTTCCTTTTAAAAATGGCGGGATTTTACGTGTTACAAATATACAAGGTAATGCAAAAAGTAAAAAACCTATAAATGGTACTAAAATACCTATTGATGCTGATGTATAAATCGATTGTTTTTGGTATACAAAAGTATAAACTGCTGCCAAAGGCATAAAAATCAGGCCCCCAAAAGGTAACCAAAGGTAAGATTCTATAGCTCTTTCTTTTAATGCACTTTCATTAGTCATTTAATCCCTCCCAATCTAAAATATTTAACTGTTTTTGTTTTTCTAAAATTTTCCTTTTAATTCTCGTATTTAGGACAACCTATCTAATCCACCTCGCCTATTCAATCTCCGTTCTTATAACTTGCAATAATCATTAAATCATCCCTTTCATTATATTTTAAGTAATGTAATTGCTTTTTAGTCTTAATTCCACGTTGTATAAAACGAGTAAAAAACAAACCAATCCAAAAGAAATCAGAACAGTGGCTGCAACAATTCTGATTTTCATAAACAAAAAATATAATACTAAGTCTAGTATTAATATCCGTCTTACCATATTCTTTGAATTCTTTATCACTTCATCTGTCAAAGGTTTATTAGGACTCACCCTAGGAGATACCCTATATATTAGAATGGCTATAATAAGTGTTACTAGAGTAAACAAGGAATAGTAAGACGTGAAGAAAATTACTCTATCTATCATATAAGAGCATAAGATTATCGATGTAACAGATAGTATAGTGCATACAGTCCTCATTTTTGCATGATAGCCACCTGTATAGGACCTCAAAGGTTAGATGAAAACAATTAGAAGTATCGTTTTCCCGGAAATCCCAAAAAAATCTCGAAATAATTAAAATCAAGATTAAATTCAATAAGTAAAGCCCAAGGCTTTCAATAGCATATTCTATTTTATTTATATCTCTAGCATCTAGCAGATTATTATTTATCAGATATCTAAACCAGCTTTGCATTAATATTTAGGGAATTTAGGTTGATATGCAATAGCTATACATGTACTTCTTGAGGCTATTGTAAAAATCAATTCTAATAGTTTAATTATTAATGAACTAAAGTAAAACATTACATCACCTCAAAGCTTATTTAATTTCAATTTTAGTATAACATAATATGTATGTTACTATTCTTGACTTGTCATAAGATGCTTTTTAGTTGTCATAAAACGCAAAAAAGAGGATTTTTTTTAAATCTCCTCTTTTTTTATAATTTCTAAGTATTGATAATTAGTTTTATTTTTGCATTTAAAGTATGGTCGTTTTGCACAAGTACAAATGTACCATTATATTTTTTTACTATTTCGTCTATGCTTTTTAATCCGTAGCCATGCCCTGTATCATTTTTAGTCGTTGTGATATACTTTGCGTCTTTTATTTCTAAATCATGTTTAACAGGATTAGTAACTTCAATGATTAGCAGCTGCTCTTTAAGTGCTATTCTTATATCTATCCATCTATTGACCTTTAGCTTTAGGTTTGCCTCAATAGCATTGTCTAAAAGGTTTCCCAACAACACGAAAAAATCATACGCGTCAATAAAAGGAGTAGCAGGAACAAGTATGTCCAGATTAGGCTTTATATCCTGTTTTTTCATTTCACCTATTTTATAGTTGAGCAGACTGTCTACATCCCTATTTGAAGTATTTACATACGAAGTTCCTAATTCAGATATATAGTATTTATTCAATACCTGCTGTATTTCATCTATTTTATTACTTTCTACCAAGTCATTTATCATTATTACCATATTCTTAAAATCATGTCTCAATTTCATAGTCTTTTCATTTTGATAATTCATAAGATCCAATTCTTTTTTATAAAGCTCATTTTGTATGCGAATAAATTCCATTTCATACTTATCTTTTGTGAATTTAATTATCAAACTATAACTATAAAGAATTATTATTATAATCATCAAGCCCAATGATCCTATCAATAGCCTGGTTATAGGATGTTCTAAAGATTGAGTCATAATAATTGTCAGTACAGTTACTAAAATATATGGAAGTATTAACATTATTCGTCTAGGATTCTTTTCAATGTTCTTAATGCCATATATTTTATATCTTTTTATAAGAAAATATATCAGCAATCTAAGTATTAAGACTAATATAAAGGCAAAATATGTATCTATTTGTGGTGTTCTATACCAATAAAAATCAAAGACCCCCGAAATCAGCACCATTAAGAATTCAGATACAGTTAAAGTAGTCAATATAATAATTGCTGCATCTATTCTCATAGAGGTGTTACAAACATAGGCATAAGTCAATAGATATATGGCAGCAGAAGTAGTAATAAACTGTATTATAGGTATTTTAACAACCAAGAAAACAAATGTATTAATAAAGAGGTGTATGGTATAATACAAAACCTTATATTTAATGCCCTTTGACTCAATCAATATGGCATCCATAGTAATCATTAGTATTAAAGTTCCAATTAACTGAAAAGCTAGAAAAAACATTGTAAACTGATTCATTCTATTCTCTCCATTACATCATGATAGTATTTTCTGCCTATCTCGAAAGATTCACCATTTTTTAGTATGACTCTGTCACTAGTCATGCCTGAGATTTGACCGATTTGGACTACTGTGTTTTTGTTGATCCTAAGAAACTTTCCCTCAGGAAGTTCGCTGCAAACATGATTGAGGCTTCCGTTGAACTCATAGATTGTATCAATGGTTATAAGCGATATCCTTCTAACATTGACTGTAAAATAAATTATGTCCTTTACCAATACCTTTTTTTCTATTCTGTCTTCTACAAATGTATATATTAGATCACTACTAACTATAATATTCATTAATTTATCCAGTTCTTTATAGATGCTTTCACTATCAAAGGGCTTCACAATATAGCCTAAAGCCCAATTATCATAAGCCTTTGGCATATACCCGGGATGGCTTGTAATGTAGATAATTTGAGTGTAGTAATTATTAAGTTCATTCCTTAATTTGCTCCCAAGCTCTATTCCGTTTAACTCTCCCATTTCAATGTCTAGGAACATGGCATCATATTTAAAGCTAGGATTCTCTTCCAGTTCTGCTTTATATAGATTTAGAAAATCCTCCGCTGAATTAAAGCCATCAACCGAGATATTTAGGTGTTTTCCAACAGAGTATTGATTTATTATCTCGAAAATCTTTGAGATGATACGATTATCGTCATCAATGACTGCTATACGCATTATTACCAACTCCCATTATAATAATATCAACTTAGCTAATTGTAGATAATTATTTTATTAATCCACTTAAACTATTTCAACAAAAAATCTATTCGATATATCCATTCCGCTTGGAGTAAATGCAATTCTTTCATCGGTCATAAACATATGTCCTTCTCTTATAAATGGGTCAATATACTTTTTATATTCACTATAAAAGTCTACGCCAAAGATTTTAAAGTATTCTTTTAAATTAATACCTTCGACGAGTCTAAGGCCCATTAAGATATAGTCTGTTTTTAGAACGTCATAGTCCATCAATTCTTTTTCTGCTATGGGTTTATCCGTGCCGCTTAGTTTCTGATATTCATTGATATTTACTATATTGCTGTATCTGTAAGAATAGTAGAAGGATGAACTCCCCAAACCCAGTCCTATATACTCATCGAGTTTCCAATACTTGGTATTATGAATTGATTCAAAGCCCGGTCTGGCAAAATTCGATATCTCGTATTTGTCGTATCCTGATTTTGATAATAATTCAGATGCAGCATAAAACATTTCTCTATCCGTCTCTTCATCTACAAGTTCCAATTGGCCTATGTTTACGAGTCTCGACATATGAGTGTTAGGTTCAAGAATTAAGCTGTATAGAGACAGATGTTCCGGAGATAATTCTATTGCCTTTTTAATATCCTCCAAGCTCTCTTCTATATTTTGAGTTGGAATTGCATTTATTATATCTATACTGATGTTTTTAAATCCGCATTTTCTTAAATTTAAAATACTACTTACTGCTGTTTCTGAGTCATGAGATCTTCCCAGTACTTTTAACAGCCTGTCATTAAAGCTTTGTACTCCCACCGACGCTCTATTTATTCCCATGCTCAAATAGCTATTAATAGCTTCGTCAGTGAGGTGCTCAGGATTTATTTCGATAGTGATTTCACTTCCACTTAAGACCTCAAAATTATCTTTGATGGATTTCATAATTTCAGCCATCGACTCCACCGGAATATATGAAGGTGTTCCCCCTCCCAGATAAATCGTGTCGACAGGTATTTTCTCGTCATTATTGTAAATTTCTATTTCCCTTTTAAGTGCTTCCAAGTACGGTTTCATTCTCTTTTCTTGATTTTGATAAGACAAAAAGTCGCAGTAATAGCATTTGGAGCTGCAAAAAGGAAAATGTACATATAGACCCTTAGGTTTATTCTTTTGAGTAAGCAAAAAGGCGTCGAATAAACGCCTCTTTTCATTATTTTTCATCATATTTCAATACCGCAAGGAAAGCTTGCTGAGGTACTTCCACAGATCCAATCTGTCTCATTCTCTTCTTTCCTTCTTTTTGTTTTTCCAATAGTTTTTTCTTTCTGGATATATCCCCACCATAACATTTTGCCAATACGTCTTTTCTAAGTGCTCTTACGGTCTCTCTAGCAATGATTTTTGAACCAATGGCAGCTTGGATAGGTACTGCAAATTGATGTCTTGGGATTTCATCTTTAAGTCTCTCGACTATATTTCTGGCTCTTTCATATATTTTCTCTTCATGAACTATAAGTGAAAAAGCATCTACCAATTCTCCGTTTATTAGGATGTCGAGTTTTTCAAGTTCAGCTCTTTGATATCCTTTAAGCTCGTAGTCTAGAGACGCATAACCTTGAGTCTTTGATTTAAGAGAATCAAAAAAGTCATATATTACTTCATTTAGCGGAAGTACATAATTCAGAGTGACTCTTTTTGCATCGAGGTATTCCATATTTATAAAGGTACCTCTTTTATTCTGGCAAAGTTCCATAATAGGACCGACATAGTCACTTGGTGTCATGATATGCGCATCCACTATTGGCTCTTCCATGTATTCAATCTCCGTTTCAGGAGGTAGATTACTCGGGTTTTGAATCGTCAACATCGTGCCATCTTTTTTATAAACATTGTAGATTACAGAAGGTGCTGTAGCTATGATGTTTAAGTCAAATTCTCTATCCAGTCTTTCCTGTATGATTTCCATGTGAAGAAGTCCTAAGAATCCGCATCTGAAACCGAATCCGAGTGCAACAGATGTTTCAGGTTCGAAAACTATTGAAGCATCATTTACCTGAAGTTTTTCGAGAGCTTCCCTAACATCTGAAAACTCCTCGCCTTCCGCCGGATAGATTCCGCAGTAAACCATCGGGGTAACTTTCTTATATCCCGGTAGCATTTCTTCGGCAGGATTCTTTTTGTCTGTTATTGTATCTCCGACCCTTGCATCTTTTACATTTTTAATACTGGCAACTACATATCCAACATCTCCTGCTTCAAGTACATCCAAGTCCACTCTACCCGATGCATTGTATCCGACTTCGGTTACTTCGAACGACTTTCCGGTCGACATCATTTTAATCTCCATACCCGGTTCTATCTTGCCGTCCATTACCCTTACGAATGCAACTACACCTCTGTAAGAGTCATAATAAGAGTCAAAGATAAGAGCTTTTAAAGGAGCATTTATATCTCCTTCAGGAGCAGGAACATTTTTTACTATATCTTCAAGTACATCCACTATATTGAGGCCTTCTTTTGCAGAGATTAGCGGTATGCCTTCAGTGTCAAAACCGGTTATAGTTTCTATTTCTTCTTTAACTCTGTCTATATCGGATGAAGGCAGGTCTATCTTGTTGATGACAGGAAGTATTTCCAAATCCTGGTCTAGAGCCAAATAGACATTTGCCAGAGTCTGAGCTTCTACTCCTTGAGTAGCATCTACTACTAGTATGGCTCCTTCACAAGCTGCCAAACTTCTGGATACTTCGTATGTAAAGTCTACATGACCCGGAGTATCTATAAGATTGAGCATATATGTTTCACCATCTTGAGCTTTGTAGAATAATTTTACTGCTTTAAGCTTGATGGTTATTCCTCTTTCTCTTTCAAGGTCCATACTGTCCAGTACTTGCGATTCCATTTCTCTTTTAGTCAACATCCCGGTATACTCTATTAATCTATCCGCCAATGTTGATTTTCCATGATCTATATGTGCAATTATGGAGAAATTTCTAATATTTTTTCTTTCTACTTTCAAATTAATCCCCCTAATTTAATATTCCAAATTTGCTGAATGGGAATAATCTAAATATCGATACTCCCATCACTTGATTTACATCTATCGGTCCAAATGACCTACTGTCGTTACTTGCGCCCCTGTTGTCACCCATTACAAATACCTGTCCCTCTTCTATATCCCATGAAGAAATATTTCTGTAGGGATGTGTCGGATTATCTACGACGTATTTTTCGTTCAAGACCTCACCATTTAAATAAACCTTACCGTCTATCAGTTCAATACGGTCTCCCGCAACAGCTACTACTCTTTTTATATAGTTCTGATTTACTTTATCAGGTGCATGTATAACTAAGATATCTCCACGTTTTACTTCTCTCCAATTTAAAGAGATCTTTTCGGTTATTAATCTGTCTCCATCATCCAGTGTAGGAAACATGGACTTACCGTCAACAAGTGTTATATTAAAAACGAAAAACCTTAGTATCAAGGCTATAATTACATAAATAACCAATCTTCTAAGCCATGAGCCCAGCGATTCATCATTTTTAGATTTATTGATGTCATACTCTTTTCCTTCCATAATTTTCCCCCATATTCTATCCATTACTTCAGTATATATTAATTATAAACTAATTAAATTTTATTAATATTACATTGAGATTATACCATAAGGTCAATTTTCAAGCTATAAATAATTAATATATGAAATTTAAGTTATTTGATATTTTTAATTTCTTAATATTTTATCTTGCTATTTTCAACCTTTCATGATAGAATACTTATGCTAAACTTGAGGAGGTGAAATAATGGCTAATATAAAATCAGCACTTAAAAGAATTAAAGTTAATAAGACTAAACATGATATAAATAAGAGCATCAAATCAGAACTCAAGACCTATATTAAGAAATTAAATCTTGCAATTGAAGATAGCAAATTAGACGAAGCAAGAGAATTATTAAAAGTTGTAGATAAGAAGCTTAAAAAAGCTGCACTTAAAAATATTCTACACAAGAACGCTGCTGCGAGACAAATGAGCAAATTATCTCATAAGTTAAATAACAAATCAAAAGAAATAGCATAAAAACTTCCAGCAGGAAGTTTTTTCTATTTCCGGCATTACTTTCTTAATTCAGTAGTAATCCTCGATATTAAATACAGCATATTGTTTTCGAAGTCCCCTACTGAAGACTTTAAGTTTACCTCTACATCGTATAGTTCCGTGTAAATATTAAAAAGTGTATCTCTATTTATTCTAGCTTCAAATCCGTTCAGCTTACCGAATTCAAAGCTGCTTATTCCCAACTTTTTCATTATGTCGGGATTTTTATAATTTTTAATTTTATATTCCTTAATATAGAGAAGGTTTCTAAATAATCTGATAATCATATAAAAAGCAAGGTAATTATCATCTTTGCCCGTATTTAGATTGAGAAAAGAATTAATTGCCTTTGTAGTATTGCCCATACATATTGCGTCCGTCATTTCAAATATGTTTTTTTCTACGCTGGTAACCAATAAGGAGTCTACTGCAGCCTTATCTAATCTTTTACCGCTTGTTATAGACGAGGTCAATTTATCCAGTTCATTTTGAATATCGTAAAGATTTTTGTTCAAGTCCGAGTTTAAGTATCCTGTTCTATCGATGATATAGTTTAAAATATCGGTTTTTACTTTTATTCCTTTTGAATTTATTTGTTTGGCTATAAAACCGTAGAATTCTTTCCTGTTTAATTTAGACATTTCAAAAATTAAAGAGGATTTAGAAATCTTTTTGTAAAATCCGCCTTTAAACAATTTTCCGGACTCAGAGACGATGATGAGGATTACACTTTCGTCGAGTTCATCAGCATATGTAGCCAGTTCATCATAAAAGTCCTTGTACTTGCTCATTCCGTCTCTAGATAAATCAAGTCCTCTCACTTCTACTATTCTATATCCACCGCCAAAAGGTATAGTCTCACAGGATTCTATGATTGTTGAAATCTTAGGTTCCTTAAATTCAATTTTTTCATAATTAAAATCTTCAAAACCGCTTGTCAAAGTTTCCGTTTTTACTACATCGATAAAATAGTCTATAAGGAATTCCTCTTCTCCATAGATTATTACAAGTCCATGTAATTCATTTTTTTCAAGCATGCCGATAGCTTCTATATAATTCATAATTTTCTCCATTTTTCAAATTTAAAACTAGTACAAAAATGTTTCGTCAACGAGCAGAAATATAATAATCCTAAGTACAGAGATGGATCCGTCAGATAATCCACTGCAGTTTTCTTTCTCGGTAGATGTTTTTCTATTTTATAACCGAGTCTGGTTGAAATTACCCTTATCCTACCGTCCTCATCCGTTCTGTAAATCCTGGATTTTAAGTCTGTTAAAACATTTAACACCGCCTTCGACGGGTGATTATAAGGATTATCTCTTCCAACTGATATTATAGCATTACTTGCGGAAACTTTCTTTAAAAAATCTCTTCCGGAAGATGTATCAGAGCCGTGATGGGCAACTTTTAATATATCTGCCCTAATATCATGTTTGAGTAATTTAGATTCCGACTCACTTTCTATATCCCCTGTAAATAGTACCGATAGATGTTGATGCGATAATTTTAAAACATTCGATCTATTATTGGACGATAACCCGGTTCTACCATCATCTACAACATCTATAACTGAATTTCCAATAGTGAATTTATTTCCGGTATATAAACCAAAAGCATTATCGAATCTTTCAGTTATTGAATCGTCAGAACTCAAAATATTATTGGCTCTGTTTTCTTGATACATGTACTTTAGATTACCACTGTGATCTGCATCGTCATGAGATATGAAAACAAGGTCAACTGATGGGACTCCGTTTTTTATTAGGTATGGTTTTAAAATATATTCGTATACCCTGTCTGAACCGTCATAATGGCCTCCGGTGTCTATCATCGCTGAATGACCTTTAGCTCTTATGAGAGCTGCATCCCCCTGTCTTATATCTATAAAATCTATATAGAGAGGATCCAGGATGATATTTGTAATACTAAACGCCATTAATAAAGATATAAAAACTTTAATCACATTAGTTTTAAAGCCATAACTCAGATTTCTAAATTCATACCTTCTTGTAAATATTAAAATCAACAAAAAGTATAATGCAATTAACTCTACTCCCGGGGACGCCATTTTAAGATTAGTGAACTCGATAAAGTCCATAGACTTTATTATTGATTCAATTATACCGATGATGGTATCAATAAAATTCCCGAGGATAAATGATAGCTGGGTTGAGATTAAAGATACTAGCAGTTTAATAAATACCGAGACCAGAGCAATAGTAAAAAGTGGGACTACTAATAAATTGGCAAGCAGCGTCAACAAATTGAATTCATTGTAATAGAATATTATGAGCGGGAATAGTGCCAAGTTTATGATTATGAGCATTTTAAAGCTCGTCATAATTTCAAAATCCGCTGTATCTATTATATTGAAATCAGGATAGAAATATATAATAGCTATCATTGCCATAATTGACATTAGAAGTCCAATATCCAGTACTCTGTATGGATTTAGAAGGACTATTAAAAAAACTGCAAAGGCCAGTGATTTTCTTGGATTATAACCCTTATGCAGTATGGAAGCCGACATTCCTATACTTATCATTAAAAAACTTCTTATTGCAGAAGCCTTATAGGCTATAATATGTAAGTAAATCGCTAAGATGGCCAGAGTTATTATCAGTGAATAGTTTCTTTTTATCCCTATAAGTCTGAATATACTTAAAATAAATACACAAATAATTCCCATATGCAAACCACTAATTGCAAGCAAATGAGATAATCCGAGTTTCCTAAAAGACTTAACACTGCCTCCCTCATCTGTATTTTTACCGAGAACTACGCCCGTCATAAGATTTGAAGCTTCTTCTGACATGCCATGAGGTAGATTGTTTAATATAAAATCTTCTGCACTTCTCCTGATTCTAAGTCCTATGCTTGACTCTATATCGAGCTTATTTATGTCTTTATCATCTACATTTATACCGGTCGAAATTCTCTTTACTTTTAAATAATCTCTGTAGTTGAAAAGCTTTGGGTTCCCCGATTCAGCTATTGTCCTAAATTTCCCAAATGCCTTTATTGTGGTTCCTATCTCTAGATTGGATTCACCTTTAAGGTACAACAGGCATCTTTCATTAACTTTTCTGTCATCCGCATATGATATTTTTATATAATAGGAAGAGTATTCATCCTCAGTTTTTATCACTTCCTCTATGGTTCCAATTATATCAACTGTCTTTTTATCATAGTCTTCAAGTATAGAGCTGTTCTCGGACAGGTTCATAATTAGGAGTCCCAGTGAAAATGAAAGTGCAAAAAACAACAATAATTCATTTCTAGAATAAAGAAATACTACCGCACATACGAATAGTATTGCGATAAGCCAAATGTAATTGATTTCTAAATAATAGGATGTAAGTGAACCTAGAAAAATTCCGATTGCACTCATCTCCATAAATCTCTTCATTTAATCACTCCAGTATTAATGCTATCTATGATTATATCATTCATCCTGAAATAAGATTTCCAATTATTAACTATTTTAGTACATAGACTTAATAGTCATATCAGTTATAATATGATACAATAAAAATAGATTTTAACCGATTTAGAATGATATAAACACATATTATACATAGAGGTGAAATAGATGAAGCTATATTTCGAATTTCCATTTTTAAATACAATGAATGTAACTGTTAAAAAGAGAAAAACATTAAAAAATAAATTACATCTATCGACTAATGAGACTATTTTCTCACCACAGGCTCCGGGCAAGATTCCTTCTGATATAGGTACCTTTGATGATATTCCTGTATCGGAGGTATATGTTGAAGAGGGTGAGATTTATCATGTACTTGAAGAAAAGTCGCGAAAATCCAATTTCGTACAAAATGTTGACTTAAGCCATAGACTTGATATTATGCAGCAATATGGGGCGGCCATCATATACAGTTTGGCTTTTAGTAAGCTACTGTCTATCGATACTCAAAGTATTACCATAGACAAGAATCAGATGCGGATATCAGTTGATCTCATCGACAGCTCTGTAGATATCAAAAAGATGCTGACATCTGTAATGAAGGTAGTCAATTCTATTATTGATAATTCACTAGACATAAAGATATCAGAGATAAAAGACGAGTATTCTGCTACCATTGATTCACTAGGTTCTATAAAACTGCTTTCCCCGGTACCTACCAATACTTCTGAAATAAAATCAACGGTAATCACTTCTTACAAGCTAAACGATGGATTGCTGGATATTTATGTACTGGCAGGAAAAAGAGCTATGGATTATCTCTTTGACAGAATGAATTATATTAGACAGATAAGAACTCTTTTAAATGTAGATGACAGTTCCGTGATTTCATCAGTTAAACAACTTGTGGACGAAAGCGAATCACTACATTCTGAACTTTCCGAACTGAGAAATTTCGTTTACATGTCTTATATAAAAGAACTTGAAATACCAAGCTACAATATAGAAGAATATTCTATTATAAATCACTATGTTCAAGATCTTGATATAGCTGATTTGACTGATTTTATCGATTTATTACCTGCAAGCATCTCAATTGTAGCAAAGAACGAAGGAGAATTCTCTGGCTTCTGTACATGCAATAAAATCGACGGTTTTGATATAATGAAAGTATTCAATGCAGTTAAGGAGATTTATCCTTTCGAAATAAATCTTTTAAACGGATACTACAATGGTAGAATTATGACACAGTACCTGGAAAGATTTTTAGATGCATTCGATAAATACTTGAAAGAAATGCTTACAGATTTTATTGAAAATCCTGAAACTGATGAACAGCTTGAAATAGAAGCTAATGGCGAGGAAATTGAAATCGAAAATGAAATGATTGAAGAATCTGATGATGAAGTATCAGATGTTGACGAAGAAGATAATAAAGAATAATAAAAAAGTGTCAGAACAGTAAAAATTCTGACACTTTTTATTTTTTATTATTTTTAAACTCAGTTTAATTTCCCAAAATTCTTATTATACTATTACACAAATTTTACAGCTGTTCCATAGACTATTACTTCTGCAGCTCCCTGCATTATAGCAGAAGATGCATATCTAATATTGACTATAGCGTCGGCACCGAGTGCCTCAGCTTCTTCTACCATTCTCTTTGTAGCGATAGCTCTTGCTTCATCCATCATCTGAGTATAGGCCTTTAGTTCTCCTCCTATAAGAGTCTTAAAACCCTGGCTGATATCCTTGCCTAGATTTTTAGACTGTATCGTACTTCCTTTAACAATTGAAAGTGTTTCCAACTCTTTTCCGCTTACAAAATCAGTATTTACTAATATCATCTTCTTCTCCGCTCCTTATTTCCTGAATTCTTTCATATAAATTGTTAAGGCTTACTCCTATAAAAAACAGTGGAATCATAGCCAGAACATATTTCCATGGAGAGCTAAATAAATGCATAAAAACACCGATATAAACTACTTGAGTAGCAAATAACAGTAATGTAATAAATACAGGTGCTATGATTTTAATATAATGTTCTCTCTTCATTTTTTTCTCCATCTATTACCTAAATTAATTATAACATGAAATGCCATTGGTTTTCGTCTTTTTATAATTCTCACCAAAAAAGACAAATCAAATGAATTGATTTGCCTTTTATTTTAATGCCCCTGCTGTAAATCTCTCTTTCTGTAGGAAATAAAGCCTATAATGGTCAACAGAACAAAAATTACTAATAAAACTGCCTGATTAGTCCAATTAATCTCCTCCAAAGGATGCCCTGATACATATCCGTATGGTGTAAGTTTTCTAATCCATTCAGGAAAACCTGCAATTGTTCCAAAGTATACCGCTATAAAGGAATAACCAAGATAGATATAAGCAAGGGATGTAAGCTTTGGTACGAGTCCTATCAAAAGACATGAAAGTCCGATTAACACCCAAATTGCCGGTAAGTATAATAGTGCAGCAATTACAAAGTCCTTTAATGGTGTAATATTCGGCATTACAGCAGAACCTACTATCCAAAATCCATAGGCCGATATAATTTGGTATAGAACCGAGTTTACAATTGCAATGCTGAGGTATGAAGCCATCTGTGCATTTCTGGAAGTGGCCTTAGTTAGTACATTCTCCATCATACCGCTTTTTTCTTCTGTAGAAAGTCTAAGTATGAAGTTTAAAATTGGTATGGATCCTATCAGCGACATTATGGCAATCAATAAAACAGTAAACTGTTCCGTAAAAGAAGCTCCATTTGATTGATCGAAGATTGCTTTAAGCATTTCACTGCTTTGAATATAGCCTTCCAGATCTCCAAATACCGATCCATACATGGCAGCTAGTAGAAAGATAGTAAATGCCCAGATAATTATTGAGGTCTTCAGTAGTTTTAATGCAAGTGATAGAGGTCCTCTTAATAATGGACCGGCATGCCTTCGTCCGGCTCTTTCAGCGAAAACACCACTGCCTAAATCCCTTTTACTATTGATATATAATGCGATTAGAATAACTATTATTGTAATTATTTTTAAGACGATAATCGGCCAAAAATAATCATTTACAAAGTTCTCAGTTCTCAGTATTAAACCCAGAGGAGAGATAAGTGATAAAACTTCATTGCCCACATCACCTAGAGCTCTTAGTACATATAGAAATAGCATAAAGAAAAAGGACATTCCCATAGCGGTTCTATTATTTCCCGTCAACTGACAAAATAGAAGAGTTGATGCTGCAAAGAACATCCCTATTACTCCCAAGGAACTTGCAAATACTAAGCAGCCAACAGTACTCATCCCCTCTCCTCTAATTGCGACTAACCCAATAAATGTCAATATGGTAAGTACCATATTTGCCAATATTGCAACTGCAATGACTGCCAAAGGACTGGCAAGTCTACCAACGGGCAGTGATCTTACAACTTCCAATCTGCCTAATTCTTCGTCTTGTCTGGTATGTCTATTGACTAGAAATATATTCATAATCCCTGCAATCATTACCGAAAACACGAGCATATAATTTGCATATGCTGCACCTAAGGTATAATCTGCTTCACCGTATACAGGTCCAACGATAGCTATCATCGCCGGATTTTTCATTAACTCAACCATTACAGTTCTATCGGTACCTGTTGTAATGAACATATTATCAAAAACCGGTACTAGAAGTATCATAAAAAGAGCAGTAACAATTATCCAGATAGGTAGTCTGATCATATCTCTCCTTAGTATAAATCCGGATAAGGTAGTTGCATTTTTATAGGAGTCCCTACTTAGCATTACTATCCCCTCCCGAATAATGGCTCATGAATAATTGTTCCAGTGTTGGTGGCATGCTTTCCAGGTTTACGATATCATATGCGGAAAGTTTTGAAATAATATTTCCGATATTCTCTCCATCTACGCTAAAGCTGACACCTTCTCCTTCAGTTCTATAATTATGAAGACGCTCGATCTGAGATAGTTCATCTATCGGTTTTTTTGTCACTACGTGAATATTTGTTCTGGTTAAATGTCTTAATTCGCTAAGTGTTCCAGTTTCAATAATCTCACCATTTCTTATAATACTGACTTTATTACATAGTTTTTCAACTTCGGACAGTATATGACTTGAAAGAAGCACGCTCTTACCTGCATCAGTTGCTTCTTTTACATAGCTTTGAAATACCGATTCCATCAGTGGATCCAGTCCTGATGTAGGTTCATCTAGTACATACAGGTCTGCATCAGATGCAAAAGCTGCTATTAGAGCTACTTTTTGTCTGTTTCCTTTTGAATATGTCCTACACTTTTTACTTGGATCCAAATCAAAATCCTTTAAAAGTTTGTCCGTGTATTTCTCTCCATTACCGCTTCTAAGCCTTATGAACAGGTCTATAACCTCTCCCCCAGTAAGATTTGGCCATAGGTTTACATCACCAGGCACATAAGCTATTCTCTTGTGTATCTCAACAGCATCAGTCCATGCATTTTTCCCAAATACAGTGGTGGTGCCCTCATCAGCTTTTATCAGTCCCATTATAACCCTAATTGCCGTAGTCTTGCCCGCACCATTAGGTCCGATAAATCCATGTATCTCTCCGGGATTGACGACCAAATTCAGTCCATTAAGTGCAGTAACTCTCCCAAATTTCTTAACTACTTTTTCCATACTAATCATCGACATCACCACTACCCCCTTCATGAGTATAAAATATCTTCTTTAGATTTAGCATAATTTCATCAAATTCATCCCAAAGATAATCATCTTCGAGTTCAGCTAAAGGTTTGTCTCCAATCAGTGCTATCAGTTCTTGAGAATAACCTTCTATTAACCAATTGATATACCTCTTTGCCTCTTCAGGCTTAATATCACTTCTAAAGCAAGAATCAAACTTAGAATTTCTTATTTTAGAAAGTATTACTTCTCTTTTCTTTGCCATCTCAGATACACATTCTGTAACTTTTTCAGTTACATTTGAATTTTCAGGATGCAAAAATATCATAGTGAGAAATTCAAATACACTTCGGTTTCTCGTGTAAGCTTTAAGCTTAATTTTTGTAATAATTCTGTACATTTCAATATAGTCTACATCTTCAATAAACTCATCCGAGTTTTGATAATACTCGTCAATATACCTGTCGCAGTATTCTATTAAGTATTCATAGAGTCCGGCTTTTGTACCAAAATAATGAAAGACCATCCCCTTCGAAATACCTGCAGCTTTTGCAATTTGTTCTACAGAAGTCTTAGCATAACCGTACCTGCCAAACTCGCCAAGTGCGGCTCTAATAATCCTATCCTGTTTATCTTCAGGAATCGTCAAAAATTTAGTATAAATAAGTATCACCCCTTAAACACATAAACCGATTCGGTTTATTTTATTATATCCCAATAAACCGAATCGGTCAATAGATTTCTATTCTATTTATCTCTCAGTCCAAAAACATAGTCCTTGGCTTCTTTTAGTCCTACTTTACTATGCTCTCTAACAAGTTTAACTGCGCTTATCATTTCCTTTTTCTCTATTAATCGTATTAAATCGTTCATTACATCATCAGTTAGATGTATACCTGAGGTATGCGATACATTAGCTCTGCTTTGATTTCTTAGGGTATTCTGATTTAAAGTATTTCTATTATTTAAATCCTCTTGACGATTAAATAGATTGCTACCTCTTCCGGTATTCTGACTTCTTTCATACTCGTATTCTAAATGATTAATTTTTATCTTTTGTTTTATGATTATAAAGACTAAAATGATATTTATTAACAATGCTATTATTAAGAAAAGTAATATCGAGTCCAATTTTTCACCTCCTTTACTATATATACCCTAAACTTTTGAATAATCAGGTATAAAAAAGCCCATATTCCAACCGGAACATGGGCAAAGACTATTTCTCTTTATATTTTTCAATTCCGAGCTTTAATAATTCAATAGCTCTTTTTATCTTATCCTCTGAAACTGCAAAGGCGAGTCTAACTTGTGATTTTCCCCTTTGAGTTTCACGATAAAATCCGCTTGCAGGTGCTACCATGACAGTTTCTCCGCTGTCTTCAAAATCAGTTAACAACCACTGTGCAAAATCATCCGTATCTTCTATAGGAAGTTCAGCTATGGTATAAAAAGCTCCTTCAGATTTATATGTCTTCACTCCTTCTATTTTTTGGAGTTCGCTGTAAATCAAATCTCTTCTCTTATTGTATTCTTCATTAACATCCTTTAGATAATTGTTTTGCATATTGTACAGAGCAACTGTTCCTATTTGTTCAATATAAGGTGCTGCAAGCCTTGCTGTACAGAGTTTGAATGCTGCTGCCATTATATCGGTATTCTTGGACATAATAGCTCCTATTCTCGCACCACATGCACTAAACCTCTTCGATATACTGTCCAGGATTATAGTTCTGTTTCTAATCCTCTCTATATCGTAAAAGCTTGTAAATTTCCTTCCGTCATATATGAATTCTCTGTAGATTTCATCGGCAATTATAAATAAGTCGTGTTCTTCTGCCAGTTTTGCTATTCGTTCAAGCTCTTCTTTAGAATAGACAACCCCCGTCGGATTCCCGGGATTACAGAGCAGAATTGCTTTTGTATTCTCCTGAACAGCTTTCTCCATCACAGAATATTCAGGAAGTGCAAATCCATTCTCTATATCCGTTGGGAAAGTTGATATACTAAGACCTGCTTCAATTACATAGGAGTCGTAATTTGAGTAATAAGGATCAGTAGTAAGTATATTGTCGCCCACATCCGTTGTCATCAAAAGTGAAAATAACAGTGCTTCACTTGCGCCAATAGTTACTGCAACCTCTTCGGTTTCAAAATCAAGACCAAGAGATGAGTAATACCGGCTTATAGCACTTCTAAGTTCATCCAAACCCTTTGCAGGGGCATATACTATGGTCTTCATATCTATATCCCTAACGGCTTCTAAAAACTCAGCAGGTGTTTCTACATCGGGTACTCCAATATTAAGATGATATATTTTTTTACCGTTCTTCTTTGCTATATCAGCATATGGAACTAATTTTCTAATAGCAGAATACTGCATCAAATTAACTCTATCGGATATTTTCATATATAACAACTCCTTACTTGCGGTTATATTTCTTGATTGTTTCAAACAAATCTATAGCCGCTCTTCTTGGTCCTTCTTTTTCCATTCCGACGATTCCCAATTGAGTATTCAATACTCCTATAGGTATATTATTGTCGAAAAGCACGTCAAAATACTTATCGATTAATTTCAATGTTTCCTCTTTTCTCTGATGTGGTCCAAATGGGTTTGCAAAAAAAGATGAGGTCAGTCCGTTTTCAGTAGTGGTTCCCTTTGCCATTCTCATTCCCGCTACAAACAAATCCTTAGCATCCGTTTCATCATCAAAAATACTTACCGCACTTTCATTCTCGTCTTTTGCATCATAATTATTAGCGTACAATAATAAGTCTATAGGATGACCTTTTGAAATCTCTTCATATGTCGCTACCGGAGTGATAAGTCTAGCATTAATCCTGTCAGGATTCATAAATATAGATCTATCCAATTCTTTAAATGCATAACCGGCTTCTAGGTCGTCAAGCCTTACAAATGCTCCGATTTCTGTTCCATAACCTTTTATAACATTTCTTTCGAGTACGAAGGTACCCATATCGTCAAAGATTATTGTCATGTCAGAAATATATTCGTTAGCAAGTCCCCTGAAGGCTTCGATGCTCTCACTCTTGCCCGCACCTGAATCTCCAACGATTACTACATTGGCTTTGCTACCATCCTTCAGTTCAATATGGACCATAGCTCCATGTATTGGAAGATTTCCTTTTCGTATTTGGTATAAATTATGAAGTGTAAGTATCATCTTTTTCATATAACCGAAATAGTCATGTTTCTCATCTGCACTCACATATCCAACCAAGATCTCATTATCCTTATCCTCAAAGAATCCGCTTACAACCTCATCTCTATGGTCTTCTGCTCCAAATACCAATAATAGGTTTGGTTTGCATCCTGAGATTTCATAATCTTTTGGAAGTTCGAATAGATTTGCCAATGAAACTCCATGGGTTAAGTAATCCCTTTCTATAAATACATAGGCTAGCAGGTTACCTACTTTTGCAGGATAGCAGAAAAACCTGTCTGCATTTATGCCACATCTTCTAAGGGGATTGATTTCAAGCTCGTCAAAATAACCGTCTCTTGTATTCTTCTTAGGATAGGTAATGAAAGGCGATTGAAGAACTATCTCCTTGATAAATGGTATGTCCTGAAGTATCTCATACCCTTTTGGAACCGGCCAAATTGCATCATATACAATCATACCGACATTAGCTCCGGCTGGTACCTGTCTATAAACTGTCGGGGTAGTAAGTGAGATATTATTGGTTATTTTTCTATATAGTGTAATCATCAATTTGTCGAATTTTTCTTTTGCTTCCATAAAAGAGGTATTTAGAATTCCGTCAGTGATTTTAACATCGTGCACTATAGCATATCTCTCTAAATTCCTCCAATATGTATAAACTTCCTCTACAAATTTTCTAAGCTTTTCTCTGTTAGAATATACATTTTCAAATTCATCAAAACCATTGTTGATTTCTCTAACATCCATAACTACTAATAACTTACATAGCTGAGTTATTTTAGAGATTAATTTGTCCAGATCCCTTTCCTTAAGTAATTCTACTATAAATTTATAAGATCTGCTTTCTCTTTTCTCAGCATATCTTAAATAATGTTCAAGTACCGATCTAAACCCTTCGCTATTTAATACTGTCTCCTCAGTATCACAATACCTTTGAGAGAAATTGATTAATACTTTATTCTTGCTCAATGCCCATTCTTTTTTCATCATGATCTCCCTTCATGTTTTTGCTTTTAACTATTATACCATAATCTGTTAAATTGTATAGATTAAAGATAATTTTATTAATTATTTACACTATTATGTTACTATTTTAAAACTTTATGGTATAATAGTTAGAAGTATAATAAGGAAACAGATTTTCCTTAAATCCTGCTCGTAAAATAAACTGAGAGTAATTGGAGTTACTTAATTTATTATTGAGGGTGATGATTATGAGAAGAAGAAAAGATGAATTAAAAAGAGTAGTTATCAAGGTTGGATCCTCCTCCATTACACATGAAAATGGGTCTATTAATCTTGCAAAAATTTCAGATTTATGTTGGAACTTAAGCAATCTGAAGAACCATGGAGTTGAAGTGGTTTTAGTGACCTCGGGAGCAATTGCCGCAGGAGCAAAATGCCTGAACTTAAAAGAGAGACCTAGAAACACGAGTCAAAAACAAGCTGCTTCTGCTGTTGGGCAAGTTGCGCTAATGAATACTTACAATAAGGAACTTAGAGAACATAATTACCAAGTTGCGCAATTATTATTGACCAAACAGATTGAAACCGATGTTGTAATGCGTGAAAATGCAGTTAATTCCTTTAATGAACTTCTAAAAATGGACTGTATACCAATTGTCAATGAAAATGATGCCGTATGTACTTTTGAGATAGAATTCGGAGACAATGACACGCTATCTGCAGTAGTTGCAAGACTTATCAATGCGGATCTATTGATTATGCTATCCGACATCGACGGACTCTACGACAGTGATCCAAATGTCAATCCGGATGCACAATTGATTAAACAAGTAGACAAGATAGATGACGAATTAATGGGAATGGCATCGGGATCCACTTCAAATCGTGGTACCGGAGGAATGATAACCAAGCTCAATGGCGCAATGCTCTGTATGGAAAGAGGAATTGACGCTATGATAGCAAATGGTGAGAATATGGATATTATTAGAAAGATATTTGAAGGTGAAGAAGTTGGAACACTCTTTAAAGGAGCTGATATAAAATGCTAGCTGATATTGGAAGAAAAGCTAAAGATGCCTCCTATGAACTGGCAGGATTGACAACAGTTGAAAAGAACCAAATATTGGAGAGGCTTAAAGAAAATCTATACAAATATAGGGACGATATTGTAAAAGCAAATGAAATTGATATGAGAGAGGGAAACAAGGCAGGGCTTTCAGGTGCACTACTTGATAGATTATTCATTGACTATGACAGAGTAGACGGTATGATTAGCTCCATCGATGTAGTCATCGATTTGCCGGATCCAATTGGAAATACAAAGGAAATGAAGAGATTGCCGAATGGACTTCTTATCGGAAAGAGGGCAGTACCTATGGGAGTTGTAGGTATAATCTATGAAGCAAGGCCAAATGTTACTCTCGACACCTCAATCCTTTGTTTGAAATCATCTAATGCGCTTATTCTAAGAGGTGGAAAAGAAGCTATAAATACTAATATAGCTATAGCTAAAATTATCAGGCTTACCATAGAGGAGTTGGGATTCAATCCTGATTATGTACAGCTAATCGAAAACACAGATAGAGAGTCTTCCAAAGCATTGATGCAGCTTAGCGAGTATTTGGATCTTCTAATTCCAAGAGGAAGCAGTGGACTGATAAAAGCGGTAGTTGAAAACTCTACTGTACCGGTACTTGAAACCGGCTCCGGAAACTGTCATGTATATGTAGATGAATCTGCTGATATTGAAATGGCACTCAATATAATAAAAAATGCCAAGACTCAAAGGACGGGAGTATGTAATGCCATGGAGTCATTGCTCGTTCATAGGAGTATTGGAAGAGAATTTTATGACGGCCTTCAAAGTATCGTAGATGAATTCGGCGTTATTGTCCATAGCTCCGAAGAGGCATTACCACTAATTAAGGGTGCTGTTCAAGCTACCGAAGAAGACTACTATACCGAGTATTTGGATTTTGAATTCTCGATGAAACTGGTTGAGGATTTAGATGAAGCCATAGCATGCATTAGAAAATATAGTACCGGCCATTCAGAGGTAATAGTAACCGAGAGTTACGAAAATTCCTTAAAATTCTTGGATGCTGTTGACAGTGCTTGTGTTTACGTTAATGCGTCCAGTAGATTTACCGACGGTGGTGAGTTTGGTATGGGTGCAGAAATGGGTATTTCCACTCAAAAACTGCATGCGAGAGGTCCTATAGGATTAGAAGAATTGACATCCACTAAGTTCATAATCCTTGGAAATGGACAAGTAAGATAAAAAGAACTCCGAGATTTAAAATCTCGGAGTTTTTTAATGGCGGGAGTACGTGAGAATCGAACTCACCCAAGAGGCTCTGAACCCCTCGCGCTGGTTTTGAAGACCAGAGAGCCCACCAGGACTCATCTACCCCCATATAATTAGCACAATTATGTATTATACATTAAGATTAAATTAAATGCAAGATATAAGCGTATTATTTTGTGCTAAACAATTCTAAGAAAGGCGATTATCTCGCCTTTCTTAATCTATGCTTAAAATCTATAATCTAAAAATTATTGAGAAATTTCGTCCCCAAAGTAGTAGCCTTCTCCCCATTTGGTTTGTATATACTGCTCTACATCTTCTTCGTTTTCGATTTTTTCTCTCAATCTTCTTATGTGAACATCGACAGTCCTAAGGTGCCCCTCATAGTCTTCTCCCCAAATCTTTTCTGCCAGTTGTTCCCTTGAAAATATTTGTCCGGGATTTAAGGCAAGTATAAACAAAAGATCAAATTCTTTACCTGTAAGATCTATATCTTCGCCTCTAAGCCTTACTTTTCTACCAACTATATTGAATTCAAAGTCTCCACTTTCAATCACTTGAGCTTTAAGCTTGGCTTCCTCTTCTCTTTTCTTGGATTCGCCAACTCTTCTTAAAACCGATCTGATTCTGGCTTTTAATTCCAATATATTGAATGGTCTGACTATATAATCATCGGCACCGTATTCAAGTGCTAAGACTTTTTGAATGTCCTCAGATACTTTTGTAACGACTATAGTCGGAATATTTTTTATTTCATTCATTTGTTTTTTTAGATCGAGGCCTGTACCGTCAGAAAATATCATATCTATCAAAGCTAAATCATAGTCATGCTTTTTTATCTTCTCAATAGCTTCTTTTACGGTTACAGCCTTTGTAATCTGATAGTTCTCCGTTTCAAAGCTATATATTAATTCTTCGGTATAAACTTCATCCGGATTAACCAGTATTATATTAAGACTCATAATATACCTCCTAGAGTAGTTTACGTCCTTCATCAGTTCTGGTTGTTATTCCTCGTTTGTCCATTAACTCCAAGATTGCAACGGCGATTTTTCTATTGGTGTTAAGCTTATCTCTGACTTCAGAAATACTTATTTCATCACTCTCTTTTAGCCATTTTATTATATTGCTTATAGCAGAGTTCAAGCTTTCCGATTTTATTATTACATCCTCTTCCAGTCTTATCAGAGTTCCAGAAGCTACCAAAGAATTAAAGACCTCGGTTATCTCAGGTTTTTGTATCTTGGAACCTTTAAATAGCTCTTCTATCTTTGGGCTGACTATTGCATCGCCTTCATATGCTTTCATTATTATATCTTTGATCTCTATCTGTTTTTCATTATACCCTATTTTAAAATTCTGAAGCTTCAAATATTCGTTTTTATCTTCCACTTTTGAATTATCGGTGACAATATCGAGGTATAATTCACCAACTCTTTTATTGGTTTTACCTAGATATTTGCTTCTGATTTCCTCTTTACTCATTCCTATTCTTAGAGGATATTTATCGTGATATTCAGCAATGTCATTTTCGATTTTGGTTATGATGTCCTTTAAGAAATCAGTATGGATTACATGAGTTTCCTTGGTCAGTTTAACGACCGATACCTTCCCCTCTGCTTCTAAAGTCTCTATTTCACTTTCAATAAGTTCCAAATGACTTGATCTTAATGCTGCTATTTGATTAGTGCTTGGGTAATTTGCACTATGCTCTTTGATAACTGCTTCTGTAATATCTATCGATTCACCACTTCCCATAATTTCAAGAAGTCTCAAATCCTCTTCATTAAATCTCTTTTTCTTACTTGGATTGGAGTCGAGTATCCTTCCTCCACCTATGGTTATCATAGGTGAAAATAATCTTAATATGAATTTATCACCTTTTCTGGCAACTATCTCCTCTTCCAATCTAAGCTGTGCCATAGCAGTATCATTTGAGCCCATTTCATCTCTATCCAATAAAACTACTCGACAAAAAACTTCCTGTGTACCGATATATAGTCTTAGTCTGGTTCTATTGGATATGTCAAACATCAAATCTATCGTCTTTAATTCAACGTCTATGAGTGATGTAGGAACCATGCTCCCTTCAGGTGCAATCATAATCCCCCTGGGAACTTCCTCTTTCTTTACTCCGGCAAGATTGAGTGCCACTCTTTGCCCTCTTTCAGCCATTTCAACATCACTGTCATGTACTTGTATGCTTCTAATTCTGGAAATTTTCTCGGATGGATAAAGTTGTACCTCATCACCGTTTTTTAATGAACCGGATAAGAGTGTCCCCGTAACAACTGTCCCGAATCCTGAGATTGTGAAGGATCTATCTACAGGAAGCCTTGGTATATCGTCGACTTTATCTTCTTCAATTGCACTGACAATTCTGTCAATTTCAAGTTTTACTTTTTCAATACCTTCACCTGTAGTTGAAGATACTCTTATAATGGGCTTGCCTTCCAAAAAGGTACCTTCTACTTCTTCCATGGTTTCTTCTTCTACAAGTTCAAGCCATTCTTCTTCTACTTTATCTATCTTTGTCAGTACGATAAATCCATTCTCTATTCCCAATAGATTCATGATTGCCAAATGTTCTTTTGATTGCGGCATCATACCTTCGTCTGCAGCGACCACCAGTATTACAACATCCATACCTACAACACCGGCCAGCATATTTCTAATGAATTTCTCATGCCCGGGAACATCTATTATCCCGGCTCTTTGTCCACTTGGTAAGTCGAAATAAGTGAAACCAAGCTCTATAGAGATTCCTCTTTTTTGTTCTTCTTTTAATCTATCAGTATTTCTACCGGTAAGTGCTCTGATAAGAGTAGTCTTACCATGATCAATATGGCCGGCAGTTCCTACAATAAAATTTTTCATTTTACGACTCCAATTCAGAGATGGCCTCGACAATAATGTCTACTTCTCCATCGTCTATTGTCCTAATATCTAAAATAACTTTATCTTTAATAATTCTCACGATTATAGGCACTCGATTTTTTCTAAGTCTCATTTCGATATATTCAGTAGAAATGACTTCCGAATCAATGGAAACTGCATATGACGGCAATTTTTCCAGCGGAAGACTTCCTCCGCCTACTTCAGATTCGACTTCTATGATATCAAATCTCAAACTGCTTTTCGTTTTTTCCAATTTATTTTTTAGTGCACTAGCCTTTTCATAGAGTTCTTCATTCGTATAGGTCAACATTCTAAGTGTTGGAATTTTCTTAATTGCTATCTCTTCATCCAAATAAAGTCTCAATGTGGCTTCAAGTGCAGATATTGTAAATTTATCTACTCTTAATGCTCGAGTCAGTGGATTTTTCTTTAATGCCTCTATAATATCCCTCTTGCCGATTATAATTCCGGCTTGAGGACCACCTAGTAGTTTGTCACCGCTAAAAGACACTATGTCTACACCTTTTCTTATAGAATCTTGAACAGTAGGTTCGTATTCAATGCCATATTTTGAAAGGTCGATTAACACACCTGAGCCTAGGTCTTCTATGATATATATGTCATGAGCATTTTTAAGTGAAGATAATTCGTCCGAATCTATACTTTCGGTAAATCCTAAAATTCTGTAATTACTGGTATGAACTTTTAAAATTGCAGAAGTTTCTTCATTTATTGCCTTTTCATAGTCACTAAGATGTGTTTTATTGGTAGTTCCCACTTCTACAAGACGAGCACCGCTTTGAAGACATACATCAGGTATTCTAAATGCTCCTCCAATTTCAATTAGTTCGCCACGACTGGTAATTACTTCTTTACCATTTGCCAAGGTAGAAAGGATTAGCATCACAGCTGCGGCATTATTATTTACCACCATTGCTGATTCTGCACCTGTAATCTTAACGATTATATCTTCAAGATGTGAGTATCTCTCTCCTCTTTCTCCTTTCTCCAAATCATATTCCAAATTGGAGTATCCTGAAGATACCAATTCTATCTCTCTTAAAACTTCACTTGGCATTGGAGATCTTCCTAAATTTGTATGAATAACTACACCTGTAGCATTGATGACTTTAATCAAATTATGTTCTTTGCCGGCTTCTATAAGACCTGCAATACTTTGATTTATATTATCTATTTTATTGGTTAGCCCTTCATCAGATAGTCCATTTTTGATATCGGACCTTAAACTGTCGAGAGCTTCTCTTATCGATTCTAAGACGATCTTCCTGGAATTTTCCTCTATTAATTTTTTAATTTCGGCATCTTCCAGAAGCTCATCTACTTTTGGCAATCGTTTGAATAATGACTGCATATATTCACCTACTATTCTATAATAATATAATGATCTTCTTTTTCTATTACTCTTCCTATAATTCCAAATTTAAGTGGATTATCCACAAGCCTTTCCAATAAGATCTCAGCTTCACTTTCAGGAAGACTTATCATCAATCCTCCCGATGTCTGAGGGTCAAACAGTACATCTTCCATATCGGTTTTTATATTTTTTAGAAGAGCTTTTTCTCCTACAAATTTTCTATTATCATAACTTCCTGCGGGCACAAGTCCCATTCTTGCATATTCAAGTGATCCATTCAGTATAGGTATTGACTCAGAGTCTATAGTAATAGTTACATCGCTACCTTCAGCCATTTCAAGTGCATGTCCTATTAATCCGAAACCGGTAATATCGGTACAGGCATTAACAGTAAGATCTTTAAGTGCAGCCTGTCCAAATTTATTTAATGTTGTCATAGATTTAACAGCTTCAAGGTAGATATCATCGTCTTCTTCCAAAATGCCTCCCTTTAAAGCAGTATTTATTATTCCTACACCGACCGGTTTTGTTAGAACTAATACATCACCGGGTTTGGCTCCGCTATTTGTCAGTACATCCTTAGGGTGTATGACAGCACTTACTGAAAGCCCAAATTTGGGTTCATCGTCCTGAACGGTATGTCCTCCTACAACCAATGTACCGGCTTCCAGACACTTGTCAGCACCGCCTTTTAGTATCTCTCCAAGTACATCCGGGCTTAAACAGTTTGGAAAGCAAACAATATTCATTGCAAGTAAGGGTTCAGCTCCCATTGCATATATATCTGAGAGGGAATTTGCGGCTGCAATTTGTCCAAATGTATAAGGATCATCGACTATGGGTGTAAAAAAGTCCAATGTCTGTATAAGCGCCAAATCGTCTCTCAGTTGATAAACTGCTGCATCATCTACATTCTCCACTCCTACCAGGAGTTTTTCATCGGTTACCTTCGGTATCTCTTTTAACACTTGAGATAGTATATCGGGTCCGACTTTAGCAGCTCAACCGGACGTTTTTGCGTACTGTGTTAACTTAACTGTTTCATCTTTCATAGTCTCACCTACTTTACTATTATTTGGTCTTTTATTCCTTCAAACATCTTTTCACCGATTCCATTTATATTCATAATATCTTCTATCGCAGTAAATTTTTGAATTTCTCTATGTTCTATTATTTTATCTGCCGTCTTGGGTCCAATCCCGTTTAGCTTCATAAGTTCATCTTTAGTTGCAGTGTTTATATTCGTCTTATTGGAAGACTCCGTAACCGGATTCTCTGGTGATATAATGCCAACAACATCGTCGTGAATTGACGGAATTATTATCTTCATCTCATCTTCCAGTTTTAAAGCCAGATTTACTTTGTCCGTCTCAGCACAGTCTGTCAGTCCTCCAGCCATTTCGACAGCATCGTTTAATCTATCGCCTTCATTAAATTCATAGATTCCGGGTTTTACAACCTCTCCAGCGATATGTATAATAAGTTTTTCATCTTTTAAAGTCTCATCTTCAGCAATTTCAGAAATCTCGGTATTAATGAATTTCTCTATATTAGGTTTTTTAACACCAAAACTGTCCTTGTAAATCGTAAGGATGGCAATTATACCTATTATAGCTAATATCAACAATTTTTCCGTCTTGCGTTCAAGTTTCATTTTTTCCCTCAATTTTTATATATATTACCCATTTGTTACAAAATCATAACAATTAATTTAAAATATTATTATTCCTTAAATAATGGCACTTAGTAATTTTAACGGATATACACTTTTTTTGCAAGTATAAGACCGTTATATTGTCTACTTTATTGTAATTTACATATTATAAATAATATTTCCAAATCTAGCTTATATGAATATCATATCATAATAATTAACAAAACGTAATATATTAAATGCTTACTGAAGGAATTAAGTATTCGATAATTATATTTTTACTAATAGTAGTCTTCCCAGTCAAAATATAAAAAACCCTCAAAGTATTTCATTATTTTCTTCATTTTGCTCTTTACCTATTCTTTCGATATACAAAATGGATAAGTATATTTATTTTACAATTATTGTCATTTATTGAGATATATTTGTTTTAAATTTATAAAATTATTATAAAGACTAAAATATATCGATCCTATATGTTATGATAATATACAGGAGGTGTATCAATGGATAATTCTTTAATTAGACGACATTGTAAAGATGACATGAAAGGTAATTGGTTTATGGCAGTAGTTATGAGTATTGTGCTGTCGATTATTTCAATGATTATTAGTAGAGTCTTAATGACATTTATGCCATTTGGTGTAGATCCCTTTGCTAATATTGACTTTACTAATCCGGCTCAACTCGAAGCTATATCGGCGGTTTCAAAAAGTACTACAATAGTTTCAACCTTTGCTTCAAATATGCTTATAAGCATCCTTACAGCTGTATTCGCTCTTGGTTTTTCATGGTCTTTTCTGGATCTGGTAGACCAAAGTATATCGGGTGAAACTCCAAAGCTTAAACTGGAATTACTATTTAGTGCCATCAATAAAAATGTATTTAAAAATGTTTTGATACTGGCTATTAGTTATATTCTTACACTCTTGGCCTATTTCTTACTGATAGTTCCCGGAATTGTATTATCGCTGTTTTTGACACCATTGCCATTTTTATTAAAAGATAAACCAGATATTTCAGTAAGAGCAGCCTTTTCCGAGTCATTCGAATTGATGAAACGAAATGTAGGCAAATTATTTAGTCTGTACATCCCTTATATTATTGGATTTATAGTGTATATAATAGCTGTCATTGCAATTATGTTTGGCTCTATTACGGGTGGATTGGATAATTTAATGGGTTTATTATTAGGTCTTGTTTTAGTCACTATAATTTCAGTTATTGTCGGAGTTTATATTCACATTAAAGTTCAAGTGATAAGTTCTCAGTTCTATAGAAGACATCTCGCACCGAGACCTCTAGAAGAACCTAATATCTATTTTGAGCAATAAAAAAAGTCCATACGGACTTTTTTTTATTGTTCAAAATTAAAGAACAGCTACTGCTTCTATTTCTATTAATGCGTCTTTTGGAAGCTTAGCAACTTGAACCAAAGCTCTTGCAGGTTTATGATCTCCAAAGAACTCTGTGTAAACATCGTTTATAGCAGCGAAGTCGTTAATGTCTTTAACAAAAACTCCAACTCTTGCTATATTTTCAAGTTTTCCGCCACCTGCTTCTACAATTGCAAGTAGATTTGATAAGCTTGCTTTAGTAGCTTTTTCAACGCTATCAGTTACCAGTTCTCCAGTTGCCATATCAATTGGAAGCTGTCCTGATACATAAATAGTTCCATTTCCTTTAGTTCCTTGTGAATAAGGTCCTATTGCTGCAGGTGCCTTGTCTGTGTGTAAAAATTCTAATGCCATTTAAAACCCTCCTAAATTTATTTTGACCACAACCTCTCAAGGTCGTAATACTCTCTGTCCTCTGTTGTAAATATGTGTACTATAATATCTGAAAAATCCAGCAGTATCCAATTGCCTTCACGATAGCCTTCTATCCCCCGATGTTCAAAACCCATTTCATTCATAACCTTGTCTACTTCATCGGCTATGGCTTGAGTTTGATTTCTGGAGTTTCCCGTAGCTATAACAAAATAATCTGCAATAGCTAAACCGGGGTCAATCGGTATGGTCACAATATCTTTGGCTATTTTATCTTCACATGCTTTTACAACCGCTTCAAGTTTTGTCAATTACTCATCTCCTTAATGTAATAGTTTCTACTTAATATAGTAAGTGGATTTATAATTCTACCATTGTCGATACAATGTAGTAAGCTTGTATCAAGGGCTTTTATTACAGCCAGATTGAGGTCATTGAATGCCAGTTCTCTAATCTCCATGGCAGCTTTATAATCTCGTCCCGGCTCCGCTGCATCTGCTACCAGAATTATCTTCTCGAGTAAGCTCATATCGGGTCTTCCCGTCGTATGGTAGATAATAGAATTGATTATATCCTCATCATCTATGTCAAACTCTTTTCTCGCTATTTCTGCAGCCAGTGGAGCGTGAATTATAGGTCTATAAATCTCGATATCCTCTTTTAAAATTATATCAGAAACATCGTATCCCTTCAATAAAAGCTTATCTTCTCTTCCCTTGGCAGAATCATGAAGTAGAGCTGCGAGCTCGGCATTGTAAATACTATAATCATAATGTTCAGCCAGCTTTTTACTCAGCTCTGAAACCCTTATACTATGTTCATATCTTTTTCTACCTATTTTTTTCTCTATATATTTTCTAGCACTTTCAATCAGATTCTCATTCATTATATAGTCCATTTTTTTCTATTATTTTTATCACTTCATTTGGCGTCATATAAGCTATACTTTTGTTTTCCTTTACCCTGGTTCTAATAAGAGTAGAAGATAACTCTATCAAGGGCATATTTAAGTAATGTATACCCTTGGAACAGGTCTTAAATTTTTCAACCAGCTCCACGAGAGGTTTCTCGTCTCTTGAAACTCTATCGATTACTATAAATTGAATCAATTGCATTAATTCTTCATATCTATACCATGACTCGATATTTCTTAAAGAATCTCCCCCGATTATAAAGTAATAATCGTTCTGTGGATTGGATGCACAGAGTTTAGACATTGTATTATAGGTGTAGTCAGGTTCACTTCCGCCATGTTCTATAAGTGATAAATCAAATCTTGAATCATTTTTTATAGCAGTATCTACCATTTCCGCCCTGATTTTCTCATCAGTGATTTTTTTATTTGTTTTATGTGGCGGATTTCCTGACGGAAGAAATAAAATCTTATCCAATTTCATTTCATCATGTATGAAACTTCCCATGATTAGATGACCATTGTGAATCGGGTCAAAGGTACCGCCAAATACTCCAACTTTCATAGTAGTCCCCACTTTACCTGATAACGGTCATATGGAGATTTTCCATTATATCGAATGCTTTATTCTCAAGCTCTCTGTCATAACTTCCTACAGCTTTACTGTCTATGGTGATTATTGCTTCCGGATTTGCAGCCTTTGCTATAACCGCATTTGATATGATACAGATATTGGTTACAAGACCAACAAACTCAATCTCTTCAAATTGATTCTCCAGTATATAGTCACCTAGCTCATAACTTCCAAATGTATACTTCTCAAATGATCTGGCATTCTTTAGAAGCTCTCCTGTTTTCCCAAATAATTCCCATCCTTCAGTACCTTTAATACAATGTGGTATGGGAAGGTTTTTACCTTCATTGGTTTCAATATAATCTTCAAAGTGAGTGTCATATGTACAAACGACCTCATCTCCATTGTCCAAGTAGTTTTCAATCTTTTCAACGATTACATCATCTAGTAATTCCGCTCCTTCATAACTCAGATTACCTTTGACAAAGTCGTTCTGAAAATCAACAACTACCAATAATCTCTTCATCAATATCCCCCTTAGTGATGTGCTTTTCTCTTTGTTACACTAACTTTAGTGATTTCATTATCCTTAATTTCTGTGACGGTATATTCCAAGTCATCAACAGGAACTGTAAGTCCTTCTACTATGCAGACCCTCTTGTCATCTGCTATATTTGTTATTGTATCCCTAAGTGTTTCGCCATACTCTTTGTTTACTTCATAACCTGTCTCGGACTTAACTTTGTCAAGAGAGTCGTCTCCTTCAAATATAAATTCCTCCCTGTTTGAGGTTAATTTTACATTCGGTAACAGGTATCTGAATATTACGAATACAACCAGTATCGAAACTGTCCCCATCAATAGATCCAGCATTGAATCTGCATAAATAAGCATCTTTCTAGCGATTACGAATAGAATCAGCTCTAAAATCGCAACCATTGAGTGGTTTATAAGCATGAGCATAAGCTCAACTCCAACTACCAGCAAAAGTACATGACCCAGGAAATCTTTAAACAGTCCATAAGATGCAACCGAAGGAGTGTTCCAGATTGTCGGAAAATACCATATTAAATCCTTAAGTGAAAAAACAACTCCAACTGCAAGAAGCAGTGTCAAAACCATCTCTATAATAAAGGTTGTCTTTCTAAGTGCATTTAGTATTTTAGTTCTCCCCATTTTCATCCCCTCGATCCAGTAGTTTTTTGTATTCTCCATAGCCTTCTTTTTCCAAGTCATCATAGGATATAAATCTAAGCGAAGCCGAGTTTATACAATATCTTAGACCACCTTTATCCTTAGGTCCATCCTCAAATACATGCCCTAAATGGCTGTCGGCATCTGAACTTCGAACTTCGGTCCTTACCATCCCATGACTTTTGTCTTCGACATAATTTACCTTGTCTTTCTCAATCGGTTTAGTAAAGCTTGGCCATCCGCATCCTGCATCGTACTTATCAGTAGACAGAAAAAGCGGATCTCCCGACACTATATCCACATATATCCCCTTTTCAAAATTATCATTGTACTCATTTTGAAATGGTCTTTCTGTACCGTTTTCCTGAGTTACATGGTACTGAATAGGAGTTAATCTTTCTTTAATCTCTGAATAATTGGAAACATGATCATCAGGTATATCCGATAAGTCTACATGACAATACCCACCTGGATTCTTGTCCAGATAGTCTTGATGATATTCTTCGGCACTGATATAATTGTTGAGTTTTTGTACCTCTACAGCTATAGGTTTATCGTATTTCTCCTGCTCCTTATCGATGAACTTATTTATGATTTCAATATCGGCATCATCGGTATAGTAAACACCGGTCCTATACTGTCTCCCTCTGTCGTTTCCTTGCTTGTCGACCGATAAGGGATCTATGATTCTAAAAAGATACTCCAGTATATTCTCAAGTTTTATTATTTTAGGGTCGTATACTATATGAACCGCCTCGGCATGGTCGGTATCCTTCAGCTTACGATAATCCGTTTCCTCTGTCTTTCCATTAATATAACCAACCTCTGTTCCCTCTACGCCTTTTATCTTTGCAAAATAAGCTTCAACTCCCCAGAAACAGCCGCCAGCTAGGTATATTTCCCTTTTGTTCTCTCCTTTAATCAATTTTACAGTATTACTTTCTATTTTTCTCACTTCCTTTTTTTGGTATATACTCCAGAAAACAGCTACTACTAATAAAATTACCAATATTAAAATTTTTTCTTTCATTATGCCTCATTCCTTATTTTGTTTCTTATTCTCATTACTTTAGAATAAGCACTGGATGCTAAAAACAATCCTATTGAAATGGCTCCTGATATGATTGCAGCATTTAATCCTTGTTTAAAAGCTTCATCATAATTATTCATAACTACATTATACATCATAAAGTACATATTTAACCCCGGTACCAATGGAATTATTCCCGCCAGTAAAAAAACAGTTGCCGGTAGTCGATGCTTCCTTGAAAAATACTCTCCCAATAAACCGATAAATATTGATCCGACAAGTATACCGATATGTCCGGCGTCCAAATACTTCGAAGAGTACATAAAGATTACCCAACCAATCGCCCCACCCAGAGCACAAGCCGGTATAGCTCTCATCGGTACATTTAAATAATACGCAAAGCCTAGAACTGCAAGAAATCCAAGAAGAAATTGATAAGTTATATACATTACATTACACCTCCCAGATACATGTAGATCCTCATGATCATACCTACGCCAAGTCCTAATGCTATTGCAATAAATAGTGCTTGAATAAATCCGATTAATCCGGACATCAAGTCTCCATTCATGAAATCTCTTACTGAATTGGTCATCACAACCCCGGGGAACAATAACATAATCGAACCGATTATTACGACATCGAGTTTATTAACCAAGCCCAATTTATGAGAGATAACCGCAACAGTAGATACAACCAAGGCTCCGTAGACCGTTTCCATAAAGTATTTTCTACCTGAGTCTCTTGTTATTGTCAGTACATACTGCCCGGTTAAAACGGCTATAAAAGCTATTAAACCTTCTATAAAAGTACCGTCCAGAGCCAATGTAAACATTGCAGACCCGAAAGCAGCAGCTGCTACCTTCTTCTTGCTGTCATATGGTTTAGTCGATTCTATCTCGTCCAAAATCTTATCGGCTTCCGATAAATCTAAGCCATTATTTACAAAGTTCCTTGTAAAATCATTTGTCTTGGAAATCTTATCCAGGTTAATCGTTCTGTCTTTAATTTTTTTAATAGATGTTACATATCCCTCATAGTAGAATGAAATCATTATAGACGAATATGTAGAAGCAACCTCTACTTCATCAATATCATCACTCGTAGCAAGTATTCTGCTAACAGTGTCTTCAACTCTATATATTTCTGCTCCATTTACTAAAAGAATTTCCCCTGTCCTCATAGCAAGCTTCATAAAAAGCTCTGCTTGCATTCTATCACAGATTTTTACCCCGATTGATCTCACCTTCATTCCTAATCTACTCAATTAATTTTAACATATTTAAATCAAGAGTGAAAGTCACCCGGTACGGATAAATCAAATAATGGTTTTATAAATAAACAGATAAATAGATGCGCCAAAAGCCGCATCTATAATAATTTTAATTCTCTTAACGCACCTAAAAAATAAGGCATCTGTATTCTCCACCATGGCCAATCATGATCTACATCGTATCCCCAATAATCTATCCATGCGGGTATTTGTTTAAATTTGAAAGCTTCTTCCATTTTTTTAGTATCTTTTATACTTTCTTCTTCCCATCTTCCTTGACCGGTACATACTATGATGGTGCCTTCTCTGTACTTGTTTATAAACCATGGATCGTTTAGATTCCAAATATAGTCCACCGGTGAATTCTCATACACATTTTTATCACTATAGTCTCCCACGAAAAACCTGGCATCATAGACACCACTAAGAGCAATTGTAGTATCAAATAAATCCGGATGTCTTAAAAAGAAATTTAATGCATGGTATGCTCCCATACTGCAACCTGTAGCAATAAATCCACCATAATAATTCAATTTGTGTTTAATATATCCTGTCAATTCGTGAACGATATACCCATCATATCTATTATGCATATCAGCCCTTTCATAAGGCGATTTCCAATTAGATAAAAAAGCTTCAGAGTCAACCGATTCAGGAGTAAAAACCTGTACTATACCATTGTCTATAAACCATCTAATCGCATCAATCATTCCAAAATCTTCATATTCATAAAATGAACCTCCTGATGAAGGAAACACTATGATGGGCTTACCTGAGTGTCCGTAATGCCTAAAATGCATTTCTCTATCTAGGTAGGCTGAATGAAAACTATTTTGTTGAATCTGCATTATTCACCTCTCGTCTTGAGGAATTCATCAAGCATCTTAAACATATGCTCTTCCTCTTTAGTCCTGAAAATAAAACCGATATCCCCCATAACCGCAGCAAACACACCAGGAATTGAGTCTATCAACATAATCTCTTCAGTATATCTGTAATAAAGATCTTCTATTGTATTTACATAATTTCTAAAATTCTTCCTGCCGACATATGCACAATAATATGGTCTTGTTATATTTGCATTAAACATATTATCGATTATTAGTCCTGCATATAAATCATAGATATCAATATCATTGGCGAAATTAAACATATCAGTTGTTCTACCGCCGGGTACTCTACAATTGATTTCTAATGCAACCAAATCTCCGGTTTTTGCTTCTCTGAAAAATTCTATGTGAAAAAACTTCTCTCTCAAATTAAAAGCTTTTACAATCTTTTCTCCCGCTTCAACTACATCTTCAGGTATACTTCGTGGAATATAATAGTACATATCCATATTGTACCTTACTATATCAAGAACGGTTGAATTGTAAACAAGAGTTGAATTAAATACTGTATCGGCATTTCTATTGGTTAAACCGTCATAAGTCACAATTTCACCATCTATAAACTCTTCCATTATGAACTCTTCATTATGTCCAAGTTTAAAGAATTTAATGAGTTCTTCATCGTTTTTAATTTTATAAGTGTTTCCTGCACCCACACCTATATCAGGTTTGGCACATACAGGGTAGCCTACTTCTTCGATAATCTCTCTCGCTTCATCGATATTCTTAAAAACTCTTCCCCTTGCAACTTTTATACCTGCACTTCTGAATACTTCCTTCATCCTGGACTTGCGTTTCACTATCTCTATATCGTCATTGTTTAAGCCAAATACGTTGAAATCCGTCCTAAGTGCAGCATCAAGCTCCAACCAATGTTCATTAAAGGACTCTATCCTATCTATCTTCCCATACTTATGCGTAAAATATCCACATGCTTTGAGAACTTCATCATAATTTTCTAGATTATTTACTCTATAGTACTCTGTAAGATTTTCCTTAATTATTTCACTTAATTCATCATAATGTACATCTGCTATTCCGAGTACTCTTATTCCTTTTTGATTCATCCTAACTACAAATCCCTCATAGTTCTTTGGAAAATGCGGAGAAATAAAAACAAAGTTCATAATTACACCCCCTTCAATACTTGAATTAAATAATATCATCATTTTCTGCTTTTGTCTATTAAACAGACAAAGTAAAAACCAACCCCGAGAGGTTGGTTCCTTTTATTGCTCAAGAGCATATTCTCTAAGTTTAAAACTTCCTGCAGTCAAGAAGACAAATCCCATCAGTAATAATACAAATACTCCCGGAAACATAGAATTTTTATCGAGTATTTCTATACCCCAATAATAAGGGCTTAGTTTTCCGATAAATTCTGCAATTGGTATTTCAAATCTCTTTAACTCATAAAACATAACCATAAATGCAGATCCAACAGATACTATAATTGGTATTGTACTTGCAAATATCTGATATTTAACCAGTCTGAAAACAGCTAATGACAAAGATATAGAAACAAAGCACATGCATGATATCATAGCTATCAATATAGGATACGAACTTATAGTAAAGTTCATAAATACACTGGATATGGTGATGGCAAGTATATTTAGTACTATCATGATTATCAAATTTGCAGTTATAATAGAAAATATATGAAAAAAATCGGTATTTGGCGTTGTAATCATCCTCTTTAATACATTGTTTTTCTTTAGATTCAGAAGTTCCGTAATTAATTGATTAGAGTTCATCATGATAAATATCATAATCATAAGAATAGCCATAAAATAATTACTATCAATCAGCCTTTCATTATCTCTTATACTAATCAACGCGTCAGGCATTATACTATTAACGGAAACAATCCCATTTTTTTCAAGATTTTTAGCTATGATTATTTTATTTTTATAATTATTTAAAAATCTATCAATCCTTTCGTCCCTACCGTCTTTTAGATTGCTCTTGATAATTATTTTAGGATTTTCGCCCTTTATTAGTAATTCTTCAAATTTATCTGGTATAAAATAAGCATTTGTGATTTTCCCGTCTTTTAATTTGGATATTACTCTTTCCTCGCTATTAATTGCAATATCTGCTATTTTATTTTCTTTTATTTCATTTATAAGTTTACTATTATCGCTTATAAAATGAACTACGGTATTTTTTTGGATATTACCCGATGTTGCCATATTTATTATGAACATTACAAAAAGCGGCATCATAAAAAAATTCAGAATTTTTGCAGGTTGATGTGTAATAATTTTCATATTTGATATTACTGCATTTACGAATCTCATCATATTTTCACATCCTTTCTCTTATTTACATATATGGCGCCTATACAAACAAATGCCATAGAAATTGCTATTCCCAGGAAAACATCAAAGATCATTGAACCAAATCCCGAATCCACCGTTTTAAATAGTCTATATATCCTTTCATTTATTCCAATATCCAGTAAAAGCTTAAATAACGGATTGGGCTTTTCTATGCTATTGAGTATATGTCCGAGACTACTTGTAAGAGCAACGATAATTATCAATAACGATATAACAACATTGGACACAGACGATGGTACAATTTCACTTATGAGTGATCCAATAGATGTTGTGAGCATGGAGGTAACAAGTACCGCTATTAACAGCAATCCCGGATTTCCACTAAATCCCCACCCCAGCAATCTGGTAATGATAATATAGACAAAAAAAGCGAGCGCAAAAACAATTGTATTTCCAATATAGTCTATAATATAAACACTGGAAGGCTTAACAGGCATAGATGCCATACGCTTATAAAATCCTTCGTATTTATTATTACCATGAACTGCTATCAAGTTTGAAATCCATATGAGTATTAAGAAAGAGATTGAGTTCAGGGTAGCTTTCTCGTAAGAGTTCCGAATTACTTTGGTTTCTATATATTCGGATTCCATGTTTAGAGTTTCGTTCTGTATCCGTTTATTAGACTCAGTCAAAGCATCTATATCCAGGTCCGGATTACTGTTTTTTGCATCTATCATCAAATCTCTTTGTATAAGCGTAGTTAGAGTACTTTCAATTATACTCGACATAAACAGACCAGCTCTAAATGATGCCGATCTTGAATTAGTTTTAAGATATAGTTTTTCAAGTTTTTGGCTTCTGACAGAATCTTTAAATCCCTCGTTAATTTCAAGCACAAAATCAGCATCGGTTTTATTTTCGACTACATCTATATATTTTGAGATTTCGGGATCTTGTAAAATCTCAATTAGTTTGTCTCCATATTCACTACCCTCTCCATCGATGTATAAGGAGTTTTTTAGATATTCCATATTTTTTGGACTATGACTCCTTTGCGAGTAACCGTTGATGAAGGCAAATAGTAAAGGTAAGATGAGAAGTGCTGTAAGCATCATTGGAAAGGTTTTTAACGCTATAACCATCATAGATTTGAAATAATCCATCATCTTCATACTCGTCACCTAATCCCTTAATTTCTTACCTGTAATAGATAAGAATACTTCTTCAAGCGTTGGTTCATCTACTCTGTATCCTTTAATAATATAACCCGCTTTTTCCATGGCAGATATGAGAGTTGAAGTTAAAAAGACTTCCTTGTCGATTTCCAGCTTTAACTCATTGTCGACCAGTATTGCATTTTTGATTCCCTTTATCGTTTTGACATAGTCTATAATACCGTCATCAGGATTCAGAATCTCAAGCACTAATAAATTTCCATCTGCTATCATGCTTTTTATCTCCTCACTGTCACCTTTTGCCACTTCCCTGCCTAAATCCATAATAAGGATATTCTTGCATAGATGTTCCACCTCTTCCATATAATGAGAGATATAGAGTATTGTGGTGTTTTTATTGCGATTGATTTCTTTAATGAAATTAAATATATGATTACGCGACTGAGCATCTACTCCTACAGTGGGTTCATCCAGTATTAATAACTCCGGTTCATGCATAATTGCAACACCTAGATTGAGTCTCCTCTTCATTCCTCCGGAATAAGTCTTGATTTTCTGTTTCTTTTTATCCTCAAGTCCCGATAATTCCAAAGCCGTTTTTATCATCTGATTCTTTTTACTTCCGCTTATACCATACAGACTTGCAAAAATATCTAGATTATCAATGGCACTTACTTCTTCTATCAAACCAATTTCCTGAGGCACCAGTCCCATAAGTCTTTTTGCCTCTATCGGATTTTTCTCAATATCAAAATCTCCAATTTTTATACTTCCCGTATCAGGTTTTAATAAGCCTGTTACCATATTTATTAAAGTCGTCTTACCTGCTCCATTCGGACCCAAAAGCCCGTAAATACTGCCTTTTTTAATATTTAAAGATATATTATCAACAACTATTCTCTTACCGAATCTTCTACTTAGTGAATCAACGCTTAGTATATTCGTTAGAATCCCTCCTGTTAATTCTAATTCTATCAAATAAAAAACTCCCGTAACACTGTCGGGAGTCACAATCGTGCATGACTTAAGTCATATTAATTTGTTTTTGTACATAAAGACTGCTATTTGAGTTCTATCTCTAAGTTCCAGCTTTGAAAGTATTACGCTTATATTGTTCTTAACAGTACCTTCGGAAAGAAACAGACTTTCAGAGATTTCCTTATTAGATAATCCATCAGCTATCAATTTCATTATCTCAAGTTCACGATTTGTAATATTGCCTTGTTCAAGTAGTCCTGTATTTGGCGTTAAGTCACATTGTGCTGCGAGTATCTCAGTCGTCATCTCAGGGTGAATTATTATATTTCCTGATATTGAAGCTTTGATAGCAGAGTATATCAATTCTTCCGAACTATCCTTTAACAAGTATCCTGACGCGCCCAGCTTAAGTGCAGACTCTATATATTCTGAATCTTTAAAAGTAGTCAAAATAATTATTTTTATAGCCTCATCATACGACTTTATGAGTTTCGTACCTTCTATCCCATCGTGTTCAGGCATCCTGATATCCATTAGGACCACATCAGGATTTTGAGACTTAGCCATCTCATAAGCTTCCCTTCCATTTGATGCCATCCCAATTACTTCTATATCTTCAAAATTCATAAGCAGTATTTGAAGTCCCTGTCTAATCAATTTTTCATCGTCCACTAATAATAGTCTTATCTTATTCACTTGAATACTCCTTTTTAAATCTAGGCATTACTACTCTCATAAAGAACCCCTCGCCTACTGTACTGCTGTATTGGATGTTTCCGCCAACTTCAATTACCCGCTCTCTTATTCCTCGCAAACCGATATTTTCTACAATCTCATCTGTCCCCAAACCGTCGTCTTTTAGGGAAAGTATGAGCTCTGATTGACCATAGTTCATAAATATATTGATAGTCTTTGGTTTCCCGTGTTTAGCTGAGTTGGACAGAAATTCCTGAACTATTCTGTAAATCACAAGTTCTCTTTCTTCCCCGATTTCCCATATATTTTTAGAAACCCCAAAATTGACTATTATCGAAGAAAGCTGAGAAAAATTACTTATTAACTCTTCGATAGCAAACTGAATGCTCTTTGCTGAGATCTCAGACGGTTTTAACTCGCTTAAAGTCTGTCTTAGATTACTTAGTGCGTCTTTTGAGAACTCAGTAAGTGTCTGTGCCATCTCACTTGTCTTTTCGAAATCAACCACACTCATTTTTTCTATCGCTCTAAGATTGATTACAATTGTGGACAGTGCATGACCTATGCTGTCGTGGAGCTCCCTAGAGATTCTATTTCTCTCTATAGTTGTGTATAGTTCTTTCATCGTATTCATACTGCTTTCCACCCTATCCAGCTCTGTAGTAATCTTGTTATTGGCTTCGCTCAATCTATAATTATCAAACATATAATCCTTTTTTTGATTTACTTCATCATTAAGTATGTGAATTATGATTATAAATATAGCTGAAAGTAGTAGTGCGGGTATGGTGTTTAGAAGAGTATCTCTCATGGAGTAAAGATAAATTAAGTGACTTATTACTATCGGAATATATTTTTGTCTTTTAAGGTAGATTATAGAATCATAGCTAATAATAAATAAGACATATACGGGTATCGTATAGCCCATATAAGCAGCTATAATCATAAGCACTAGATCTATTGGTAGGGTATAGATAGCTATTTTATCGATATTAATATGCTTGGCTTGATAGACTCTAATTTGAACGACAACTACATAGATTAATAAACCTATGATTAATGGTACAGTTACGGTATAGTCAGGTACCAATAAATCGTAGATTATAGCCAGTAGTATTAAATATTTAAAGTATATTCTCAAGCCATTCATACATATCACCATTTCATGTAAATAGTATATTTAAAAACCGGCAAACAGTCAATTTCAAAAGACCATTTGCCGGCTCTTTCTATTTTTCAAAAATCATTTTTATGGCTTTAAAGAATTTAACTCTATTTCCATAGTTTAGTGACCCCAGTCTGTATATCTTAATTGAAAGATATGCCAAGAATGCTGTTGTCAATAAAAGAAGTCCGAATGAAATCAGGATTTCTATGAGTGGAATGGATACGAGTGAGTATCTTGCAAACATAGCCATAGGCGAACTAAAAGGAATTATAGAAGCAAGCCTTGCTACTAAACTCTCAGGCATATTTATGGCAAAATTGGTTACAAAGTAAACCAGTACAAATATGATAGTAACGGGACTTATAGAGGTGCTTACATCTTCAACTTTCGATACCAATGCACCCAGTCCGGCAAATAAGAATAGGTACATCAGGTAACCCAAAAACGTAAAAGCAAGCAGTACCAGTAATCCGTCCGGAGTAATAGTAAATCCTATTGATTTAAGAAAACCTTCTGGATAGCTGGCTTTATTCAGAAATAGTCCGATATAAACTGCAGAGTAAATCAAACTAATCTGTATTATAGCAACAATAGATGCAGCTATTACCTTGCCTATGATTAGTGGAGTCGGCGATGTGGAAGTTATTAGTAATTCCATTGTCCTATCACTTTTTTCTCTCGCAACCGATGTCGCAACTATAGATCCATACATTATTACCGCCATATATGTCGTAATCATGGATAGATAGACCGTTGCAAAACTCGTCATAGAATCCCTGCCGAGGATTATATTATCAAAATCCAGTTCAGTATTATAAGCACTGTCCACTTGTACGGGATCAAGACCGCTGGATATTAGAAGTTCATCTCGGTTGTATTTCTTAATCAAATCCAGCATATTGCTTACACTTCTATTGTTTACGCCACTGTCAATTGCATAATGGCTTAATTTTGTGCTTGAGTCTATTACAAAAGCCCTTTTAATTTCGCCGGATTGAACCTTTTTCTCTATTTCATCTTTATTTTCTGTAAATTCATATTCATCAGGAGCATTTTCCTTTAGGAACTCTTCTATCTTTTTGTCAGCTGTATAAACCATTATACTGTCTTTCTTTCCATTCGAAAATGCAGAAATCCCTTCACCTTTTGTTACTACATTTATGATGGTCGGAATGGAAGTAGCGATTAGAGTTAAAACGATTAGAAATATCGTAGTTCCTATAAATGACTTCTTCCTAAGATAAGTCTTTACTTCAAAACTCAATATATTACCCAAGTTTTTCATTTTCTTCACCTACTGTCCTGATAAATATATCTTGTAAACTGGGTTCATAGACCTCAAATTTCTCTATCTCTAGATTGTTTTCGATTAATTCAGAAAGCAGTTCTCTCGAGCTTTTTCCCGCTATGAGTTCCAGTATGACGGATTTTTTATCTTCCATAATTCTAATCGAGCTGATTTTTTCCATTAAGAAGGTCTTTAATCTCTCTTTGTCCATATTTACTACAGACAGCCTTAGCTTATTCGATCTAAGGTTTTTCTTAATCTCTCTTAAATCACCATTCAAAACGATTCTTCCGTTATCTATAAGAGTAATTTCGTCACAGAAGTCTTCTACATATCCCATCTGATGACTTGAGAAAATAACCAGTTTTTCCTTGGTTATAAACTCCATTATTATATCTTTAAGTGCTTGTGAGTTAACAGGATCAAGCCCACTGAAAGGTTCATCGAGTATTAGAATATCGGGATCGTTTAAAAAAGCTTGTGCTATTTGAATTTTTTGCTGATTTCCCTTTGATAGAGTTTCCAGCTTTTTCTTCTTGTATTCTCCTAGTCCAAACCTTTCTACCCAGTATTCAGCTGATTTCACCGCATCAGATTTCTTGGCTCCTCTAAGTCTTGCAAAGTATATCAGCTGCTCCAGTATGGGTTCTTTGCCGTACATTCCTCTTTCTTCAGGGAGGTATCCAACTCTATTTTTATTGGGATTAAAAGCCTTGCCATCAAGTAAAAAGCTGCCGCTATCCTGTCTGAACACTCCCATTAATGCTCTTATAGTAGTTGTTTTTCCCGCGCCGTTTCTTCCAAGATACCCCATTGCCTTGCCGCTTTCAACGGTAAAACTTACATCATGAAGTATCTGTTTTCCCGAAAAGCTTTTATTTATATCTATTATCTCTAGTTTCATATATACCTCCTCTACTATTAATTCTAATATGAATCAAAACATGTTAGAACTGTCTAGAGTCACTAATTTATATTACTTTAGTCATGTATCTGCGGAAATGTCGATACATTGGAATCATTTAGAATCTTCCAGTAAATCATCGGCAATAATATATAATTCTTCCCTATTAATATTGTGATTGTAAGAAAACATCTTATAATCATAATCTTTATAATTAAAACTCACTAAATTCCTGTCATAGATATAACTAACTGGAATATTTTTAATGATGGTTGAAGAATCTTTGCCCTTTAAATCCGCCTTATATTCGAATATTGGAGGTTTGGTTATTACTATCTTAAATCTTATTTTATCATCCAGCTTATGAATTGATTCAATCTCAATATAGGGATCTCCTGAACCCAAATAAAATTCAGAATAATTGTAACTGACTTCCCATGGTATATCAGAATTTAAAGTGAGTAGTTTATCTCCAATTTTACTAATTAATTCATCCTTGGTAATGTTTCTCGAAAGTACACTGTTTTCTATTTTAATGTCTTCAGGTATGTCCATTTCAAAAACAGAATCGGGTATCACGGTTTTATCATCATACTCCAGAGTTTCACGTACAAATAATGTATCCTTTTCATCAGGCATTACTCTTTCGGCTTTTAATATCCTATAACTGTCTTTGTCGACCCAGAGCTCAACCTTTTCATACTGACTATTCGTTAAAGTATAACCAGTCCCATTCATTCTTATTTCTGTGTTTTCGTTTTTATTATCCTTTAAAGTATACTCGATATGAAGAGTGTCTCTACCGGCAATTTTCTCATTCCCGATAATTTTCATATCGTGAGTCTCTGCCAAATTCGATACCTCATTAATGAATATATCTTTTATACTCGTTAATACGAGTTCAACATAATTCGGACTAATTGGAGTACTGCTATACTTTTCCTCACCAAGTGAATTTGTACTTTTTGTTTTCTCAATCCCGTCACTGTAGATGCTGATGAATCCCTCTTTTTCATTGTATTTAATACTATGTTTATATTCATATCCATTTTCAGTCTTTTTAATCCATCTCTCTATAATGGTATAATCGGTTTCTAGTCCCTTAGTTACATGTCCGATTCTCTCTTTAGTGTAATAGGATTTTGGAAGATCAGATTCTTTAACAAAGGTCTCCAGTACTATAGGTGAGATAAGAGTACCCGTAGTCTTACAGCCTGAAAGTATAATACTTAAGAAAACGCATAATATAATAATCTTTCTATTCATTTCGATTTCTATTTAACTCTATTACAATAGTTAAATTATCCTCCTCTGAATAAAAGTCAACCTCGCCGTCATGCTTATCAACTATTAATACTACAATCGATAATCCTAGGCCAATTCCCCCTCTTTCTTTACTCCTGGAATCATCTAGTTTATAAAATGGATAAGATATCTTCTTGAGTTGCTCCTCGCTTAGTCTTGCTGTATCATTTTTGACTATGATTAACATTTTGTCTTTTAAATCACTATACCTAGCTTTAATAGCAGGGTCCAAATGATCGGGAAGCTCATACTCTTCGGAATAAACCCCAAGACTGATTTGTCCACCCGGTTTGCAGTATTTAATGGCATTTATAATTAAATTTCCGATGACCCTATCCATTTGATTTACATCCAGATTATATTCTCCTTCTATTTTTACATCTATATCAGAGGAAAGTCCGGCATTTTCTATGAGGTCTTTATATCCAAAAAACAGTGTATCTATTGCTTCTTTACCGTCTACCGTTACAGGCTCAATTTCTCCACCCGATTGAAGTAAATTGTAATTCATTAAATTATCTAACATGCTACTCATCAAGTCGCATTTTTCAATAATTCCATCAAGTTTTAATAGATCACATTCACCATTTTCACGAATGAGTTCAATATTTGTCCTTATTGCAGTTAGAGGAGTTTTTAAATCATGAGATATAGCCATTACCATATAATTTCTCTCTGCATGATCATTTCTTATCTGATATGATTTATCTCTTATATCATCTCTCATTCTATTAAAATTGCTAATGATGGCACCTATTTCATCGTCATCTCTACTGCTGATTTTTACAAATCTGTCTGAAGCAAACTCGTTCATTGCAAAAACCAATTTTTGTATAGGTTTATTTATCCGATTTTCTGTAAATCTATTGGCAAAAATAAAAAGTAATACCAATGAACCGATAAATACAAAAATACCGGTCATAATGATATTGTTTACTTTATTTACAAACTCTACTCTGTGTATCGCAATATTGTATACTCCGATTATTTTATCATTTCGATACACAGGTCTTTTAATGCTGTCATTATCGAGTTCATAGACCCTTTCGTATAAGCCTTTAAGCAAACTGTCCTTAGGCTCAGTTCTGTTAAGTTCATTGACATTCTCTAGATTGGACTTATAAATCAATCTACCATCATAATTGTAAAGAGCTATGTCTACCAGATCTCTGTCTTCACTTTCTATCAAAGAGTCAAAATCATGATCACCTTCATAAAGAGAAACATCGTCCAGTATTTTGCTGTATTTTTGTATTAGAAAAGTATTTGTTACATAGTCTCTTACCCTAGCCTCTCTATTGTTTTTTATAATCATAAGGCTCGATAAGAGGGCTATAATAATGGGTAGTAGTATGACCACCACATAGGAACCCATTATACTTCGCTTAATTCTCATACTCTCACTCCAATAAATCTATATCCCTTTCCCCAAATAGTCTCAATAAAGGTCGGTTCTTTCAAATCTTCTTTCAATTTTTCTCTTATTGCTTTCACATGAACTGTAATTGTATTATTGCCCTCCAATTCCTTTTCCGCCCACACAATCTCATAGATGTCTTTTTTTGAAAGCACTTTGTCTTTATTTTTTATCAGTAAAGACAGAATTTCAGCCTCTTTAGAAGTGAAGATAAGCTTTTCTCCATTTAGGTAAAACTCGGAGCTCATAGGATAATATTCTAGACCTCCTAGAAAATTTATCACTTTGTTTTCAGTTTGCTGATAACCTGCAGCCTTGCTCAAATGATATTCTATTCTGGTTTTAAGCTCAGTTAAACTGAAAGGCTTGGTAATATAATCATCCGCTCCCAGTTCAAAACCTTTTACCTTATCTGAAACAGCTATTTTAGCACTGATAATAATTACAGGTACTTTTGATTTTAATCTAAACCTCTCCAAAAACCCATAACCATCTAAATCAGGCATCATCAAGTCCAAAAGCACTATGCTTATATCATGTAATTCAGAATCTTCTAACGCTTCAAATCCCGTAGAAGACCAAACTGTTTTATAACCGGCATTCTCAAGAAACTCTTTAACCGGTGCAGCTATATGATAATCATCTTCGACAATTAATACTGTATCCATACTATCCTCCCGTCTATCGGTATATATTATTCACTACATTGATATTATTATACAACTTTTTAAAAATCAAACATGCTTTTTAATCAAAACTTTATTAATTAAATAAGTTAAATTAAACATTTCCCCTATGTACCTATTATACTTCAATTCTCCCCAAAAAAACTCTAATATTCATAAAAACAATATGCTATAATAAGACATATAAGAGTTTTCGAAGAAAACTTACCTAAAGCGTTTCCTCAAAATTCCGTTGCTTTAGAGAATTTTGAGTTAATAAGATAAATGAAAGTTTTCGAAGAAAACTTGCCCTAAGCGTTTAATAAATCTCAAACTAATGAGATTTAAATTCAAAAAAATAATTCGGAGGTGAAATATGTTTAAATTCTCGAGAATAAAGTCCGAATATAGGAGCTTAAGTAAATCAATACCTGCTCTTATAAAATATCAGATCATTACAAATCTATTATTGTTTGGAATAATAGTCCCCTTGTTCTGGTCTGTGTCTAAAATCCTGATCGAAAGCCAGGGATTTGTAGCAGTGAGTAATAGTGCCTTACTCGAATTTCTACTAAGTAAATACGGTTTCATCTTTGTCACACTACTATTCATAATAATCGTCCTGGGAATTCTGCTGGAGATATTTGGATTTATTACAATCAGTGCAAGAGGTATTCAGCTGCAAGATGATACATCTTACTGGGCATTGGTTAAGTATAATTTCAGATATATTTTAAAACTCTTTAACTCTACCGGCATCCTTTTGATTTTGTACTTAGTTTTATTAGTACCGCTCACCGGGGCGGGTATGACCATAAGCTTTTTAAATGGTGTAAAGATACCGCCATTTATCAGAGAATGGATTTTTAGTAATGATCTTTATACTGCAATTTATTTATTTATATATGTTCTGCTCTTTGTAATCGCAATTAGGTGGATGTTTACATTTCATTTCATATCAATCGCCGGCTTTGATGTTAAGCGAAGTATGAAAGAAAGCAGTAAAATGATAAGGAAAAATATACTTAGAATAATCATTACAATGGTCGCATTTATTTTAATAACTCTTATGATCATAATACCGGTGACTCTTCTATGGTTGCTTTTAATTACTACCATGATTAAACATGTCGGTTTGACAACCGATGCAGGCCGAATTCTGTCAATGATAATGATATTAATTCAAAATGCCATAATCGGTTTAAGTTACTTACTAGTAATCCCCTCACAAGTTTACTTGCTTACCAGAATGTTTTACCGATTTGTTTCAAAGGATGAAGACTTAAAATATCTTGCAAGTGAATATCCTCATATACCGACTAAGACGAAGTTGACTTTTATTGACAAGATTCTAAAGAGAAGAAAAACTCTAATCGCATTATTCCTCTTAGTACTGATAATGATAGCTGTTCCAACTGGGCTTTTCTTCCACGAGATTTTTATGGAGAAATCTGCCATACAAATCGTAGGACATAGAGGCGGAGGAGTACATGCTGCTGAAAACAGTTTGGAAGGAATAAATAAGGCCATAGAAAAGAAGGTCGATTGGTCTGAAATTGATGTTCAGAGATCGAAAGACGGTGTTTATATATTAAATCATGATGATACTTTCAAAAGACTTGCAGGTGTTAATTTGAGGGCATCAGACATGAATTACGATGAGATTAAGAAGCTTGAAATAAGAAACCTAAATAATCCCGCTATGAAAAATGTATCCGTTCCAAAACTTGAGGAGGCATTGGATCTGGCAAAGGATAAAATAGGATTATTCATAGAACTAAAGGGAAAAACAGCGGATGCAAAAATGGTCGATGATGTTGTAAAGATGGTTAAGTCCAGAAATATGATAAATCAAGCCGTTCTGGTCTGCTTTGATTATAATCTCGTCTCTTATATAGAACAAAAATACCCGGAAATCAATTCAGGATTCATATATTTCTTGGCAATAGGCGATGTCAGCAAATTGGAAGGTGATTATTTAATCTTGGAAGAAGATGCTGCATCGGATAGCGTAATTGAAAAGATAAGCAATGCCGGAAAAAAATCTGTTATATGGACTGTTAATACAGCAGAGTCAATCGACAAACAAATCAGATCTTATGCAGATGCCATAATAACCGACCAGTTGGATTTAGCAATAAAGACTCTTGAAGAGTATAATAAAAGAGATGATAGGGATATACTGAGAGAGATGCTTTTGCTGCCAAAGGAAGATAAATAATCAATTTAAACTTTAGTTAGCCTTTTACTTTTATATCAAATATGATCAGTAGATTACTAATATTAACTAGAATACTTATGTAAAACCAATAGAATGTATTTTGTAAACAAAAAAGGTCAGCCTCAACTACAAATCTAAGTTTGTAGTCGAAGCTGACCTGATTTTAATTTACATACTCAAATTCAAATAAAGACATTTTGAGAATTAATTTGATTAAATGCTGCTATTTTTTTACTATATACTTAGCTCCATTGTATTTAACGAACTGTTTCCTATCTTATACAATTCGTAATAGGTTCGCTTGGCTCTTAAAAGTTCTTCATGAGTCCCTGTTTCTTGCACTCCATCTTCAGTTAAAACTATGATCTTATCGGCATTTTTAATTGTAGATAATCTATGCGCAATGGTTAGTGTTGTTCTACCTTTTGACAGCAATTCAAGCGATTGTTGGATAATTTTTTCGCTGGTATTGTCAAGCGCAGATGTAGCCTCATCCAAAATCAGTATTGGCGGATTCTTCAAAAATACTCTGGCAATACTAATCCTCTGTTTTTGTCCTCCTGACAATTTAACTCCTCTTTCACCGACATAAGTGTCAAAACCATCCGGAAGATCCATAATGAAATCATAAGCACCCGCAAGTTTAGCTGCCTCTTCTATTTCTTCTCGGCTCGCACCCGGTTTCCCGTATTCTATATTATCATAGACAGAACCCGAGAACAGGTATACGTCCTGAGCGACCATTCCTATTTTACTTCTAAGAGACTTCAGTTTTATGTCTCTAATATCTATTCCATCAAGTGTTATGCTTCCTGATGTTACATCATAAAATCTAGGGATAAGATTACACACCGTTGTCTTTCCTCCACCTGAAGGTCCAACAATGGCGATGTTCTCACCCGCCACAATATCCAAGTTCAAATTCTTTAAGACCATCTCATTATGATTTTCGTAGTTGAAGGATACATTGTTAAAAGATATATTTCCTTTTACACTGTTTAATTCTATTGCATCTTCCTTATCTGTTATGTCTGGTTTTTCATCCATAATTTCGAAGAATCTATCAATACCTGTCATACCTCTTTGGAACTGTTCCGTGAACTCTACTATTCGCCTCACTGTCATCAGTAGTGTAGATACATATAGTACATACGCAAATAAATCACCTGGATCAATTCTACCTAAGATTATAAATATACCTCCGAGCACTATAACGGATAGATTCATAAGTGCATCGAATGTCCTGTTTACAACCTGAAAACCGGCCATATTTCTATATGTCCTCTTCTTGATATTAAGAAAGGTATCATTGTCTTTTTCAAATTTATCCTTTTCTATTTCTTCTCCAGTAAACGACTTTACAACTCTTACTCCAAGCAATGAGTCTTCAATACCGGCATTCAGCTCTCCTATATGCCTTCTCTGGTCCATAAATGACCTCTTAAGCTTTGTTCTGTAGGAAGTTGAAGCTAGTATCATCATCGGTATAAGAGCAAAAATAACTAGAGTTAATTCTACATTTATACGCACCAAAATTATAAATGATATAAGGATTTTAATTCCCGCTATAAAAAATTCTTCGGGGCAGTGATGAGCAAATTCAGTTATGTCAAATAAATCTGCTGTTATTCTACTCATTATATGCCCAACTTTAGTATTATTATAAAAGTTGTCAGATAGAGTTTGAAGATGAGAAAATAAATCTCTTCTCATGTCCTTTTCAATCCTGGCTCCCATTACATGACCGATATTTTGCATATAGTATTGAGCAAATATCTCAACTATTCTCAATACCAAGTAAAGCATGCCCAGCTTTCCTATTAATTCAAATGTCAGAGCAGCTCTATTTGTCATTGCAGTATTCGTTAAATGTCTGAAAATCAGTGGGAACACCAATTCACAAACAGTTGTAAGCGCTGCAAAAAATAAGTCTATAAATAAAATCGATTTATAGTCGTTAAAATACGGTATAAATCTTCTAATCGTTCCTTTTGTATTTTCTTTCAAAACTACCTCCTATCAACAATATAAATCGGTGCGACGTTTCGCACCGATCATTTTATTCTCCTATTTTGTGAACTACAGGATTTTCTAAATTGATTGCTCTGTCGGCTTCTCCCCATGAAGAGATGAACCATTCATTTTTATCTGGTAGATATGTTAGATTGAATCCAGTAAGTTGTGTTAATTCGTATGGTTGGTATCCATCTTCCATCGATGCGTCCTTTGGATATTCAGTGGCGTGGAATTTTAGATTTCCACCGATATATGCCGTATAAGAACCATTTTCACCTGAGTTTACTACGAATGAACTCGCGTCATACTGAAGTTCGTCATATACTCTATAGTAAGTCATACCATTATCAATTCCTCTTTGGAGTATATCTCTGGTAGTACTTAATTCAGGTTCTATAATGGTTGTGAACCCATCCATGCTCATATTTCTTCTAGCCATTCCGTCTTCCTTAAGCATTTTCTCTATTCTGGTCATGATATGGTTCATAGTTCCCTCATTATCCATATCCACATATAAACTGATCAATGCCTCTCCCGATAGAGACGTTTCTTTAGAGAATCCCATACCCCATGGGTATTCTATACCTATCTTTATTCTGTCTCCGGAAACCACAGATTTTAATGGTATCTGATTATACTGCTCGACTGTAAGATTTGTATTCTCGTCATTGATGTAGACCATGGCGTCTTTTTGAGTGGTATCAATGTGAAACTCGGTTTCTCCTTCCCACTTACTGTCCTGAACCGGAGTTTCTACCGGTTTGTCTTCAGGTTTAGTTTCAGACGGTTGCTCTTGAGGTTTTCCTTCAGTTTCTGCAGCACTGTCTTGTACTATCGGCGTTAAGCTTGATAGACTTACGATTAGGTTTCCATCTTGTAAATTTTCGTTGGTCGGTGATAAATTTATTTGATATTTTTCACCATTCACTTTATTTTCAACATCGTATAGACCAGGTAGCAAGACCATATTTTCACTGTTTCCGCTGATTTCCTTATCCATCAGGGTATACTTTGCATCTTCAGATGCTGTCACACTTAATTGTAAGGGATCTACAACGACTTTATAATCTTTGAAGAACAAATACTTTTTACCCGTGTTTTCAAGTCTGTATGATCTATTACTCTTGTAGTTTTCATCTATGCCTAATTTTGATGAATCCTCTTTAATTGCACCTATTAAAGATGATCTGTATATCTGGTCACTTTTCATAAGTTTTGAAAATGGCTTTAATGCATCCTCATTGATTACAACATTTTCATTTGAACTTACTACGAGATTTGTAAGTGACTGAGTGTTCTCTTCAGTAATAGCATTTTCGAATTTGGCTATAACTCGTTTTTTATCTGTCAGACCTGAAAGCGTTGCATATAAAAATGTGCATACTGCCAAGACAATTAAAATTGGTATCAGAAGATTAGACCACTTGAAAGGTTTCTTTCCGTCTACTTTTTTCTCCTTACTCTTTTGGACATCTGAATCAGGCTCTTCGGTGACTTTTTTCTTTCTCGCTGAAGATCTGACCTTTCTATTTTCCATAGAACGATCCGCTTCATTTCCTACCTTTAACTTTTGAGTAAGAGTCAAAGCATCATCGCTTTCCTCAATTTCAGGTTTTTCGATTTCATGATTGATATTATCCGCTTTTTCCTTAGACTCTCTTATCAATCTTTTTTTCTCATCAGATAAAACTACTCTATTTTCAAATCTTGAGCTCTGTTCATACTCTTCAATCGATGGTAGCAGAACTGTATGATCTTTGTTTTCTTGTTCATTAGTATTCCCAGGCTTATATGCTTTGTCAATATTACTATCTTCATCGACCACTTCAGTTTTATCTTCTGCATTTATCTTTTCATCGGTTTTATCATCCTTGAACATGTCGCTGATTACTTTTTTAGACTTACCGAAAAACGAAGGCACTTCCAATTCTGATTCACTGAATTCTTTATCTTCACTTTCAATCTTAGCAAAAGTTTTCTCACTTTCACTGCTTTTAAAGAATCCATCAGTTTTTTTCGTGTCGGTTTTTACTTCTTCTTTGCTGCTCTCAATTACATCATCGTATAATTGATCATATGGTTTCTTATAGTCAAATTTAAGTTTATCAAATTCCGATTTGTCAAAGTCCGATTTGCCAAATTCAGGTTTTTCCGATTCTATCTGACCTGATTTAATAGCATCTATTTTAGTACCACATTTTTTACAAAATTTATCTCCCTCAGCGTACTCAAAACCGCAATTTGTACAGATAGGATCTATTGTGTGATCGACTTCCGTTCCACATTTTTTGCAAAAATTGTCTTTAGCATCTACTTCAAATCCACAATTCTTACATTTAGTCATTATTCTTTCCCCTTCATTTCACGTATTCCAAAAAACGACAGCACTTTATCCAGTCCACTTGTCTCTTCTACTGCTTTTTCCTGTACCGGATTTTCAATATAATAAAATCTAATATTGGTATCCCCCGTTTCAGGTGAATATAAGTTTGATCCTTCAATATCTTTAAAAGCAACTTTAAAATTTACAGATAAATCAGTAATATTATCAAGTTCCCTATTGCTATCCTCAGGATTATAATTTAAATATTCACTCATCTAAAACACCTCATCTACTTCCTGAATACCGCCACATGCTCTGCAGAATTTATCATTTATAGGTATTATAGTATTGCAAAATTCACAATTCTTTAATTCAGAATAATAACCGTCTAAATTTAAACCACAATTAGCGCAGAATATTGACTCATTGTCGTAGTTTGATTTACACCTTGGGCATATCATTTCATCCCTAGTCGGAATTTTCTCCGCCTTCTCATTATAAATCTGGCTTTCTATCTTAACAATTTCATTTGAGATATTAATAAACTCGTCTCTGTCTTCATTTTTATTTAAGTAACTTTTATGTGTTAATTGACCAAGCTTCAAGTAATTTTCAATTAATTTCTTATCCCTATCCTCCATTATTTAAAGCCTCCTTATATTCAAACTTATTATTAATATAATATCATATGTATATGTATAAATAAAGGTCAAAGTAGAAAGTCATCACTAACAACGATCTACTTTTAACCTTTTATGCGATTATTTATCCTTTAACAATGTCTCAAGCTCTTTTACTTGCTTTTCAAATACTTTCATTGCTGATATAATCGTCTCTTTTTTAGAAATATCAGCTCCTGCCTTTTTAAGCTGATCAATCGGATAATTATTTCCTCCGTCTTTTAGGAAATCGAGATACTTTTCAAGGGCATTGTCTTTTTTATTCAAGATATTCTGACTTAGCATAACAGCGCATGAGAAACCTGTGGCATATTTATACACATAGAAATCCGAATAGAAATGAGGTATTCTCGCCCATTCCAATTGAATCTCTTTATCTATATTTACAGCTTCCCCAAAATACTTCTCATTGAGTTTATAGTAAATATCATTAAACACATCTAGAGTCAGAACCTTGTCTTCTTCCAATAGCGCATGTGTAGATTTTTCAAACTCTGCAAACATAGTTTGTCTAAACACAGTTGACTTGAAACTCTCAACATAGTGATTTATAAGATATAGTTTCTCTGCATCATCTTTAGCATTTTTAATCAGATAATCAAGCAGCAGCAACTCATTTGTTGTAGAAGCAACCTCAGCTACGAAAATCGTATAACTCGAATAGATAAACTCATTATTCTTTCTGGAATAATAACTATGCATTGAATGTCCCAACTCATGAGCAAGAGTAAATAAAGAGTCCAAATCATCAGTATAATTCATCAATACATATGGATTGCTCTTATATTCACCCCAAGAATAAGCACCGCTTCTTTTACCTTCCCTAGGATATACATCAATCCAGTTTTCTTCAAAACCTTTCTTAAGAGTTTCAATGTATTCTTCCCCAAGTGGCGCAAGTGCCTTAAGTATAATCTCTTTCGCATCCTCATATTCAATTTTTGAATCAAAATCACTAGTCAGCGGTAGATAGACATCATACATATGTTGTTCATCGAGTTTAAGATGCTCTTTTCTAATCCTGTAATAATCGTGAAGAACAGGAAGATAATCGTTAATAACATCCAGAAGATTATCATACACCTCTACATCTACATCATCTTCAAAGAGCATCATCTGAAGTGAAGAATCATACTTTCTAAGCTTTGCCTGTAAAGCAGTATTATTGATATTCGAGTATAGCATAGAAGATATCGTATTATCTATCATACCAAGAGTCGAATACATTTTTGTAAATGCCTCTTCTCTTACTTCCCTATTTGTATTTTTAAGAAGATTTACATAATTTGCACTTGTAAGCCTAATATTGTCCAAGCTCTTAATTCGAGGGAATACCAAATCGGCATTCATTAAAAGATAATAGGAATTATAAGGTCCCTCTTCCAACTTTGTCATAGCACCCATAATATATTCTTCCTCTTGACTAAGAGTATGAGGCTTAAACCTAAACATCTTATCCAGGTAGGATCTGTATAATTCTAAATCATTGTCCACTATAAGCTTATCTAATTCATCCTCTGTTAACATCAATAAATTAGGCTGAAAGAAAGACCCTGCAGTAACCAGTTCATTATTTAAAGCTTCAGTTTCAAGCGCAATCGTCTGCCCAAAACTCTCTCTACTATCCTCATCCCTCTTCATATGAGCATAGACATACAGCCTTTGCATTAACTCAGCAGAATCAGCCATTATGATAATTATCTCTTTAAAATTCCCCGAAAAATCTCCCTTTAAATCCCCGATTTTCTTGATTCCACCCTTTACCTTTTCAACATCCTCATAAAATGATTTTTCATCACTGTAAATCTTACTCAAATCCCAATTTGTTTTTTCCATATTTTCTCCTTTTTATCTATAATAATATTTTATTTATTGACATAGTAATTTTATTCGATAACTTAAGTACACCTAGCGAAACGATTTTGATTTTTTCTGACTTTAAAAGGTTTGAGAAGAAAAATCTACCACTCAAAAAGCGACATCTTCTCGTCGCTACCAACACAACAGTTAACCAATTAGCATCTTTTATCTTTTCTACAAACAAAAGCGACATCTCTTCGTCGCTACCTTCAGTACACCCAGCGAATTGATTTTACATTTTTCTGACTTTGGAAGGTTTTAGTAGAAAAATCCATTTATTGTTCTGTAAGGTTTAGATTTCATTCTTTTAAGCGAAGCGTTATTGAAATCTCTGGAAGAATAATAAATAGTTTTTTCTTAAAACCTGGAACGGAAGAATAATTTAAAAACTATTCGCCCTTCCATTCTTTCAAGCGAAGCGGTATTGGAATCACCGGAAGCTCCGAAACGAATTTTTCTCCAAATCATGAACGGAGAAGAAATTTAAAAACTTTTTGCCCTTTCAGTCTTTCAAGCGAAGCGGTATTGAAATCTATGGAAGAGCAATAAATGGCTTTTTCTTAAAACCTGGAACGGAAGAATTACTCCAAATAATTCTACTCTTTTATCTCTTTTTCAAACAAAAGCGACATCTTCTCGTCGCTACTTCCAGTACACCCAGCGAATTGATTTTAAATTTTTCTGACTTTGGAAGGTTTTAGTAGAAAAATCTACCACTCAAAAAGTGACATCTTCTCGTCGCTACCTTCAGTACACCCAGCGAAAAGATTTTAAATTTATTCGACTTGAAGGATTTGGTTAAGAAAAATCGTTGAAGGAGTTGAAGGGTTTTGATTCCATTCTTTCAAGCCAAGCGGTATTGGAATCACCGGAAACTCCGAAACGAATTTTTCTCCAAATCATGAACGGAGAAGAAATTTAAAAACTTTTCGCCCTTCTATTCTTTCAAGCGAAGCGGTATTGAAATCTCTGGAAGAGCAATAAATGGCTTTTTCTTAAAACCTGGAACGGAAGAAAAATTTAAAAACTATTCGCATCTATCTTTATCTTTTCCCAAGAAAAGCGACATCTCCTCGTCGATACCTCCAGTACACCAATGAGAATACTTTGGAGTCATTCTGACTTTGAGTTCTTGGCTTGAAAATCAGTTGCAGACTTCGTAATGCTTTGATTCGATTCTTTCAAGTGAAGCGGTATTCGAATCAATGGAGAAGTCGAAACTTGATTTTCTCCAAGTTACGAACGGAAGAATTACTCCAAATTATTCGAATCCTTTTAGTGAGTCTATAAACTCTCTTCCCCTCTTCAGCACTTCCTTCATAACTCTAATCCTCGCATAGTACTTATCATTTCCTGGAATTACTATCCATGGAGTATGATCAGTTGATGTCCTGGCTAGCATATCATCATATGCTTCAATGTATAAATCCCACTTCTCCCTATTTCTCCAGTCTTCAGAAGTTAACTTATACTCTTTCCCAAGGTCCAGGAGCCTTTCATTAAATCTCTTTAATTGTTCCTTGCTGTCAATGGCTAGGAAAAACTTAAGAACGAGCATCCCAGATTTCTTTAAAAGCTTCTCTGTTTCATTGATTTCCCTATAAGCACGTTTCCATTCAAACTCACTTGCAAATGATTCGATTCTTTCAACAAGAACCCTACCGTACCAGGATCTGTCAAATATTACCATCCTCCCCTTAGGAGGTATTACATTCCAGAATCTCCACATATAATTATATGAGTTCTCCAGCTCTGTGGGTGCAGATATGGGGACTACATCATATCCTCTAGGGTCGAAACACTTGGTAAGCCTTTTTATCGCCCCACCCTTGCCGGCCGCATCGACTCCTTCAAAGATTATGATTGTAGGAATTTTCTTTTTGTGGAACTCATAGCCGAGGGAAGCTAAACTTCCTTCAAGTTTCTTCTTCTCTTTCTCATATTCTTCTCTTGTAAGATGTTTTGAGTAATCCAAATTTTCTATTACTTTTTCTCCCTTAGGAAACTCTATACTGTACGGCTCTGAAATACTCCCCGACTCCATATATTTGAAAATTGTCTTTTTAATGATATCAATTGAAATCCCGAGAACTTCATATGATGCCTTTTTCATAGACTCAGACGGAACTAAATGCCATTTTGACCCTTTGAAATTAGTCTTTTCAAGGACATCGTTAAAATGCTGCTTATACTTGTCATAGTCTGCTCTCTGCCTTAAATCTCTGTCTCCTACGAGAACCTTTTTAAACTCGTCTTTCTTATATGAGTCTATTCTCTCAGCTTGTGTCTTCTGGGTGATATTAAGGAAAAACTTTAAGATAAGAGTGCCATCATCGGTCAATTGTCTTTCTATCGTCTCCAATTCCTCAAGATAAGTTTTAAATTTCTTATCGGATATCTTGTAATTGTCCATGATATCGTAGTAGAAACTTCTATCAAATACTGCTATATCCCCCTTAGCCGGTATACGCTCCCAAAATCTCCATAAAAAAGGCTTGGCTTTTTCTTCATCAGTCATAGCATCAATGACATGTACCTTAGTGTACTTATTATTTACTTCTCTCACTAAATCATTGATGACATAACCTTTTCCCGCTGATTCCCATCCGTCAATCAGGATTATAACAGGTATTCCGAACTCTTTTAGTTTTCTCTGAAGTAGTCCGAATTCCTCTCTTAAGTCGGAACCTTTTTCATTTTCATACTTATATTTATATTTTTCAAAATCAAATGAATTTAGCATAGTTCGCCTCCTAATTTATATACTTATTATAACCTATTCACAGAGATTATTAAAACCGGATGTTTATTTAAGCGAATTTAGATTTGACCATAAAAAAGCAGCCAAAATGACGGCTGCCTTATAATATTATTGATTTTTATCTTCTGAGATGCTTTGAAGAAGTGTTTCTTTAAGTTTTCCTTCAAGTTCTGTAAGTTCAGCTTCAACTTGCAGTCTCTTCTGTCTTCCTTCTCTTTGTATTTTTAGAGTTTCTTGTATTGTCGTAATTAAATCCTCATTGACTTTTTTAAGTGTCTCGAATTCTACTATTCCTCTTTCTGATTCCTTTGCAACGCCAATTGTATTCTGTTTAATCATTTCGGAGTTTCTGCGTAGTAATTCATTGGTAGTTTCAGTTACTGCTTGCTGCATCTTTAAAGCACTGTCTTGTCTATGCAGCCCAAGCGCTATAACAATTTGACTCTTCCATAGTGGTATGGTGTTTAGTATGGCAGTTTGAATTTTGTCTACAAGTAGCTTATCATTGTTTTGGATTAGTTTAATTTGTGGTGCTGTTTGAATTGCTAGAGTCTTGCTCAACTTTAAATCATGAAGTTTTCTGTCAAATCTATTTAAAGTTTCTTCAAAATCACTGACCAATTGTGCATCCATCGGCTCTCCACTTTGCAGTGCCTCTTCTCTTAATTTAGGCAATGTAACATTTCTCGTCTCAGCAAGTTTTTCTTCGCCGGCAATTATATACAACTGAAGATCGTTGAAGTATTCCAGGTTTTTTTGGTAAAGGGTATCGAACATTGCAATGTCTTTTAGCATTTCAAGTCTCGCTTTGTCCAATTGTCCTTCTATTTTATCTATCTGGATTTCCATGACTTCATACTTGCCCATCATTCTTTCAATACTTGTTTGAACATTTTTTACAAATGGAAGATTGCTGAAAAAACCACCTTTATCAGATATATTCTCAATCTCCATACCTTTGACCTTTTCCATAAGTTCAGTCATCAAAACCCCTACTTCACCTGCGTCTTTAGCCTTTATATTTGATAGTATGGTATCAGAAAATGCAGACAGGTTTCTTTGAGCGCCTACGCCGTATTGTGTCGATAATTGTGAATCCAATAGATTTATTCCCGATTTCAATTCTTCGATTTTATTACGATCTTCCGGCGTCAAATTTTCTATCTTCTGAGAAATTTCAGCTACTTCTTCTTTCTTTTCTCTTTCCATCTTCTCAATTGCATCTTTTTGTTTTGCCAAGTCTCTCAGGGTTATTTCAGAATTCCCTTCGTCTATTTTTTTAATCTCGTCCATTGTTCCTCCTCAGTTTTATATTTATTATTCTTCTGTTCTAAGAGTATCTTCCAGAACTTTAACATCAGCCTCAATGTCCATCATGTCATTTTGCATTAACTTCACAAATTGTTTATTAAATGCCTCATTTAATATTTCAAGAGCTTTTTCTGTTTCTAAATACACCTTATTAATTTCTTCAGTATCCAATCTGGTTTCGACAAATCCAATATACTTGTTCATAATCCCTGCAGCTGTATCCAAGTAATAAGTCAGATATCTTCTGGCTTGCCTTATCTTTGAAGGATTTTTTCTAAGATGTTCAAAAATAGCAACTCCTGTATGGAATAATTTCTCCCCGTTAATTCTTATCGATTCATGCTTAGCTTTTCTGTAACATTTTTGTATCTGTATGAGATCTTCATAAGCATCATTCATCATACTTTTCAGTTCATGTTCATCAGTAAGTATTCCAACCTTTAGAGTTGGTGGTTTCTTCAGTTTCTTAACCTCCGGCTCTGCACTTAACACTTTCTCTACAGAAAAATACACACCGTATCCAAGTACGGCTGCTAAGAACCATCCAATATCGTAAGCTGCCGTAACTGAACGAAATAAAACAAAGGTTATAATTCCGGAAGCAATCGCAATCAATTTAGCGTATCTATTCAAATATGTCATCCCTTTCAGTCTACATAAATTATCAAGTCTTTGGTATAAAACCTCTTCTCTTTCTCCTTATATCATAACATATCTACTAATACATTTACCCACTATTTTATAATTAATTCATAGTTTTTATTCTTACAATTATGTCGCAAAAAAAGTACCCATATCCTAAAAGGTACAGGTACTCTAATTTGAAGCATTATTCTAAAAATTTATCCAGTATTTTTTGAATCTCTTGAATTTTTCTTTCCTTATCTTCCTGATTATCAGATTCTATCGAACTTAGTACGCAGTGATTGAGATGATCGTGAAGGATTATCTTATTAACCGATTTTATGATGGCCTCGGTCGCAAGTAGTTGATTGGATATGTCTATACAATATCTGTCCTCTTCCACCATTCTAATTATCCCTTCTATCTGTCCTCTTGCAGTTTTCAACCTCCTCAATACTTTGTCAGGATCACTTTTCATTATTCTACTCCGACTACTTCATATCCTGCATCCTCAATTGCATCAGTTAACACCTTTATATCAAGTGAGTCCGGCATCTCCACTTCAGCTTGAGCTCGTTCCAAATCTACAACTGCATTAACTCCTTCGATTTCGTTTAAGACTTTGTCAACTCTTCCTGAACAATGTCCACAACTCATTCCTTCGATTTTTATTATTTTTTTCATTTTACCATTCTCCTTTTTCTCTTCTATACTTTTATATTCTATATTTACAACATTATCGATTTTGTTTACAGCTCTCTGAGGTTTGAAACTATTTAATCTTAGTGCATTAGTAACTACAAATATTGAACTTAAACTCATAGCAGCAGAAGCAATCATTGGATTAAGAGATATTCCGAAGGGCTTATAGAAAAGACCTGCAGCTAACGGTATACATAGTACATTGTAAAAGAATGCCCAAAACAAATTTTGTTTTATCGTAGTAATAGTCCTCTTACTAAGCTCTACTGCATTGACCACGTCTACCAAATCACTTTTCATCAGAACTATATCTGCTGCATCCATGGCAATATCAGTTCCGGCGCCGATTGCTATTCCCACATCTGCTCTTGCAAGTGCCGGTGCATCATTGATACCGTCACCAACCATTGCAACTTGAACGCCTTTTTCTTTAATACTCCTAACCATTGATTCTTTATCTTGCGGCATTACTTCGGATATTACATCATCAAGCTTCAATTCACGTCCTATTGCCTCGGCAGTAATCTTATTATCTCCGGTTAGCATATATACCGAAAGTCCACTTTCATGCATCATCTCAATAGCTTCTTTAGATGTTTCCTTTATCTTGTCAGCAACTGCAACCAGTCCGATAATATTCTCGGCATCAGAGAAATAGAGAACCGTTTTACCTTCTTTGGATAATTTATCCGCAAGTTCGTTACTGCCCGATAATTCAATCGATAATTCTCTCATATACTTTAGATTACCGGCATAATATCTGACTCCGTTTACAATTCCCTCAATCCCCTTGCCGGGATGATTGTTGAATTCCGACGCATAAGCAGCTTTTATCCCTCTACTTAAAACATATTCTTTTATAGCAAGGCTTAGCGGATGTTCCGAAGGTTGCTCGAGTGAACCTATAATATTTAAAAGTTCTGATTCCTCTACTATGCCTGTGTTGATGATGTCTGTAACTTCCGGTTTTCCCATGGTAATCGTGCCTGTCTTATCTAATACGACTGCCGCGATATTATGAAGTGTTTCCAGGCTTTCAGCCGACTTAATCAAAATGCCGTTTCCAGCCCCCTTGCCCGTTCCAACCATAATTGCTACCGGAGTAGCAAGTCCAAGAGCACAAGGACATGATATTACCAATACGGAAATCCCCATTGTAAGCGCAAATTCAAATCCCGATCCGAGCACCATCCATACAATTGTCGTAATAATGGCAATTACAATTACAATCGGTACAAATACCAAACTTATTTTATCTGCAATCTTTGCAATTGGAGCTTTCGTTGCATTTGCATCTTGAACCAGTTGTATTACTTTGGCAATGGTAGTATCTTCACCGACTTTTTCAGCAATAATTTTTAAAGTTCCCGTCTTTAAAATGGTAGATCCTATAACAGTGGAACCACTATTTACCTCAACCGGAATACTCTCGCCTGTAATGGATGAAGTATCTACCGATCCAATACCGTCGATTACTTGTCCGTCAACAGGTATTGCACTTCCGGGTCTGACAAGCAGCGTGTCACCTACAACCACTTCTTCAATCGGTATTTCCGTCTCAAGATTTCCACTAATCCTTATTGCAGTCTTAGGAGATAAATCCATGAGTTTTTTAATTGCATCCGTGGTTCTGCCTTTAGATTTGGCCTCTAAATACTTACCCAAAGTAATAAGCGCAAGTATCATGGCAGCAGACTCAAAATAAAGACTGTGCATGTACTGGTGTATAATATCCATTTGACCATGCCCTAAACCGTAAGCGAGTTTGTAAATTACGAAAAGTCCATATACAAAAGCTGCACTGGATCCAATCGCAATAAGTGAATCCATATTCGGATGCTTTTTATAGAGCGCTTTAAAACCGTTTATATAGTATGCCCTATTGACATACATGATCGGCAATGTCATAAGCATTTGCGTAAAAGCAAAGATAACACTGTTCTCAGGTCCTTCAAAAATTGAAGGCACGGGTAGTCCAATCATACCACCCATTGCAATATACATAAGTGGTATCATAAAAACAAAGGAGACCCAAACTCTAAACCTCATTGACTCGTATTCTTTTTGAATAATATCATCTTGTCCACTTGCTTTTACAACTACATTTTTTGAAACTTCTAACTTATCTATAGCATCATATCCTGCATCTTTTACAGCATTGATAATATCTGATGAACTGACATTGTCCTTGTAATCCACGCTCATACTATTTGTAAGTAGGTTAACTGAAACTTCATCTACTCCATCTATTTTGGAAACTGCTCTTTCAACAGCTGAAGAACAAGCAGAACAAGTCATGCCACTTACAGAAAATTCAGATTTCATATACCCCCACCCCCTCTAGGTGTTATTATAGCATAATTAATAACTATTATCAATACCTTTATTTTTTGGCTCTATAATTTATAGTGTTG
>MTKW01002739.1_pt1 | contig 65029 bp, 61 predicted proteins | sample 1042761 | NCBI WGS metagenome assembly MTKW01 (sample SAMN06205366, study PRJNA360243) | anaerobic digester metagenome | biome: Wastewater treatment plant; feature: Anaerobic digester sludge; material: sludge; isolation source: anaerobic digester fed with sludge from wastewater treatment plant ... | reverse complement strand
TTCCCTTGCGGGTTTATGCTGGCTGGGAGCTTACATAGTTATAGATTTACCGGGAGTTTAGGATACATTCCTGAGTCGTCTTTTTTTGCCATGAAGCAAGTTAATTTTTATTCTGACAAATATGCAGATAATAGTCTAAGCGCTGCCTCTATCCCTTCTTCATGCCCTCTTTCCGAGAGTCCGTCCACTTGAAATGCAGCAGCCAAGATATCCCCTTCCCCCATACCTGCTATCGCTTTATAAGGTATGTTCTTTTCTTTGGCAATTCGCTCTAATCCCTCACCTTGTAGGGCAACAGAAAATTCGTCCAGGTCGTTCCCTGTTGTGATAGCTAACGCTTCAATTCGTAATGACTCTTCGAAATCTTCCGTACAGTACGCCCCACCGGAAATACCCCAACATTCGTGAAGTCCGGTCTTCCCACAATCAGAATGAATACAAAACTCAGTTCCTTTGGCCAAAGCTCGTCCGTCCTCCCGGAGCATTTCCAGCGCACAGATTAATATTGCAAAACTACTTATCGCACGTAGATTCCGTGCCTTAATAAAACGACTCTGCGTCACATGTACGCCTGGGTCCACTTCCACCCAATCTCCCACTTGAATCCCTAAATTTGTTATGTCCTCTACAGTGCTCACTGTCTCGTCAAGCCGTACACCTAAACCGGTATCACATTTCCGCAAAGTCCCTGTGTACATACGTTCATCCGACGTGATGATCGTACACTGCTCACCCTCCATAAAATCCGACTGACTTCCGGACAAAAGGATACCGTCAGCCTCAATGGCGCCAACACTTAACTCTTTGGCAGGCACCGTAACGTGTATGAGACGCTTCGTCTGTTTTCCTTTCTGTAAGGCGCCATCCTCTACCTGCAAACTCGTCAGGAGTGCAGATAAATCTGCCTTCATGGCTCGCTTGCGATTTGGCCCGGTCAGCGATGCATATCGCACAAGCAAATCTAAACATTCCATCGTTTTATCCCCTTCTGCTTACTCCTTCATTTTAAACATTCTCGCCCCGTACTGGCGTGCAGTTTTGCAGTTTATTTCGAATTTCTGTACTCGGCGTCAGCCGGTCTCTACGAACGCCCAAAACAGGCGTGCAATTTTACAGTTTATATAGAATTTTTGTACTCAGCGCCAGCAGGTCTCTACGAACGCCTGAAACAGGCGTGCAGTTTTGCAGTTTATATCGAATTTTTGTACTCAGCGTCAGCCGGTCTCTACGAACGCCTGAAACAGGCGTGCAATTTTGCAGTTTATATCGAATTTTTGGACTCGGCGTCAGCCGGTCTCTACGAACGCCTGAAACAGGCGTGCAATTTTGCAGTTTATATCGAATTTTTGGACTTAACGCTCTCGGTTCCATAAAAAAGGAAGGAGGCTGTCTCGATCCCGCTACTATTTAGCGGTCTTGAGACAGCCCCTCTAACGTTTCGAGACTATGCTCATTTATGCTTATTGAGCATAATACTTTTGGCGAATGAGGATAAGCACTCCGGCTAATGCCAATGCAGCAAAGGCTGCAAATATAATTGTTGGATTTTCACCGGTTGTAGGTACCTCTTTCACGTGTTCTTTTGTTGCAGGATCATCTGTCGAAGGAGTCAAACTTTCGGCGGACTTATTGGCCATGATGAATGGAATCGAAATACTGCGATTTCCTGCATAAACCATGGTCAATGTATGTTGACCCGGTGCAAGTTTATCTAAATACTCCTTGCTTACTGTAATAATCGTACTTCCTTCAACTGCTGTATAGTACTTGGAATCTACTACGGCACCATCAATCTGCAACTCGAGGAAATCGGAGTAAGCTCCGTTGCATCTGAAGGTTAAAGGAGTTGTGCCGTTATATTCTGAAACATTATCGGTATTTAATTGCTCCGGATTCGGTACGAGTGTCAAGGCATCTTCTCCCGGTTCTTCTGCCTTTACAAGAGCCACATCTGTACGATTACGTATACGAATACGATTGCCTTCCGGATCGATAGAAGACAGACCTACCGCTGTAACCTTATCGCCAACTTTAAAGTCGGGCATTGTCTTATCTTCGCTCTTGCTTTTGCCGATATAACCATCAATGAAGACTCGGATTGCACCGGAACCGTCATCTACAATCATTGCACCGATGACCCCGTTCTCCTCTTGCACTTCTCTGACTATACCTTCGACTTCAACCAACAACCCGAGGTTGTTCGCAACATTTGCTGTTTTGACTTTTGTCGGAGCAAGAGGGTTTACGGCAGCATCAATCAACTCGATGCTATCTACGTTCAATTGCCTCTCGCCTTGATATGAACCGGTAGTGCCATACAATCTGACTTTTTGGCCGGCTTGGAAATTTCCTGAGATAGGGAAGATGTTAATTCCGCCGGTCGCATCCTGCACGTAGGCACTGTCAAAGAAAGCAGTGTTCTTATCGTATCCGCTTGCATTTGATGTCAAGATAGCTTCTACAACAAAACTCTTGCCTTCCGGAGCAGCTTGTACTTCTGCAATTGTACTTACCGGCAGTGCTTTATCATAAACAGTCAATTCAATCTCAGCGCTCAAGACACCCTTATCTGTTGTTACCGTAACTACTAAAATCTGGCTGCCTACTGTAGTCGGAACGATGTCGTGTGTAATCGTTACATCGCTGCTTCCGGCCGGAATGTTTGGTAAATTACTTGTAACGGTGTGCAATACTGCGCCGTCTTTAATTTGATATTCTACTTTTTCAATCGTAGCGGCGGTTTTTGTCGTATTCACAAACTTCGTCGTGATACTTGTTGCTTCGCCGACAAACACCAGTTCAGTATTTTTACTAACAGAATCAATATCTAATTTTTCAATGAAGCCTGTCCAAACAGGAGCGGTTACAGCAAGTTCACCGTCTACTTGTGTGACACGCACATAGTAATATGGACTTGTATTGGCCAAAGCAGTTTCCACAGAAACAATATTCGTGTTAGCCTCTTTTGCATACAACACTTTGCCGCCTTGTCCGATGATTTCTACTTTTTGAATCACATCATCCCTGTCCGGATCCGCAACATCTACTTTTACGTGAATATCGTTGTCCGCCTCTATCGTAGAACCCATGATATGTCCATCGACATAAAAGTCAATCGTTTGGTTCTTATCCTCTGTCGCATAGACACGCAAGTCTAAGATACCCCGGATAATAGCTTCCCTAGTCAATGCATCCGCTATAACAACATTTCGGGCATCATTCGCGTCGCCCCATTTACCTTTGTGGTTGTCTTGGTTGTTTGAAGGCGCCAGTTTCCAGCCTTTGTCCAAAGCATTTGTATATTGGTCGTAGCTTCTCCAATAGCCGTTGCTTCCTACCTTACCTTCACCGTTTCCGACTTCAATGAGTTTCAGGTTCTTGTTATATTCCGCTGTGTGATGTGCGAAGTCATCAAATGTACCGAATGTAGAACCCGGGTGATTGAATTGTGAGAACGTCAAGGGTTTCTTTGCGCTTAACTCGGCCATAAGTTCATAGTATGCGAGCAACCCTTTGGACTCCGACTTGTCATTATAGACCGGATGATTTCTCGACACGAAACCGTCCGTATTATAAGTATTGATATGACCGTAGTTTGCGCCGGACTTCGTCCATGTCATCTCGTAGCCAAAAAGCGTTGCAAAGGTGCCTGGCTTGTTATAACTATCTGCGATTTGCGTGTAGTGTTCCCACTTCTTCAACGTCGCATCCAATGGCGAAACAAGGCCGCTCTTGGCATCATAAATATCCCCTAAATTGTCTTCTGTATCGAAATAATTTGAGTGATCCGTCAGGGCAAAGAAATCAATATACTCTGCCTGTGATGCATATGTGTAAGCATCATGTACGGAACCTGCACCATCAGAGAAGTTGGAGTGGGAATGAATTTGGCCACGGTAGTGACGGAGTGTAGATTTACCGATAAAGAATGACCACTTAAACGGCTCTGATTTTTTGCCATCTGCGCGAGTCACATTCACTTCTAACTCTAAACGACCGTCCGGCAAATCCGCTGTCGGCGTATAACTTGCTTTATTGCCCGCCACGGTCATCTCTACAGTCTTATTTTGAATTTTCAAAGTAACTGTCGGGTTTTCACCTGCATTAACAAGATCAACCGTAATCGTCGGACGCTTATTGTTACCCGTCTCATAATTTGCACTTGGACTGGGGTTCAAGACACTTGGCACGTCGATAAGCTTCAAGAGATACGACGTACCGAAGCTTTCTGTCTTGCCATACTCAAACGGGGCGAAGTACAAGTCAGTCGTCTGATTTCCGGCTAAATCTGTCGCAGATACAAAGAACTCCACCTCGTCCGCCACCATATGTGCTGCGGGAATACGCAATTCATACATGTTAGAGTCATTCGCAGGCTCTAGAATAGTGGCATATTGTGCAGGGCTACCGTCTGCTTTTGTGTAGCGGACACCTGCTTTTACTTCTTTCAAACCGACATTATCCAAGACCTCAAAGCTGATCACATAATCCATGCCTATTTTCGCTTCCGGGAACTTCGGCAAAATAATGAAAGGTTTCAACGTATCGTTCGTGATAATGTAGTCTTTATAGTCATTCAAACGAATTTGCGGAGTGCCGCTATGCGGCGAAATCGCACCTTTAATATCGACAATATCGCCTGCTTTCGATCCGATAGGATAGGCAGGCGCACGATAAGTCTGTAGTTTTGCACCATTTTTGTTCTTAAAGTAAAGCTGACCTGAACCGCCGTCATATTCCGGCAACTCCAAATCTTTGAACATGACATACTCATTCACGAATTGGTCGCTATACACCGATACATCTTCTACCGTAATCTCTTGCGGTTCAAACACATCCGCGCTGCCCACGATCTTCATCGTCTCCACATTGCTCAATTCCGGCAAACCGTAGAATAAGACAGCGTTACCTTTGGCCAAAACAATATCACCGGGTTGTACGTCTTCGGTCGGTCCATAAATCTGATAGCCAAAAATCTGCTTATCAATAATGTCTTGAATGATAAGTGAACTGCCGCCGCTAAATGAGAAAGTTACAACACCGATCACATAGATACCTTTACCGGCATCATCCTTTAAAGCAGCTGCTTCTTTTACGTTGTAGATTTTGCCTATACCTTCGGTAGTCTGAAGATTTAAAATATCTTCTTCTGTAATCGGATCAGGCAAATCCGTTGTGAAGATTTTCTCTTCAAAAGTCTGGTCGTCTACAATTTCAATATGCGAAGCATCCGCAACGCGCAGTTGATATGTAGCTTTATATTGAGACGCTACTGCCGTTACATTGACGATATTGCCTGCTTGATAGTCACCCTTGGGAATCTTGTAAATATTGATCTGTGTACCGTCAGCAGTTAAAGGAGTGTTGCCTGTGTACGTCAACGTTCCCAAAGTAGCATTTTTAATTAAAATTCGCTCCGACTCATAGCTCTCGGCATCGGCCAAATAGTTGTCCAAAGCAATCTCCTGCGCTACCGGCAAGGGATTGTCAGAAGACAGCACTTTGTAGCTTGTTTCATTCAGTTGTAACAGATTGTTATATTCACTGTTTGATCCGGTTGCTTCGATGCGGTCACCTAATCTGATCGAACCATCATATTTTTGCAAACGCAACACGATACCCGCTGTTTCGTCTTGGATTGTTATGCTTTGGCCATCAACCAGCGTGACAATGCCGGAAGTCGTGTAAGTTGTTCCTTTTGCTTTCTCACGACCTTCTGCGATCGTGATTCCTGCCGCCGGAGGATCAGGATCGTCACCCGTTAGCAACGTTATATCCTCTACTTTGGCAATACGCAATTGAGGAACATCGTAATATGAAGCAATTGCAATAAGATTTACTTTATCTCCATTTTTCAATGGATCTCCGGGAATCTTATAGGAAATAATCTCGTTTGTACCGTCGGAAAAGCTTGGACTGTTTGCGTATTTTCCCTCTATTACGGTCAAATTCTCAAGCAACACTCTCTCCGATTCGTATGCTTCATAATCGGCCAAAAGATCTGCCAAACTTACTTTCTGTGCTTCCGGAAGAGCATTGTCAGAAGACTTCACTTCATATTCAGACACCATAATCTGTTGCAACCCTTTATATGTGGCCGCTGTTCCTTTAACCCAGAGCTCGTCACCAAGCTTAATCTCCGGGTCCGCTGCAGAAATTCTTGCCACAATACCTGCTGTCGCATCTTGAATGGTCAAGTTTCGACTATCTATAAAAGTGACAATGCCGGAAGTTTCAAAAACAGTTGTATCTGTTATTTGACGTGCTTCAGCAATCGTGATTCCGGTTGCCGGAGGATCGCCAGGGTCTGGGGGTTCAACCTCAGTAATGCTAGATGTGCCTTTCAAACCTGGAGCGCCAAAATACGCTTCTAAGTCCCCTGTCACATCAACCAGTTTTCCGAGATTCTCAGGATTTGTTTTTAAATTCCAAGCATCACGTACAGCACCCTTTGGCAACTGTATGGGAAGCATTTTATTAATATCTGTCTCATCGACACTAGTAGCAAGCATAAGATTCGTATTTACATGCCCGGAAGCAACCAAACTTGGTCCACCCCCAACAGTGCCAATAATATGTCCTCTTACTGTTTGGTTTTTTAAACCTTGATTTGCAATCGCTTCTTCCACAGTGAGCGGCTCTGCCCCGAACACCGTGTTCGACAGAAATCCTACCGATACAGTCTGTACAATCACCAACACCACGATGAATGCCAGACACTTCACAAATCTCTTTTCTTTCATAAAACACTCCTATAGATAATTTTCCCCTAAGTATTAATTCCTTTAGTAGTAGTGTAGACACGAAGTGTTATCTAAAGAATGAAAAAATGTAAAAAACGAGATTAAAAAATGTTAGGGAAAGTATAAATAATTCTACATACCCTAATTCCTACCGATTCACTCTTCAGAGAGAGATTAGATGCTAGGCCGACTGTTGAGATTGGTTTTTAGCACATCGACATGTAATATTATTGACGCATATCAAACGCGGAAAAGCAGATCTCTCGTCAGAACTTTTAACATTTATCGAATCAAGACAAGTTGAGATTACGGAGACTGAGTTAAGGAGTCTTTTTTGTTTGAGAACGTTAAGTAATAGGTGCGTATAGAGCTTTTTTGTGATCGCAAGGACACATTGAATATTACAATCCATTCTTAGCCACAAAAGGACGACAAAACGGATACAACTAGCATGTCGTTTTCTTGATGCCATTGTTAATCTCATTTGCTATTGTTTTGCGCATATGACATTGTATAGGAGCCCTAATGGCATCTTATTTCAAGCTGCGAACTTTATTCTTCGTGACCAGCTAAAATAGATAGTACATGTAATATAATCAACATAGGATGGTTTAAGGCTCTCACTCATCTAGAGAGATCAGAAACCATTACTAAGTTAGACGAAGAGGAAACGTATGGTAGAACTTCTCAAGGAAATTTTCAGCGGAGTTATCCATCTCTTTAGTGTCGCCGGTGTCATAAATATCATCATGTTTATCATTTCTTTTGTTTTGATTTACTTGGCCATTAAAAAAGAGTATGAACCTAACCTCCTGCTGCCCATTGGATTTGGCGCTATTCTTGCGAACCTACCCCCCTTGGTGAACGGCTTTGCGGCGGTTTTGGGTACGGTCGAAGAACCCGGTTTTTTAAAAGTCCTTTATAATGCCGGTATCATCAACGAACTTTTCCCCATTCTTATTTTCATCGGTATCGGTGCGATGTGTGATTTTACGCCGCTAATGAAAAATCCCATCATGATGTTTTTCGGAGCAGCTGCTCAGTTCGGCATTTTTGCGACTTTCTTGCTCGCCCTCGTCGTTCTCCCCGTTATAGGTGTAGAGGGGGATGTACTGGTCAAACTGGCTGCCTCTATCGGCATCATCGGCGCGGCTGATGGTCCGACAACACTCTATGCGGCCAACTACTTTCAGCTCGGAAAGTACATGGGACCGATTACTGTTGCGGCCTATTCTTACATGGCCTTAGTCCCCATCATTCAGCCTCCGGTCATCAAATTGTTGACCACTAAAGAGGAGCGCCGCATTCGCATGGACTACCACGAGGAATATGTCAGCAAAGGCGCCCTGATTGTTTTCCCCGTTATTATCACTGTGGTGGCTGGCATTCTTGTTCCTATGAGTGCGCCTCTGATCGGTTCACTGATGTTCGGCAACTTGTTGCGCGTTTGCGGTGTCCTGAATCACCTCTCCAATACAGCTCAGAATGAGCTCGCCAACATTGTCACAATTTTGCTCGGTCTATCGGTCGGTTCAACGATGACCGGCGAGGACTTCTTGCAGGTTACAACCTTGATGATTATGGGTCTGGGTCTTGCCGCCTTTATCTTTGATACGGCAGGCGGCGTGCTCTTTGCTAAATTTATCAATCTTTTCCGTAAGAAGAAGATCAATCCGATGATTGGTGCTGCCGGTATTTCCGCCTTCCCCATGTCGGCGCGTGTCATCCAAAAAATGGCGACCGCAGAGGATCCGACCAACTTTGTCCTAATGCAGGCGATCAGCGCCAACGTTTCCGGTCAGCTTGGCTCTATCGTTGCCGGCAGTGTCCTGATTCAGCTCATTTCCCAGCTTTTGGGTATGTAAGGAGGAAATAGAATGATGCAAAATTACTACTTCTTGCTCTCCGGTAGTGTGTTCGAAGAACTGCGCCGGGCCCCTGTTTTTCAGCAAGGTCTCGTCATTGCCGTCCTGAGTCTAATTTCCGTCTTTGCGGTTCTATTTACCTTTTATCTGGCTGTGCGATTCTTGGGCAACGTAAAAAAACCGGCGAAATTAGCTCCCGCAAGTGCAATTGCCTCACCTGAAGCTCCCGTTCAGGCTGTTGAAACGCCTGAAGTACCCCTCACAGCGCATGAGGAAGTAAGTGCTGATAAGCATAAGCTAATGGGAACTACTATGCTGAGAAAGTTCAGAATCAAAGTTAATGACATCGTCTATGAGGTAGCGTCGGAGGAATTAAGTTCTGCCGGCGGTTCTTTGGCAGCGCCTGCACCTGCAACAGCTACTGCACCCGCAACAACCCCCGCTTCTGCGGCAGCTCCTGCACCCACGGCAGCCCCCGCACCTAAAGCTGCTCCCGCCCCGTCAGCCGGTGGCGGTACACCCGTCTACGCACCTATGCCCGGTACTGTTCTTGCAATTAACAAAGCGGTGGGAGATACAGTTGCTACCAATGAGGCGGTCCTTATTCTTGAAGCCATGAAAATGGAGAACGAAATTGTGGCACCGAAAGCGGGCAAAATTGCCTCCATCCAAGTAAGCAACGGTCAACAGGTCGAGGCGTCCTCGGTTCTCTTCACGATCGTATAAAGGAGACTTTGCTCGAGCAAGAAGAGAACATCGAAGCGGAGGGATTAGATCAAAGCCAACCGCTAAGAGATGTAATTGATAAAAAGGAGCTGAATCAATCTTCGGCTCTTTTTTCAGTACACCCTATAAGGGTAGCAATGCTGCAACCTCATTCTTGAAAAGCAAACTGAATTAATAACAAAATGAATCTGAAATAATGAAGTTTAAGGGAGATATTTTTGCTTGAGTAAAGTCTATTACCATGGTTCCATCTATCCCTGTATTACTAAATTGGAAGCCTGCTCTATACTTCATCAAACAAATCGAAGGGTAGTATATTTAACCGATAATGTCCCTTATGCGTTGTATTACATTTGGGATGAAAACATAACCGGCTATAGAGGAAAGCACGTAACAGGATGGATAAATGGCGGGACAGCTTACTACGAGGAACAATTTCCCGACCAACTGAAAGCTTTTTATCAAGGTGTTTCCGGGTATTTGTATGTCATTTGCCATAACGAAGATATTCAGCCTTTGGAAAACAGGGACGGTATGTATTATAGTTTAATAAGCATGAAAGTAGCTGAAATAATGTACATTCCCGATGTATATGAAGAGCTTTTGAAATATGAATCCATGGGATTATTTAGAGTCTTACGATACAATGAGCAATCAGAAAACCGTCAAAATGAATTGATTGAACTGATTGCGAGTGCGATTCGCAGGTCTGATTTTTTCAAAAATGATGAATCTCGCGCTAATTTTATGAAAAAGTACTTTAGGAAAGCATGGGAGAAAGCTGAACAGTGCAGCTAAGAAGATGTTTACAGTAAGGCGGCAAGTATGACTTTAAGAAAAATGGCAGTGAGTATTACCTGTTTCCTGTTATTGTTATGCCTTATGGGATGTAATTATGAAACAGACGATACGGACTTTACGAACAGGCAGACAACCACCAAAGAAAGTGAAACAAAAATGACCGGAACTAATGTAACTGTAGAAAGCATTACTGTAGATGATCTTTTGGAGTGCATCGACATGCTCGGCAAAACAGCCACGGAAATTGGCATTCCGAGAGAAGCTATCGATACCGAACACTCATTCTATATAGCAACACACATTGACGGAAACATATTCGGGGCAAAGGGCTACGCTAACTTATTGTTTGATGAAGTGAGTGACGGCAAGGGTGAATATCTTGCAAATAAATTATGGATATATACAAAAGAGTTAAATTACGACGAATGCAAAATTCTACTTTCTGAAAAATTCGGCGAGCCGCTCGGTGAGGTAGAAATCCCATATGCTCAGGTCAATCACGGAGCACTGACGTGGACTGACTTCCGGTTTCAAGATCTAGCGATAGAGCTCTCTACTGCAAGTGAACTTCACCATATCAGCATAAAAATAGAAAAAATTACGGACGAAACTACCTAAAACTAACTACACAAAAACTGGAGCATCATTTCGCTAGCTTAGTTTCACGCTGACACTATTTTAAAGGTATGCCTGTAGTGCGAACTTGGAAACCTCAATTTCTCCAACTTGTATAACACGCTAAAGGCAAAAGGATTTGTCATCTATCCCGGTAAGCTGACCGCAATACCTACATTCAGATTAGGCAATATCGGCGATATATATCCTGACGATATGGTTGTGCTTGTGACTGCAATAGAGGGATGCATTTGCAATTTCTAGTGAAATGACATTATCTTACGATACCGCCATTTTATCCGTTGGCGTTACTAGTGATGTACAACTAGATAAACGCTGAAGATTTCACGATGGATACCCTGCTCTAAAGGTACCGGTCTGCCGACCTTTGAGGCCGCTCGAGATGCATTGCGCGTATACACGAGTGAACCGTGTTATCGCCTGCGCGATTATTTGCTTGGAAATACCGGTGTGGTAAGTTGATCAAACTCTCAAAAAACGCAAAAATAAAAAAATGGTGACATATAGTCACACGACAAGAAAACTATTTCAGATTAAAATGTGATTGAATGATAAAAAGACAAGGAGTGTATACGGACAAGCAAGCGGTCATGTATACGACAAGCGATATGAATATCAATAAAATGGTAAATGGAGATAAGATGGTTTTATCAGTTGAGGGGCGTTTAGATACGACAACCGCCCCGGTTCTGGAAGCTGAGCTGGCTTCTTCTCTTGACCCCGTCTCCGAATTGATACTGGATTTTACTGAACTGGAATACTTGTCGAGTGCCGGCCTGCGAGTACTGCTGGCGACCCAGAAACAAATGAACGAAAAAGGCAGCATGGTCGTCCGCAACGTCAATGACTCAATCATGGAAGTCTTTGAAATCACAGGTTTTCTGAGTATTTTGACCATCGAAAATGAAAAAGAATGAGGCCTTTCCGGAATCGACTTATTAGCGAAATCTGTCTCCGTAATGCAGTCTATAATATTTCGGAGTGAAAGATGAAAAAATCACATAAGCTGTCAAACAAACTGATCATTGGTTTCATTCTGTTGGGCATCTTGATCTGTGCGGTCAGTATTGTTATTTCATATTTCAAATACAAAGCTACCGTGGGGAAAAAGCAGAACGATGTCGCTTATCGCATTGCTAACGTGGGACTTTCCTATGTGGATGGCGATGATATCGAACGGTATCTCGAAACCGGTCAGACCGATGAGGCTTATGAAATTATGGGAAGATATCTTTCCGAGTTGCGCGCCAACATGAATGTGAACCACCTCTTCATAGCCAAGCCGGAAGGGATTGAACTTACTTATATTTTTGATGCGGACAATCCCGAGGATGAATTCGAACCGTTTCAACTGGGAGATAAGGGCAAAATTAATGCCAAATTTGAAGAGGATATCGGACGGATCGCAAACGAAGGTGTGCGCGTCGACAATTACTTTTATTCGAACAGCGAATTCGGCTATAACACCTCCGCCATCGTGCCGGTATACAATTCGGAAGTTGATATCGTCGCAATACTGGTAGTTGAAATTTCCATGGGGATACTGCAGTCTATCCTGACGGAGTTTATCGTATTTATTACCGCAGCTTCCGTACTGATCATTGGCATCTTCATTGCTGTATATCTGACACATTTACAGCGGAAGGTGGTTTCACCCATTCGTATCATGACCGATGAAACCGATGCATTTGTCAAAAATGAAGCCGAAGTATCGGAGCGCCTTAGAAGCATTGTCACCGGGGACGAGATCGAACAGCTGGCAGGCGCCATTTACAAAATGCAAGTGGACATCAAAGAATACATCCACAATCAGACAGCGGTTGCCGTAGAGCGTGAACGTATCGTTGCCGAACTCGACATTGCCAGACAAATCCAGACAGGCATGCTGCCTTGCAGCTTCCCGGCTTTCCCGGACATCCGCGAGATTGATCTTTATGCTTCCATGGTTCCTGCTAGGAGAGTCGGTGGAGACTTTTATGATTTCTTCATGGTTGACGACCATACACTGTGCTTCGTCGTTGCGGATGTCTCCGGCAAAGGTATTCCCGCCGCCCTGTTTATGATGATGACTAAGATCCTGATCAAAAATCAGGCGCTTGCCGGTCTATCCCCCTCAGAGATATTCTCTACGGTGAACAACCAACTTTGCGAAAATAATGATGCGAATATGTTTGTCACAGCCTGGATGGGCATATACGACATCCGAACCGGCAGTCTTGCCAGTGTGAACGCCGGTCACAATCCTCCCCTATTGTGTCACAGGGACGGAACGTGTGAATTCTTCAAAGTAAACAGTAATTTTGTGTTGGGCGGGCTGGAAGACATCTCTTATCAATCGACCGAAACGCGGCTCAATGCGGGCGATACATTGTTTTTGTATACCGACGGAGTCACCGATGCCACGTCTGCCGATCTTGAGATGTACGGCGAAGAGCGTCTTCAAACAGTACTGAACACACTGTCTGGCGGTCAGCCGCAGGAGATTCTGGAAGGAGTAACAGCTGATCTACGGTTATTCGTCAAGGACTCGCCACAGTTTGACGACATTACTATGCTGGCACTGAAAAACATGCTGCCCGAACCGCCATCGCTGACCGTCACATCGTCGGATGAAAATATCGAGGAATTGCGAACATTTATTGCCGACACGTTGGAAAAAGCCGGTTGTTCGGAGAACGTCCGGGCACAGTTTCTGATCGCCGCGGATGAGGTATTATCCAATATTTTCAGCTACAGCAAAAGTAGCAGCGTAACCGTGGCAATTAAGGCGGACGGTGGCGAAATCGCCCTGACGTTCTCCGACGACGGAATTCCCTTTGATCCGTTGACAATAGAAGACCCTGACCTCTCATCGCCCGCTGAAGAGCGTAAACCCGGTGGGCTGGGAATTTTCATCACAAAGAAACTGATGGATGAAGTGTCCTACGAGTATCTGGATCAAAAGAACACACTGACTATCCACAAAAAGGTCCCTATCAATTTTATAGCTTAACCCTACTCTCCAAAACTGCAAAAAAATAAAAAATAGTGACAAAAGGTCACACTACAAATAGATTTTTCCATGACAAAATGATCTTAGGGGCAAGGGTCATTTTTTCATGGGGGTTGTCAAAATGAAAGGGGAGCCGATCTCAGAGGTAAAAGCACAGGAAAATGGTGTTTTGCTGGTGAGTTTCGACAGCGGCAATTCGGTTACCTTGGATATGAAGCCGAGATTTGGATCTTATCGCTTCGGAGTACTCTCCAATCCCGAGATTTTTGCAAGTGCAGATACGGACGGTAATTTCATCCATTGGTATAAAAACGGAATGGTGGTGGCGGAGTTAGGATTTGGAGAAATCATGATCATGGTTCTCGGAGAAGCATATTAAAGCGAAACTCCGTTAACGAAAGTCGCTTTTAAGTTAATGACATAGCCGGAAATATTAGGAGAGGTGAAATGGGGAAAATAGTCTTTCGTAAAAGTAACACTGATCGGCCTTCATCTCCCGAGGAAACAGGTGCGTAGCATATGAGCAAACAACAAGAACTGCGTTATAAAGACGCCACGCCCCAAGACACCCTTGCTTACATCAAGGAGATCCTTTCTGACGTCGGGATCGAGCTCTGTGAGGAATGGAGCGATGAAAGCTCTATTGGAACCCATTCTCTCCGCGTCACCGTAAAGGGCACCGGCTTCGGCACCAACGGCAAGGGCATCACGCGCGAGTTCGCCAGAGCAAGCGCCTACGCCGAATTCATGGAGCGTTACCAGAACCTGCTTTTTGACTTCTGCTGTGTTTACTCCGATACATCTTACGGTTTCCGTCATTTCGAGAACGAACGGATCATGAGCGCTTTTGAGCTCGCGGCGCTGGATAATGCTTTCATGCGCATCTTCTATAAGGCGAGGGGACTGAGCCAGGATGCCTCCCATATCGAAAAGATGTCCGCTTTACGCATCGCCGACAAGGCAGAGGAGTATATGCTCGGCGAGCCTAACAGATATGAAGTACGTCCTTTCTACAACATAACAAAGAAAAGGGTCGAGTATCTGCCCTTCGTATTGGGGACGCTGCACTGCGGTAGCAACGGGATGTGCGCCGGCAACTCCCCCGAGGAAGCGATGGTGCAGGGGTTGTCCGAGATCTTCGAGCGTTACGTGCAAAAGCTTACCATCAAAAACAGACTGTGCTTCCCCGACGTGCCTGACGAGGTCATTGCGAAGTATCCCTCTATCGAAACAATGTACAAAAAGCTCAAAGCCGTCAAAGGCTATTATGTGGCAATGAAAGACTGCTCGATGGGCGGGAGGTTTCCGGTAGCGGCCCTTCTGATCTCCAAAGAGGATTCCGGTCTTTTTGGCCTGAAGTTCGGTTCGCATCCGGATTTCGGCATCGCGATGGAACGCACTTTGACTGAAGCCAGCCAAGGCTTGGACGTATTTCAGTACGCCAAGGGCAACGACGTGGACTTCAATAATGCAGGCGTGGACGACGTCATCAACACCTACAACAGCTTCAAATTAGGAACTGCAAACTACCCTTACCAGATACTGGGTACAGAACCGGACTTTGAGTACGCGCCGGTACCCGACACCTCGCAGATGACCAACAAGGAGATACTTGACAACATGGTGGGGCTGGTCGAGCGTGAAGGTTTCGAGGTCTGGGCGCGCGACGTGTCCTACTTAGGCTTCCCAAGCTACTTCATGCTGGTGCCTGGCATGTCCGAGATTTTCGAATTGAACGACATACACCTGCGCGCCTCCAACACCCGCTTCTATATCTCAAAATACCTGAATCGGCCAAAATTTCTCGATAATCGGAATTGTCGCTTGCTTATAGGCACACTGGAGTTCTGGTCGCCATCAATGCTTGACAATCAGATGCGAAATCACTACACGTACTCGGTCAACTTTACTTTTCCCGGCGAGGAGGTAGGGCTCGGCTGGCTGTACCTGTCCTCAATGTGCCACGCTTATCTTGGCGATTACGAAGGAGCAGCCACCCGCATGCGGAACCTTGTTTTTGCGATAAGAACGCAAGTTATAGATGAGCAAGACGAACAGCGCAAAAACCTAACGTTCTACTCCGCCGCATACCATTACCTGACTGCGATGGCGAACATGAAAGATCATGAAAAAGCCATGTCCTATCTCAGGATATTGTTCAACCGAGAGCTCTGCGACAGGCTGGATTACCTGTTCTGCGACAACAAGCAGATCCTGATAAAGCAGTATCCCGACCACGATGTCAGTGACAGCGAAAAATGCATTAGGGATCGCTGCTGTGATTATCAGGTCATGCTGGACTTGTCGCGGAAGCTGAAGAAGCGTCAGCTGGAAAACCCGATTAACCAGGAGAATCTGTCTGCACTATTTAGTTAATCGGAACAAATCTGCAGAATATCAGATTTATTTCAAATAATACGGAAAAAGGAGATTAAATTATGAAAACACCGAAAGGCGAAATCAGCGATTCCATTATCGCTCTAGCAAACGACGAGGCCCTGTTACAGAAGATGGGTGAGTGCAAAAGCCCTGAAGAGGTCTACGCGCTCGTAAAGGATACGGTAGGCATACCCTTTGAGCAGTTCACTGCCGAAATGACGATTGCCCACTCCTACCTTCAGGAAATGGAAAGCGGCTTGTTAAGCGAAGACGACCTTGATGCTGTCGCCGGAGGGAAAAGCAAAAAAGAGAGTGAAAACATAGGTGCTAGTGTGGGTTTAGCTTCCGCGCTGTTAGGGACAATGGGCTTGGGCCTTGCCACTGCCGCTGCCATATAGGCTAATCTCACTGTTGCCGCGGCGCAATACCCGGGTGTCGATCCTTCCAACATGAGCGCCGCAGTGGTCTAAGTCAAACACACACGACAAAGGCAATCAAAATAAATCTGTAAAAACAGATTTAAATAAAAAAGTCATACGGTAAAAGGAGATTTTGTTATGAAAACACCGAAAGGCGAAATCAGCGATTCCATTATCGCCCTTGCGAACGACGAGGCCCTGTTAAAGAAGATGAGCGAGTGCAAAAACTATGAAGAAATGTACGAACTTGTAAAGGATCGTGTAGACATGCCCTTTGAGCAGTTTACCGCCGAAATGGACATTGCCGTCTCCTATATTCAGGAAATGGAGTCCGGCAAATTATCCGAATCTGAACTAGATGCTGTTGCCGGAGGAAAAGATAACTCACAATGGAATAATCTTGTCGTACCCGGGCCATTCATCTAATTTTAGATGATTTTGAAAAAGGAGAACTTATCTTGAAAACACCGAGAGGCGAAATCAGTGATTCTATTATCTCCCTTGCCCATGACGATGTCCTGTTAGAGAAGATGAGTAAGTGCAAGAGTCCCGAAGAGGTTTACGCGCTTGTAAAGGATCGGGTAAATATGCCCTTTAAGCAGTTCGCCGCTGAAATGGACATTGCCCGATCCTGCCTAAAAGATATGGACGCCGGCCTTTTAACCGAAGCCGATCTTGACGTTATCGCTGGCGGCGAGGCAGCGGATTCCATGACAAGCAAGATTGCGTTAGAGAAATTAATTAATGTAGCAGCTTTATACCCACAGGTATAAGTCAAGGCACACCCGTCGAGAGCCACGCGACGGAATGTAAGTCTTAGGAGCAACCATTTTGAACCGGCAAAAGGCGGTACACATCGTTCTGCAGAAGTAAGTTCCAAACGATCATCGGAACAAAGTCGGTTTAGCAGTTAAAATTGTAAAAGTTTCTAAGAAAGGAGAAATTATCATGAAAACTCCAAAAGGCGAAATCAGCGATTCCATCATCGCACTAGCAAAAGACGAGATCCTGATGAAAGATACGGAGGTCGGCATTTTGACCGACGACGAACTTGACGCTGTCGCAGGAGGCCAGGCAATCGAACCCGCCTTAGACGGCCCCGGGAGTATCCATCGAGATCCTATTGAGTTACCGATTGAGCCGCCAATTGGCCCGTCAGTTACGGAATAACCCGGTATAACTCAAGGCGCGCCCGTCAAGGACTACGTGATGGAACGTAATGCTTTGACGACAAATACATTAAATCGGCAGAACATGCTACACCGTGTTTTACATAAAAAGGTTCCAAACGATCATCGGAACTAAGTTATTTATTGGCAGATGCAATTGAAAAATACCGCGAAAGGAGATCCGCATCGAGACGATGGACGAACTCTTTGACGCCTTGATGCAATTGAAAAATACCGCGAAAGGAGATCCACCATGCAAACACCGAAAGGCGAAATCAGCGATTCCATTATCGCCCTCGCAAACGACGAGGCCCTGTTAAAGAAGATGAGTGAGTGCAAAAGCCCTGAAGAGGTCTACGCGCTCGTGAAGGATCGGGTAGGCATGCCCTTTGAGCAGTTCACTGCCGAAATGACGATTGCCCACTCCTACCTTCAGGAAATGGAAAGCAGCTTGTTAAGCGAAGACGACCTTGACGCTGTCGCCGGAGGGAAAAGCGAAGAGAGTGAAGCCATAGGTACGAGTGTGGGTTTAGCTTCCGCGCTGTTAGGGACAATGGGCTTGGGCCTTGCCACTGCCGCTGCCATATAGGCTAATCTCACTGTTGCCACGGCGCAATACCCGGGTGTCGATCCTTCAAACATGAGCGCCGCAGTGGTCTAAGTCAAACACACACGACAAAGGCAATCAGAGTAAATCTGTAAAAAACAGATTTAAATATAAAAGTCATACGGTAAAAGGAGATTTTGTTATGAAAACACCGAAAGGCGAAATCAGCGATTCCATTGTTGCTCTTGCCAACGACGAGACCCTTTTACAGAAGATGAGCGAGTGCAAGAGCCCTGAAGAGGTATACGCGCTTGTAGAGGATCGGGTAGGTATACCCTTTGAACAGTTCACCGCAGAAATGGAAATTGCCCACTCCTACCTGAAAGAGATGGAATCCGGCCTTTTATCCGATGACGACCTTGACGCTGTCGCCGGAGGCAAGCAGGCAAAGAAATTCTTCGACATTATAACGATCTTCTAGATCCTCCTCCTGCCCCTTCCGTCATAGCCGGCCCGGGGGGTATCTCTCTCCCCGTAATGCCCTTGCCGGCATAGGGGTATCGATCTGGATATTGCTTAAGATGACAGGAAGAAAAGCTACGGCAGTAACCGTATAAGTTAAGCCACAATCGTCGGAGAGCACGGGGCACTCGATGGAGCGTAAGGCTTCGGAGCCCGACGCATGAACCGGAAGAACACGGCACACCGTCTTTTGCATAGAAGGGTTCCAAACGATCATCGGAACAAATCTGTTAAAGGACAGATTCAGTTTTAAAAGTTTTTGAAAAAGGAGATCTTATCATGAAAACACCGAGAGGCGAAATCAGCGATTCCATTATTGCCCTTGCCAGCGACAAAGCCCTGTTAAAGAAGATGAGTGAGTGCAAGAGCCCCGAAGAGGTCTATGCGCTCGTAGAGGATCGGGTAGGTATACCCTTTGAACAGTTCACCGCCGAAATGACCGTAGCCCAGTCCTACCTGAAAGAGATGGAAGCCGGCCTTTTAACTGAAGAAGACCTTGACGCTGTCGCCGGCGGCAAGACACAGCATCCCAACCTAGACGGCCCCGGGGGCTACCCCGGCTACACTCCAAGTCCTATATCTCCTATTATTGCTTATGCTACTTACCAAGCAACCGTATAAGTCAAGGTACACCCGTCGAGGGCTGCGGTGACGGAGCATTAGGCTTCGTCAACAGCCACAATGAACCGGCAGAACACGGCACAACGTGTTCTGCATAGAAGGGTTCCAAACGATCATCGGAACTAAGATATTTATTGGCAGATTCAATTAAAAAATGACCGCGAAAGGAGATCACACCATGAAAACACCGAAAGGCGAAATCAGCGATTCCATTATCGCCCTGGCCAGCGATGAAGCCCTATTACAGAAGATGAGTGAGTGCAAAAGCCCTGAAGAGGTCTACGCGCTCGTGAAGGATCGGGTAGACATGCCCTTTGAACAGTTCACCGCAGAAATGACCGTAGCCCAGTCCTACCTGAAAGAGATGGAAGCTGGCCTTTTAACTGAAGACGACCTTGACGCTGTCGCCGGAGGAAAGTTACAGGAGCCCCCGGTCCACCCCGGCTACCCCCCCGGCAACACTATACCTTCTATTATTGCTTATGCTACTTACCAAGCAACCGTATAAGTCAAGGTACACCCGTCGAGAGCTATGGTGACGGAGCATTAGGTTTCGGCGACATCCACAATGAACCGGCAGAACACGGCACACCGTGTTCTGCATAGAAGGGTTCTAAACGATCATCGGAACAAATCTGTTTATTAACAGATTTCAGTTTAATAAATTATGAAAAAGGAGATCTTATCATGAAAACACCGAAAGGCGAAATCAGTGATTCCATTATCGCCCTTGCAAACGACGAGGCCCTGTTACAGAAGATGAGTGAGTGCAAGAGCCCCGAAGAGGTCTACGCACTCGTAAAGGATCGGGTAGGTATTCCCTTTGAACAGTTCACCGCAGAAATGGAAATTGCCTACTCCTACCTTCAGGAGATGGATGCCGGCCTTTTAACCGAAGAGGACCTTGACGCTGTCGCCGGAGGAAAGAGCCAAGAAGCAAAAAACGTGACTAAAATCATCGGCGCGGCTGGAAAAGTCATTGCAAGTGTGGCAGGCATATTCTAACCACTCCATTGAAACAGTAAAAAATGCAAAAAATACTAAGAAAGGAGATCTTATCATGAAAACACCGAGAGGCGAAATCAGCGATTCCATTATCGCCCTAGCCAGCGACGAGGCCGTGATACTGAAAATGAGCGAGTGCACGAGTCCTGAAGAGGTATACGCACTTGTAAAAGATCGGGTAGGTATACCCTTCGAACAGTTCACCGCAGAATTAGCGATTGCCCACTCCTATCTGAAAGAGATGGAATCCGGCCTTTTGACTGAAGAAGACCTTGACGCTGTAGCCGGAGGGAAATACGACCCGAATAAACCGGGGCTGCTTATCATCGAAGCCATCGGCACTGGAGCAACGGTCATAACCATCGCCGCATCTGTGGGCTTGCCATAGTCACACATTTACTATGATTAAACATGACTAAAAAGGAGATCTTATTATGAAAACACCAAGAGGCGAAATCAGCGATTCCATTATCGCTATTGCAAATGACGAGGCCTTGATACAGAAGCTGAGCAAGTGCACGAGTCCTGAAGAGGCATACGCGCTTGTCAAGGATCGGGTAGACATGCCCTTTGAGCAGTTCAAAGCCGAAATGACCACTGCCTACTCCTACCTGAAAGATATGGACGACGGCCTTTTAACCGAAGAAGACCTTGACGCTGTCGCAGGAGGGAAGAGCAAAGCGGCACAAGAAGAGGTTGATGACGTATGCTTAGCACTCTCAGCCGGCGCAGCTGCTGTATCCTTTGCCGCAAGCCTAGGCGGCTTCTAATCAACCTGTAATTATTATGAAAAGAGGATTTTATTATGAAAACACCGAGAGGCGAAATCAGTGATTCCCTTATAGAACTTGCCAAAGATGAGGCAATCTTACAGAAGATGAGCGAGTGCAAGGATGCTGAAGAGATGTACGCGCTTGTTAAGGATCGGGTAGGTATATCTTTTGAGCAGTTCACCGCCGAAATGGGCATCGCCTACTCCTACCTTCAGGAAATGGAAGCCGGCCTTTTAACTGAAGAAGACCTTGATGCTGTCGCCGGAGGGAAAAGTAAAAAAGAGGTTGTGGCGACTACAACCACTGTTGTCGCAACGGGCGCAGCGGTTTTAACCATGGTCGCAAAACTGGCCACCATCATCTAATCACTTCGTTTCCACTCGGAGGGGATCACTGATTAATGAGATCCCCTCCCTTTGGTATGCCTGGTAATGTACTTGACGCGGAGATGTAACGGCGCATGATATTCACTCGTATGCAAAAGGTGCTGCGCGATTTCGCATTCACCAAGGTGGATATGTCCAAGGCAATCATGGGCGCATCGCTTATGGATGACCTCGGGCTTTCCTCACTGTCGCTCATACTGCTAATCTGCAACCTCGAGGAGGAATTCGATATCGAGATACCACAGGAAGATCTGTACGGCTTCGAAACCTTGGGCGACGTACACGCGTATCTGTGTGAGAGGCTGAATCGGAACGAATAGCTGCCATAAGCAGTTTCCTGCTTCCGTTCCGATTCCTTAAACATCCTCTGAAAAAGGAGGGCGGTTTGTTATTAGTCATGACTTGAAGCAATACTTTCTGCCTGACATCGCGCAATCAAAGAAAGGCAAAGATATTGGATGTTGATTTAAAACAACTCAACTATCTGGAATACGCAGCAGGCTTCCGGCCCATACTCGGCTCAGCGTTGCTGGATTACTACGTGCGGCTTGCAACTCCTGTCGATTATGTCCTCGGTTTTTACGATGAGGGAAAGCCGGTGGGTTCCGCTGTGCTTTTACAACGAACCTGTCCGCCCGGCTGCCTTGAGCTGACGTATTTCTGCGTAGCCCCCACGTTGAGCGCATGCGGCTACGGTCGCGCTGTTGTCGAAAAAACGATCGCCTTTGCGAATGATCAGGGCATACGCGAGCTGACATGCCGGCTGATGAAAAGCACACAGTTTTTCGATGCGGCGCTGCATATCATTGAGGATGCAGGGTTTCAATATGTCGAGGATGCGCGTATTTTCCGATGCGAGATTGATGACCCTACCCGAGAAAATTGGCAGTACTCAGTGAGCATGTATTTTGAAAAATTGCGCGACAGGCTCAACAGGCTGGGATTCTCCTGTGTAAGCTTTGCACACGCCGATGACAAACTGCTGCAACGTGTCACGGATGACTCTAATAACGGTTTCGATGATCGTTATCCCATTGCCCCGCTAGTTTCGGGTGTGCATGGGTGTTTTCTTCCCGATTACAGTTTTATTGCTCATAGGGACGGGATTCCCGCCGCAGTAACGATCGTATTGCACGCGGACAGCGAATCGCTGGTATTTCAGCTCATCTCCGAGGCAGATGCCTTCAAAAGCTCCGGCTCCTTGATATTGCCGGTCATGTGCTCTTTGGAGCACGCTATTTCCTCTGAATACAAACGTGTATCCTATTGTGTTTTCTCAAGCAATAAAGCTTCACTCAAAGCAATGAAAGATCTTTTCGGAAAGCTCACAGCCCACGAAACGATCATGTTCTGCTATCGCTTAGCGATAGATTAACTCCAAGTTAGTCAGTTAGGAGTTGGTGAAAATGTCCAATATCTTCAGAAAAGCATCTCTCGAAAGATTGGCGTCCCCCGAGCAGCTCGACAAAATGATTCAGGTCACTTCCCCCATGGTATGGCTTGCCTCCGTCGCCATTGTGTTGGTCATCGCTGTGACGGTCGTGTGGGCTTTTGTCGGAAGGCTGCCTGAAAAGGTGGAAATACATGGTTTATACACGAGCGACGCCCAAGTACAAAGTTTATACGCTCCCGCAAACGGCAAAATAGACATACTCGTTTCAAAAGACGACGTTGTGAAAGCGGGTCAAGTGCTCGCCGTCATGGACGGCAGTGAAACAGAGATCTCCTTAAACAAGATCGAGCAGACTCTGAAAGATCTTGCGAGCATCACATTGGACAGCGTAAACGATCCCGCTTCCTCAGACCTAAGCTCCTTGCTTGAAATCAAGGCAAACTATAACGCCGCGACAATCTCTGACGAGCAGCTTGAGCTTCAGATAGCCTTGTTGGAGAAGGATTGTGCGAAACAGGAGAAGGAAGTTAAGAAGCTGCAGGGTGAGTACAACAATGCGCGTAATGCCTATCTGCGCAGCATGGACAACAATACCCTTAACGCCGCCACCTATGATTACCAGAAGGCGTCAGAGCTTCTAGCTGCAGCCTCACAGACTTTCCAAGACGCAGCCGCCACGGAAGCTGCAGCCTTACAGGCCTATCAGGCGGCTCTTGCCGCTTATGGTGATGCCGATCCGACAACGCTTGCCGCTCTAGAACAGCTTGAGCAGGCTCAAGAGGCAACAAAGGCGGCACAGCAGAATCTTGCTAAAATACAGAAGGATTTTAACACCAAGCTGGCAAAATATGAAAAGGCAGTAAAGTCACAGGACAGCGTTGCCGCCAACACGCAAAGGCTGTACATAATCTTTAACGAAAAAAACTCGCTGTACAGCAACGCGTACGGAACGCTTAGCAGTATGCGCTCCAACCTTCAGAGCATGAAGATACAGCTTGAAGGCAATGAAATGGGCACGGAAGCGAACGTGCTCACCCTTAAAAACAATTTCAACATGACTAAAAGCGCGCTGCTGTCCGAGCTTAACATCGAGCGCGACAAGCTGAATAAGGCGCTTGACAGCCTTGAGATAAAGGCGGTAAACGACGGTGTCGTGACCGCACTGTCCATACAGAATGGGCAGATCATCGGCGCAGGCACAGAGGTACTAAAGCTCAAGTCGCTTGACGTGGACGATATGATCGCTGTGTTCTTCGTTCCCTTGACGGACGCAAAAAAACTAAAGCCCGGCATGGAGGTCAGGCTTACACCCAGCACTGTCGACGAGCAGGAATACGGTCATATGAACGGCAAGATCACTTCCGTCGCGAGCAGCCCCGCCTCGACACAGGAGATGCGCGATCGAGTCGGTGACGATCTTATGGTCAGCGGCTTGCAGCAGCAGGGTCCGTCTCTGGAGGTCATCGTTGGCATCAACCGTGATGAAAGTACCGCAAGCGGCTATGAATGGTCCAATAAGAAGGGCGCTGAGATATCCATAGGTGATGGCACCGTGATATCCGCTAATGTCATAACAGACAGCAAAGCCCCCATTAGCAAGCTTCTGCCATACCTGAAAGAAAAACTGAAGGTCAAAGTGGAAGAGTCTGATTAGGAGGGTGTATTTTGAAAAAGTATGTAAAAACGCCTACTATTTTTCAGATGGAGGGTACCGAATGCGGCGCCGCATCGCTTGCCATGATCATGGCATACCACGGCAAATACGTACCTCTTGACAAGTTGCGCGTCGATACAGGCGTCAGCCGCGACGGTTGTCGCGCCAGCAAAATCATGCAGGGTTCCAGAAAGTATGGCTTTGAAACAGAGGGCTACCGAATGGGCCTCGAGGCATTGCTGAAAGAAGACCGTCTGCCCTGCATCATACACTGGAACTTCAACCATTTTGTCGTGTTTGAGGGCGTCAAGGGCAAATACGCATATCTGAACGATCCTGCGCACGGACGTAGGAAACTCACGATTCAGGAGCTGGACGAAGGCTTCACCGGCGTCGTATTGTTCTTCTGGCCTACCGAAGGTTTCACCAAAAGCAAAAAGGTTCGCACACTGGTCAACTATGCCAGACAACGCTTAAAGGGCCAGCGATCCGCGATACTTTACCTGATACTCTTAGGGTTATTTCTAGTATTCCCGGGACTTTTGACCCCGATATTCTCGCAGATATTCATTGACGACATACTGATTGGAGGCAGTACTGACTGGCTCAAAATACTGATTATCGCCATGCTGGGTTCGGCGCTTTTTCAGGCCGGTATCACTTTCTACCGGAACACAATACTGGTAAAGCTCCAAAACAAGCTGGCGCTGATATCGGCGCACGGGCTCCTGTCGCACATGTTCCGCTTGCCGATGTCTTTCTTTGACCAGAGGTACGCCGGTGATCTGGCTTCCCGCGTATCCAACAACAACAGCGTAGCTGAATTCATCGCGGGCGATCTTGCTCAATCTATATTGAACCTTATCGTCTCCGCCTTCTACCTCATACTGCTGCTGTCGTACAGCCCGTTGCTGACGCTTATCGGCATCGGCTCCATCATCATTAACTTCACGATCATCAAGCTCACGTCGGACACCATCTCGCGCTCCATCATGAAGATGCAGCAAGATCAGGGCAAGATGACGGGTGTCATATTCTCCGGCATTAACATCATCACGACGCTCAAGGCGTCCGGCGTTGAAAACCAATACGCAAGTCGCGTGCTGGGCTATTACGCGAAATCATCGGTGCAGAAGCAGTCCTACGGCAAGTTGCAGCAGATTGTCAACTCCGTTCCGGAGATCACGTCGCAGATCTGCAATATACTGGTGCTCATGATCGGCGGCGTGTTCGTTATACAAGGCAAGTTGACAGCCGGTATGCTGATCGCCTTCAACACACTGCTGGCCGCTTTCATCGCGCCGGTTAATGAGCTGGTAGGCTTCGTACAAAAGATTCAGCAGATTAAGGCAGATATGAGCCGCGTGGACGACATCTTGCGCCACGAGGAGGACGAGGTCTTTAAGGAAAGTGAAGACAAAGTAGAGCGCACCGGAAAACTGTCAGGCCAAATCGAACTGCACGATATCTCCTTCGGCTACAGCAAGCTCGAGAAGCCGCTGATTGAGGGCTTCAACTTCAAGCTCCAAAGCGGTAAAAGTATCGCTTTCGTGGGCGCGTCCGGCAGCGGCAAGTCGACCGTATCCAAGATCATCAGCGGACTTTATATGCCGTGGAGCGGCGATATCACGGTTGACGGCGACTCGCTGCGCAACATTCCTTCTGAGATACAGAGCAGCTCCATTTCTACGGTCAGCCAAGAAATATCGTTGTTCTCAGGCACGATACACGACAACATCACGATGTGGAACGACACCTTGCGTGATGAGGACATTTTACAGGCGGCAAAGGATGCGTGCATACACGACGTCATAACAAAAAGACCCGGCGCGTATGACTCCTACTTATCCGAGGGCGGTCGCAATTTGAGCGGCGGTCAGCGACAGAGGCTTGAGATCGCGCGGGCGCTCGTTTCCAATCCCACAATACTGATCATGGACGAAGCCACAAGCGCACTCGACCCCATGACCGAAAAGGAGATTATGGATAACATCAAGCGCAGAGGCTGCACATGCATCATCATCGCGCACAGGCTGAGCGCGATTCGCGACTGCGACGAGATCATCGTCATGGACAAGGGAAAGATCGTCCAGCGCGGCACACATGAAGAGCTGATGAACCTTCCGGGGCATTACCAGAAGCTCATCAGCACGATATAGGAGGTGTCAGACGTGAAGCATATTACATTAAAAGGTCCTCAAACTTACCTTACGTATGATCCCTTCCGCTCCTACACCGTAGAAAACGGAATCGCGCTTGTGTATGCAGTGCAGCTGATCGATGAAAACGAGACAGGGCGCCGCACCTTGATCGCCGAAGTCGAGCAGAGCGGCCGGATACCCGCCATGTATCATGAAACTGAGGAATTCGGCACATGGATATTCATGCTGGTCGGACTCGACGAAACGACGTTTATAGAACATGACGAGCTCCCCAAGGAAACGGTAGCCGACTTTGCAGACAGGATTAAGCTGCGTCTCTATGACCTTGAGGATTTCGCAGATGAAATTGTCGAGCGCGTGAACATGCGGCTCGTCACCGAGGAGGGCTATATCTACGCCGTCTCGGAAGAGCAAAAGACGACCTATGAAAAAAGTCTCTCCGTCATATTAAGACTCTTCAAAAAGAAAAGCGCACTTGGAGCCAAAGCGTACAGCTCCGGCAACCTGCTGTATGACACCCTGGCTGTCCTCTGTCATCACGAGGGAATATACATCGCGCCCATCGACGACATTCGGGAAGCCTGCGGCAGACGCTTTACCATCGAGGATATCTCGAGAGTATCACACTTCATCTATCGCGACCTTTTGCTCGAGGAAAACTGGTTCAAAGCCGACGCGGGTCCCCTCATCGTCTATGCGGATGATGACGGCCGCCCGATGTTGTGCCTGCCGAAGGGCATCGGCAAATATGTACTGGTCGATATTGGGAACGGTAAAACGGAACGCGTCACCGCCGAGGTCGCCATGACGATTCGTCCGCAGGCACACATGATATACCGTCCTTTCGAAAACAAGAGTATCGGCGTAAAGGATCTTATTCGTTTCGGTATGAAATACGTGCGGCGAAGCGATCTTTTCAATATGTTGCTTTTTGCGCTGTTCGGCACGCTGATCGGTCTTTTGCTGCCGTACTTAAATGAGAAAATATTCGACAGCTATATTCCTCTGGGCGACCAGAGCACACTGGTGCAGATCAGCCTTCTGATACTCGCGTTTTCATTGGGCAACCTCGCCTTTACCATGGTCAAAAACTTGGCGATATTCCGTTCTTCTAACGCGATGGAGATAGGCGTACAGAGCGCGGTGTTTGATCGCCTGTACAACATGCCCATCAACTTCTACAACGATTACGAAAGCGCGGATCTTGCGACGCGCGCGCTAGGCATTTCGGCGATATTCAAGCTGATCTCAGAGGTCGCGATGTCAACGCTGCTGTCCGCCGTGTTCTCGCTGCTGTATCTGTTCAGAATGTTCAAATACGCCAAAAAGATGGCATGGATCGGCATTTTAATGATTCTCATCAACATGGTGATCACGGCAATATTCGGTCTTTTGCAGGTAAAATGCGAGAAGAAAATTACAGAGGGCAACTCAAAGCTCTCCTCACTGATGTACCAAATACTTAACGGCATCGCAAAAATAAGGATCGCCGGCGTGGAAAACAGGGCGCTTCTGCAATATCTTAAACCATATGTCGAGGTAAAAAAGGTACATATCAAAAACGAGCGATTAGCAAACCTCGCCTCTAACGTTAACCTGTTCCTAGGCGTGGTATTCACCACAGTATTCTATTACATGATGATTGCCAAGGATCTTGGTATCTCTTTCGGTGAATACATAGGTTTCACCTCAGCCTTTGGAGCGTTCTCCGCCGCGATGATCGGCGTTGTATCCGCATTTTTACAGGTCAACAACGTGATACCCACCTACGAGCGTGTAAAGGTGGTGCTCGAGACCCCGCAAGAATATGAAGAGAACGCCGTGATCATCGGTAAGCTCGAGGGTAAGATTGAGGTCAACAACCTCTCTTTCCGTTACAGTGAAGAAAGCCCTTTGGTCTTAAAGGATATTAATTTCGTCATAAATCCGGGCGAATACGTAGGTATTGTCGGTTCCTCCGGCTCTGGTAAATCAACGCTCCTAAAGACCCTACTAGGTTTTGAAAAGCCAACGCTTGGCAAAATCTACTATGATGACAAGGACATCGACAATCTCGATAAGCGCGAGCTTAGGAAGCGCTTAGGAGTGGTGCTGCAGGACGGTCAGCTTATCGCAGGCAGCATATACGAAAATATCACCATCACCGGTGGAGACATATCTATAGAGCGCATCACGGAGGTCATCGAGAAAGTCGGCTTAAAGGACGACATCGCCGAGATGCCCATGGGACTGCACACAGTCGTTTCAGAGGGCGCCGGCACGATATCCGGCGGCCAGCGTCAGCGCATACTCATTGCGCGTGCCATCGTAAACAACCCTAAAATTATCTATTTCGACGAGGCGACCAGCGCTCTTGACAACGTGAATCAGGCGCTTGTATGTGAAAGCCTTGAAAAGCTCAACGCGACGCGCGTCGTCATCGCCCACCGCTTAAGCACCGTCATGACCTGTGACCGAATACTGGTCTTGGAGGACGGAAAGCTCATCGAGACCGGCAACTATGAGGAGCTGATGGCGCTTAACGGCAGGTTCGCGGAGCTTGCGCGCCGCCAGATCGCATAAGATAAGCATCAAAAGCCGCCGTGAAACACAATCTTCGCGGCGGCTCTGATAACCTCATTTATCCGAATTCTCTGTGTCTTTTCAAGCTATTCGCGGATCATACGATTTTCCTTTGATTTTGGGATAATCCTCGCGAACGAAACGTCTTTTCAAGCTACGGACACATCATACGATTTTTCTTTACTTTTGGGATAATCCTCGCGACCGAAGCGTCTTTTCAAGCTATGGACACATCATACGATTTTTCTTTATTTTTGAGATAATCCTCGCGACCGAAGCGTCTCTTCAAGCTATGAACAAATCAATCATACGATGGTCAGAATATCCGCGAAGCCGGTCATCTCGAATACTTCCATGACTGACTCGTTGACATTTCGTATAATAAATTTTCCGCCTGACGCGTTCATACGCTTTTGCACATTGAGCAGTACCCTAAGCCCCGCGCTCGATACATAATCAAGCTTGGCAAAATCCATTTCCACAGAGACCATGTCAGTAAGTTCCGCCATCTCAAGATCGAGCATAGGAGCTGTCTGGGTATCCAGTTTGCCCACTAGAATGATCTCAACCTTATCTTTGTCTACATTTTTTTCTATTGTCATATGATCCTCCCTCCCGTGCATTAATTACAATGAAAGCACGTTTTGCGGTTCAAGCGCCAAGGCGGCGACATGTGAGATTGCACGCAATAATGCAATAATTTTGATTACAGACCTATCCCTTCACGCTCCAGCGCGAGATGCAGCTGAAGCGGCGAAAGTTCACTGTGCGCTTTAACAAAGCTAAAAACCTTTTCCGTAAGTTCAATAGCCCGCGCTACCCATAAAGCCAGTTCTTCGTCGCTTTCGGTATAGTTTGCAAGCCGTCCTCCCGTCCTGTATTCGCCGCCGTATATTCCGAGTACCCTTTGTGCTAAGGAAATGTCATATTTCCCAAACGCCGCCACGATGCCCACAGAGTCAGCTATGACCTCGTCGCGCAACGTTTCCCTGTGATCGGGGAACAGCCTGCGGCTTACAAAGTGCGTCAGTTCGTGATATTTGCGAATGGTCAGAGACGCGCGTATCCACTCCTCATCGTTTTCGCAGTTTGTTTCAGTGTACGGCAGCGCGCTGTACGTGCCGTTTGATAGCGTGATGATCGAGTCACGGTAGTTTTGAGGCACAGCGGTAAATCTCTTAAATTCCTCGTCCCAGTCAGTCTTGCCCGACAACAAGTATTCGTTTTTATGTGCCTCAATCTTGCGCCAGTTATTTATGTTGTTGATCGTGACGGCTCCCATTGAAGGAGGCACTGCGCGGGGCTCACAGCGGTACGCCATGACCTGGACGAAGCGCACAAAGTCGCCCCTGTCCGGCAACACGAGTATCTCCACATCACCGGCTTCGGTATTTTCCGTGTAAAGTTCGGTATCCTCGCAGTCCGAAAAGGTGTACGGCAGCGCAACCGGCATCCTCCCGCGCTGAGTGATCGCCCTGTACTCATCAGACTGAGACATGCCGGTTTTAACCGCAAGCGTGAGCTGCGGATATCTTCGCGTCAGCACGGCAAGCGGCCTTTTATCCTCGCACATCCTCATCCGTTCCTAATCTTGTTTTGAGATTTCTCTGTCCTTGCCCGTCATGCGTAGCAGAGTGCGCAACGTTGGCGGCACAAGACCCGTCATCACAAGACTGGCTCCTCCATACCATTCCCAGACGGCATTTTCGCCGCACTCCGCAAGCAACAAGTCGTTGCGAAGTTTCATAAGCTCACGGAATCTATCCGCTTCCTTGTGCGTAATCTTCTCACGAAATGCCTCAAGCTCATAAAACGCGTCAAGTTTCTCAAGCTCCGCCTCGTATAAAAGCTCAAGATAACGGCGCTTATCCGCATCCTCCATCGCCGCGTTACTGGTTGAACAGCTTTTCCCAAGAGAATGCATTCTGATATCCCACATGCCCGCCTCTGAAAACAACTTGGGCACAAGAACAGGATGACAACCCAAAAGATAATCCTTTTTCGGCAGCACCTCTTCGTATGCGGCATAAAGTTTGATAAACAGCTCCGCCCATTCCTCATAATATTCAAGATGATCCTTTTCATAGAAACCCGGATGCGCAGGAATAAATTCAAAGGACTGAGCAGTGATCGATGTGACCGGACTCAGCGTGCGTCCGACACGCATCATTTCACGCAACGCCGAATGAGGATCCGGCACATTGGTCAGGAAGGTGTGCGACACCACAGCGTCAAAGGAAGCGTTTTCAAAGGGCAGCTTCAATGCGTCACCCGTCACAAACGTAAAGCTGTTACCGCCTTTGGCATACTCTTCCTTCTTTTCGTTAGCAATGGCTATGAAGTGTTCGTCGATATCAAGCCCGACAAATTCGCAGCCGCTCACACCTTCAGCCAGAAAGAAAGTCAAAGCGCCGGTGCCGCAACCCACATCCAACACACGCATCCCGCTCTTTATGCCCGTCCACTTTATAAGCACGTCACGCGTGTCGGGATCGAACATCACCATGCGCGTGGCTTCAAGAAATGCCGGATTCTGAACATATTTCGACCATTCAGTCATAAGCGCACCTGCTTTTTGCTGTAATACCGATGCTAAAACCGCTCCGCTCGGACAATTCTCTATACTCATTGAAAATGAGCTTGACAGAATAACGTAGTATCGCCCGGCTCAGCATCACATATTAATCAATGTTAAATAGAATTTAGTTAACAACATAATACTCTATTTATGGACCGTTGAGCATGAAAATCAGACACCCTGAACACCCGAGCTTGGTTTTTCTTCCGAGTTTGACTGCAGACCACCGTTTGTTTGACAAGCAAATCGAATATTTTGAAAGTCGTCGTAATGGGTTCGTATGGGATGCGCCCGGTGATGGTTTCAGAATCCTCGCGGACGCCATAGAGAAAGACCTCAAGTGCCCTGCCCTGCTCATTTGTGGTGAGTCGGACAAGATAAGTTCAGTGAAACGCAATAACGCGGCTTGGCATAAAAAAGCTCGGATCCACCTCCACTGGATCAAAGACGCAGGCCATAACGCCAATACGGATCAGCCCAAAATCGTCAATAAATTGATCGAGACTTTTGTCAAAAATTTGGAGAACAAACCGGTCTAGAATCGGTATACTCTGAAAAGAGGATATAGACCACGGGATATCCCTTGAGAACATCGCAATGTTGAGAATTTCAAAGTTGCGATTACCGTCAGAAGGAAAAGCAAATGAACAGAAAAGTAATCTATCTCGCCGGCGGATGTTTCTGGGGCGTCGAACGATATTTTCAAATACTCGGAGATGGCGTTCTGGAGACGGAGGCGGGCTACGCGAACGGGACGACCGTCACTCCTACATATGCCGAGGTATGTAGCGGAACAACGGGATTCGCGGAGACTGTCAAATTGACGTACGATGCCGACATCCTCACGCTCAACGAAGTCATGGCGCACTATTTCCGCATCGTCGACCCGACGACGAGAGATCGTCAGGGCAACGATGTCGGGACGCAGTACCGCCCCGGAATCTATTACGAAAACAAAGAAGATTTTGAGATCGTCTGTGATTACATCGATTTTCGACGCAAAGATTACGAACGTCCGATCGTCATCGAAGTGTTCGAACTCCGGAACTATTACGCAGCCGAGAACTACCACCAAAATTATCTAAAAAACAGACCGTCCGGTTATTGCCACGTCAACCTCAATTTGGCGAGAAAACCGCTGAGCGCCGAGGAATTGCCACAAGACTTTGAAGAGCATGTTCACTCGGGGAAGAAGCTGTCTTCGCTTTTGTTTGAAAAAACAGTCCTAGAGACTCAAGGTGACCTCAGACGTAGCGACGGCATACATTTTACGCGCCCGGACGATTCAGCGCTCCGAGATCGTCTCACCGACCTTCAGTATCGCGTCACGCAGGAAAACGAAACGGAACGCCCATTCGACAACGAATTCGACGCACACTTTGAGCTCGGCATCTATGTCGATATCGTCAGCGGAGAGCCTCTCTTCAGTTCGCGCGACAAATACGATGCAGGTTGCGGATGGCCGGCCTTCACGAGGCCCATCGCCCGCGGAATCATCGAATACCGTGAAGATACAAGTCTATGGCGTAAGCGGGTCGAAGTGAGAAGTACTGCCGCCGACTCCCACCTCGGCCACGTTTTCCCCGATGGGCCGGAAGAATCGGGAGGTCGGCGTTACTGCATCAACAGCGCCGCTCTGCGTTTTATCCCGCTCCATGAAATGGAGCGCGAAGGGTATGCCGATTGGATATCAGAAGTGACATGATGCCGGCAATATCTGGTTCCTAATTATTGAGAGTGTACTTAGGGAAAGCTCTCTTTGATATCCACCATGCCAAACATAAAAACTTAGCGTGCCAATGAAATTGCTTGTCATCCTTACGGTCCGATTTTTTTGATTGGCAAAGGAGTAGCAAAGACAAACCAAAGAAACATATGAGTCAAGTTCGTGATTTTGTGTCATAGCTCCAAATGCACAATATTCCTGAATTAAAATACACTATTTGCGCTAAAATACTTTATTAAAAATGCTAGTATGTTCTATAATATAAAGATATTTCAGAGTAATTACTGAAAAACGGTAGATATCGGTATTTATAAAAAATCATGGATTGGGAGGTTGGAATGTACTTAGATAAATATAAGAGCGATATAGCGTCAGCCAAGAAATTCTTGGCTACTTGCGATACGAAGACTAAAAATACGGCTTTGCAGTTCGTTGCAAAGGCGCTCGAAGAAGATAAACACATAATCATCAGCGAAAACGCCAAAGATGTCGCGGCAGGTAAAGAAGAAAAAATGTCCAAAGCTCTGCTCGACAGACTCTATTTGGACGAAGTCAGGATCGACGGAATGATCAAGTCGGTCTACGACGTTATCGGTCTGAGTGACCCTGTGGGCATATCCACTTTCGTCAACACACTTGAGAACGGCTTAAGATTGATGAAAATTTCCGTCCCTCTCGGAGCGATAGCCGTCATTTATGAGGCAAGACCGAATGTGACATTAGACAGCTTCGTCCTGACGTTTAAATCATCAAATGCCGTGATACTCCGAGGCTCGTCAAACTCAATGAAGTCTAATATTGCAATAGAAAACGCCATCAAAAAGGGACTTAAAAACGCCGGCGTACCGGAGAACGTCATTCACCTCATAAAAGATAAGGATCGAGGTATCGTCGACGAAATCTTGACGGCAAATGATCTGGTCGATCTTGTCATCCCTCGCGGAGGCAAAAACCTAATCGAACGAGTCGTAAAGAACGCTACCGTCCCCACAATAGCAACGGGCGAGGGCAACAATCACATGTACATAGACAAAGACTATGACAAAGAAATGGCCATTATAATATTCAAAAATGCCAAGCTTCAAAGAGTCGGAGTGTGTAATGCGATCGAAAAACTGCTCCTGCATAAAGATATAGCAGAAGAGATACTACCCGTACTTTACCGGGAAACATCCGCGAACCTCGAGTTTCGTACAGACACCGTATCACACGCCATACTTCCCGATACAAAGCCTATCGAAGAAGACGAATGGTCTCTGGAATATCTCGATTACATTATCGGAGTGAAGGTGGTCGCCGATGTAGACGAAGCGATTGAGCATATCAACACGTACGGAACGATGCATTCAGAGTGTATCGTCACCAATTCCTACAAAAATGCACTCAAATTTCAAGACCAGGTTGATGCCGCAGCTGTATATGTCAACGCATCGACAAGATTTACAGACGGAGGAATGTTTGGATTAGGTGCAGAAATTGGAATATCCACACAGAAGATGCACGTAAGAGGTCCGGTAGGACTCGAAAACCTCGTGTCGGAAAAATACATCATATTTGGCGACGGTCAAGTAAGGTAGGTGTAAGTGATGGAAAGCATACGGAAAAAGGACATCATCAACAAAGCCGGAAAAATTATTATAAAAATCGGTTCATCTACGGTTGTCGATGAACACGGCCAGATCGATGTGGAGTTTTTAAGAAATCTGTCCGCCCAATGCAAAAAACTGATGGACGACGGCAAGAAAATCATTATCGTGACATCGGGTGCCAGAATGTCGGGTGTCGGCTCCATCAATAAATGGTCCAGAAAAGAAGATATGAACTACAAGCAGGCACTGTGCGCCATAGGACAGGTGGCATTGATGGGAGAGTATAGGCGTATCTTCCTAGAAGAAGACCTGCACATAGCTCAGATACTTCTCACAAAAGACGACATGATCGACGACAACCGCAACTTACATATCAGAAACACTTTATTTACTCTGATAGATGAAGACGTCATCCCTGTCATCAATGAAAACGACACTGTCTGCGTAGAAGAAATCAAAATCGGCGACAACGATATGCTTGCCGCAAGAGTCGGCACACTTTGGGCGGCCGATTTGGTTATCATACTGACCGATATAGAAGGAATTTATGACAAAAACCCCAAAGAACATCAAGACGCCAAGCTTCTTGAATATGTTGAAGATGTAGAAGACATAGGGGATATAGAATCTTTCGAGGCAGAGGAAGGTGAAAAGGGCCGCTTCGGTACAGGAGGAATAACGACGAAGATAGAAGCCGCAAAACTTCTTTCACAATACGGCTGCTCCCTCGCCATAACAGAGGGCAAGCATTCATCGACAGCAATCCTCGACATATTTGAAGATAAAGTGAAGTACACGCTGATAAGGGGGGAAATTGAATGAAAATCGGAATCATAGGTGGCGGCAATATGGGCCTTGCCCTTTTAAAAGGCATGACAAAAAGCGGAGAATATGACGAAAGAGAGTTTATCATTTCGGACATAAACGAAAAGACTCTCGAAAAAATCAAATCAAATTACGACTCGAAAACTACAAATGACAATAATTATCTCGTCGAAAATTCCGAGATAATCGTCCTTGCCGTAGTTCCCAACATGATAGAGAAGGTGCTTGCCGAAGTAGACAGCAAGTTGAGCTCCGATCAGATAATTATTTCCTTCGCCGCCGGTGTAAAAATCGAAAGGCTCGCATCGTATCTATCGGAGAAAAGTATTAAAATCGTCAGAGCTATGCCCAACATCCCTATGTCTGTGGGAAAAGGCATGACGAGCGTAGCTTTTAACGATAATTGCACAGAAGAAGATAAGGAAACGGTATTTAAAATCTTCAACTCCTGCGGCATCGTAAAAGAAATGGAAGAAAGATTGTTTAACTTGATGACGGCACTAACAGGCAGCGGTCCCGCATTGATATTCGTATTTTTGGAAGCCCTTGCGGACGGTGCGGTAAAATGTGGTCTAAGTAGAGATGACGCCTATCTGGCAGCTGCACAAGTTATGAACGGCAGCTCCAATCTCTATCTCGAGTCCAAGACACATCCCGGCGTACTCAAGGATAATGTCTGCTCACCGGGAGGTACTGCCATCGAAGCAGTCACTGCACTTGAGAAAAATTCGTTCAGATATGCCGTAATAGAAGCGATAGAAAAGTGTGCAGAGAAAGCCGGAAAGTTGTAATATAACTCTCCTTCTCAGTTGATCTTCTTTTTTTCCTTGCGATTTTTAAAAATGGCGGCAGAAGTACCTCGCGGTCACTTCATGAGACATCAAGGTCTTAAATCGTTGCACACAAAAAGTTATCCTTTTACAATGATTACCACCACGACAGGAAGGGGCAACCTATCTGTGGATGTAAAAATACACTTTATTCAAGACGACGCACTCGGGGAAGATATAGAAATTACCGTGCGCGCCGCGGAGAAAAACGATCGAGTGAACAGATTGTTATCCGTGCTCTCAGAGCATTCCGAGCAGTCGGTATCCAGTCAGCAATTTTTTGAAAAATACCTTTTATACCCCTCGGAGATTATTCTCATTATGCGCGACGGCCGATACGTAACAGCTAAAACCGTCGAGGGCGACTATACAATCAAGGATGCATTAACGCGTGTGGAAGAGCACCTTGATCCCGCGTGGTTCGTCAGAATATCCCAGTCGGAGATCATAAATCTTAAATATCTTGAGCATTGGGAACTCGTAGGCGGAGGAATCATTCAGGTAAAAATGGAACAAGATATCGTATCTTACACATCGAGGCGATACGCCAAACAAATTCGCCAAATGCTTCTTAAATGGAGGGCAAAACGATGAAAAAATGTCTGATTGCCAAATCCCTTATCGGACTCGCAGGCGGCGCGCTTGTTGTACACGTCATTACCCTACTGGTAAATTACCTCGGTCGCGGCCAATATCTCATCTGTATGCCGGAGCTTACAGAAAAGCTTGGTTTTGCCGGAGCCGTAGTTGTTCAGACCGTGCTTGGCGCAATATTCGGCATGATAGCCCTCGGCGGAATGTGCCTTTTCGACATAGAAAGATGGAGCCTATTGCGCGCTTCAGTAGCACACTGCTTGCTTATACTCGTTTCGTACATGATAGTAGGACCAGCACTTGATTGGTTTTCTTTTGAACTAAAGCCCGTGCTGATCATGGCGTGCATCATAATCTTTGTCTACGCGCTGATTTGGCTTATCATGTACGCCATATGGAAACGAGAAGTCCGACAAATGAACCGCCTTGCAGAAGAATATAAAAAGGACACCGATACAAGCGAACATTAGCTTTACAAAATAACCTCGCGCTTGTTTGCCGAGCATACTCGAACCAATACCTCCTACCTTCGGCAATCCGTTTGAGCGAGTGTGAGAGCGGATTATAATCGCTTTTTAATATGTTTTATGACCGAATACGACGAAAAACGACCGAATGCGACGAGCAAGTTGTGCGAAGAAAATCGAGCCTTTAGAATCGTTTTGATTGCCACTCATTTTACAGAATAAGATTTCAGGAGGAGAATCATTACAATGTTTAAGAAAATTCTAACCCTATTAGCCGTTCTGGCGCTCGTTCTCTCTCTCGCCGCTTGCGGTGAGAACCCAAAGAAACCCGAGCCGTCGCCATCCGTTAATGGAAGCGAACAGCCGGCAGAAAGCACAAAGCCGGACCAAAGTGAGCCCGCGCCCGAACCGAGTGACACCAAAAAACCGCCTACTCCGGATCCGGAGCCAGGTATCGCTGCACCCGAGAACTGGCCTCTAGACGTCCCGACGCCGGTGAACGGTGAAATCATGGTTGCCGGTTGGGCGCCTGACAAGAGTTTCTGTACATCCGACATCAAATACAAGCAAGCAGACATCGACGCCTACGGCAAACGTTTGGAATCTTACGGCTTCAAGCTACAAAAAGAACATAAGTACGGCGAAGATTGGCCGGACGCGAACGTCTATTCCAACGGACGCTGGGACGTGATCGTGGCGGAGGAAAATCAGACGTTTGAATACTCTTATGTCAACTTTTACCCTCTCTTTGATGTCGTGGCGGATGGCTACGATGGACAGCCAGAGGGTTGGCCGGACGCAGGCAATTTCTAAAAAGACCCAAAAGGGACGGTTATCTTGTCTCTTGGGCTAGATAGTAACGGCACAAACGCCATTTTGACCACATGCCGTCATTACCGGCATCCTGACGACAGGGCAAGGTCAGCTTGAAGCTGACCTTATCCTGCATCCCGTCGAGTTTTTCAAATTCACCTGATACCGTACTTCTCGATGACGTAATCCATATCCTTGTCGCCTCTGCCGGAAAGATTGATCAGTACCGATCCCTTGCCCATCGTTCTGGCAAGCTTCATGCCGTAGGCAACGGCGTGAGCACTTTCGACAGCCGGAATGATACCCTCCATCCTAGAGAGCACGAAGAAGGCATCAATTGCTTCCTCATCGTTTACCACATCGTACTTGACTCTGCCGATGTCGCGCAGGAAGGCATGTTCAGGACCGCTTGACGGGTAATCAAGACCGGAAGCAATGGAATACACAGGAGCAGGATCGCCGCTCTCATCTTTTAACATGATACTGTTGAAGCCATGCATAATACCTTCTTCACCGTATGTCAGGCTTGCAGCGTGGTCACCTATCTTGGCTCCTCTGCCGAGCGGCTCAACGCCGTATAAGTCAACGGGATCATTTAAAAAGCCGGAGAATAAACCGATCGAGTTGGAACCGCCGCCAACACAAGCAACCACCGCATCGGGAAGCTCGCCCGTCATACCGGTGAATTGCTCCCTTGCCTCGACTCCGACGACATTTTGGAAATCACGCACCATCATCGGGAACGGATGCGGCCCCATGACAGAGCCGATACAATAGATGGAGTTTGTGAAATCCTTGCTGTATGCCATAAAGGCAGCATCAACGGCTTCCTTTAAGGTCTGCAATCCTTCCGTTACTTCGATGACTCTCGCGCCGAGAATCTTCATTCTGACCACATTGGGAGCCTGCTTTTTGATGTCGACAGCACCCATATATATGTCACACTCAAGTCCGAAGTATGCGGCGGCAGTCGCAAGGGCAACCCCGTGTTGACCTGCACCGGTTTCAGCAATGACCTTTTTCTTCCCCATGAATTTGGCGAGTAGCGCTTCACCCATACAGTGATTAAGTTTATGTGCTCCCGTATGGTTTAAGTCCTCACGCTTTACGTAGAGTTGCACACCGGTACCGATTTTATCGGACAATCTTTCCAAATGAGAGATCGGTGTCGGCCTCCCTTGAAACTCCCTGCGAATGCGACGAAGCTCGCTGATGAACTTTGTAGATTTACAGATTGTATGGTATGCCGCTTCAATCTCATCCATCGCAGACTGCAATTCGGGCGAGACATATGATCCGCCGTATTTGCCGAAGCAACCGTTTATGTCGGGATAATTTTTAAGGTAAGTATCGAATTCAACATTTTGACATTTCATTTTATTATTCTCCCATTCGATTTCTTTGGGTAAATTGATTATTTGTCCATTCTTATAATATGTGTAGCACACAAGGTGCTACCGGTATTTCATTATCATACCCTACTCTTTGTCTCTTCAAAACAGGAAAATATTACAGTACTGAATATGTATCGGAACATTCTTGTTTAGCAGAGTAGTCAATAAAATCAAGGTAGCTCACAAAATCTGCAAAAATTAAAAAAATGGCGAGAAAGATCATGCGACAGAAAACTGCCCCAAATAAATATGACATCGGACAGCTGTGTTTGCTGTTCAGGAGATTGCGAGAATGAAAAGCAGAGAGCCGATTGAGGATTCTTTAGTCACGAAATTGTCGAAAATCTGTTTCCTAAAATTGAGTGTGCGCATCTATCCCTTCCCTTCAAATTTCCTCCCGCCCGTAAATATTAATTTTTAGAAAAAAGCTGATATTTTGTCCACGTAGTTCGGAACAGTGATCATTATTGAAAAAGAATTATGAAATTGGCCATCTGACGAGCATTTTTGTGAGAAAAGAGCATGAGGGATCTCTTCTTTGGTGACTTCATATAGCATTCTTCAAAAAATGACCTCAAAATAGCGGTTTCACACGTTAGGAGCAGTCTACACTCGCATTTGGTGTAGGGAATCCCTTGATTAATTAAGAAATTGACCGAAGCGGGTTGCTGAGAATTGAAAGGAGGCGTGAATTTTGCACGTGACCGTGAGAGATGAAGGGTAGAGAGAAAGATATTACCGTTTGAAATAAGAAAAAGAGTTTCCGGGCGATTAAAGAGCGAAGAATGATAGGTTTAGCCGCTCGGTTAAGAGACCGTTGACGGTTGTGTGTCGGCAGGTAGCTGGAAAAGAAATGAATTTCGGCGAATTAATATATGTGGTTGATCGCTAGGGTGCTCGAGTGAGAACGAGCGCTTGGTTGGGGTAATGTGAAAGGCGTTTCCAAGCTTTAAGATAGACGGGGTACATGCGTGAGATGCCGGAGAAATTGGGAAACTCAAACGATCCTGTCTTTTTGAAGCGAGAGCGGATGCGGTGTGATTCTCTTGCAAGGAGGTCGCGCAAAGCGGCGAAGCTTTCGAAAAACTTTCGGGCGCGGATGCGGATACGCTTGCCGATACGCCGAGAAATGTTTTTGGCAAGGGTCTCGTAGTGGTTGAGGTTATAAAGCTGTATGGGTTTCACAGATAGAATTTGGTATCCTTCTTTTTCGAGGTTGGCAGAGCGAATGCTATCACTTGAATATGCTGTTGGGTTGTCGTGATGGGTTTGACTGTCATATTCGATGTCGAGTTTGCAGGAGGGTATGTAAAGGTCGGCGAAATAGATTTGCCCGGATTTACGGAGGGTTAATTTCTGATTGAGTCGTATTTCGGTAAAGGCACATCCTCCTAGTGCATTAGGAAGACGGAGGAACATGTAAAGGATGGACTCCATGGGGGATCGGGAGCCGTTATCGAGATATCGGATGGCACGCAGGGCTTTTCGTCGTCCACGGTGACCCTTGAGCTTCTCGGCACAGTTGTACAAATCTTGCACGGAGCAAAGAGATCTTCCTTTATCTTGATGGGAGCAGATTTGTAGTCCGAGATAGATTAGTTCATGAATAGTGTACCCTGGTGCAACTTGCAAGAAGACGAGCGGAAGAGTACAGACACCATTTTTGGTATATTGCTCGGCACCTTTGATGCGACAGGTATGGAGATGTACACCTTGCGGTCGATAGAGTGGTTTGTCTGTGAAAAGAACGTACTCTAAGGGAAAGTCGACTCCTTCAGGTTCGATCACGCCTCGAAGGTTGGGAACGTTCCAATAGTCGAGTGCTTTTTTGCCACAGAGATATTTTCGAATGTAGGTTGTCATGAGGTTTAGTTTAGTTGATTCATTAATTCATATTTTCGCCCCTTTCCTCTAAAAACCGTCTTCAGCTCCCTTTTTGTCGTAATGTCGGCGAACGAGAGGGCTATTCTCTTTTTTGTTGCAAAAATGACCCAACTGAGAACATCTTCAAGGATTTGGTACTGATCAACTATATTGTTATTCCGTTTGAAAAATTATTTATCCCCGCTGGCAAACCGAAATCGGAGAATCGAGGACAGGGTGACGATTGTATAGTGCAATAAATGGGATTAAAATATGATGTATAGAGTGAATACAAAGACGTGTAATTCCTAAAGCGTCAAAGCAAATGTGCCTCGCACCGTGTAGCGAAAGGAGCTTTATATGGAAATTTCGCACTTGGACGACATATTTATAACGCAACGCCTAAGAGACAGACTATCCATAATCGGCAGTTACCCGATTACAACTGTGATCGCTCCTATGGGATATGGAAAAACGACTGCCATTAAATGGTGGTCGACACGAAGAACGAAAAGAAACGAATCTTCTCTCTTTTTTAAGCAGATAATTATGACGGATTCAGTTACGGATTTTTGGACCGGCTTCTGCAAGATGTTCAGAGATTTTCCCAACCTTTACGATCAATTGACGACACTTGCTTATCCGAGAGATGTCCAGTCACTCTCAATATGTTCAGAGATTTTTGATGCCGCCTTATCGAATTATAAAGAGGACATTTATTTTATCATCGACGATCTTCACATCTTACCTTCAAAGGTGATCACGTCGATCGTATTGTTTTTTGCAAGGAATCTGCCGAGCAATATTCACATCATACTCCTATCGCGAAACCAGATTTTCAATGAAGAGGAGAAAATGAGACTCGGGAACATGCTTGGCGAAATTTCCATCTATGATTTGAGATTAAATACAAAGGAACTGTACGAGTACGCTGAACGGTGTGACGTCAAGGCATCTGCACGAGAGCTCGACGAACTGGCGACTTTAAGCGAGGGTTGGTTTTCCATAGTATATCTGAACTTCAAATCGTATGAAAAAAACGGGAAATGGCTTTCCAGCACTACCGATATTTTCAGCTTAATCAATGAAGTTTTATTAGAACCTTTGAGCAAAGAGGAACGGGAGTTTTTAATTTTAATAGGAATAAGTAATGAGTTTACCAAAGAACATGCTGCTTATCTGTGGGCGGGAAGCGGCATCAGCGGCGATAGCGAGAAACTCCTAGACTCTCTATCCAAGAACAATGCTTTTATCACAAGGACAGACAACTTATACCGTTACCATCATATGCTCCAACAGTGTGCGCGATACTATTTCTCGCAAAAACCGCAGGAATATCGACAAAAGAGCTACACGCGTTTAGGCGATTGGCATATGGAGCAGGAGGATTATGTGCCCGCTTACTTTTCCTACGCAAAGGCGGAAAACTTCGATAAGATTTTATCCTGCATTGAGAAAGATAGAGCAAAAAGCTTGAATGCAGAACATGCGAAAGATTTTTTCTCGTGGGTAGGCAATTGTCCGGAGGAAATACTTTTGCTGCATCCCAGCGCTTTGACAGTATGTATGTTAAAGATGTTTGCTTTCAATAATATCGCGGAACTGAAGCGCCTAAAATCGCTTCTTTTGAAATCGCTTGAAATGAATAAGACACTTTCAGATGAAGAGAAGAACAATCTTTTGGGTGATGCTGAGATTTCAGAGAGCTTTACCGCCTACAACAATATTTCCGCTATGAGCGCATATCACAGGAGAGCCTGCGCACTTCTCGGGAGAACGACTTACAGCGTAGACCAGAAAGGCGCATGGACCTTCTCTGCGCCTTCTATTTTGATGATGTATCACAGGGCCGTCGGTTTTGCCGATACCGAGAATGAGGAGATGCAAGAATGCATGCCGTATTATTATCAGGTGTCGGACTTCCATGGCAACGGTTCAGAACACTGTTTCGCGGCTGAGCTCCATTATGTGCGAGGCGAATTTATCGATTCCGATATCTCGAACAAGATGGCTATGTCGGCAGCAAAAAGAAAAAATCAATTCAGTATTATGCTTACAAGCGAATTTTTGAATATGCGGCTAGAGCTCTTGCGTGGCGACTACGATAAAATCAGAAAGAGCATGCAGACCTTTAGAGAACTGCTCCGTGAAGAGAAGCAGTATACATTGCTGAATACTTTGGATATTTGTCAGATGTTTATCGCCTCTATGCTGGACCGTCCGCAGGACACACCCAAGTGGCTGGCGGAAGGCAGGCTCTCCGAGACACTCATGATGTTTCCTGCTATGCCCATGCTCCATACATTTTACAATCAACTGCTTTTGGCAAAAAGCGAGTACACTGCCCTCGTTGCAAGGAGAGAAGAGTGCCAAAAGTTATACGGAATTTTCAACAATGTGCTATGTATTATTTGGCTACATATTCAACTTGCTGCCGCCTTAGAAAAATTGGGCAGAGCAAAGGATGCTCTTGATGAGTTAACAATCGCTCTAGATTTGGCTATGCCGGACAATATCCTTATGCCCTTCGCCGAAAACAATGCCTATATCTCAAAACAGCTCTCGGTATTGAAAGAGGAAAAAGAATATGCGGAATATATCGATAGAATATTTGAGCTTTCCGAAATGGTCCTGGCAGGAAAGCAAAAAATCCTCAGTGAGCATTTTGAAAAGCACATGGATTTCGGGCTTTCGGAAAGGGAGTTGGAAATTGCTAAGCTTGCAGCTCAACGGATGACTTCGGCGGAGATTGCAGATAAGCTTCATATATCTGCGGGAACCGTTCAAAATCATCTTACACGTATTTTTGACAAGATAGGGATTTCCGGTACTAAGAAGAACAAAAGGCGCGAACTCGAAAAGTTGTTCAACGTGCAAAAAATGCACAACTATTAATCGCAGCGACATAATGATATACAGATTTAAGAGAGACAGATAGTTGCGTAAAATACTACACTACTGAGAATATACCGGAGTCTTTTTGCGGGATAACCAATTTAGATAAGCTGGAAGACCTGCGCAAGAAGAGACTATCAAAGTCGAGATTAGATCAAAGCAAATAATCCCTATGTCGAAGCAAAAAGAATAGATCATAGCTGACCGTCAAGATATGCAACGGATGCGGAAGAACTGAAGATTGATTCGGCTCCTCGTCTTATTGCTGTGAACGTATCGTGAAGATTGGCAAATCTTGCAGTTCCGCATATAGTGTAAATCCTTTAATTTTAATTCCAGTGAAACGAATTACACCTATCAGACATGCATTACAAGCAAGTTGTTTTCATTTACAATTTGCTTTTGGGTGTGTATAATAATGCTGGTAGCGGATTGACAATATGCGCCCCGAAACGCTCAGATTAACTTGTCGTAAAGGACAGTTTGCTGTTTCTGTCGTGCTTTCCAAGAGGGTGAGGTGTTTTTTCCAAAAATACTTACATGAATTGCATAACAGGAGGAATTGTAGTGAATTTTGTGATTGTCGCTGGAACACCATCTTCGGGAAAAACCTCTGTCATGATACACACAATTCGTCATTTGCTGAAAAGCAGTGTCAAAGTTGCAGCGTGTAAGATCGATTGCCTGCATACAACAGACGATGAAAAATACCGCCGACTCGGCATTGCCGTTTCGGTAGGACTGAGTGATTATATCTGCCCTGATCATTTTTTCGTTGCGAATCTGGAAGAAATCGAGGAGTGGGCTAAAAATCAACACGCTGACGTCGTAGTTGTTGAAACAGCCGGGCTTTGTCATCGCTGCGCACCCGCCGTAAACGGGTGTCTATCGCTCTGCATCATTGACAGTCTGATAGGAATCGATGCGCCGCAAAAAATCGGTCCTATGCTCAGTACGGCAGATATCGTCGTCGTTACAAAGAGTGACCTTGTGTCACAGGCCGAACGTGAAGTATTCCGTTTCATGGTGCGGGAAGCAAATCCTCATGCAAAAATCCTTTCCATCAACGGACTCACCGGTCAGGGGGCGATCGCGCTTAAAAACGAAATTGCAAATTTCGATTTTGCGACGGGAATTACGGGGAAGGAGCTGAAATACCCCATGCCCGCCGCCATCTGTTCTTACTGTTCAGGAGAGACCATCATTGGGGAATCGTATCAAATGGGAAACGTTAAGAAGATTCATTTCGGAGGTATCGATGAATGATAGACCGGATTGCAATCATCGGCGGATTTGATAAAGCGAACTCTCCGGAGAAAATAAGATTCCTCGAGGTTAAGAGCGGCGAAGTGCTTGCCGTTGTCGGGCCGACGGGATCAGGAAAGACGCAACTCATTTCTGATATCGAACAGTATGCAGAAATCGAAACTCTAACTGGTAGGAAAATTAATATGAAAGGACCGAAGAGCGCGCAGGTTTCGTCAGGTAATCTCGTCGCTCAAGTCTCCCAGAATATGAATTTTGTCATCGACATGACGATTCAAGATTTTTTGAGCGTTCATGCGCGGATACGATCCATCGAAGAGTCGGACGATATCATCTCCGAGGTGCTCGCCGTTACAAACCGGCTGGCAGGAGAACCCGTTTCTCTTGAAACAAACCTGACACAATTGAGCGGAGGACAGTCCCGCGCTCTGATGGTCGCTGATGTATCGCTGATCAGCAATGCTCCCATCGTGCTGATCGATGAAGTCGAAAATGCTGGAATCGACCGCCTTGAAGCACTCCATATCCTCAAAGGAAGAGGGAAAATTGTGCTGCTGGCTTCGCACGATCCCATGCTTATCCTAATGGCGGACAGGCGCGTCATCATGAAGAACGGCGGAATGGATCGATTGCTTGAGACAACGTCAGATGAACGACGCATCCTTCAAAGACTCCTTCGCATTGAACAATCGACGTCTTGTCTGCGTGACCACCTCAGAGGAGGAAGCGCAATCGACTTTACAACAACCCACAAGGAGGAAAATCAGTTATGGCAAGAGTTATTTTGCACTGTCCCCTGAACATCAGCCGCACGATGGAGGATTTGTTAAAAAAACGTGCACAGGAGTTAGAAGAAACAAACGGCATCCCCATAGCAGTTGAAATGCAGCCGCACCGACCTACGGAGGAAGGTATTTTTCAGACATATGCAGAGGGAGGTGACATTCCCGACGCCATGATCGGTCATGTCAATGACTTTGCGGAATTGCCTGCAGGCTTTCTGCAGGAGCATTTTCGAGCAATTCCGGAGCGTTTTCCTCTGCGAAAGGAACTGCGAGAAGCCGGTTTCGAGGACAAAGAGGCATATTTTCATCCCTTCGTCGTCATCCCGTTCGCCATGTTTTATAACACTCGCCTCCTAACGGAGGCGGAAGCTCCAAAAGCATGGACCGACCTCTCCGATGACCACTGGCAGGGCAAGATTCGCATGCCGGATGATTACCGTGTCGTGTCTAAGGTCATCTGCTCCTTTATGCAATCCAATTATCCTGAGGATTATGAGGCGTTCCAACGAAATGTCACGCATTCGGGCGCACCGATTGACGTGGTCAACGCCGTTGATGAAGGGAGCTATTCTATCGGGATTACCAACATCGCCTTCGCGCGTGTGTCCCGCTACAAAAACACGCGGCTTATCTGGCCGGAAGATGGCATATTCTGTATGCCGCAAGTCGTGGTGTTTAGCAAACGCGCCCCGGACGAGCTGCTTGAACTCGGTGATTACCTGTATTCCGATGAAGTACAGCAATATCTTGCTAAGCAGGCGTTTATACCGGCTTCGCCTCACGTACCGCTTATCGCGCTCTACCGAGATCATCTCATACGGCTCAACTGGGAAAGCTGGGAGCACTATTTAGAGGTGGTCAGGAAATCTGTGAACTGACAATGGAGTGGTAGACATGCTGCAAATCAAAGATTTGAGCTTTTCCTATAAAGACAGGCTCGTCTTAAAAGAGATCAATTTTCATATCGAGAAGGGCGAGATCCTCGCGCTTGTGGGGCCGAACGGATCCGGGAAATCGACTCTTTTGCGTTGCATGAATGCTTTCTTGAAGCCGCGCAGCGGTCAAGTTATGCTTGCCGGAACCGACATACGGAAGCAAAGCCGCAAATGGATTGCAAGGCATATTGCGCTATTGCCGCAAAACCTTGAACCAGTTCAAAACATCACTTGCTACGAGCTTGTCTCCATGGGTAGGAGCCCTTATCAGTTGTTCGGATGGGTTTTGACGGAAAACGACCGCAAGATTATCGAGTGGGCGATCGAATACATGGATTTGCAGTCCTTCCGAGATCGCCTCTTTAACAAGCTCTCCGGCGGTGAACGGCAGAGAGCCTGGATTGCGATGATTCTGGCGCAAGATACAGATGTTGTGCTGTTGGATGAGCCGATTACTTATCTCGATATCAAATACCAATGGTACTTTCTCGATGTGATCCGACGAATCAGGAACGAGTACGGAAAAACCTTTGTCCTTGTTCTACACGATATCAATCAGGCAATGATGGTGGCAGATTCCTTTGTCGTGTTGAAGGCTGGGCGCGTCTACTCGCTCGGAAAAGGCAGTGAAATCGTTACGAGCGATCTGCTCCGGAAAGTGTACGAAGTGTCAGCTAATGTCTGTGCTGTACCGGGTTATCGGAGGCCCGTTATCCTGCCAGCTGAGAACGTCGATGTTGTGGAAAAGAAGGAGGTCAGGTAATGGCGAAACCGTTTTATCTCTTTTCCCCCATTTACCCCCTCATCGCTCAGCAGATACTGGACGATTATCAGATTTCCGATGGCATATGCGCCGACATAGGTACGGGAGCAGGATATCTGGGGATTGAGCTGGCGAGCATCACGAATCTGGAAATGCATTTTATCGATCACAATCCGGAAGCGCTACGAGAAACGAAGAATAACGTAAAGGAGCGGGAGCTTTCAAACACGGTCCATTTTGTGGAGGCGGATGTCATTGCCCTCCCTTACGAGGACAATTTTTTTGATCTGGTAATCAGCCGAGGTTCGCTGTGGTTTTGGAAAGACCAAGTAGCCGGCATGAGGGAAGTATACCGTGTGCTGAAATCGGGAAGAATCGCGATGGTCGGCGGCGGATTGGGTCGCTATACACCGGAATCCATGCGGCAACGCCTGAGAGGTAAAGGGCGTGAAAAACTGGACGCAAAGGACAAGCAAGGCTTTCTGCGAGGAGAGACTTTGGAACAGCTTATGCTGGAAACCGGTATCCCGTGCTACAGGCTCTTTGCCGATGTGGAGGGGGAGCCTGAACACTGGATAGAAATAAGAAAGTAAATATTTTAATGGAGGTATGTGTATGATGAAAAAGAGACGAATTGTGTCGGTACTTGCCCTTTCGCTGTGTTTGATAATCTTGCTAGCTGGATGTTCACCTAAATCACAGCCGTCCACTACTGACACAAGTGGAAGCGACGCGGAAAAGGCCACCTTCGTACTGAAGGACGATCTTGGACGTGAGGTAACGATCCCGGTCAATCCTCAGCGTGTTCTTGCGCTGAACTCTAGCATGATTGAAACAGTATTTGATTTAGGCGTCATTCCAATCGGAAAAGTGAGCGAATACTTGATCGACCGACCTGAAGCGGCGGATTTGCCAAGTATCGGAATGGAAAATTCTCCCAACATCGAGATCATCAATCAGCTTGCGCCGGATTTGATTATTGCTCATGTCCGCAACCACGCTCAATTCTTGGACAGCCTGGAAGAAACTGGGGCTTCCGTATTTTATGTCGATCCAAGTACAGCCGACAATCAGCTTGTCGGTAAGATTGATTTGATCGCTCAAGTATTGGACCGACAGGAGGAGGCGAAGGCATATTCGAAAGCAATAAAGGACAAAGCAGCTCGACTGCGCGAGAAACTTGCGCAATCCCCCGTCAAGACCGCCCTTATGATTCAGGGCGGGAGTCAGAACATAATGGCAGCGCAAACTTTTTGTTTCTGGGGTAGGCTTATGGCAGATCTTGGACTTGAAAATATTGTTCCGGAAAGTGTGGCAAGCACAACAAGGGCTGGATTTGTAACGTTCGATATGGAAACTATCTTACAGGCAGATCCTGATGCCGTCTTTATTTTACAACCCGGTTTTCGAAGCCCGGGGCAAGCCGGGCAAAACGGCAAAAAGAATCCCGGAGCGACAGGAACGGGATCCGGAAAGGGTCCCGGAGCGACCGGAACGGGATCTGGACAAGGCCCCGGAGCGACAGGAACAGGACCCGGAAAGGGCCCCGGAGCCAGCCCCCCGAGTATGACACAGGAAGAACTGCTGGCAATGTATCGGGATGATCCTATGTGGAAGGAACTTTCCGCTGTCAAAAACGGACGGTTGTACATAGTCCCGCTGAATGTTTCACCAGGACGAATCAACAGTTTGGATGCGCTGGATGTGTTGGCTGAGCTGATCATGCCCGGCGTTACTGAATCTTGAGAAACCGGGGGAGTTTGATTTGGCAAAAGCGAGAATCTCAGTCAAAATAGACGGCAGAAAACGACACCGGATCGTTCTTATTCTGTTTTTCTCCGTATTGCTCATCGTTGCCTTTATGATCAGTATTATTGTCGGCACGCTACAGTTTTCTGTGCATGACATTTTGAACGTATTTTCAGGCAGATGTGAAGATGCTCTGACACAACAGGTCATCTGGAATGTCAGGTTGCCGCGTACTTTGGTGGCGATGTTGGTCGGAATCAACATGGGGATTGCGGGATCCCTCCTTCAAGGGCTTCTCCGCAATCCCCTCGCCTCTCCCAACATTATCGGCGTTAATTCCGGAGCGGGCTTGGCGGCTGTCATCATCATGTGCAATCACCCCGGCAACATCAGGCTGCTCCCTCCCGGAGCTTTCGCAGGAGCGCTTGTAGCAACCCTTTTGATCTACCTTCTTTCCCGGCGTGAAGGAACAAGTTCGGCCTTGACGCTGATTTTGGCGGGTGTCGCCTTAGGAGCGCTCTTAAATGCTTTCTCATCCGCCATTATGATTTTGAACAGCGACGCACTGGGCGTTACCAAAACATGGCTTACCGGCAGCCTGACCGGACGGGGGTGGCAGTATTTGAATACTCTGTTGCCTTACAGCTTGGTCGGGGGGTTGGCCGCTATTGCGCTCGGCCCTAGAATCAACTTGTTTCTGCTCGGTGAGGAAATGGGAAAAAACTTAGGTCTGTCAACGGAAATATCCAGGTTGCTTATCATTCTGTCATCCACCGTTTTAGCAGGCAGCGCGGTCAGCGTCGCCGGGATGATCGGTTTTATCGGGATTATCGCCCCTCACATTGCAAGGTATTTGGTAGGGAATGATTACCGCTTTCTTGCTCTGATGTCCGGGATTATGGGGGGATTGATCCTGCTCTTGAGCGACACTGCAGCTAGGACACTCTTTCAACCGTTTGAGATACCCGTCGGCATCATTACAGCTATGTTGGGCGCACCGTTTTTCTTTTTTCTTTTACGCAACAGGAAAAAAGAACAGCTTCAGCTATAGTGCTTTTTCTCACAGCAACCTCAGTCAAATCGTTGCCCGTTAATGTTTTTACGGCGCATATGCAGGCTTGCGCTCTCGCTCTCTAAGGCTCCTATTCTGAGTAGGGACAGAAGGTCTGCCAACCATTGAGATAGGCTGCCCCGGCCACCGTTATGCCATAGAAGAGAACAGGCTTCTTATCAAGGTACTTCACAATGCTTCCATTGACGACGGTAGACCCCGTGGCAACAATAACATCTGCCCAGTCTAAGACTTCCTCCGTCTTGTCAACAGGCTCGATCAGCACACCGAGACTGTCTTTGCCGATATTGTCGGGGTTGAGATCCGTTGCTCTGAGGTCGTACTCCTTAGCCAGAGCCGAGATGAGAGCAGGTTGGTAGCCGATGAAGGCGATCTTGGGCCGGCCGTATTGCTCCTTTACGTAGCTGACGATGGCAAGGCCGCACTTTTCCGGCGCGTCGTCCTTGCAATGGACGGTGTGGCCAATCTTTCCCATATACCGCAGAACGGCATTCAAGGTCGCGATAAATACGGCTCTCCTGTAGTTACTGTCCAAAGGCAGACTGACAACGTCCTGCAAGGTTCCGCTAAAGGAACCAGGTTGATCGGTGAAAGCCTGACCCTTCGCCCCCTTAAACTCAGTCTCCAAGATGACTTCCTTGCCGACCAAGATAGGGTAATCATCGCGGTCAGGGCGGCCGATGGCCTCCTCCGCCGACAGTGGCCTCGTATAGACGATGTCAATCAACTCCTCATGCCACCGATTTGCCTCAATGATGTCCAGCAACTGCCTGCGCAAAGACTCATAGATATTCATGACCTCCTCCTTCCGTTAAGACATGAACGGCTTCCCTGCTGATTTCCAGGTAAATTAGTTCGCCCAAGCCTACGTTTGTATTTTTCGCTACAAGGACGACAAAGTCAAGAGCAGCTTCGACTTCTAAGCGCAGCAGGTTACCGCTGAGACTGATATTTTTTACACGTCCCCTGATCACATTTTGCCGGTCGTGCTCGACCTGCTTGTCCAGCCTGATGTTCTCCGGCCTGATGCAGACATAGGACGGCCCCAATATCTCGCTATCTACTTCAAGCCGCAGCCCTTCCCTCGCAGATACCGGGTCGGCGAATCTTTTCGAACCCACTGCGACGATGTCGGCAGCAAAAATATTCTCCATGCCGACAAAATTTGCTGTAAACAAAGTCTTGGGCCTCTCAAAAACATCTTGCGGGTCGCCCGTCTCCACGATCCGGCCGTTGTCTATGATGCTTATCTTGTCGGCAAGCAGCAATGCCTCATGAAAATCATGGGTGATGTGAAGCGTCGTTGTACCCAGCTGCTCATGAATCTTCTTAAGTTCAAGGCGCAACTTTCCCCTACTCTGGGGATCGACCGCACTAAAGGGCTCATCCAACAGGAGCAGCAAGGGGTCTGCAATCAAGGCCCTGGCCAGAGCCACCCTCTGCTGTTCACCGCCACTGAGGTTGTGCACACGCCTCTCGAGCAAGTGCCCGATATTGAGCAGGTCCGCCAAATCCTTTGCCCTCGTCCGGCTCTTTGACTTGACTTTCCTGCCCTTATATAAGGAGAAGCAGATGTTGTCTAAGACATTCAGGTGTGGAAAGAGCATGTAGTCTTGGTAGACATAAGAAATCCTACGCTCTTCCGGCGGTGCAACGGAAACATCTACGCCACTGATCCAAATCTGGCCTGAATCGGCCCTGTAGCGACCGGCAATCAGATCGAGCAGTACGGTCTTCCCTGCACCTGTTGGTCCCAAGATGACGTAGTAAGCAGACTCCTCTATGCTCAGACTTATATCCTTCAGGGCAAAATTGCCAAGAACTTTACTAACCTGCCTCAGTTCAATCAACTTCTTACACCGTGACCTTTTTCTCCCTTGCATGTCACGGTCTCAAATACAAACATGGTCACGCAAGATATGATGACTAGGCAGATAGCGGCACTCATAGCCGTATCCAGATTGCCCACCGACATGTTCAAGTAGATGGCAACCGGCAGCGTCTCCGTCTTCATCCGAGTGGCCCCTGCCACCATCAACGAACAGCCGAACTCGCCGATAGCACGAGACCAGGACACGATGATACTGGAAACAATGCCATTCTTACACAGCGGCACTGTCACTCTGGCGAAGGCCTGAAATCGATTGAGACCAAGAGTCCTCGCCACAAATTCATAGCGCGGATCCAAGCCGGCAAACGTCGTCCGCAAAATTCTTATCATATAGGGTGTCGTGATGAAAAATTGTGCAAGAACGATGCCCTTGATGGAAAAAATGAACTCTATACCGAAAAACTTTAGGATGTCACCTACAAAGGTATAGGCAAACAGCAAGAGAAGTGCCACGCCTGACACGAGGGGCGGCAGAGAAATCGGTATGTTCAAGATGATGTTAATGAACCTCTTACCGGGTATGGTCATCCTCTCTAAAGCATAAGCGGCGGGTAAAGCAAAGAAAAAACAGATACAGGTGGCCAGCACCGAGGTCAGCACGCTTAACTTGATGGCGTACTGAATTTCCGGGTGAAGGAAGTTCTCAACAACGTTAGGCAGACCGCGCCAGACCACGTTTCCTAGGCTGAGCAGAAAGAAGAAAAAAACCAAGGTTAACAGTACAATCAAGATTGCAGCAAAGACCCCGTTTGCGAACTTACCCTTAGTCATTGAGAACTCCAAAGAACCCAATTAGTCGATGATTTCAAAGCCGCTTTCTTTAAAAAGGGCAAGGCCATTTTCTGACAGGATAAAATCGATATAGGCCTGTGCTAATTCAGCATTGGCCGTAAAGTTCAACTTGGCCACCGGAACGATGTCAGTGGCATTTTGCTCATCGGGTATTTCGATGACCTCGACACCCTCCACATTGTAACCTGTGTCCAACCAGATGATGGCTGCATCACAATCACCTGCTACTAGATGGGTGATGAGTTCATTGGCCGTAGCAGTGGTCGAAATTACATTGGCCTGCACAGCTTCATAGATACCGGCCGTTGTAAAAATCTTCTTCGCCTTCTTCCCTATGGCATTCGACTCCGCATCACCCAAGATAAGCTTGACGCCGTCCTTAGCCATGTCTTCAATTGTGGCGATGTTGGCAGGATTACCTTTAGGCACGCCAATGGCAGGCTTATGGTAAGCAATTTTTTCATAAGAATCAGTAAAGCCCTTTTCTATAGCAATCTCCATATCACCCAGCGATCCGCCAACAAAGACATCTCCCTTTTCGTTAATTTCCATTTGCGACAACAGCTGAGGACAGCCGGCATAGTTGAGAACAATTTTTGCACCCGTCTCTTTCTCAAAGGCGGCCGTGACAGCATCAATGGCACGTGAGATACCGGCACCGGAATGGACTAAAATCTCCTGCCCTTCAAATTTTCGAGATGCCTCACTGCCACTGGGGCTGCCCCCCTGCGATTCACTCGACTTTGAGCCTCCGGTATCACAGGCTGCAACGGCCAATACAACCAGTAAGACCAAGATCAACGCGAAAAGCTTCTTAAAATTACGCATACTTACTCCTCCTTCACGAATAATACCGATTGTCAAAAGCAAGTTCTTCTATAAAAGTACTCGCTATGTCTATTCTAATCGACCAGTTTGTTTTGTCAATCTTAGGGGACGGTGATGTAAGATTCTCGAATGGCTACCGGAGATGATTTGCTCCGGGCGCTGCCGTTAAAATTTCACATCAGAAGAATACTTGGATAGGAGAGACTATTCAAAAATCCTTTATGCTTGGAATTTCTAAAAGTTTTGAGCCCGGCAAATCTGTAAGCCGAGGAACGGGTTCACGGTAAGAGCTTTATGTAATGCCGATCGCGAGGTGCAACCCATGGTGGTTCCCCAATTCATTTTCTAAAATGAGAGATTAATAGACGGAAATGGATAAAAGTTAACAATGTGACCACAGCAACACCAAAAACGGCGATTAAAAAACCTGTTGCAGCAAAATCATGTAACAGATCGTACCGCCGCCGATGCTCAGTAAGGACTGGCGTTTCCAAAAATGCAAGAGGACGACGACGGCAAGTGAAATCAGTTCAGGCAGAAAGCCCTGAGGTTTCGTAAAGTGGACGTCTTTCAGACAATATACGACGAGCATAGCAATGGCTGCGGAAGGAAGTACGTTGCTCAAACGCAATAACCAACACGGCTTTTTTCTACCGGCAGGGAAAAGGATAAAAGGCAGGAAGCGCGTTGCGGCCGTTCCTGCCGCGATCACGGCAATGAGAATCAGGTCGTGTGCATCAGGCATGATGTTCCTCCCCTTTTCGTCGTTGTAATAGCAGCAATAAGCAGACGGCGATGATGACCATGGCTGTGACCAAGAAGTGATCGGGGCCGACCGCGATTCTTGAGACGGCTGTGGCCGCGATTCCGAGCAGTGCCGGCACATGGTCTTTTGTCTGTTTCCACTGTTCGATAAAAATGACCGTAAAAAGCGCCGTCATGGAAAATTCGATTCCCTCACTGTTGAAAGGCAGTATATTGCCCAGCGCATTTCCGATGACTCCGCCCGCGATCCAATAAAAGTGGTTTAAGAGTGTGACTGCAAAATAGTAAGCTGTCCTGTTATCGCCCGTCGCATGCGGTTGGCTGCAAACGAGGGAATACGTTTCATCGGTCAAGCCGAAAATGAGATACGGCTTAGCCTTGCCCGTGTCTCTGTAACGTTCCAGAAGCGACAATCCGTAGAAGATGTGTCTGGCATTGACGAGAAACGTCATCAGCAATGCCGTTAGGGGCGAAACTTTTGCCGCAAGCAAGGACACGGCAACGTACTGCATAGAACCGGCAAAGATAAAGACACTCATGAGGAAAACGAAGTATAGAGGATAACCTGCATCGGACATCAAAACGCCGAACCCTATGCCGAGAATAATGTAGGCGGCGAAAATTGGCAATGTATCAATAAATGCAGTCTTCAGCACTTTACCCTTGAGCGACTTCCGCATGTACCGTTTTGCGTTCCTTTCGTTCGTGGTCGTTGTTATCCGGTTATATTGACATATTTATTCAGGAATCGCAATTCGCATTTTAGAGTCCGAATAATCTCAAGATAACGGGCAGCAGGAATGCGGTAATGACACCGGCAACGCCTATGGCTAAAGAACTCATTGCGCCTTCCTCCTCTCCCATGAGTAAAGCACGGTTCGTACCGAAGGCGTGTGAGGCTGTTCCGAGCGCAATGCCCCTTGCCGTTTTATCCTCAATCTTCAGCAATTTGAGTATCGGTTCACCAAACATAAAGCCGAGGGTGCCCGCAACTGCCACGAATGCGATCGTCAACGCAGGATCTCCGCCCAAAGTCCGTGATAGATCGGCCGCAATGGCCGTTGTTGTTGACTTGGGCGATAGCGAAATGACCATTTCATTGGAAAGCTTGAACAAAAGACCTAAACCTACCGTGCTCACGATGGCTACAATGACTCCGGAAATGATGCCTATCAGGATCGGGACAGCATTGGCTTTAAGTTTGTCCAACTGCTTATAGAGAGGTACGGCAAAAGCCACCGTCGCCGGTCCCAGTAAAAAGGAAAGGATGTCGCCGCCTTTGGCGTAGCTTTCGTATGGAATGCCCGTAAGTTTGAGAAACGCGATGACCCCGATAATCGCAAAAACGAGCGGATTTAAGAGCGGATTCTTCGTATTTTTAAACAGAATCTGGAAAAAGACAAATATACCAATCGTCAGCGTCAAACCGAACAACGGCGAGTTAAGAAACTGCAAAATAAACTCCATTACTCTCTCTCTTTCTTGTGCTTCGCTTTGATAATTTGTTCTGCTACAAAGCCGGTTACGGCCATAACCGCGATCGTCGTTATGACAACGATCGCAAATACCCGGATGATCACTCCGTCAAACTTGTCATAGACATTCATCAAATTCACGGCGCCCGGAACGAAAAGCATAACCATCACGGATAATAACGCACTTGCAGCAGGGTCAACCGTCTCAAGCTTTACAACCTTGGACTCAAGCAAAATCAATAGAATCAGCATTCCGAATATTGTGCCCGGGATCGGCAGTTTCGTTAAGGCAGTAATCAGATTTCCGGCCATTAAGGAAATCAGTATGATAAATAAACCTTTCATCGCTTTCATTTTCGTCACCCCATATAAAAAACGGCCTCTTTGGCAGAAGTCCCAATTTTAGTTTTCGTGTCTCCTTTACGCGATGCCGTTGTACAATAAAACAGCACAGCGTTCTGGTATTTATCGGAGAAAAGAATATCATAATTGGACTCGGGCAACTACAGTGAAGAGGCACATACAACCCTCGTTTTCTTTGGAGCTTTCTTTGGCAAAATCGGAGAAGCCGTAGCGAAGTCAGTCGCTGGGCTGCCTCTAGCTGAGTGCTTTCAAGGCCAATCTATGATACCATCAGTTCACTACTGCTGTAGTGACAACAAGGCTGTAACCATGACTAATGATCAAGACAAGAAAGAGCGTACAGGCCGTTTCGCGGCAAAGGTTAACGGCCTGCGGCAGCGGCTGGAGGATTACTCTGAGAAACACTCCTGGTTCTCTGCCTGGCGAAGCCGCCTTGAAAGATTCTTCTCCCTCAGGGCGGGCATCATTGCCGCAGCTTCCGCCTACTACCTGTTCTTCTCGCTTTTCCCTCTGATCATGTTTATAGTTAACCTCCTTGATCTCTTGGATCCTGAACTGGCTACCAGATTTGACGCAGCGATTCCCCAACTCAGCGTCGTCATCCCGCAGGAGGTCTTACGGCTCCTCCAAAATTTCCTCAATTCCGTGGGTAGGGTCAGCAGTATACCTCTCTTGTCCATAGCGGCATTCGGTCTTCTCTGGGCTGCCTCTAAGGGCGTAGGCAGCATCGTGGCCTTCCTCAATAAGATTTACCATACTGAATCCAAGTACGGGTTTGTCTTCCGCCGCTTCTTAGGTATTGTTGCCATCTTCGCCACCAGCCTGATCCTCATCGCCATCCTCTTCATCCTGGCCTTCTACCGTCTGGCCATTGACTTCTTGCGGGAAATAATCAGTCTGCCGGACTTTCTCCTCCGTGGCCGTTTCGATATCCTAGCAAACGTGACAAGTTTACTCCTCCTCACCTTCGCCTTCACCATTATCTTTTCCCTATTGAAAAGGCAGCGCAGCTACTTCCGTCACACGTTTTTTTCTGCCTTCCTCACAGCTCTGGGATGGCTGATCATTTCTAAGGCCCTGTCTTTTTTCATCTCTCAGCAGACCAATTACTACCTCATGTACGGCAGCATTACCAGCATTATCTTTCTCATGCTCTGGTCATACTTAGCTGTCTACATCCTAATGGCCGGAGCCTTCATCCACTCGGAATTGATTCTCAGATACCCGCGACCCGCCAAAGTAAAGAAGAACGAATCAGCCTGATGAGTCCAAGCAAGAGATAGGGCTGCCTCGCCTTGAGACAGCCCGATGAAAAAGATTTTGAAAAAGTTATCAGGTCAGATTGATTGACCTTAATCGCCGAAGTCTATTTCCAAGTACGTCTGACCCTCGTCCTCATCCTCCTGCAGCTTAGGCAGGTTCAATTTGAGTATGCCGTCCTTGTAGGAGCCGCTAATCTTGTCCTTGTCGATGCCCCTAATGTCAAAGCGCCGGTTATACTTGCAGGCTCGTCTCTCTTGCAGGACATAGTTCTCCTTCTTTTCCTCTCTCTCTCTCAGCTGGTCTACGGAGATGGTCATCGTATTGTCGTCAATGGAAATCTGAATGTCTTCCCTCTCGAGACCCGGCAGCTCACATGTCAGTTCATAATGATCGCCTTTATCCACAATGTCCGTGGCCATGGTGTTATCGAAGATATCAAAAAAGCGGTTAAAATCACGTCCCATTCGATCTAAGTCGCGGCCAAAGCTATCCACAATCCTGCGATTCCTGCGTCCCATTGGTACTAAACTAAACATATCTTACCTCCTTATGTCTGCTATGCTTTCTTTTGTTCAAAGCTGTTTGTTTTTCAAGGTTCAAAGCGGTTTTTTGCTCTTGGCTTTTACCCGCGGACTCCTTGAGCGTTTCTTGCGTTCATTTATATTATACACTTAGACTTTGACTATCTTTGACTATAAATGATCAATTGTAACATTTGCCACCAATTATTTTCAGAATCATCAAAAAACCGTATTTCGCGATCCGCTCCCCTGTCCAAAACGGACCTCCACGTTTATTCTCCCGGTGATCGTCTTCACATCCGCTTCCCGTCCATGACGCGCCGACACGCTACCCATGCAGCGAGAATCCGGCCAAAGTGACCGGATTCTCTGTCTGCATGGCGGGAACTATGTCCCTTTATTGATGTATGTGGCTTATCGTACTTTATCGACTTTTCTTCTGATGACTAATAACGTTCCCGACAAGATGAAGCTCAATACAGCAAACATAATGATTGACGTTTCGCCCGTTGTCGGCACTTTCTCATCAGCCTTGTCCTGAATAGTTTTATCAGTATTATCTTCCACCGGAATGACAGTTTCCGGTTTTGATGGATCTTTTCCTTCTTGTTGATCAGGATCTTTCGCTGCAGTTTCCGCCTTGATCTCTAAAAGTGCTTTGGCAACGCCCGTCCTTGCAACAATTTCTACCGTATATTTTCCGATAGGCAGTTTATCTAGAAATGCCTGCTTGAACGTCACAACAATTGAACCTTCACTGAGTTCATAGTTCTCACGACCGACATCTTGTCCATTAATTCTAACGCCTAAGAAATCGGCAAAAGCCGCACTTGATATAAATGTCGCAGCTGTGCCCGATCCTTTACTCCAAGAATCTGTTGCTGCCAGCATCTCAACGAAAGGAAACTTATATGTCTCAATAAAACCCATCTTCAGGACATTTACGGTTATGCCATCTTCAACCCAATAGACGGGCCTCAGTCCGCCGACATTGATGGAAGCAATGGCAAACCCCTCATTGTTCTTTGACGGATCCAATTCTTGAGGAGGATTATAGTAAGTAATATCAACGTTGTTACTTGCATTCAATTTGATTCTTGCGAGGATATTCATCCTTCCGTTGTCTGTTTGAGCCCAAAGTTCATCTGTTAAGTCATCGTAATTTAAGCCCATGACCATGCCCATTTCCGTATCGATTTGGGTCACCAAGACTGCCTGCTCATCTTCGCTCAAAGCAAACACATAAATGAACCCATCATCCTCCAGACCGACAAAGAAGAGCCCTCCGTTAACAGACAAATAGTCTTTTGATTTGTAAGGAGCCTTTGTGTTCATATCGAACAATTTGCCCTCAAGGACCGAGTTCGGTATCCACTCAACCGCTTCAATACCCATATTGGACTTTACTTGATAATATTTCACCCCTCTTGCTTTTCTTGCCAGATCGAGATGCTCGGTGATATTCCACTCTCTTATTGCCACGAGCTCAGTCGCCTCTTCATTGGGGTCTACCTGCAAAATCATATTCAAGTTAGTTCCCTTGGCGGCATTGTCCCTTTCAGATGCAATATAGACCATACCCTTGTTGTCCAGAGTGATGCCTTCGGCATCCGGGCCGGGAGCGGCAACGCCTTTGTCTTTTTTGAATTTAACAATCTTGCCGTTTTCAAAGCCTTTTGCAAAGCTTGGAATTCCCTGTTCGTCCAATTCCAATTTCCAAATTGTTGCGGTTCCGTTGTCTACAAGCCATAGAGCCCCGTCATGGTAATCAAGACCGGAAGAGTCTTCCTTAAATATTTGCTTTTCATCTAAGAACTTAATCGTTGCAGGCCCGGGCCATTTCAAGGTGTCCAAGTTCTTCAAATCCTGAGCCGGGGCTTCGGCATCAATGTTCTCACTGCCCTTCGTTAAAGGAACATCCTTGAAGCCGCCGACACCGTTAGGTATTCTGGATAACCCGAATTCAGCATGCTTTGTCCAAGTATGCTCATCAATTAAAACATCGTCTGCGTCGTACAATTCTACCTTGTCGGCACTGCCCAGCCCAAAGTTAAAGTGCTTTATATCGCCGTCCAAATCGGCTTCAAAAACGAAGTATCCCTTACCGGATATGATCGTTCCTTGCGGTAGCCTTACGGAAAAATGATCGGGCGAATCATCTTTTATATACCATCCTGAAATATCGACATCATTATCAGAGTTATTAAAGATTTCAACCCAGTCCCGATCAGAACCGTTCGATTCAATTTCATTTATGACGATATCTTGATCTGTAACCTTGTTGAAGACGCCCTTGGAATTAGGATAATCTCTAAACTCGCCCGTACCGTCAGGCACTCTGGACCACGTACCTTTCGGATGGCCTCCGGACCAAGAATATTCATCAGCGATACGCCCGTCGGGATTTCTCAATGTCACGCAGTCATCCTTACCCAGTCCGAAAGTAAAATGAGTATTTGTATCAAAAACATAGAGTTGACCGGGTGCAATAGAAGTTCCGTCCGGCACGGGAATGATCTGCTCCGCATGTTTAACGGGATCATTATCCATCACGTACCAACCGGAAATATCGACAGGCAGATCACCTATATTGATGATCTCAACATAGTCCTCAAAAACATCATGGTTTGTTTCAATCTCATTGATTCTTAGAGTCGTCTCAATGAATTGATCTTCTTCAGGTTCTTCTTCATTCTTAAGATTAGCTGTCCCCTTAGTCGAGAGAGTTTCAACAAATTCTCCCGTCCCGTCGGGAAACCTTCCCAGTGTATCGAGAGCGTGACCTTCGTAGGCTATGGAATCTACAAGGTTTTTATCTTTATCATATAGGTTTACTGTATCGTTCTTTCCTAAACCGAAATTATAAGGTGTAGTTTTACCCAAATCAAAAACTAAAAATCCACCGGCTTCTATGACCGTGTTTTCAGGAAATGGCGCTGTTTCCCCTTCATCAAATCTTGTCAACCCCTTATCATCGGAAATAATCCAGCCGGAAAGATCGACATCCTCCGTTGAATAGTTATATAGCTCAATCCAATCCGGATCACTAGACTCGACTTCGTTGATAACGACTTTAAAATTCTTCTTGTTGGCTGTCCCCTTCGTAGACAAGGTCTCAACAAATGCGCCTGTACCATCAGGAAATCTTCCTAAAGTCTTATCGGCATGGCCCTTGTACGTCATAGAATCAACAAGGTTTTTATCCTTATCGTATAGATTAACGGCATCGTTTTTACCCAAACCGAAATTATAAGGTTCCGCGTCAACTTCAAAAACTAAAAACTCTCCGGCTCCTATGGACGTTCCTTCGGGGAATGGGTTTGTCGTCCCATCTTCCAATCGGGCAAGTCCCTTGTCATCGGATATAATCCAACCGGAAAGATCGATCTTTTCCGTGGAAGTGTTGTACAACTCGATCCAGTCTTTACCTCCACCGGAATCGTTTGACTCAATCTCATTGATTACGACACCTTGTCCTTGCGGTCCTTCCGCAAAAATGTTGAAACTGTTTACAGATAACAAAAGTATAAGAGTTAGAATTAACGACAAAATCCTCGTACTTGACTTATTGCTCATCATAAATGCTCCTTGCTTTACTACTTTATAAGAAATCGTACATTTTCAAAATTCGTCGCGCGTAATGCTTATGTAATATTTCTGGAAAGTTTATGAGAACATATCCGCGCTAAACGAAAAAACAGAGGAAATGTGCAAAGAGTGGTTTAATCATTATGTGAGCAGCAATAATCCGGTATTTTACCATTGCCATATCTAATAGACATGTTATTCTCTCATTAGTATGATTTCTGAGGAGCTTCATCATTATGCCTATTGAAAAAATCGAACAGTTACTAAATAAGAGTGCGAAGAAAGCGAAAACCCTGCAGTTCGCCATGAACGTGCCGACACTGGGCGTAAACTATTCTTTTTCCAGCACGGTACCAAACCAACGCTTTCACAGTGCCAGCGTAGGCAAGCTCATGACAGCTACATTGATTTTTATGGCCATCGAGCAAGAAAAGCTTACGCTTGAGACAAGGGTAAACAGTATTCTTGAGCAGGAAAAGCTGGATAGACTTTTCGTCTTTAAGAACGTCGACTATCAGGGTGAGGTCACCGTCAAGCATCTGCTTGGACATACTTCCGGTATAAACGATTATTTTGAAAGCAAGACCTTTGACGGCTCTTCATTTACCGATGAAATGATCAACAATCCCGATACGTTCTGGACACCGGAAGATCTGCTCAATTATACGAGAGATCGACAAAATGCTATTGCTAAACCGGGTGAGAAATTTCTCTATTCCGATACGGGGTATATCCTTCTAGGACTCATCGTCGAGGCGGTGTTTGGGATGCCGTTCCACCGGGCCCTCGAAATTAATCTATTTCAGCCTGCAGGTATGCAAGATACGCACTTATGTTTTTACAGCGAAGGCTTCGATCAAAAGGCTTTAGCTCCCGGGTATATCAACGGCGTCGACGTACATCTATTTCGAAGCTTAAGCGCCGATTTTTCCGGAGGCGGATTGTCGACGACTGCGGGCGATATGTTGAAGTATCTGGATTTTCTGCAAAATGAACGGTTCGTCAGCCAAAAGTCTCTTGACCGTATGGGCTCCTTTGATCATCGCTATGTGCAAGGCCTTCACTACGGACTGGGAATGATGCAGGTTCGCTTTGAGGGGTTTTTCTTCTTGCTGAAAAATCTGCCGAGATTACAAGGCCATTTGGGAGTCACAGGGGTACATGCCTGGTACGATCCGAAGTCCAAGGCTACATTCGCCTTAAACGTCGGCAACACTAAAGATATGGCAGCAAGCTTCAGGCTGTTAATTAAGATTATTCAGATACTGCTTAAATAAAGGGAAACTGACGTGTCAACAAAATATGCTTTGCTGGGTCTCCTGAATATAAAAAAGATGTCGGCTTATGATCTGGCGAAATTTGCTAAAGAGTCCATCGGCTATTTTTGGAATGAGTCTTACAGCAATGTTCACCGTACACTAAAAATCCTTGCTGATGAAAGACTGATTAAAAAATTGCCGGACAAAGGAAGCAGGAATAAGAACATTTTCGAAATTACCGATCTTGGTCGTGAGGCCTTGTCAGAATGGATATCAAACCATAAACATACGACCATTTACAGGGATGAGCTCTTGCTAAAGCTGTTTGTCAGCAAACGCAATGATTATCCGGCGCTATTGATCGATTTAAAAGCTCTTCTTAATGAATTGCTCGCTCAACGACAAGTGTATTCCGAATTACAGGAATTCGTTTCAACTAGACAGGATAACCTCTCATACGACCTTGTTTTAGACTATGGAATCGTGGAAAATGAGGCAACGATCAGGTGGCTGGAGAAATCAATCAAAAGAATTGAGGAATCCTTGTAAAATAGGTTGATAAATTCAGTTATTACCGTCACAATCGCAGGATTCATGATGGCTGCCATCCTCTATCTCTTGAAAAATTCGCTTTTCAATTTCAGTTTGTTCATCACAAACAACCTCAATAGAACGATGGTATATGCCCTGTCAGCAACAGCGAGATGAAGCGTTTTCAATACGACCTAAATTCCCATGAAATTATAGTATACCCTGCATGATACAAACTAAAAGCGAGAGTTATC